>PJUE01000245.1_pt1 | contig 51246 bp, 34 predicted proteins | sample 1512171 | NCBI WGS metagenome assembly PJUE01 (sample SAMN08177674, study PRJNA422409) | Feces metagenome, whole genome shotgun sequencing project. | isolation source: Chicken feces (3) enriched on wood chips: alkali lignin treatment | host: Gallus gallus | place: USA: Madison | collected 2015-01-15
AAAGGAGATTGCCTTTTTTGTCCAATCGCAAAATCCATAAATCGAGTCCGCCGAGGTGCTGCTGGCTTTTTTCGCCGGATACCGGGGAGTTGGTATTCGCTCCGATGATATAACCACCGTCTGACAGGCGTTTGATGGTGACCAGACGGTCATCTCCCGAGCCTCCCAAGGTCTTTTGCCATTCTTCTGCTCCGGCTGCATTGATTTTTATGAGCCATAAGTCGTTTTTACCGCGGGAAGCTTCTGTTTTATGGCCGTCTTTTGGGGAGTTGGAGGTACCGCCAAGCAGGTAACCTGCATCTCCCGTAGGAATAAGGCATTGCAGCAGGTCCATACCCGAAGCGCCAAAGCTTTTTTGCCATTCTTCTTCTCCGTCTTTGTCCATCTTCCAGAGCCAGTAGTCCAGGTTACCCTGGCCTTCGCTGGTTTTAGAGCCCGTTTTGTCTGAAAAGGAACTCCCCGCTAAGAGAAAACCATAATCTACAGTAGGCACCATATCAAATAAATACTCGGAGTGTTTGCCGCCAAGGGTTTTTTCCCATACGACCTTTTGCGCATGAGCAGAGAGCAGCGCAAAGCCTGTAAACAGGCACAGCAGTGTTTTTTTCATGTGTTTCGTAAAAAACTAAGGCAGTGGTAGAAAGAAAACTGCCTAAGATTATCTGGAAACAAACATATTGTATTTATGTTAATAACACAAGTAAAAAACGATTATTTTTTAATTTGCTACAGCATTGTAACATATTTTATAACAAAAATGGAAAATAATCCCCAATCCCAACTTTCCCACGCCCAATATCTTACTGAAAAGCCTGTTGGGTGGTCTTACACCATAAAAAAAGCCCGGCAGTATAGCCGGGCTTTTATTTTACTGTATTGAGAATATTTATATTTCAAATCCCATATTTACACCGAGTTTGGTAGCAATCACACGGCTCAATTTATTTTTAAGATCCGGAATGGCTACAGAAGAGAGTACCTCATCTGTAAAGGCATACATCAGTAAAGCACGCGCTTCTTTTTTAGGAATACCTCTCTGCTGCATATAAAACATGGCCGATTCGTCTAACTGTCCTATAGTACATCCATGTGAACATTTTACATCATCGGCAAATATTTCTAACTGCGGTTTGGTATTAAGCGTTGCTTTATCACTTAACAATATGTTGTTGTTTTGCTGAAAAGCATCGGTTTTCTGAGCAATTTTTTCTACATATATTTTTCCGTTGAAAACCCCTGTAGAGCGATCATCATATATTCCTTTATAATTCTGGTGGCTCTCACAGTTGGGCTGTGCATGATCTACCAGAGTATAGTGGTCTACGTGCTGTTTGTCGCCAATCAATGTGATTCCCTTTAGCGTACTGTCAATACGCTCTCCCTGGTGATGGAAGTTCAGGTTGTTTCTTGTAATATTCCCTCCGAAAGAGAAGGTGTGAACCAATACACGGCTTTCCTGTTTCTGAGCCGCATAGGTATTGTCTACCAGATTGGCGGTCTGTACATCATTTTGCAGTTTGTAATAATCTACAATAGCGCGTTTCTGTGCAAAGATCTCCGTTACTGAATTTGTCAGTACAGGTGCCGATGTGAGACTCTGATGGCGCTCCAGTATCTGTACGTGTGCATTTTCTCCAACAATCACAAGGTTACGCGGCTGTACAAAAACCGGCTGGTCGTGATGGGTCAGATATACGATTTCTATAGGTTTGGCCACCACCGTAGATTTCGGGATGTTGATAAACGCACCCTCATACGCATATGCCGTATTCAGATTGGTAAGGCTGTCGTTTTTATCGGATATCTGATTGAAATAGGTATCGATAATCATTTTGTATTTTGGTTTGGTCAATGCCGAAGACATTAAACAAACATCCAGACCATCATGTGTGGTAGAGGAAAGATGCGAACTGAATACACCATTTATAAATACAAGTTTATAGGTATCTACATCATTTAAAAAGTATTTTTTTACCTCTTTGAATTCTATCGCTTCGTCATTTTTTGGAAAAATGCTGAATTCGTTGTTTAAAACAGCGTTTAAAGAAGTGTATTTCCACGCTTCTTCCTTTTTGGTAGGAAATCCTTTTGCTTCAAATACTTTTAATGCTTCCGTACGGATATCGTGTAACTGTGAATCGGTATCTACGCGTTGTTCAAAAGCAATAAATGATGATAATAATTTTTCTTTTAAATCCATTTAAATGTGGTTTAACGTTTGCTGTTCCGTGATACAATCTTAAAACAGTAAACCGGTCACTAAGCTAATTCCGCTTTAATCCAATCGTATCCTTTTTCTTCTAATTCCAATGCCAGTTCTTTGGTACCTGACTTTACAATTTTTCCATCCATGAGTACATGGACAAAATCCGGTACAATGTATTCGAGCAAACGCTGATAGTGGGTAATGACCACAACAGCATTTTTATCGCTTTTGAGCTTATTTACGCCATTGGCTACAATACGCAACGCATCGATATCCAATCCCGAATCCGTTTCATCCAGAATGGCTACTTTCGGATCCAGCATCGCCATCTGAAAGATTTCGTTACGCTTTTTCTCTCCTCCTGAAAAGCCTTCGTTTAATGAACGGGAAAGAAATTTACGGTCGATCTCTAATAGTTCTGCCTTTTCTTTGATGAGTTTCAACATTTCATTTGCCGGCATGTCTTCCAATCCTCTTGCTTTGCGCGATTCATTGATCGCCGTTTTCATAAAGTTGGTTACCGAAACTCCCGGTATTTCTACCGGATACTGAAAGGATAAAAAGATTCCGTGGTGCGCTCTTTCTTCCGGACTCAGTTCACTAAGGTCTTCTCCATCCAGAGAAACAGATCCTTCCGTAACTTCAAAATTTTCATTTCCTGCAATTACAGAAGAAAGGGTACTTTTTCCGGCACCGTTTGGTCCCATTATCGCATGAATTTCTCCTGGTTTTACCTCAAGATTAATGCCTTTTAATATCTCTTTGTCCTCAACAGAGGCATGTAAGTTTTTTATTGATAACATAATTAATTAGGTCATTTGAAAATTTGAACATCCAACCTTTAGCCTTGCTTTTGTAACAGGTTGCATCAAAATTTCGTATTGTTTTTGTTTTGATGTTATTATTTTTTAGCCCGCATACGGCAGGAATGCATTTTTATTATCCTACCGATCCCTCTAAGGAGATTTCGAGTAATTTCTGTGCTTCTACAGCAAACTCCATCGGCAGTTTATTCAACACTTCTTTAGAAAATCCGTTTACGATCAAAGCAATGGCTTTTTCTGTCGGTATTCCTCTCTGGTTGCAGTAAAAAATCTGGTCTTCACCGATTTTGCTCGTCGTAGCCTCATGCTCCAGTTTTGCCGTACTGTTTTTGGATTCAATATACGGAAACGTATGCGCTCCGCATTCATTGCCCATCAACAGGGAATCACACTGCGAAAAGTTACGCGCATTTTCTGCACGCGGTCCTATCTGCACCAATCCTCTGTAACTGTTTTGCGATCTGCCCGCAGAAATCCCTTTTGAAATGATGGTAGACTTGGTGTTTTTACCCAAATGGATCATTTTGGTTCCGGTATCTGCCTGCTGGAAGTTGTTGGTCACCGCAATGGAATAAAACTCCCCTACCGAATTGTCACCTTTAAGGATGCATGAAGGGTATTTCCAGGTTACTGCCGATCCGGTTTCTACCTGTGTCCAGGATACTTTTGCATTTTTCTCACACAAAGCACGTTTGGTCACAAAGTTAAACACTCCGCCTTTTCCGTCTTTGTCTCCCGGAAACCAGTTCTGTACCGTAGAATATTTGATTTCTGCGCCGTCAAGAGCAATGAGCTCCACAACTGCGGCATGCAGCTGGTTTTCATCACGTGAAGGTGCTGTACATCCTTCGAGATAAGAGACATACGAATCCTGATCTGCAATGAGCAAAGTTCTTTCAAACTGCCCTGTTCCTGCCTGATTGATACGGAAGTACGTAGACAATTCCATCGGACAACGCACTCCTTTTGGAATATAACAGAACGATCCGTCTGAGAAAACCGCCGAGTTCAAAGCTGCATAAAAGTTGTCTTTCTGAGGCACTACCGTTCCCAAATATTGCTGTACCAGATCTCCGTGTTCTCTGATCGCTTCAGAAATGGAACAGAAAATAATTCCTTTTTCTGCTAACGTATCGCGAAAAGTCGTCGCTACCGATACGGAATCCATAACGATGTCCATGGCAACTTCTACACCGGATAATCTCTTTTGTTCTTCAATAGAAATTCCTAACTTTTTAAAGGTTTCCAATAATTCAGGATCTACCTCATCCAGACTTTTATACTGGTCTCTTTTCTTCGGAGCCGAATAATAAGAAATGGCCTGGAAATCCGGTTTCTGATACGTTACATTTGCCCAATCCGGTTCTTTCATTTCCTTCCAGATACGAAAAGCCTCTAAACGCCAGTTCGTCATCCATTCCGGTTCCTCTTTCTTTTTCGAAATCGCTCTTACAATCTCTTCATTCAAACCAATAGGAAATGTTTCCGATTCTATATCCGTATAAAATCCGTATTCATATTCCTTTGTCTCAAGTTCTTTCTTTAATTCTTCTTCTGTATATTTTGACATATTTTCTTTTAAATATTAAAACTCTTTCGTAAAAAGCGCTTTAAAAATTCAATCTTTATCGTATGGTTATTATAGCGAAAAACTTTCTCCGCATCCGCAGGTTCTCGAAGCATTCGGATTGTTAAAAACGAATCCTTTTCCGTTTAATCCTCCCGAATATTCCAACGTGGTTCCTATTAAATACAGGAAGCTTTTTTTATCAACGGCAATTTTTACGCCGTTGTCTTCAAAAACTTTATCGGTATCTGTTGTTTCTTTATCAAATTTTAATTCATACTCCAACCCGGAACATCCGCCACTTTTTACACCCACGCGCACAAAATCGTTCACCGGGCTAAAACCATCATCTTCCATTAATAGCGCTACTCTTTTAGCAGCAGATTCTGAAACTTTTATCATGATTTTTTTGCTTTAAACTTTATCATCCGCAAAGATACCACATTTTATGATTTTTATCATGTTTCGTAACACTTTTATAACGTATGGAAGTATAGATAAAATTTATGCTCATGGCTTTTCGCTTTACCGTATGACTTCCCACGCTGACGAGAATTTTTAAAAATCTGGTTTTTGTTTTCTTAAAAAGAGTATTTTAGTAGTCTAATTTACAGACTCCAAATGCGTTTTCTTATGAAAAAAATTATTTTAACGGTAGCAGTAGCTTTTTGTATACTTGAAACCGTTCACGCACAGGTTACCACTCTGCCTCCGAGCTATTCTGAAAAAAAGGATAATAACCTCACCATCTACAGAGCGGAACCTGAAATACAGCACAATCTGATTCATACCAAAATAGCGATCAGTTTTGACTATCAGAAACAGGAAGCTGAAGGGGAAGCATGGATTACGCTGAAACCACATTTTTATGCAACTGATAAACTCATACTTGATGCTAAAAATATGGTCATCAAAGAAGTGGCATTAGCTCAGGGTAAAGCGCTTAAAAAACTCAAATATTCCTATGACGATCAGCAGCTTTTGATCACATTGGACAAATCATATCAACGGTCAGAAACATTTGATATTTATGTAAAATATGTGGCACAACCCAACAAAGTGACCCATGAAGGCAGTGAAGCGATTCACGATGCCAAAGGATTGTATTTTATAAACCCGACAGGTGCCGATACAGACAAACCGATACAGATCTGGACTCAGGGAGAAACCGAATCATCATCGGGCTGGTTTCCGACAATTGACAAGACCAATCAGAAATCTACCAGTGAAATCTATATGACGGTTCCCGACCAATACGTGACGCTGTCTAACGGGGTTCTGAAAAACCAGACGAAAAACAGTAACGGTACCCGTACCGATTACTGGAAGATGGAACAAAAGCATGCTCCTTATCTGTTTTTTATGGGAATCGGCGATTTTGCTATCGTAAAAGATCAATGGAATCAGATTCCTGTAAACTACTATGTAGAAAAAGAATACGCTGCTTATGCAAAACAGATTTTTGGAGATACACCAGCTATGATGCAGTTTTTTTCCGATTTGCTTGACTATCCGTATCCGTGGCCCAAATACGATCAGATGGTGGGTAGGGATTTTGTCAGCGGTGCTATGGAAAATACTACCGCTACACTGCACAAGGAAGATGCACAACAAAAACCGGGACAGCTGATCGATGAAAACATCTGGGAGTCCGTGATTGCGCATGAGTTATTTCACCACTGGTTTGGAGATCTGGTAACAGCAGAAAGCTGGTCGAATCTTACGGTAAATGAGTCTTTTGCCAATTACTCTGAATACCTGTGGTTTGAACATAAATACGGTAAAGATAAGGCGGAAGATCACCGTCTGGCAGATTTGAGTGCTTACCAATCGGGCAACGGATATGAAAAAGATCTGGTTCGTATTCATTATAACTCCCGTGAAGATATGTTTGACGACATATCTTATAACAAAGGAGGAATGGGGGTTTTACACATGCTGCGCAATTATCTCGGAGATGATGCTTTTTTTAAAGGTCTGAACCGCTATCTGAAGCAGCATGAATACGGAAAGGCAGAAGCTACACAATTGCGTCTGACTCTGGAAGAAGTGAGCGGACGCGATCTGAACTGGTTTTTTAATCAATGGTACTACGGTTCAGGCCATCCAAAACTGACGGTACAACAGTCGTATGATGCTCAAACCAAAAAAGTAACCCTGAAAATCCGTCAGACACAGAAAAATTTATTTGAATTTCCATTGGATATTGATGTGATAATCAATGGTAAACCTATGCGTCATCAGGTATGGGTTGCTAAGGAAGAAAATAGTACTTTGACGTTTGATGCGGCAAAAAAGCCGGATGTAGTGCTGATAAATCCGGAAAAAGTATTGCTTGCAGAAATCGAGGAAGACCGTTCTGTTGAAGAGAATATCGCTGCTTATCTGAGTCCCGGAGCAAGTTATGGCATAAGAAAAGAGGCACTTGACGGATTATATGACCAGCAGACAAATACCCGTGTAACAGAAACTTTAAGAAAGGCTTTAACGGATCCGTATTACGGATTGCGAAAAGAAGTGATTGAAAAACTGTCTCCTGAATCGGTAAAAAAGACTTTTACAGCCGAACTGAAAACCATTGCTGAGAAAGACAAGCAAACGCTTGTACAAGCCGCTGCACTGACCGCATTATGGGAAGCAGACATAAAAGACACGCCTCTTTTTGAAAGGGCTCTGAAAAGTCCTTCTTTCAGCGTACAAAGTGCTGCATTGAGCTATCTGATTAAAAACAATCCGAAAGAGATGGAACGCTATATGAAGAATATGGATGAAGAAGTTCTGGCAAAAAATCAGGAAGCTTCATTGCTTATGATTCCGCAATGGATCCGAAATAACGATTGGAATAAAGCAAAGCTGATTGCAGAATCTGCAGCTTTTTATTATCTCATAAAATTTCAGGATCCCGACACCGGCAAAGTACTGGAAGATGCCTTTGACTGGATCATGCAAAATGATACTCCGGATGCTACGAATAAAATAGCGATGCTTTACCGGCAGTTAAAAAAAGAATTGGGTGACGGACCTCAGGTACGTATGATTGTTAAAATTATGATTACAAACGGGCTCACTCAAAAGAAAGCCGCACAGCAAAAGAATCCGGATTCACAAAGCCTGCAGGATCAGGTAAAATTACTTGAAACGCTTTTATCAGAGTTTTAAATATAAAAAGAGAGATGGAATCATCTCTCTTTCTTTTTTCTCGTCGGTTTAAGCCGCATGGCATATTATGCTTATTGCGCAACCTGCGGATATACATTGTTTTTCTGATCGATGTCTGCCATCAGCTGTGACGGATCAATAACAATGTTTTTAATTTTCTTTCCTTTGGTATCAAAACTAAAATCGTAAGTAGAATAAGCCCAATCCCACGGTTTTAATACGCTTCTTTTGATTTCCGGATACGGATTTTCTTTGATCCAGCGCATTAACGTATTAGGAATATAAAAGGATTCTGTGGTATCGTCTTCATAGATCACAAGAATATCCAGCGGCATCGGCATACGTCCTATGCGTTCCAAAACCACTTTGGTTTGCCCTGCATTTTCATTGACGCTTTTAATACCATAATCAATGGTGTTGGTAGTCTGAGTGAAATCTACAAGATACCAGTCCAGATTAGCCCCCGAAACACGCTCAGCCGTACGTTTAAAATCATTTGGTGTCGGATGAGAAAATTTATAATCGTTATAGTAGCGTTTAAGCGTTTTAAACGTATTATCCCAACCGATAACATACGCCAGCTGCGTGATGAAAATAGCTCCTTTGGAATATGCCGATATACCGTAGTTCATATTATCATCAAATCGGTCTGCATGTGTGGTCAGCGGCTGCTCACCTCCTTTTTTTACCATATAGTAATAGTTGGCATACATAGACGCAAACGGATGCTCATCTTCCTGATTTTCTTTTTCCATGATCTGATTGACCGCAAAATCGGAAATAAAAGAGGTAAACCCTTCGTCCATCCATTCGTGTTTAGATTCGTTTGTTGCCAGTATATGCTGAAACCACATATGTGCCAGCTCATGTGCAGTAACGCCAATGAGGCTTGGCAGACTGCGCTCTCCGGTAATGAGGGTACACATAGCATACTCCATACCACCGTCGCCACCCTGAATAACAGAATATTGTTTATACGGATATTCTCCGATTGCTTTGTTGAAAAAGTCGAGTAAGGCTACGGTTTTAGGCTGTAGCTTTTTCCAGTTTTCAACTACATTCGGCTTGTTTTTGTAAAAGAAATGAAGTTCTACATTATTAGGCCCGATTACCTTGTCATGGATAAAATCATTATCGGCTCCCCATGCAAAATCATGTACATTCGGAGCTATAAAATGCCAGGTAAGCTTTTTCTGCTTTTTATCGTGCTTTACCACCACTCCCTCATCTTCATACCCATGCCCGATTTCATTTTTGTTTTGAAGATATCCCGTACCTCCAATGGTATAGTTTTTATCAATGGTAATTTTGACATCAAAATCTCCCCAAACCCCGTGAAATTCTCTTCCGATATACGGATCTGCATGCCAGCCTTCGAAATCGAATTCGGCCATTTTCGGAAACCACTGGGTCATCGATAAGGCAACGCCTTCTTCTGAATTGCGACCGGCTCTGCGCACCATTACCGGAGCCTGTCCTTCAAAATTCATCGTAAAAGTAGTGGAAGTACCCGGCAACAAGGGTTTCGCCAACACAACTTCCAATACGGTACCCACCACTTTGCTGCTCAGTGCAACACCGTCTTGTTTGAGATTGGTAACCTTTAAAAACCCGATTTCATTGGGTTTCATATCCGCTATTTTGCTTTGCTTTTTTATCTGACCATCAGGTGCCTTGAAGCTTTTTACCATTCTTTTGTCCGGATCTGCTATAGCCGTAAGACGTGCATCCATCTCACTTCCGGGCTGAAAAGCATTGAAGTATAAATGGTAGTAAACATTTTTAAGTGTATCAGGAGAATTGTTGGTATATACAAGCTCCTGTGTTCCCGTATAGGTAAAGGATTTAACATCCATGTCTACATTCATCTTGTACTTTGCATGCTGCTGCCAGTATCCTTTGTTCGGATTGTTGTGCTGAGCAAAAACAGAAGTTGAAATGCAAACAATAAAAAATAAAAGATTTTTCATAATCATTTAAAAAAATTAAACCACTTATTTACGTTATTTTACTGAAAGTCAATAAATATAAAGAAAATAAGTGGTTATAAATAAATTCGTTATGCTGAATTATTTTTTCCCTCTGGAAATTTGGTCTGCCATAATTAACGCATTATAAGCATTTACAAATTTTCCTGAAGTTGAAATAGCGCTGAAATCACGTTTGTCGGTTTTCTTTCCTGCAACGATTACTTCTTTATTTACCGCTACTCCGGAATCTTTTAAGATTTGTTTCACCTGTCCTGCTTTTAAGTTTGGATAGTATGAACGGATCAACGCCGCAACACCTGCAACGTTTGGCGATGCCATAGATGTTCCCTGTAAGAAATCGTATTTTCCAAATGGTACTGTAGCATAAATCTCTACACCAGGTCCGAATACATCAACATCTTTGCTTCCAAAGTTAGAAAAGCTCGCCACCATTCCTTCTCCGAATTCCGGATTTAAAGCTCCGACTACAAGGAAGTTGTCAGAAACTTCTTTGCCTGTTTTTGGATCTACATCATTCGGATATCTTTCTACATCTCCTGATGCAGGATTCAGATCTTTAGAATCATTTCCGGCAGCTACAACAATCAATACGTCTTTATCTCCGGCATATTTGATGGCATCACGTACCCACTGGCTGTTTTCCTGATAGTATTTACCAAAACTTCCGTTGATTACTTTAGCACCGTTGTCAACCGCATAGCGAATTGCCAAAGCTACGTCTTTATCGTATTCATCTCCGTCCGGAACGGCTCTTACTGCCATGATTTCTACAACATCAGAAGCGACTCCGTCTCCGCCTAATCCGTTATGTCTTGTCTGAGCAATGATTCCCGCTACGTGTGTTCCGTGTTTTGCATGTTTTCTGTCTCCGAGAACATCATTGTTTCCGTAGTCGGTATCGTTGATGTCTGCAGGATTATCTCCTACAATGCTGCGTCCGTCAAAATTCACATTTAAGTTGTATTTTTCCTGACCATCATAGTATTCTTTATATTCTTCCAGTTTTTCTCTTGTAAGATTATTGGCCAACACCACATACATGATATTTTTTGCCTGAAGAACTTCTGCAGGAGCATCAGCAGGAATATTGTCTACATCTTCTTTGGTGATGTCTTCTTTTTTGAGGTATTTTGATACTGCATCAAAAGAGTTGTACAGCATATCAGCCTGAACACGCCCTGAAGTCAATTTCGCTTTTTTCTCTTCCAGTTCTTTTTTGGCTCTTTTGTAGGTTTCAGAACCATCATCTCCGCGTTTTACAATACGTGTCAATTCCAGATTTTCTTCATTGGCTTTACCTAAGAAGTTCCATCCGTGTATATCATCTATATAGCCGTTTTTATCATCATCAATGTTGTTCCCTGCTTTTTCTTTAGGATTGGTCCAGATCGCAGCTTTCAAATCTTCATGATCAATTTCAACACCGGAATCAATAACTCCTACAATTACTTTTTTTCCTTTTTTTCCTTTGATGAGTTCTTCATAAGCACGGTCTACAGACATTCCCGGAACAGTATCTCTTAGAATATCCAGATGACTCCATCTTTGCAAGTCTTTTTCAGAAAGATCTGAAGTACGGGTTGGCAGATGATCTGCATTTGTAATAGGTTCTAACTTACTTATGTTTGGCAGGTAATACTGCTGGGTAGAACTACATCCTGTCAAAGCAAGTGCGAGAACCGCAGACAGATAAAACGCTTTGTTGATTTTCATATTTATACTTGTTTGTTTAAACTTTATTTTTGTTTATTGGTGTTTATGACATGGATATTGTTACATCTTTGCCGAAGGTTTAACATTACTTTAATACATCTTCCAGAGCCAGTATTTCTTTGAGGCGCACCCCTTTTTCGGTATGCTGTACCGTGATGACAGGATTGTGGGCATCATGCTCCAGAAACAACAGATAGTTGTGGTCAGCAGCCCTGTTCAGAAATTTTTCTTTTTCGCCTAACGTAAGCAATGGTCTTGTATCGTATCCCATCACATACGGCAGCGGAAGATGTCCTGCTGTTGCCAATAAGTCGGCACAAAAAACAATGGTTTGTCCTTTGTACTCTATGTGTGGTATCATTTGTTTTTCGGTATGTCCGTCTACAAAATAGATACCGAATCCCAATTCTGATTCCGTTTTAAAATCAGTTGAAGGATGTTCGATAAAATGCAATTGCCCTGCTTCCTGTATCGGAAGAATGTTTTCGGAAAGAAAAGAGGCCTTTTCCCGTGCATTGGGTTTGGTTGCCCATTCCCAGTGATTTTTATTAGACCAATACCGGGCATTTTTAAAGGTAGGCTCATATCCGGTTCTATCTTTATTCCAGCTCACAGCACCACCTGAGTGATCAAAGTGAAGATGGGTAAGAAATACATCTGTAATATCCTCAGGAACAAATCCTTTTTCTTTTAAGGATCGATTCAGGCTAAAATCGCCCCACAGGTTATAATATCCAAAAAACTTTTCTGACTGCTTATTCCCCATTCCCGTATCGATCAGAATAAGACGGTCTCCGTCTTCAATAAGCAGACAACGGGCAGCAATATCAATCAGATTATTAGCATCAGCAGGGTTGGTTTTGTTCCAAAGTGTTTTGGGAACAACCCCAAACATAGCTCCGCCATCCAGTTTAAAATTTCCGGCTTCTATCGCGTGTAATTTCATCCTTTTTTTTATTTAAACAGTAAAAATACAATTTTTATAGAAATTATGCTGTCTTTACTTTTTTTATCCCGTGCCTTACAGGATTACATTATCCCAAAAAACATTTTTTTCATAAGAAAACAAAGGAATATGATATTTATCAGCTGTTACATGTTTAAAATTCGCAAAATTCGCATCTTATTCTTTTTATATGAACCCAAATACCATTCATACTTTTCATATTCCCGTTATGGGACTTTCTTATACCGTTGATACCCCTTTACGGGTGGCACATTATGGTATTTCATCTGTAGTTTCGATCACAGATGATGAATTGCTCGAAAAAATGAGGGCTTTTTACAGTGCTAAGTTTTCAGTTCCTTACCAGGAAATCAAACAGAAGTTTAACGATTACAGAGCACAAAGAATCACAAGTTATCTCAATTTTATGGATAAGCTGGTGCGTGATAAAGTGGATGCCTTTAAAAATGAGCTTGCCGATAACAGAGAAGCTTTAGAGAAATATATTACAACACTGCCACACGCTTCAGAGTTTAAAAAGAAACTTGAATCTCTGCTGCACACCGGAGAGCATATTAAAGAAGCTGTAAAAAACTATCTGGATGCCTTCTTTTTACCCGGTGCTATTGATGTAAATGTGATGACAAAGGTAGACAAACCTCATTTTGATAAAGAAAACACTCCTCTGCCTGTTGCCTTTAACGATGCCCATGCGGCTGTGCGTGGTTTTGCACAAAGCAGTCTGAACTCTTCTCTGGTGTTATCTGCCGGGATGAATCCCAAGCTGTATAGTTATCTGGAAACCTTCAGTGACTTTTTTCCGGATGCAACCGGACAATTGAAAAAGAAGATTGTTTTGAAAGTAAGTGATTTCAGATCTGCAATGATACAAGGTCATTTTCTTGCCAAAAAAGGGTTGTGGGTTTCAGAATACCGCATTGAATCCGGACTGAACTGCGGAGGACATGCTTTTGCAACGGACGGTTTTTTACTGGGACCTATTTTACAGGAATTTAAAGATAAAAGACAACAACTTGTAACCACTGCTCATGAATTGCTGATTAAGGCACTGGAAATAAAAAAACTGCCGGTACCTCTGGATTTTTTGCCACTCAAAATTACGGCTCAGGGAGGCGTTGGCACTGCAGAAGAACATGCTTTTCTGCTCTCATACTATGAATTAGACTCCGTAGGATGGGGCTCTCCGTTTTTACTGGTACCCGAAGCAACTTCTGTAGATCAGGAGACACGTACTTTGCTAAAAAAGGCCCATGAAGAGGATTTTTATCTGAGTAACATTTCTCCTTTGGGAGTACCGTTTAACTCGGTTAAAGGAGTCAGCAATGATTTCTGGAAAGAGAAGAGAATTGCCGAAAATAAAGCCGGCAGTTCCTGTCCGAAAAAACTTCTGGCGCTGGATACGACCTATGAGAGTTCCGGTCTGTGTACCGCTTCCAAAAAATATCAGGATATAAAATTAAAGGAATTAGAATCGCTCAGAGCGCAACTCACCGCAGCCGATTTTCAAAAAAGAAAGGATGCTATTACGGTTAAGGCGTGTTTGTGTGTGGGATTGGCCAATGCGAGTTATCTGGAAAACAATATGCCTGTCAAAGGACAACAGCAGGGTGTGGTGATTTGTCCCGGACCCAATCTCGCTTATTTTGACAAGGAAGTTTCTCTGGCAGAAATGATGCAGCACATCTATGGAGGTACGTCTGTAATGACACAGGAAAACCGCCCTCATTTTTTTATAAAAGAACTCGGAATGTACACAGAACATCTCCAAAATGAAATGGCTTCTTTTTCAGATAATGCTACCGCTTCACAAATAAAAAAATGGAGTTCTTTTAGAGAACACCTGCTTAACGGAATTGCGTATTATGAACAGTTGTTTTCTGAAGTTACTTTTTTTACCACCCAACGACTAACTATTTATACTGCCTTACAACATTATAAAACTGTTTTGACAGGAATAAAATTCTCTTAAGCTGAAAATGAACATGCAGAGGCTCCGGAATTCGCTTTTCCGGAGCTTTTGTTGTAAGGGAAAAGTAATACGCTCTACAATTAATAACAGATGAGTTTCATTTGTTCAGGTTTTAGTAACTTTGCCCCATTAAAAATGTCAAATGGCTCTTAATTACCCTCTTAACGAAAAACTGAAAAAGCAAAAAGTAATCGATCTCCTTTTTACAGAAGGAAAAACCGTGACCAAATATCCGTTGCGGCTTGTGTATGTTGCTTTGGAAGAAAGTGAAGAACCCTTACAAATAGGGGTTTCCGTTTCTAAGAGGTATTTTAAAAAAGCGGTTGACCGCAATTATTTTAAACGCGTATTGCGGGAATGTTACCGGCATCATAAGCATATTTTGCTGGAACAGTCTGATAAGCCTTATGCAATGATGTTTTTTTATCAGACAAAAGAGCGGTTAACCTATCAGGAGATTTTTGAAAAAACGGAAATCCTTTTTCAGAAATTCATTGATACCCTATCTGTTCCATCTGAAAAAACGAAATAATTTCGTTATTTTTAATAAAAAAAGGCATGAAAAAAGTTTCTATTCTCTTATTGCTGATGGTTCTGCTGAGTTGCGGAAATAATCATACAGAAACCGTTTCTGACGAGTATCAGTCAACGCAGGCTGGTATGGCTGAAGCCGCACCACCAATGGCAGATAAAGCATCCGGTGGTGCCGAAAATACAACTACTGTTACCCAGGAAGCCGAAAAGAAAATCATCAAAACGGCTGATATCGTTTTTGAATCTAAAAATCTGGAAGATAGTACGGTTAAAATCAAAGAACTGGTTAAAAAATATAGAGGCTATATCACCACCGAAACGTCTGAAGGCAATGAGTATCAGCCTTCTCTTAGCTTTTTTATCCGTGTGCCATCCGAGTCTTTTGACCTTATGATTGCAGATCTCGGAAAGGAAACCGCTTATTTTGACCGTAAATCAATTGAACGCAAAGATGTTACAGAAGAATTTATTGATGTAGAAAGTCGTCTGAAAACAAAGAAAGAACTTGAAAGCCGGTATCTGGAAATTTTGCGTCAGGCAAAAAACATGAGCGATATCCTTGAGATTGAACAAAAACTCTCTTCTATCCGAGAAGAAGTCGAAGCCACAGAAGGACGATTGAAATATCTTCAGAATCAGGTAGCCATGAGCAGTATAACGCTGCATATCTATAAAAAAATGCCTTACAGTGCGTCTCAGAAAGAATCGTTCTTTTCTCAGCTGGGAACCGCATTCGTTAAAGGGTTTTATAATTTAACAGATTTCTTTATCGGCATTATATACATTTGGCCGTTTATTATTATAATTTCGCTCGTTTTTTATTTTTTCATAAAACGAATGAGAAAAAGAAAACAGCAAAAATAAAGGAGTATTATCTAAATTTCAGGATTTGAAATCTCAACAAACAAGCGGTCATTTCAGTACCGTAACTTTTGGATCTCTATTGGTAACCTTAGGTATCATCTATGGAGATATCGGCACATCGCCTCTGTATGTGATGAAAGCCATTTTCGGACATGTACCCATCAGCAGATCGCTGGTTATAGGAGCTGTTTCCTGTGTCTTCTGGACACTGACCATACAGACGACCATCAAATATGTATTTCTTACCTTGAAAGCGGATAATAACGGGGAAGGCGGAATTTTTTCGCTATATACGTTGGTGAAACGGCTCAGAAAAAGATGGTTGATTATTCCAGCCATTATTGGTGGTAGTGCTATGATTGCCGATGGTGTCATCACTCCGCCTATATCGATCTCATCGGCTATTGAAGGTCTTAAAATCTACCAGCCTGAAATACAAACGGTTCCTATTGTCATTGCGATCATCATCATTCTGTTTTTCTTTCAGAGTTATGGTACCAAACTGATCGGAAAGTTTTTTGGACCTATTATGCTGCTTTGGTTTCTTATGCTGGGTGTGCTTGGCTTTTTTCAAATCATCAGTCATGTCAGCATTCTGGAAGCTTTAAATCCGGTGCATGCTATTGAACTTCTGCAATTGCATCCGGATGGTTTTTTTGTATTGGGATTCGTGTTTTTATGTACTACCGGAGCAGAAGCTTTGTATAGTGATCTGGGCCACTGCGGTATCAAAAATATTCGTATCAGCTGGATTTTTGTTAAATCAATGTTGGTTTTAAATTATTTCGGTCAGGGTGCTTATCTGATTACACAGGAAAACCAATCTCTTGAGTATATCGCTGACGGTGTTGCCTCTGTAAAAAATCCTTTTTACCTCATCATGCCTGAATGGTTTTTACCTGTAGGTATCTGTATTGCAACTGCCGCTGCCATTATTGCTGCTCAGGCGTTGATTACCGGTTCTTTTACCATGATTAATGAAGCTATGCGTCTGAATTTCTGGCCAAGAGTTCGTGTAAAATATCCTTCGATTATCAAAGGACAGCTTTATATACCTTCTATCAACTGGCTGTTGTGCATCGGTTGTATTCTGATCGTACTTCATTTTCAGGAATCGAGTAATATGGAAGCCGCATACGGTTTAGCCATTGTCATGTGTATGATTTCCACTACCATACTGCTCACCTATTTTATGATCCTGAAACGGTATAATACAGTGTTGATCTTTTTATTTCTGGCATTTTATATCGGGTTGGAAATCTGTTTTTTTATTGCCAATGTAGAAAAATTTCCACACGGAGGTTATGTTTCTATCATCATTGCCTCTTTACTCGCATTCGTTATGTGCAGTTGGTTTTTGGGCAAGAAGATCCGAAATAATTATACGGAATTTGTTAAAATCAGTGACTATTCAAAAGTCATCTGCGATTTGAGTAAGGATGAATCAATTGCCAAATATTCTACCAATCTTATTTATCTGACCAACTCCAGAATCAAAGAAGATATAGAGTCAAAAATCGTGTATTCGATTCTTCGGAAACGTCCTAAAAGGGCTGATATATACTGGCTTCTGCATGTCAACGTACTGGATGCTCCTTATACCATGGAATATCAGGTAAAGAATATATCAGACAATATTATCCGGGTTGATTTTTATCTTGGATTCCGTGTCATTCCTAAAATCAGTCAATTGTTTTTAAAAGTTTTGGAAGATCTTACCGCTTCCGGAGAGATAGATACGCTGAGTACATATGAATCTCTGAGAAAAAACAATATTTTAGGCGATTTTAAATATGTGATTATTGAAAAGGCCATTACGTATGATAATGACCTGCCGTGGTATGAAGCATTTATTCTGGATGTATATTCGTTTATCAAACGTTTGAGCTTATCAGAAGAAAAAGCATTTGGTCTGGATAACAGTTCGGTAAAGATTGAATATTATCCGATGATTTTACATCCTAAAAGTACGATTAATCTCAAGAGAAGACCTCAGAGTTAGTTTCTTTTCATTTTTACATGAGGAATATCATCTTCAAGGTATTCTTCAGAGACTGTGACAAATTCGTGTTTGCCATAAAATCGCTGTAGATGTGCCTGAGCAGAAATGGTGATGCTCATTGTTTTATAATGCGTTTCAATGGCTTTAATGGCCTCGTCTACAAGCAAATCGCCCAATGCACGATTGCGGTATGCCGGAGCAACTATTACCCGGCCGATTGCTGCTGTATCATAAGCAATTCCTTTGTCAAAAAGCCGTGCATAGGCCGCTAAGGAACTTCCTTCATAGAGCAATACATGAAGTGCTTTCTGGTCTTTGGAATCGATGTCCTGATAAACGCAATTTTGCTCCACGATAAAGACTTCATTTCTCAAAGCCAGTATATCATATAGTTCGTTTAGAGATAACCCGTTAAATGCTTTTATTTTTACTTCCATCTATTCGTATAAATTTAAAGTTTTAGATATGGCTTCCAATTCAAATATAAGGTCGCGTTTGGGTTTATACGGATTGTTTACAAATCCGAAAAGAAATAAATAACGGTTGTAATAATCATCCCTTACCGCATAGCAAATAAACGGACCATACATGAAATCATTTACAACATTCCAGTCGCCTTTTATTTCATAAGTAGTAAAATCCTGTAGCTTTGTTTTCTCAAATAAAGGTGTGATGCTGTCTTCAACAAACAGATAAGAGTGAGACCGGTTTCCTTTAATAAACCGATAACTCATAGAATCTATTGCCTGCAACAGGTTGTTATGTAGGGTATTTTTTGTGTTTTCTATAGCTGTAAGCGGCACTTCAAATAAGGCCAGATTACTGTTGCCTGAGGCAAGGTCTCTCTGCAGCCAAACAAAGTGTTCGTTACTGGATGAAAGGAGTTTAAACTGAGAGGGTACTTTTAAGGTACACGCAAAGTATTTTTTTATCTGTGGTATATCCTGTTCTTTATTTCTGGATATGGTATGCAGTTCTTCATTTAATTCCGATTTTTTAAATACGGAAATAATGGAATCTGCCTGTTGATGAAATAACTGGATAAGATCTTTACTGCTTTTGGCCCGTAAGAAGAAAAAATTCTGAGGTGTGGCATAGAAGCTTTTTTCCAGCCAGAATTCATAAGCCACATTATTGGAAAAAGAAATAACATTGCGGGCCAGCCGAGCTTTAGAATTGAATATTTTTGGACTGTACTGAACCAGATCGAATAAAGGCTCGTCCTGCAGGTTGCCATATAACGGAACAGCCAGCCGCTGGCGAATACTATCGCCAACGGCTCCGTTCCATAAACTGTCTTCTATAACAAGTGTCAGTTCATTGCGTTTTCCTGTAGAATCTACAAGTTTTCCCGTTCTGATTTTATCTGATTTCTGACACGAGAACAATAACAATATCACTCCAACCCAAATGAATCTCACCTGATGATTATAATTAAATTAAGACTATCCGTATACTTTGTTCTAAAGTCTGTTTTAGCATCATTCTCGGGGCCGGGTATCTCTAAGAATCTGAAACCAACACTTCTTTTAGTAGTAGTCTCCGACCTCTTTTTAGATTACTTTTAATTTCATTCCCGGACGCAAACTTTTTGCACTTTTAATATTGTTGATCTTCATAAGATCTGCCACTGAAATATTACCGTATTTTTTAGCAATACCATCGAGCGTATCTCCTTTTTTGACGGTATACATCACTGCTTTTGAAGCCGACTTGGCTTTTGAGGCTTCAGATGCCGATACTTTTTTAGCCGGAGTTGCAGAGGCAATGTATTTGGTATTTTCAGCGATTTTTAATTTTTTACCTACGGCAATGGAATTCGTTTTTAATCCGTTGAGTTTTTTTAATTCTGCAACGGACAGATTATTTCTTGACGCAATCTGTCCTAAATTATCGCCTTTGCGTACGGTATAGTATTGAGATGATTTTACAGATCTTTGTACAATAGCCTCTTCTTCATAAGGCTCTTTGTACTCCTCAATAATCATTTTTGCTTTTTTATATTCCTTCTCATAATTCAGATACGCATAGATCTTTTTTTCATTAGAAGTAAATCTTCCGATTTTGTCTATAGGCAAACGAAGAGAATGCATTTTGCCATCATAAAAAGGAATCATGTCCAGCTTATATTTCGGATTCAAGAGCTTAATTTCATCTACAGGAATATCGATGAGATTTGAGATTTCATCAAAAGTGATGGCTTGTTTTAAATGTACAGTATCCGTTTTTACATAAGGTATGCTGGCTCTTTTAGGTACAATTCCATGTTCTTTATGATATTCATAGATGTACATGGTTGCGATAAAGGCTGGTACATACCCCTGTGTTTCTTTCGGAAGATTTTTTCGTATTTGCCAGTAATCGGTTTTTCCTCCTGATCGGCGGATGGCTTTGGAAACGGTTCCCGGACCTGAATTATACGATGCCAATACAAGCTGCCAGTCTCCGAAAACATTATAGAGATCCGCAAGATATTTTGCAGCTGCTTCTGATGAAAGAATCGGATCAGAACGCTCATCTATATGTGAATTTACGTCTAACCCATATTGTTTTCCGGTCGGATACATAAACTGCCATAAACCTGTAGCCCCTACTCTTGAGCGTGCTTTGGCATTTAAAGCGGATTCTACGATGGCCAGGTATTTAATTTCCAGCGGAACATTGTTTTTTGCTAAATGCTCTTCAAATAAAGGAAAATAATATTCTGATAACGCCATCAGCCGTTCGTATGATTTTGAACGGTTTTTGAGAAAACTCTTGATGACTCTCTCAATGGTTTCGTTATACTCAATATGGAAAAGCGATTTTTGATCTAATTTTCTCAATCGTTCTTTTAAAACGTCTGTAGGCAAATCATACGCTACATCTTCATCTAAATACACACGGTCAACATCATTTTCCATAGCGGAAAACAGATCTTCACTCATCAATTCATTAATCCATTTTTTGTCGATGTTTCCGACGGCTTTGTGGTTTACAAATGTCTTCTTGATAGAATCAAGATACATCTGAGGCGTTTTTAATTCTGATTGAACTGTTTTGGTTTCAATGGCATTGGTTTGCGAGAAACCGGCAATGGAAAACAACCCAAAAAGAAAAGTGATAAGTCTTTTATTCATTTCTTATGTACTTTCTCTGTTGGTTTTACTTTTTTTACTTATCGGATAAGTAAGTTTACTTTAAAATTGCTGCGATACCCGGCAGGGTTTGTCCTTCTAACATCTCTAACATGGCACCTCCGCCAGTAGATACATAACTCATTTGAGATTCCAAACCAAACTGTTTTACAGCGGCTACTGAATCTCCTCCTCCAACCAGCGAAAAAGTTCCGTTGCTTGTTGCTTCTGCTATATAATTACCTAAAGTAACTGTTCCTTTTGAAAATTTTTCCATTTCAAAAACACCCAAAGGCCCATTCCATAAAATGATTTTTGATTCGGCAATTACCGGTTTTAGAAGTTCCAGTGTTTTAGGACCTACATCTAATCCCTGCCATCCGTCCGGAATATGATTTACATCCACAACTTCTGTATTGGCATCATTTGAAAAAGCATCTGCTGCTGCTACATCTACAGGTAAATGAATGGTTACATTTTTTTGCTTGGCTTTTTCCATGATTTCTAAAGCCAATTCCAGTTTGTCGTCTTCACATAAAGAATTTCCGATTTTTCCACCCAATGCTTTGATAAAAGTAAAAGTCATTCCTCCTCCAATAATCATGTGGTCAATCTTATCCAGTATGTTTTCTATGATGGTAATTTTTGAAGATACTTTTGAACCGCCTAAAACTGCTGTAACAGGCTTTTCTTTGCTGTTGAGTACTTTGTCAATGCTTTCTATTTCTTTGGCCAGCAGATAACCAAAACATTTGTTTTTGGGAAAAAACTCAGCGATTATTGCAGTGGAAGCATGTGCTCTGTGAGCCGTACCAAATGCGTCATTGACATAGATATCACCTAAACCGGCTAATTTTCCCGCAAATGTTTTATCTCCTTTTTCTTCTTCTGCATAAAAACGCAGATTTTCTAAAAGAATAACGGATCCCGGTTGTGCTTCTGAGATAAGATTTTCAACTTTTTCACCGATACAGTCATCTACAAAAGTAACCGGAACACCAAGAACTTCTGATGTTTTTGAAACAATGTGCTGTAGTGAATATTTTTCTTCTTTGCCTTTAGGTCTTCCTAAATGTGACATTAAAATAGCGATTCCGCCGTCTTGGATAATTTTTTCAATTGTTGGTTTTGCTGCAACAATACGGTTGTCATCGGTAACCTTAAAATTTTCATCTAAAGGAACATTGAAGTCAACACGAATAAGCGCCTTTTTGTCCTTGAAATTGAAATCATTAATTGTTTTCATTAATGGATATTTATGATTTGTGGTGTTGTATAATCTACAAATATAAATAAATAATTTTCTATAATGGGACTGGTTCCGGTGTTAATAAAAAACTAAAATACTCATTATCAAATTTTAACAAAAAAAACTCTTTCTCCAAAAAGAGAAAAGAGTTTTCGAATTAAGCAAATTAAACTATTTTCTAAGTAATTTTTTACAGGATTGAGTACTGTGAATCCCCTTAAAATTAACTTGTCTTTTTACGATCAGTACGCTGCGGTAAATTGTTTTCGGATAAATTTTGGTTCTTCCAATTCATCTACAATGGCTACGGCCACATCTTCTACAGAAAGAATACTTCTGTTGTTTTCATCATATACGGGATGGCTGAGCCCCGTACGATAGCTGCCTTTTCGGATGCCTGCTGTACCGGGATGCATTTCTATTGCCGGACTGAAAAAGGTCCAGTTCAGGGTATTATTTTCTTTGAGAAGGTTAAAATAATCTCTGACCGCCAAAGCACCCGGTTTTATTTGTGCCGGAAAATCCGGTGCATCTACTAATTGACGGTTCTCCTGATCAAAGAGGCTTCCGGCTCCGCCAATTACAATAAATCTTTTAACACCATCCAGCATTACTGCTTTTTCTATGGCCTGGGCGCCCTGCAGATAGTCGTGGTACAGATTCGGATTTTCCCATCCTGCATTATACGCACTTACTACGGCATCGGCTGCATTAATGGCATTGACGAGTTGGTCTGTCTTCAATACATCAATAGCTTCATATTCTACGTGTTCTTTATCTGATACTTTAGACAAATCTCTGACAATTCCCTTTACAGAATGTCCTCTGTCAACGAGTTCGTCTACGATTTTTGAGCCTACAAAACCCGAAGCTCCAATTACTACAACTCTCATTTTATTATTTTTTTAATTAATTCTCTCCATGGTTCTTATAAAGGTACGTCAGTTTAACTACGTATGCAACCCAAAATAAAAATTAATCGGTTTCTTCTAAAATGAAAATTTCTTCTACAGGTTTTCCGAAATAACGGGCGATTTTTAATGCCAGTACGGTAGATGGAACGTATTTGTTTTTTTCCATCGCATTGATGGTCTGTCTGCTGACTGAAATGATATTGGCCAGATCTTCCTGGGTAATATCTTTTACTGCCCTTTCTATTTTTATCGTATTTTTCATCGCGCTCTAATTTTTGTTTTTATACAGTAAATAATGGAATCTACAAATAAACAAAATCAGCATTACAAACATATAATATTGTAAAACAAACAGAAATTCGAATCCATACATAAAGAAGAATAAAAGAAATAATACCACATAGTTACACAGAAATGCCCATTGAAAAGATTGTAATCTAAGCTTAGCAATAAATTCGTCTTCCGTTTTTTCTTTTGAAAAAGCCAATAAAAGACCTCCCAGAATAAACAGAAGTGCAATCATTGTAGGAAAAATATCTGTTTCCAAGAAACTAAAATATTTTGATTCACTTCCTCCTTTTCCAAAGGCATCATTTCCGTAAATAACAAAAACTTTTGTTCGTAATTGAACAGTATCTGCCGGGTAAAATAATACAGAATAAGCCCATACAAGAGCACTGCCAATAAACAATAACCAGCCCACAGGTTTGAATTTGTTTGATAATAAAAATTTTGTTTCCATTTTTTATGATTTTAAAATTATACGACCAATGTAAAACAAATATTTCAATATGTAAAATATATTTTACTTTTTATATGATATTTTTTACAATAAGTATGCTATATCATACTTTTAATAGCTGTTATAATGGCGTTAATCTTAATATATTTTTCTTTATTTTCCTCATTATATCATTTTCAGGAAAGGAACTCTTTACAGGTTATTGATTTAGATTACCTTTAATATGGCCTATTTTACAGAATTAACGATTAATTGTTGTTTTAAAATTTTTATTCTCAAAAAGGAGGTGTAGTTTTGCAAAAAATACAGCTTATAATAGCTATCTTCATTTTTTCTTCTCTTCAATTATTAACTAAAAAAATCAGACGATGGATCGTATACAACAAAAACACCCGGCTGACATTGCAGAAGAACTGGCATTACTCGATCATAAAAGCAGAGATGTTGCTTTTATCATGCTTTCAAATGAAATGAAAGTAGAGGTTTTTTCTTATTTTGATGTAAGTACTCAAACTGAAATTGTAAAGAGTCTCGGAGACAAGGAGCTTGCAGAAGTTCTTAATAATCTGGAACCGGATGACCGAACCGAGTTATTTGAAAATTTTCCGGATGAACTCATCAAGCACTCCATCAATTTATTGAATAAGGAGGAGCGCAACATTGCATTGAATCTGATCGGTTATGAAGAAGACAGCATTGCAAGGCTGATGACTCCATTGTATATTCAGACGAAAGAGAATAAAACAGTTGAAGAGGTTTTTGATCATATCAAAAGATATGGTAAAAAAGCAGAAACACTGAATTTTATTTATGTTGTAAACGATCAGAATGTACTGATTGACGATTTGAAGATAGGACAATTACTCCTCGCTGAGAAAACGACTACCATATCAGAACTTATCGATCATAATTTTGTGGCGATTACCACTACCACACCGATGGAAGAAGCTTTTGATATTTTTGAAAAATACGATCGTTCCGCATTACCGATTATTACTGAAAAGGGCGTTTTAGTAGGTATTGTTACGTTTGATGATATACTCGATCGTATCAAAGAACGTGATACAGAAGATATTCAAAAGTTTGGAGGTATGGAAGAGCTGGATGTTTCTTATACCAAAACACCTATTTTTGAACTGATCAGAAAACGTGCCGGATGGCTTATTATTCTCTTTTTTGGGGAAATGCTTACTGCTTCTGCAATGGGATATTATGATGGTGAAATCGAAAAAGCTGTTGTATTGGCACTTTTCGTACCATTGATTATTTCGAGCGGTGGTAATTCCGGTTCTCAGGCTGCCTCTCTCATCATCCGTGCAATGGCTATCGGAGAGCTAAAAATAAAAGACTGGTGGTATGTCATGCGAAAAGAACTTGCATCAGGTCTTATATTGGGCGGTATTTTGGGCTTGATTGGTTTTTCACGCATCCTTATCTGGCAGGAAACAGGCTTATATGACTATGGTCCTTATTGGTTATTTATCGGATTGAGTGTTTCTATTTCCCTTATTTTTATTGTTTTATGGGGTACATTATCAGGATCTCTTATTCCGTTTATTTTAAGAAAAGCCGGACTGGATCCAGCAACAGCTTCAGCTCCCTTTGTTGCTACTCTGGTTGATGTTTCAGGATTGATCATTTATTTTACTATTGCTTCGTTCTTTCTTTCCGGAAAACTTTTATAAAAAAGAATGTCTTTCAAAAAATCATATTTTCGTTACATTTGCGTATGAAGTTTTCAGAAATTATAGGTCAGCAAAATATAAAGAATCATTTATTGCAAAGTGCTTCTTCAGGAAGAATACCCCATGCACAATTGTTTATCGGAGCTGAAGGGACAGGAACGCTGCCCATGGCCATAGCTTATGCTCAGTATATCATTTGTCAGAATACCGGAAGTGAAAATGAAGGGGGTAAAACCGCCTGTAATTTAAAATTTGATCATTATCAGCATCCCGATCTGCATTTTGCGTTTCCTACGGTATCGGTTGAGGGTGGAAGCGCTTCTAAAAAAACAACAAGTGATGATTATATGGATCAATGGTTTGATTTTTTAAAAAAACAACCTTATGGTTCTGTGAATGATTGGTATAATACCATTGAAATAAAAAATAAACAGGGTATTATCAATGTACATGAAGCCGCCAGTATTCTCAAAAAGCTATCTCTGAAATCGTATGAAGGCGGTTACAAAATCATGATCATCTGGATGGCTGAAAAAATGAATGTCGAAGCTTCCAATAAATTATTGAAATTGCTGGAAGAACCACCACAAAAAACTGTTTTCATCTTGATCTGTGAAGACGAAAAAGCTATTTTGCAGACCATCTTATCACGTTGTCAGATTCTTCATTTCAACCATCTGTCTGAACATGATATTACTGAAGGTCTTAATCAGCTTGAAGACAGTATTCCTGCCGATACAATACGATATGCCAAACAAGCACAGGGTAATTATAACAAAGCGCTGAAACTTTTTTATAAAGAGGAGGAGGAACTGCCTTTTGAAAAATGGTTTGTAGAATGGGTTCGCGCAGCATTTCGCGCCAATAAAAATGCCAAAGTTATTTCTAATCTGATTGCCTGGAGTGAAGAAATCGCCGCTATTGGAAGGGAAAAACAAAAATTATTTCTGGAGTATTGTATGGAAATGTTCCGACAGGCTTTGTTGCTGAATTATAATGTGAATGAACTTGTTTATATGCAGCCGGCAACAGAAAATTTCAAACTCGAAAACTTTGCTCCTTTTGTAAACGATAAAAATATTCTTGAAATTTTTGAAGAAATTTCTGAGGCTATGTACCATGTGGAACGAAACGGTAATCCTAAAATTATATTTACCGATTTATCGATAAAACTTACCCGCCTGATTCACAAAAAATAGAAAATCACTATTTTTAGCGACAGCTGTAGATCCTTTTTGGTACGAATTATTAAGTATCTTTATTCCCTAAATCAGGATGTATGCAATCTATCGGTTCCTTTCTTTTACTTCTTCTCGTTTGCACTGCAACAAATGCTCAGACAAAAGGAATTTATATTCTCAACCAGCCTTCAGCATACCTGAGCCGCATTGATTTATCGGCTCTGGAAAACTATTATTCAAACACTTCTAAAATATCCGTCCAGAGCATTCCATTGTCGTCTGTGACAGCAAATGACACCCGGTATGCAATAATTGCTGAAAAGAAAGAAAAAGAGATTAAAACGATACAGGTTTATTATCTCAACCAAAACGATTTTAATCCGGACCAGACCTTTGATCCCTACAATAAACCTATTACTTTTCAGACAGATTCTCTTCAGAACGTTTTTACTTTTTTGAATTACGGCGATTATTACCGGTATAGTTTTTATGAAGATGAATTTGTGGTGCAGAAAAATCTGGTAAGCAACTTAAATAGTTATTATGACAGTATTACTAATCAATATCTGTACACTAATGATCTGAAGATTGAAGCATCCGGTTTTTACAAATATGATGGAAATCGGTCGTACATCAGTATTCAACAAAATACAAATGTAGATAGAATTCATTTATATAAGAGTCCTGATGAACAAGCAGAAGTAATAGATTCATTTTATTTAAATGAAGCAGTATTTATCCGGAAAGATTCTGCCAATGGCAGCTGGCTCAAAGCTGATAAAATACTACTGAAGGATGTCCCTTATGACGGTTTAAGAAAGTTTCTCGAAGGTCCTAAAAAATATTCGCAGCTTATCACTAAAACCGGTTGGATCAAAAGTACAGATTTTTATGATGGTAAGTGGATCGCTCAAAAAGAAGAAACACCGGATTATCGTTTAGAAATTTATGCTGATGCTGATAACGAATCAGAAGGTGCGCTGTATGCAATTCGTATTATTGACAAAAAAAACGGAAAAATACATCAGGTAATCCATCCTGACTTTTTTGAAAGCACTATTGATGGTGCTTCAACACTAAATTTTATCGATGTTAATTTTGATGGTTATCCAGATATACAGACCCCGATTGCTACCATGGGAAGTGTAAATTATGTCCGGAATTACTATGTTTACAATCCGAAATCTCATTTGTTTGAATTTGATACATTCCTATCTGATCTGAGTCAAATTGAGATTGATGTAAAAAATCAGCAAATCAAATCTTACTCACGTGGTGGTGCCGGTATGTATCAATCGCAGATGTATCAATATGTAAACGGAAAACTCACCTTATCAGAAGAAACTAATTTTAACTACGGATGGAGCTATTTTCCTTCAAAAGAGACGACGTTTTACGGGAAAACAAAATCAAAAACCATAGTATCTTATTATCTTACAATTACTTCAGATACGCCCGTTTATACCGAACCCGGTAAAAATGGGAAACGCATTGCTGTGCCCATAAAAGATGAAGTGGAAATGATGACCACAGAAGACAATGGCTTGTATTATAAAATTGAAAATGAAGAACACCGTCTGAAAGGGTGGGTTGAAAAAAAGCTCTTTTTTGATGGAATATGGAATGATTATGCTTTGGAAAAAGATACCGGAATTTCCGTAAAAACATGTGTTTCCATGGAAAGTGATGAAGTTATTGCCGTAGAAATACAACATAAAAATTTTCATCAGATCCTCGGTCCTTTTTCTTATCCGCATCAGCAATTCAGAATTCGTTTTTCGGACCGGAATAAAACCATTACTATTTTTGACAGTACCTATCCAGAATCTAAATTGCGTTTGATTTATAATAAAAAGAAAAAGATATATGAATATGCAACAGATTAAAAATAAACCGATACTAATTCCTAAAACAGTTCTTATCGTTTTTGGGTGCTGTATGTTATGTATATCCTCAGCATGGTCTCAGATCATTGGTTTTGGATACAAAAATGAAAAAAAGGGAATGTTTCAGGCTACTGTAAATCTCCCGCTTACTTATTCAAAAGACAATTGGATTGATGTTGCTACCGGTCTTGATTATACTACAAAAAATCATCTTGCCCCTTCCGGTTTCAGTATGAATATTTCTGCTTATCATTATCTCATTGGAGATGATAACATTCAGGCTTCTCTTATCGGACTTGAATCAGGCTATCTGATCAATACTGGCTTGGGAAATGATACATATAAACTGACTCCGTATGTTTATTACGAACGCTCCTTATTTTATATCCGTGCGGGAGTGGATTATTATTTCAGAGAGGAAAAAGGATATCCGTTCGTATCAGTCGGATTTGGCGGACTTCATATCATGAGAAATATGAAATTCTCTTTTTAAATTGTATACGGTTACTTCTCATTTAGCGTCGCTTTATACAAGCGCAATTCTTCCCATGAAATGGTATCGCCCACTTCTGCTTTTATTTCTGTCAGGGTTTTATCGCCTGAATCAGTAAAGGCTTTTTCAAGATCTTTTATACGGTTTTTTGGAATGATTTCGGTAAGTTTTATTTTTCCTTCAGCAATGAGCTTAGCCATGTGGTTGTAAATGGTTTGCGGTGTCAGTTTTCTGAAATCCGCAATCTCATCAATCGTTTTCTTTTTGAGCCACAATTCATAGGTAACCTCAAAAGTAGATTTTTTATCGGTTTTCTTTTTTGTGGTTTCATAATACCCTTCTTCTTCTCCATCTTCTTCAAACTGAAGACTTGTACGTGAAATAATATCCTGTATGGTTACCAGATGATTGATACGGTATTCTGACAGTGAATTGATCTCAAGTGTATTTTTATTGATGGGCTGTCCCGCTTCAATTGCCCATAAAAGCTTATTGGCTTTTTTAAGGTTTAAAACCATCTGGATCTGAACGATTTCCAATTCGGATAATTCTTCAAAAAATGCTTTCATCTTTTTGGTACGCTTTACTTTTTCCAACGTAAATAACGTTTCAAAAGCCAGCTGATCTACTTTCGGATAAAAATATTGATAGGCTTTTTCAAACCGTTCTTTCAAATACTTAAAATCAAATTCTCTTGCCTGAAATATCTGGCGTATCTGTTTGCAAAAATTTTCTGAATGCATGTAAATGGCCTGTAAGCGCTTGAGCTGATCGCCTGCCCAGTTTTCATATATTTTCTTTTTACTTTTTTCTGCTTCTGTTTCAAACGATTTCGCAAAGTTGATCCACTGCATTAATACGGGAAACCAAGAAAACGTCTGTAATAGCTGATTCTGAAGATAATATCTGAATTCTTTATCAAAATCGTCAGCGAGTACGGTTATTTCCTTTTTATTTTTTGCATACTCAATGATATCACTATCCGATGAAAGGTGTTGCAGTTGCAGCTCAGAAAGCAAAATAAGCCCATTTAATGAACGTAAACGCGAAAGTGCTACATACGCTTGTCCGGCAACGAAAACACCTGATACATCAAGCACAGCACGGTCAAATGTCAACCCCTGAGATTTGTGAACGGTAATTGCCCATGCCAGTTTGATAGGATAATGAGTAAAAGTACCTAAAACTTCTTCTTCAATTTGTTTGTTTTGTGGGTTAAGGGTATATTTTATATTTTGCCATTCGTACTTTTCTACTTCTATAGTTTGATTATCTTCCGGAAAATAGACCAGAATTTCATGAGCTGAAAGAGAGGATATTACTCCCATTTTACCATTGTAAAATTTCTTTTCAAATGAAATATCATTTTTTGTAAATATAATCTGAGCTCCGACCTTCAGCGAGAGTTCATAGTCCATCGGAAACAATTTTTCGGGGAAATCGCCCACAATATCCGGATGAAAAAGATATTCCTGATGGTTTAAATGTTCCAATGCCCTATGATTGATCTGGTCTGCTTTGGCATTATGTGTTGTAAGTGTTATATAACCGGGATTTTTCTTATTATCAAAATCTTTCTGTACATACTGATTCAGATATTCAACTGACTTTTCAGTGAGTTTATTGTTTCTCAATTCATTAAGAATTGTAATAAACACATCATCTGTCTGACGGTAGATTTTACTCAGTTCAATATACAACGGCGGATTTTGCTGAAGACATTGCGCATTGAAAAAATACATACCAGGATAGTATTTTTTGAGTACCTGCCATTCATCATTTTTTACTACCGGCGGCAACTGCAGCAAATCGCCTATGAACAATACCTGAATACCACCAAATATTTCATCTGATCTGCGTACACTCTGAAGCATGAGGTTCATAGCATCAAGTACATCAGCACGCAGCATACTGACTTCATCAATGATAAGCAATTCAATATTTTTTATCAAGGTCTTTTTTTGTTGGTGCATTTTAAAATGGCGCAACAATGTCTGCTGATTTTCTATACGAAGTCCATAATCTACACTCACAAATTCAACAGATGGGATGAAGGTAGCAAAAGGCAGCTGAAATAAAGAATGTATGGTAACACCTCCTGCATTTAAGGCGGCAATTCCCGTTGGTGCTACCACAACCGTATTTTTATGAGTTGTTTCTACAATTTCACGCAATAATGTTGTTTTTCCTGTACCGGCTTTACCCGTAAGAAAAACAGAACGATTGGTTTGATTGATGAATTTCAGGGTTAATTCAGCTTCACGTGAAACACTTTGCATGAGGTATATATCTTAACGGTAAATTTACACTTTTCCGCTTAATAAAAAAACCACCTATAAGGTGGTTTCCAGAGGATTTTCAGATCCCTTATTTTTTAGCTCCCGCTTCTTTTTTTGGTTCTTCTTTTGCAGAAGTTCCTTTGCTTTTAGCGTATTCTTCGTTCATGATTTTAAGAATTTCTTCCGTGATTTCATATCCGTCTTTAGCATATAATACAGTAGCGGCATCGCCCGTACCGAAAACATAATCATAGCCTTTTTCTTTTCCGTATTGTTTGATAAAGGTTTTCATTTTCGATACCATACTGTCGCGCTCTACTGCTCCTTCTTCCTGGAACTTTTTCATATAGTTCTGTTCTTTTTCTGCTAAGGTCTGCTGACGTCTGGTTAGTTCTGCTTCTCTTTTCTGCGCCCATTCCATTCCTTTTGATTGTGCACTGCGTTGTAAATCCTGAACATCACTTTGAAATTTTTTCATATCAGACGAAAGTTCATTCTGAATACGTTCTGACATGCTTTTATATTTTGCTTCGAAATCAATTGACTCCTGATATTCTTTCATTAATTTTTCAGTATCGATATACGCAGTTTTAAATCCTGATTCATTTACCGGTGCTGATGGAGTTTCTTTGGTTGTTGTTGCTTTATCACAAGATACCATTAAAGAAACAATACCTACAATTAATAAAATTTTTTTCATTGCTGTTTTAAATTAATTTTTTGTAAAAATAGAATAATTTTCTCACAGACTAAAATTTATTAAAAAACTAACCATAAAGAAAATTAATATGTTTGATATTTATAATAATTTTTATTTATAAAAAATGGCCGCTATATTTTGATTTTAAGACATGATCTAAAAAAAACAATACTTAGAGATATCCGGAATCATTACATTTAAAATTAGGTACCTTTATGTACTTTTTTTATCAAATAGATGTGTGAACAATACTCTTTTGTAAAAAAACCGCTAAGATTTGAGATAAAACCATAGTAAAATCCTTTAATGAAATTCATTCTACCTGTTTTGTATTTTTCAGAGAGCAAGGATACATAAAAACTGTCATAATACATAGGTTTTATGTGTATGAGTTTGAAATCATAAGTTTCAAATATTCTTTTTATAGCTTTTTTACTAAAATGCCAGATATGTCTGGGTACATCATAAGCTGCCCATTTAGTTCCATAATGTTTTGCATCATATGATTTATAATTGGGTACTGCAACAATAAGTAATCCATTATTTTTTAATAACTGCTGTACTTGCTGAATATAATATTCTAAATTCGGAACATGTTCTAAAACATGCCAAAGCGTAATAACATCAAATTCTTGTTCTCTTAGTTTTTCAAGATGTTCAAATACTTTTACATTTTTATTCCGTGCTAAATCTGCAGCCTGCTGATTGGGTTCTACCCCTACTGTTTCCCAAACTGTATTCTTTTTTATTGCTGCTAAAAAGTCTCCAGTACCACAACCAATATCCAAAACTTCTATTTTAACTGAAGATGGAGAATGGTTTTTATTGATCAGTCTTATTTTATCAGAAAGCGTTTTATTTTTCACAGACTGATATAATTTTTCAAAAAAATTTCTTCTTGAATCTGTATGTGAAATATAATTCTCACTTTTATAGTAATCTCCTAACTTTTCCTTTTCAGGACGCGGAAAGGTTTCCAACAGATCATATTGTTTATGATAACGCAGGTTAAAAATTTCTTTACTGATGGATTCATCTGTTACCTGTAAATAATTTTCAGCTGTTGCTGTATCAAAATGTAATTTAGATTTTTGGATGTTTTGCATACTCATATTTCAAAAAAGAAACCCCAACGAATCATTGAGGTTTGTAAATATACTAAATTGTTTCACGTGGAACTATGTTATCTTCCCATATGAATTAACAAAATGGAAATATCAGATGGAGCTACTCCACTGATTCTGGATGCTTGAGATATAGTAGCCGGACGTATTTTTTTAAGTTTCTCGCGAGCTTCAAAAGACATTGATTTAATTTTATCAAAATCAAAATTGTCCGGAATTTTCACATCTTCCAAACGGTTCAGTTTGTCTGCGTTGTTTTTTTCTTTTTCAATATATCCCGCATATTTTACCTGAATCGTTGCCTGCTCAATCACCTCTTCATCTAAATCATGTTCTGATATATATGCTTTTACTTTATCAAACTGCAGCATGTCTTCCAGTTCAATCTGTGGTCTTGAAAACACCTTAAACATTTTATCAGGCTGAGACATCAGAGCGGAACCTTTTGCTTCGAGTATCGGATTTGCTTCTTTTGTTTTTAAAGAAGTCTCTCTAAAAAACTGAACAAAATTATCAGAAGCCTCTTTTTTATATTCCATTCTTTTTAAACGATCTTCTTTAGCCAAACCTATTTCAAACGACTTTGGAGTTAATCTAAAATCTGCATTATCCTGTCTGAGTAAGGTTCTGTATTCTGCACGGGATGTAAACATTCTATACGGTTCTTCTGTCCCTTTTGTAATCAGATCATCAATCAAAACTCCGATATAGGCCTCATTTCTTTTCAAAATTAACGGCTCCTTACCTTGCACTTTCAAAGCAGCATTAATACCTGCCATCAGACCCTGAGCAGCTGCTTCTTCATATCCGGTAGTTCCGTTTATCTGACCTGCAAAAAACAATCCTTCAACCAATTTGGTTTCGAGTGAATGTTTTAATTGCGTTGGTGGAAAATAATCATATTCGATAGCATAACCGGGTCTGAAGAATTTTACATTTTCAAAACCTGCAACAGAACGCAGCGCTTTGAATTGTACATCTTCCGGTAAGGATGTAGAAAAACCATTTACATATACTTCTACAGTATCCCATCCTTCAGGTTCTACAAATAACTGATGGCGTTCTTTGTCAGCAAAGCGGTTGATTTTATCTTCAATCGAAGGACAATATCTCGGTCCTAAACTTTTGATTCTTCCGTTGAACATTGGCGAACGATCAAAGCCTTCTCTTAACACATCATGTACTTCATTTGAAGTATAGGTCATATAACAGGAACGTTGTACCTGTAAAGGTTTTGTTACGTCTAAATAAGAAAATTTAGCCGGATTTTCATCACCGGGCTGTTCTTCCATTTTTGAATAATCAAGGCTTCTCCCATCTACACGCGGCGGAGTTCCTGTCTTCATACGACCAGCTTCAAAACCTATTTTCAACAGATCTTCAGTAATACCAAATGAAGCCCCCTCACCTGCTCTGCCACCACCAAATTGTTTTTCTCCAATATGAATCAAACCATTTAGAAAAGTTCCATTGGTCAGTACAATTGTCTTTGCTTTTATCTCTATCCCCAGATTGGTTTTTACACCAACTACTTTGTGGTTTTCTACCAAAACGCTTGAAATCATTTCCTGATAAAAATCGAGATTTGGAGTATTTTCCAACATGATTCTCCATGTTTCAGCAAAGCGCATTCGATCACTCTGAACTCTTGGTGACCACATAGCAGGTCCTTTAGATTTGTTCAGCATCTTAAACTGAATGGCAGTATTATCAGAAACAATTCCGGAGTATCCTCCCAAAGCATCAATTTCTCTTACTATCTGTCCTTTTGCAATTCCACCCATTGCAGGATTGCAAGACATCTGGGCAATATTTTGTAAACTCATTGTAACCAAAAGAGTTTTCATTCCCATATTAGCTGCGGCTGCGGCTGCCTCAGATCCGGCATGACCAGCACCAACAACTATAACATCATATACATCAAACATACTCATTGTTCCACGTGAAACATTAAATTAATTTTTCAAGAAAGTATGCTATTGTTCCACGTGAAACATCTGCATTTTCTCTTCTTCTTTTGAGCGCATTAAGGCTGCTTCTTCTACAGATTTATCTTTGTATCCGCAATAGTGCAATACACCATGAGCCATAACTCGTAATAATTCTTCTTCAAATGATACCTCGAATTCTTTTGCATTCTCTTGTACTCTCTCTAACGAGATAAAAATATCACCTGATATAAGATTTCCTATTGTATAATCAAAACTGATGATATCAGTATAATCATCATGATTCAGATATTCTACATTAATTTTATGAAGATAGGCGTCATCGCAAAAGATATAATTGATCTCACCAGATGTTTTGTTTTCTGACTCCACAACAGCATCAATCCAGTTTTCATATTTAGATTCAGACGCTAACTGAAATTCAGTTTCGTAATTAAATAGTACCATTATAAAAAAATATCTACAAAGGTAAACAGAAAAATAAAAAGGAAATACTAAAAAATAAATAAAATTTTAAACTAATTATTTGAAAATCAATACAATAGTATATAATACCCATTTTATACCCTAAATCGAACAGAAGTTGTTATCAACATCTTTATAATAAAAGAAAAAAGATTTTTAAAAATTTAAAAAAAGATTTCTTCTTTATATTGCTTGTTAATTGTTAGCATAAGTTTTTTGAATACGCTTTGTTTATTGACTTATGAATACTTATCAACAGTATATGAAATTATAACTGATTGAAAATTAAATACCTTTTATATTATATCAACATTGCGTCAAGGTTACGTTAATGTTATGAACTGAAAAGTTTAGGGACCAAGTGATGTTGATAAGTACTTAAAATTGTTTGATAATATTCTGACGGATTTTTAAAACTTCTCTTGCTTTTGTCTTTCCAATTCTTGTATTGTAATTATTATCTGTATTTCAAAAAAAAGTTGTTTTTATTTATTTAAAGTTTTCAACAATTAAATTAATTTCTTAATGTATTGAATACAAGTAACATAACGATAATAATGAACAATGTTAAAATTTAAAGGTAATAATTCATTTTGTTGGTTAATTTTGAGGTCTTTAAAAAACTATATATGAAAACAAATGTATTATTATTAGTGTTGGTTTCTTTTACAGTAAACGTATTTTCACAGAAACTAAAGACCGAACAGGGTTCTATAAACAATCTAAAAGGTATTAAGTCTTATAATCTGGTATTTGATTACTCGAATCTGAAAGTGGATAAGTTTGAAACAGAAGAAGCATTTTTGAAAGATAAAATGGCAAAAAGAGAAGAAAACGGAACGCATGAAGAATTTAAACAATCCTGGTTTGCGGATCGTAACAATAGATATGAACCTAAATTTATTGAATCGTTTAACAAGCGTTTTGACAATGGCTCTATTAAGGCAGATAAAAATTTATCCTCTGCCACTCATGAAATGCTGATTACAACTACCTGGATCTATCCCGGATATAATGTGGGCGTTATGAGACAACCTGCAAAAATCAATGCAACAATTACAGTGTATGATAAAAATAACCCTGCTGACATTCTTTACAAAGCGAGTATTCAAAAAGTAGAAGGTAACGGTACTATGGGTACTGATTATAACAGTGGATACCGTATATCTGAAGGTTATGCTAAACTTGCTAAAATACTCGCAGCAGATCTTAAAAAGGCGAATTGATATTTCTGTATTTATGGATTGAAATACAAATACGTTATCGGTATGAACTATATCCGATCTTTATTATCATAGTAGCAGGTGGTATGGCAAAGTTTTTTTCTATTTAGAAGGAAAGAGGTGTTTTGTTAAATAAATATTTCAGCATGATCTTCTTCATAAGGTTAACTTTTATGTAAAACAGCTATAATTCATGTTTTATTTAGGGAAAATCAAAAATATCTATTTAATCAATATTACGTTAAAAAAAATATTTACAAAAAAAATATAAATTATTAAATAATATTATAATAAATTTTATCATAAAAAGAAATTATTTTTTTAAAAAACTTTTCACACATACGTTTATTTATTTTTGTTAAAATAATTTTATCTGATAAAAGTTTCTATTTTTGCGCATTAGAAACATTTTACAAAACACTTATGAAAACAAGAATTGTATTAACTTTTCTGTTGCTAATTATGCTTTCTTTTGACTGTTATTCTCAAAAAGCTGAATTATTCAATCCTTCATTATGGATATACAATCATCAAAAAGTTAACGACACTACAGCATCTTATGATATTCTTAACTTCCGCAACAAAATAAACTCTTCCAAAACAGCTATTTGGAGTTCATCAAAAAAAATCAATAATTCAAATCACTTCTTTTTAGTATATAAATCTAAAAAAGATGAGTATCTGATTTCATTTCTCGGAGACAAAAACAGTTTATTTCTCGACGGGAAAAAGCATACATTCAATGATTCTATAGCCCTTTCCGGTTATAATGAAACCTACGGAGAGCTTATGGATATTGGATTTTCTAATATTGAAAACGGGAGATTCTGGATGAATGCTAACCTTAAAAATTCCAACATCTATGAAATGATTTTGGTTAACACTTCAACATATCAAAAAAAAATAAACGAGATTAGAACCTATCTGAGTATAAAATATGGTATTGATCTTATCGATCATAAAAAATATGTATATAAAGGTAAAAATATATGGAATGGAGAACTCAAAAAGTTTAATAATTCCATATTCGGAATTGGTTATTTTGCCTATTTCAATTTATTACAAACTAAAAGTATACATTCTAAAGATCAGGACCTCACAATTTCTTTTTCTGATCCTGGCAATATACACATTCAGGATGGTTCCTATATTCTATTAGGAAACAATGGTAAGAATTTCATATTTGATGATAGAACCCATATCAATAAAAAAGAGTGGCTTGCTCAAACAAATGTAGAAAATTCAAAAGTGAACCTTACTTTTCCAATAAAGCTTTTTGAAGAAGAAGCCCTTTCTGAATACGAACTTATAGTACAGAATAACTCCCAAAAAACAACTTATTCTCCAACTTTAGAGGACAGTCTGATTGTTTTTAAAAACATCCCTTTAGAGAAAGATGGACATAACATAATTCAGCTAAATGTACAAAAACCAGAGGTAAAATTAGATTATACCACAGATTGTGAGTATACACAGCTATCATTCGATAAGAACAAAAAACTCAATAATTTTCTTCTCAGAATAACGGATGATAAAAACAAAGTAATTTTAACGACTTCTAACTGGCAGGAATCATATCTTGTGAATAATGAGAAAACCACTTATCTAGACGTAACAATAGAATACAATAAGAAGATACTTCACAAAAGAATCAGAACAATATTCAGTATCTTAAAAGAATCGAGTCTAAAAGAGTACTATTTCCTTGAAAAAGATGAAATGATGCTGTCTGTTGATAGAAAGAATGAAAGAGGAAAAGAAATCCATTATCAATGGAATAAAGACGGAAAAGAAATTGGAAACGGAACTTCCATACATATCAAAGAAGAAGGTAACTATGAATTGGTAACCTATTTAGAAAAAGATTGTTTCATAAAGCAGTCGTTCAGTGTTCTACAACAAAACGACAGAGAGACATGGGTTATCTATCCGAATCCGGCAGATAGTTCAGACGAACTTCAGGCAACTTTTAACCTTTCTGAAAAATCAACAATAGATATTTCTATCTATCAGATTGATGGTAAATTAATAAAAAAAATACCTACAGGTAAACTGCAAAAGGAGACAATCAGTTTGGGTAAACTTTCATCGGGAACCTATATCATATTGGTCTATATCAACCAATCTTTACAAATAAAAAAGATCCTTATAAAATAATAAAACACTTCCTAAAACATGTTGAACAACAGCTTAAAATTCCGATATAAATTGTTATATCATTTGGTGATGTTTTCCATACTATTCAATTTCATAGGCTATCCTATATATGCAATGGTAGAATATTACCCTTATTATGCAGCAAAGTCTTATAACTATCTCCCTTTGTGGAATCTGAATGGAGGATCTTATTCAGAAATGATAACTGATAAGGAAAACAAACAAGAAAACATTCTGTTTAAAACTACTGCTACTGAAACAGTAGATCTGTCATCTTCAAAAAACCGTGAGGATGGTCAATCACTTATTGAGATTTTTTCACTGGATAAATACGGAGTTATAGGATATGACACTAAAAGTAATAGTGATGATCCTTCGGATAATATCTTTACTTTTAATATTGACAAAAGTGTAGTCGGTGACAAAGAAATACAACTGAGCTATGAAGTATATGGAATTGAAAATGCTTCAGGTATTACAAGAAGTTTAAATGAAAACACCGCAACTGGCGGGTATTATATCCAAAAAAATAATAGCTGGAAAACAATAGAAGAAATCTTGGTTCCCGGTCAACTGAAAAATGGAAAAAACCATATTTTATTTACTGCTCCCGAAAATGAAACCATTCAGTATAAAGTCAGAAATTTAAAAGTAACACTGGCTTCAAAAACAAACAGGCTGCCTGTTCATTTTATCGATAAAAATGCGCTTTATGTACATAATAACACCTCTTATATCAAAGGTGTTGTTGTAGAAAAAAATGCACTCCTCTTTATCAACGACAAAAAAGTACAGGTTACTAATCAGGAATTCGAATTTTTTCTGGATAACAGTGCTGCTGTAAAAGAACTTGATGTTGTACTAAAAGACCCTGAAGGAAACACTCTTTATGAACAAAAACATCTGATCAATAAGAAAATTGAAACGGATCAGAATTATGGGTACAAAAAACCGTCAGGTATTGAAAAAATAGATGAAATTGAAAATGATGTATTTGCTTTTTCATCTGATGCAATAGATTTCAGTATCACATCAGAAGACTATAAACTGGCTAAAAACATTACATTTCAGAGATTAAGATCAATTGACATGGCACCTTTGGGTACTAATGTCATCAATGTAACTGATGGAACCAATGCTTACCGATTTTTACCTGAAGGAGCAAAATTCAACAATAAAGTAAACCTTTCACTTCGGTATAATAAAGAACTGCTTCCGAAAGGCTATTCAGAGAAAGATATACAAGTACTCTATTTTGATTTAGAGCAAAGAAGATGGCTCGCTGTTGATACGGACAGTATTGATATAGATAATCAGAAAATAATTTCTTTGACAGACCATTTTACAGATTATATTGCCGGAATCATTCAGGCACCGGAGTCACCGGAAGCTAATTCATTTACACCAACTTCCATATCAGATATAAAAATAGCCAATCCGACAGCCAATATACTTCAGATAGAACCTCCGGTTGCAAACCAGAAAGGAGATGGTACACTGGACTTTCCGATTACAATTCCTTCCGGAAGAAACGGATTACAACCAAATATTTCTGTATCATACAACAATAACGGAACAAGTGGTATAGCAGGTTATGGGTGGGATGTTCAGATACCTTATATAACAGTTGATACTAAATTTGGAGTGCCGGAATACAACATGACAAAAGAAACGGAAAGTTATCTGTTAAATGGTGAAGAGCTACAACTAAAAAACGGAAACAATTTATACATTCCACACCGAAGCTTTACAACAATTGACAGAATAAATGATGCGGTATTCTATCCTAAAATTGAAGGTAGTTTCTCAAAAATTGAACGAAAAGGTAACAATCCTACGAATTATTACTGGATAATATCTGATAAATCAGGTACTAAATATTATTATGGAAACACCGCAGCGGGCAGATTTACTTCAGGTACTAATTCAGGCACCATTGCCAAATGGATGTTGGAACGGGTAGAAGATAAAAATGGAAATTATATGCAATATAGCTATATTACTAAGACATATAATTCAGGGAACATCTCAGGAGGAAAGGAAGTACTGATAAATTCTATTTCATACACCTTACATCCGACTATTAATTATAATGAGATCAGCAATAGAGTTCATTTTATAAATTTTGCTTATAAGCCTGAACAGCGAATTGATCAAACCATCAACTACAGATACGGATTTAAGGAAGTAAATGCTTCCTCAATAAGCAATATTTATGTATCAAGTACTGCTCAGAAATCAGAAGAAGATTATCAGATTCATTATAATTTTGATTATACTACAGGAAAATTTGGAAAGCAATTATTATCTTCAATTGAAACAAGAAATATAAAAATAAGTAAAGAAGGAGTTACAGAAACGGAATCTTATAAACATACATTTGATTACTATAATGACATACAAGATGGTTTATTTGGTCCTGATACAAAACTGGATTTATATGATGATTTCAAAGATGAAAAACATTCAGCTCTAAGTTCAACAAAAGAAAGCTCAAAAACTGGAGAAATCACTATAGGAGGAGGAATCTCTCCGATGTTTAATCCTCCTGCATGGTGGCCTTTCAGTAATGGGGGAACTATAAACGTTGCGATTCCTTTTGATGTAACGTCAAGAAGCTCACCTACTATGATGTTGATTGATATTGATGGTGATGGGCTCGATGATAAAGTAATGAAAATAGGAAACAGTGTAAAATACCGAAAAAATCTGGGAGGAACTCTTTTCAGTGAACAATTATATAAAGTAAGCAACCTTCCTGAACTTGGTTTATTTGAAAATAAAACATCAACAAGCCCTGAACTATCCTTTTCTCTAATTGCGGGAAACATTCAGTCCTCTCAATCTCATTCAAACTCAAGAGTAAGAACATTCTTTACAGATGTAAATGGCGACGGGCTGGTAGATTATGTGAAAGATAAAATCGTTTATTTTAACAGAATAGACCCTAATTCTGGGTTGCCATCATTTACTGATAACAGTGAATTCACTCCTAATCTTATTTTTAAAGAAGGTGATGTGGAAGCTGGTATTTCAGAACCGTTACCTGATTTAACTTTAGGAAATGATTTAATGGATGTGGTCAAAGTATGGGTCGCTCCAAAGTCTGGTAAAGTCAACATTTCAGGGCAGATAACAAAGCCATTTGTTGCTTCTGAAAACGGAGTACGTTATTCTATTGAAAAAAGCAGCTATAAAGTTTTTAACCCGGGAACTCCAGTAAACCTGGGAACTCCGATCGACCCTAATTTTGATCCTTTTTTTACAACCTATATAAAATCACCCTCTTTAATGGTGGTAAATTCAGAAACCACTAATTACTCAAACGTTACTGTAACTAAAGGTGATATGATTTTTTTCAGAATCAACAGTAGCCAGTTGCCTACAGAAATGGTGGGTGTAAACTGGGATCCGCAAATTACATATACAGAGCTTGACTTTACTTCAGCCAATCAATATCCGCAGTATTCCTCCAAATACAGCGATTCTTTTGTTTACGGAAATTCTTTAAGTGAACCTTTTCTGTTTACAGAATCAGGAAACTACAGATTACAGTGGGATGCTTTTACAATTAACAACAGCGGAACCTATGCACAATTAACGGATGATGTAACCATAACCGTCACTGGCTATGAGTTAAAGACAAATGCAGATAACTCTGTAAGTAAAATACCAATTAGCGGATACAGCAATATGGAACTTCAAAAAAGAACCATTAAGGCAAATGTTTCTAACAGTATTCCGAGTCTTAATCTTGCGCTCAATTTCCCTAATGTTAACATCAATGATCCTGACACTTATAAATACATTGAAATAGAAGTAGAAACAACTTCTCAGATCAACTGGAAAACACTGGATAACCTCTTTAAACCAAGAGTTCTTAAGTCAGATAATAATGAGGTTACTTATGTTAAGCCAAAATACAAATCATACAACAAACAGGTTACCAATAATTATAAATCAACTTTCCCTACAGTAACAACATTAGGAATTAACCACAATTTCAGTCTATCAAACTGTAATGAACTGATTTGCAAGGATAAAATCATTTTCATGGTGATTAAAAATCAGTATGGTAAAATGGTTACTACCATAAACGGATTACCGGCCAAATTTCGATATGTTGTCAATCAGAATGGTCTTATAATTGAAAAGAGACAATTTAACGGAACTGTATTTGCTGCTTTTACCGGGAACTATACACAAGTTAGCCTTCCGGCAAATACCACCCTATTTGTGGAGTATTATACTGATAGTTCATTAATAGCAAACAAACTAAATGATTATCAGGACAGCAATAGCCTTGTTACTGCTACATCTCAGGCTACCAACACTTCATTTTACAGGCCTAATATTTTTTACAGTGATGAGATGAGTGGTTTTGGTATATTGTTCAGAAACTGGGGACAATTTGCTTATAAAGGTGCCCAGCCTGCAGAAAATTTTGTACCGATCAAACGCTCCTATTTAGGTCATTTGGCAATGGCAGGATTATCATCTGTGGAACAGCCTGCACAAAGTGAAATCAATCAAATGAATGATCTCATGAATACTAATATTGATGATATTGGTTATGACTTTGACAACCAGGCATTCACTACTCCTAATGGAACGAATCTCACTCCGCCAAATATTCAGGCAATCAAACATTTTACGCCTTTAAATCCCGACAGAGCAAATGCTGCATGGAGTTCTCATGAACGCCTTTTCGTAAAAGCCTCAGAAATGAGTCCTTATCTGAGATATTATAATAATGATGACATACAAATGTTGCCAATACCCACACCAACCAATGTGGGACTATATGGAGCTGTATCTATCATCCGCGAAAGTACTTCCGAATCAAATTCATTTGGAAAAAGCATTTCTTTTTACGGAATTTCAATAGGTAACAGTACCAGTAAAGCAACCAGCAGACAACTCAATGATTATCTGGATGTAAATGGAGACGGCTACCCGGATATTGTAGGAAATAATAAAGTACAGCTAACTTCAAAAAGAGGAGGTCTCACAAACTCAATACTCCAGACAAACCTGTTGAGCAAAGTTAACAGTAATGGTAGCGGAATGGCCGCAGGAGGCTCTCCAACACATATCATAGCACTTATTCGTTCTGGAGGAAAAGAGACAGAAATCAGAGTTGGAAAAAATACTACTTTTAGTGCTAATTTTGGAGGAAGCGAGTTTAAAACCGTTTCTACCACTGAACAGGAATTGATAGATGTAAATGGTGATGGACTTATGGATATTGTAAAACCGGGTGGAATCGTACAGTTGAATACATCCACTTCATTTACTCCTACAAACTGGTCGGGTTACGGATTGACAAAAATGAGCAATACCGTCTCAAAATCATTATCTGCAAGTTTTGGATTAGGGACTACCCCATTTTCCGAAAAAATGGATTCTGACCCCGATATTCCCGGAGGAAGTTCTTCAAATTTAGATCTTTCGTATGGAAAAAGCGGTTCCCGTAGCGTTACAAAGGATAAAAATTATTTTATTGATTTTAACGGTGATGGATTGCCGGATTATATAGATGTTGACGGAAGCATTCGTTTCAATACCGGAACGCAGCATATTACTTCGGACTTATCATTACCTCGCTTATCCGAATCTTCTTCTTCTTCAATAGGAACCACAAAAAATGCAGCGGTTCTTATACCTATTAGTATTCCTTTGATCGGTATTATCATCAAAGTAGGTGGTGGTGGCGGTAAAAGCACAATAAACACTTTTAGTGAAGAGAATGTAAGCTTACGAGATTTTGACGGAGACGGATATATTGATATCGTTAAATCAGGTTCTGAGAAAGAGCTCATCATTAACTACTCGAAAATAGCGAGAACCAATATGCTTCGTATGGTCAATAATCCTACCGGCTCACGTATTGAATTGGATTATGCATCACGAAATGTCATCTCAGGTACCGGTTTTGGCAATACTTATAAAATGCCGTTTAAAAAATGGATACTGAGTCGTGTCAATGTACACGATGGGTTTGAATCTGATGGTGAAGATGTACAGCGATTTGCTTTCGAATATAAAAACGGTTTAAAAGACCGAAGAGAACGTAAGTTTTTAGGTTTTGGAGAGGTTATTTCCCACCAACTTCGTGAAGATGGCTCAGTGTACAGAACGAGCATTAAGGAATATATGCTCAACAGAATGCCACAGCACGAAATGTTTTTACAGGGAAATGCCTCAGACAATAGAAAATATCAGTATATAGGACACCTTCCGGTCAGAGAAACCATGATGGATGCTGCCCACCGTATATTGGGAATCACAGAATACGAATACAGTTTTTATTCTTTGGGTGCAGCCAATCCTGTATCTGATTTTATAACGTCGAGTGTTCCCTCTTTTTCTTATACCGATCAGAGCAGAATATTGCCTCTGCTAAAAGAAAATAAAATTATTGCAAGACATTTTCAGGGCAGTTCTCCCAACTTTACTGATCTGGTAAACCATTATGCTTTTATTCGATATGATCGTTACGGGAATGTCCTGGAACATAAAGACGAAACCGATCGTATTCTTTCAAAAATAAAATACCATACAATTGACAACGGTACCAGTTACATTGTAAACATTCCTCAGGAACATACGGTTATGGACGTCAATAATACGGTATGGAGAAAAAGTACTACAGAATTAGATCCTTCATATAACATCCGTCAGATTAACAGAATTAAAACACTGGATAATGCAGGTGAGATTGCTACAACTGACTTAGAATATAACGCAATCGGTAACCTTGTAAAAGTAATTCATCCGAGACCTCATATGAATGCTTCAGAAGACGAACGCTTCTATCAGGAATATAAATATGATGAACAGTTTCAACAGTATCCTGCTTATGTATCTGATGCATACGGATATGTAAGCTCAACAAACTATGTAAATTTTGGAATGCCTTTGAAACAAACAGATATCAACGGTGTCGATTTTATTTACAAATATGACGGTATGCGGCGTATCGTTGAGTTCAAAGGTCCTTATCACAAAGAATGGACCATACGAAATGCTTATAAGTCGTCTTCAAACGGGCTGAAATATGCCGTTACTAAGCACAATCTTCATGATGAAGAGAGCAACTCTGCGGAAGATATTCTACACACTTCTACTTTTGCAGATGGTTTGGGTCGTATCATTCAGACTAAAAAGCAGCTTGAGATTAAAGATACCTGTGAAAGTACAAATACTGAGGGATATCGTTTTGAAGTCTCCGGAAATATCTTATATGATGAATTCGGAAGAGCCACGGAAACCTATCTGTCTCAGGAAGAAAAAGACTGTACAGGTAATTTCTATGAAATGTTGGAAAAATATTCAGTATTGTCACACACGGCTCCTGAAAAAACAACTCTCTTTTACGATATGCAGGATCGCCCGCTACAGCAGCATGTATATGGCTTAAATGCAACTACATCCTATGAATATGGATTTGGGTTTGACGGTACTTCCGATACAGCAAAAAGCTCTGAAAGAATTATACTGCCTGAAGGAAATATTTCTGAAACCTATAAAGATCACAAAGGGCGGGTGACATCTACCCGACAGGTAGATCAAAACACAGGTGAGTATCTGGCCACACGCTATACCTATGACGCATTAAGCCAATTATCAGAAGTAAGAGATGCTGAAGACAAATCTACGTTCTATATTTATGACAGTTTCGGACAAAAAATTACAACCAAGCACCCTGACACCGGCAATTCGATATGGAAATACGACCTTACCGGTAAGGTAATTACCGCCTTAAATCAGAATCTGATCAATCAAAATCAGTCAGTTACATATAAATATAACTTTAATCAACTCACGGAAATTAACTATCCTTCGCATTCCGTTTCTTATGATTATGGATCACCGGGAAATGGCAACTATTCAACAGGCCGTATCACAAGAATAAAAGATCTTACCGGAACGCGATATCTGAGATATGGTGCTTTGGGAGAAGTAACAGGAGAAAGAAGAGTTTTAAGAGATGTATCGGGACAAATGAAAACCTTTACTTCAACATTCCGATATGATTCCTGGGGTCGTATGATGGAAATGGTTTATCCCGACGGTGAACATCTGTTGTACCAGTATAACGAAACCGGTCAATTGATCAGTATACGCAATAAAGATGGAGAGTCTTACCTGAAACATGTACTATACAATCATTTTGACCAACCTACGCGAATCATATATGGGAATGATGTGGTAACTACTAACGAATACGATATAACACAGCGTATTCGTTCCATGCAGCTCGACCGCCCGGACGAAAGTACTTTTATGCGCAATGTATATAATTATGACCGAAACCAAAACATTGTCAGTGTCAGAAATAACTATTCCCAGCAAGAAATCATCAAAATGGGAGGATTGTATGACAAAAAATATGATTACGACACTTTTAACCGGTTGAGCAAGGCGAGTGTAAATTGGCATGGTTATGAAGAAAATCATAAATATGGTTTGGAAATGAAATACAATCGTACGCATGGAATAAAAAATAAAAACCAGTTTCATGCTACAAATACTCCGCACTACAGTGGAGAAACTGCCAATTCTTACACAAGCGACTATCAGTACGAAGACCCGGATCATCAGCATGCTCCTACTTCTATTAAATATGGCAAACATGACGGAAACTCTTTAGGCAACGTACATTTTAAATACGATGCAAACGGAAACATACTCCATGCATACAATGACATAGAAACAATAGGTTGGAATGACCGGGAAATGATATGGGATGAACAAAATCGTTTGATGGCAGTAATTGATGATGGGAAAAAAATAAGTCATTATGTTTATGACCATACGGGAGAACGAACCTTTAAGTCTGAGGGAAGCATTTCTGAAGTTAATATTGCTGGAGAAAACATCCATCGTATATTGGATTTTAACGATTACATCATGTATCCATCGGGATATATGGTTGTAAATTCAGGAAAAAATGAAGTAACTAAACATTATTATATCAACGGCAAACGCTTTGCAAGCAGACTGGATAAAATCCGCAATTGGATAGAGGGCAGAAGTGAAAAAATGGTGTTGACTGTAATAGAGGGATCTGATGACGGAAAACCGCAGAATGATTTTAATACGCTGGCGGAAAACCACGGTTTAGATTTACCTTATGCTACGTACAATATCAATGTCGGAAATTCTGATGCCAACTGTTCGGCTCAGTTACAGACCCTGTTAAATCTGTATAATACACCAACAACTCAAAACTGTCGGGCATATATACAATCTGTAATGAACAGTATGTCGGCTTGTGATGCTTTGGTAATGGTAAACAGTTACATCTGTGAGCCTGAAACACCACCAAATACGCCAATTGACACTACACCTCCGGTGTATACACCAGGTCAGTTACAGGAGTTTGATTGTCTTACGGAGCTTACCATTCTTATCGGACAATATAGTTCTGTGCTTACTCCTCAGCAAATAAATACACTTAGTATTTTATCTGTAACAACCAGTAGCGTAAGCCATGAGGACTGTATCCGTTGTATAGAAAAATATAAATATGACTGTAATAAAGCTTATGAGTCTACTGGCATCTGGCCTCCTAATTGTGATGATTTGGAAAAACGCTGCAATTGTGAAGATAACGGTGGTGGTGATAATGGCGGTGGAAATAACGGTGGTGGAAACAACAGCGTAAAAGCAGAATGTGCCCGTAAGGCGTTAGAATATATTCAGGATTATCTGGTCTTTGAACCGGAGCTTAATGCCTGTGAAATCTACCAATACATAAAGACCCATTTCAACTGTGATCCGGATCCTGATAAAATAGAGGATCCCGAAACTCCGGGAGAAACTCCGGATGATTGGATAGATGATGGAGGAAACAGTGGAGATCCTAAAGATGAATATGATGAATCGCTGCGCAAACCGATCTGGTGGTACCATACCGACCATTTAGGCAGCAGTACGTACTTAACGGATAACTTTGGAAGACCAAGTCATTACTATGACAATATGCCTTTTGGGGAGACAATGGTAGAACACAACCAAAGTCAGTATTATGGTAACCAGTATAAATTTACCGGAAAAGAACTTGATGAAGTAACCGGAATGTATTATTATGGCACACGTTATTATGAGCCAAGATTTAGTATATTTGTGTCTGTGGATCCATTAGTGGAAGTAACATTTGAACCTTATCAATATGTTAGTAATAACCCTATTAATATCATTGACCCAACGGGGATGTATGGAGAACGCTGGGAAGGCGGTGGATATGGTGATGGTGGTGGAAATCCAAGGAAAGGAGCAAGTAGACCTGCGGGGATGTCTGAAAAAGAAGCATTATCTCATATATCGACTATTGATGGAAAGAAATATCATACTTATACAAGTAACGTTTTTGCTAGTGCTGCTAATAAAGTCAATAGTTGGTTCGGAGGTGATAATGACTATTTTGTAGAAAAGAAGCCTTATGACAAAGCGGATGATAATTTTATTCATGAAGCTTTTGATACTGCAGCTGGAGCTATAGCAGGTGGCGTGGTTGCAAAAGGAGGAGGTAAAGTTGTAGGTGCGATTGCATCAAGGACAAAACTTGATAAAATTAGTGCAGAAGGAGCTGTGTGGGCTCAAACAACCTTTGGTGCGGAATTTGGGAAGCTAGGGAAGTTTGCTGGACAAACAGTAGATGATGTTGCAGGATTAATAAAGAAAGGGAAAATGAGAACTTCAGATGTGCCGATAGATGCCATCGTTAGAGACGGAAAGACATTTATTTTAAATACTAGATCATCAATAGCTTTAACGAAAGCAGGAGTTCCCAGAAAGTCATGGAACGTTATTAATAGGACAGGAAATGAGTTTTTTGAAAATCAGCTTTCAGGTCAACTAAAAAGAAATGGATTGACACGTGGAACTAATACAGTAAGACAAACAGGAACTAATACAATTTATAAGAATTGAAAATGAATGAAATAGGATTAAGTAAAATTCTCTCTCACGCACTCCGCCATTGTCCTTCGTTATATAACATTGATTTAGATGATGAGGGATGGGTAAGCATTTCAGAGTTAACAGAAGCTATAAATAAAAAAGGAGTAATTGTCAATGAAGATTTGATTTTAAATTTGGTGAGAAATTCAAGCAAAAAAAGACATGAGATAAAAGGAGAAAAGATAAGGGCTTATTATGGTCATTCTATAGTAAAAAAAATAAATAAACATATTTCGCATCCTCCTAAAATATTATATCATGGAACAAGTGATAGGAATGTACTTAGTATAAAAAAAACAGGATTGTTGTCAATGAAAAGACAGTATGTTCATCTTTCAATAAATTATGAAGCTGCTCAAGAAATAGGGATTCGAAAGGGTGGCAAAACAGTAGTTTTAGAGGTTCAAGCTGAAAAAGCTTTTTTGGAAAGAAATATTGGTTTTTACAAAGAGATAGATGATATTTGGTTATCAGATAATATACCTAACATTTATATTAAATGGAATTAGTAGAAATAAAGAATGTTATAAAAATGGATAATGGAGGTGCTTCACCTATGGTGGTGTCTAACGAAAATCAACTTTATTTGATTTTTTATAAAGACATTTCTGAACAATCTTATAATAATTATGATGATAGATACATAATGAAGTTTGGTTTATATCTAAAGTATAATTTTGGAATACCAAATAATGAATCTCTTTATAATCATCCTTATGGTAAATTAGGTGTAGAATCATATTCGTTTTATGAATTAAAAAAATCACCATTGTTAGAAGAAATGGAATCGATAGAAAAACTCCATCCTTATTACAATAAAAGTAATTGGTTGGGATATAAGCACTATATTATAACATTTCATGATAGTATGTTTGAATGTATAGCTAAAGATTTTAAATTAATATCTTTTAATGATAAACAAAAATTAGATGTAATATCTGAATTATTATTAGGTAATTTAGATTATTAATAAGTAAACCCTCTACCCTGTTTCGATCATCATTTGCTCGTACCTTAAAAAAAGCAATAATCCCAACCATTTGGTTGGGATTATTGCTTTTTTTAAGGATAGCTACATTTTTCTGAAAGAAGTCTTTAAATTTAGATTTAGTGAGCATTGTATCAATAATTCGATAAATTGCATTTTTGTCTTCTTCTTCGAGCTGTTTAATGAGCTTTAATCGTTCATTAACGGTAACCTTCCCCGTTTTTAAGACAGATTAAAAGTATTAACTTTAAAAAAATGTTCTGTCATGAAAAAATCGAAATTTAGTGAAACTCAGATTGTAAAGATTTTACAAGAGTATGATTTAGGT
>PJUE01000248.1_pt1 | contig 50799 bp, 46 predicted proteins | sample 1512171 | NCBI WGS metagenome assembly PJUE01 (sample SAMN08177674, study PRJNA422409) | Feces metagenome, whole genome shotgun sequencing project. | isolation source: Chicken feces (3) enriched on wood chips: alkali lignin treatment | host: Gallus gallus | place: USA: Madison | collected 2015-01-15
AAGGTCACGGTCGAAACACCGCTCAACAAGCTGCGCGGGTTCGATCTCACCACCGTCTGGCTCAACGATCCCGATGGCGTCACCAACTACTTCGCCCAGGTCAGTGCCACAAGACGAGCCAACGCAACCGCCAGCACAAACACCGCGAACTGAGAAAGAGGGGGGCCGGGATGGTGGCGAACCCGCCATCCCGGCGAATATCTCCACGGGCCGGGCATGATGCCGGGCCCATGCGGGCCGGCTGTCCTGTCCTGCTCGCCGGTCCCAACGACCTGACCGCACGCGCCTGACAGCCCCTGGCGATCGGCCCACCCGCGCGCATCGTGGCCGCATCCCGCCCGGCGGTAGCCTCATGGCGCTGACATGCGCGCACCCGCGACATCCCTCGGCCCGGACCTCATCCGAACCGGCGCGCGCATCATCCTCACTCGCTCCAAGACCGCTCAATCACAGGTCCAGATGCCGCCCGGATTGGCACCGGGGACACAAAATCCGCACATAACTTGGCAAGGATGATCGGAAGGGGTTGCGGCAGCGTCGTCACGCCCCTTATGGACAGACCCGTTCAGCAAAGACCCCATCGACGAAGGAGAGTGCATATAACGGCGCCCGGCAGCAATTTGTTGTGGCTGATGCTTGCGCTTCCTTTCATCGGAAGCCTGCTCACCGCTCTTCTCCCTTCTCGGGCGCGTAATGCCGCCGGCCTGCTGGCAGGCGCCATGGCCCTCGCTGGCACGATCCTGCTCATCGTCCTGTATCCCTCGGTCGCGGACGGGCTGGTGCTGCGCGGCGATATCCAGTGGCTACCGTCCCTGGGCCTCAATCTCATCGTCCGGCTCGACGGGCTCTCGTGGATCTTCGCGTTCCTCGTGCTCGCCATCGGCTTCCTGGTGGTGGTGTACGCCCGCTATTACATGTCGCCGGAAGATCCGGTCCCGCGCTTCTTCTCCTTCCTGCTCGCCTTCATGGGCTCGATGCTGGGGCTGGTGCTCTCCGGCAACATCGTCCAGATCGCCTTTTTCTGGGAGCTGACCAGCCTCTTTTCCTTCCTGCTCATCGGCTACTGGCACCATAATGAGACGGCGCGCAGCGCGGCGCGCATGGCGCTCATCGTCACGGCGGCGGGAGGCCTGTGCCTGCTGATCGGCCTGCTGCTGATCGGCAAGATGGTCGGCAGCTACGATCTCGACGCCGTGCTGGCCGCGAGCGAGCGCATTCACGCCAGTCCGTTCTACAAGCCGGCGCTGTTCCTCATCCTGATCGGCGCCTGCACCAAGAGCGGGCAGTTCCCTTTCCACTTCTGGCTGCCGCACGCCATGGCCGCGCCCACGCCGGTCTCGGCCTATCTCCATTCGGCGACGATGGTGAAGGCGGGCATCTTCGTCCTCATCCGCCTCTCGCCCGTGCTCGCGGGCACCGACACATGGCATTTTTCCGTCACCAGCGTGGGCCTCGTCACACTTATCGCCGGCGCCTGGGCGGCGATCTTCCAGCAGGACCTCAAGGGCATGCTGGCCTATTCGACGATCAGCCATCTCGGCCTCATCGTGCTGCTGCTCGGGCTGGGGAGTCCGCTGGCGACCGTGGCCGCGATCTTCCACACGGTGAACCACGCCACTTTCAAGGCGTCGCTGTTCATGGCCGTGGGCATCATCGACCATGAGACGGGCACGCGCGACCTGCGGCGGCTGAGCGGGCTCTATCGCTTCATGCCGATCACGGCCACGCTGGCCATGGTGGCGGCCGCCGCCATGGCGGGCGTGCCGCTGCTCAACGGCTTCCTCTCCAAGGAGATGTTCCTGGCCGAGGCGCTGGGAGATTATAACGACACGCTGCTCGATCAGGCGATGCCCTATCTGGCCACGCTCGGCCTGGCGTTCAGCGTCTTCTATTCGGTGCGCTTCATCCATCAGAGCTTCTTCGGCCCGCCGCCCACCGATCTGCCGCGCCAGCCCAAGGAGGCGCCGCCCTGGATGCGGCTGCCCATGGAAGTGCTGGTGCTGGCCTGCCTGCTGGTCGGCATCTTCCCGGCCGCGACCATCGGACCGTTCCTCGCCAGCGCGGTGCGCTCCGTGCTGGGGGACAATACGCCGGCCTACAGCCTCGCCATCTGGCACGGCTTCACCACGCCGCTGCTGCTGAGCTGCGCCGCCTTCTTCCTGGGCGCGGCCGGCTACATGCTGCTGCGCGACCGGCTGAACGCGGTGCCGGCAACGCCGGTGCTGGGCCTGCTCAAGGGCCGCCGCATGTTCGAGACGGTGCTCTCCATCGTCATTTCCGGCGCGCGGCGCCTGGAGGGGCTGCTGGGCACGCAGCGGCTGCAACCCCAGCTCCGCCTGATGATCGCCATCGTGTGCCTGGCCGGGCTGCTGCCTTTCCTGCGCTACGGCTACATGCCGGGCGCGGAGATCGGCACGGTGCTGGACCCGGGCTTCGGCGTGATCTGGATCGTCGCGGGCGCCTGTGCGCTGGGTGCTGCCTGGCAGGCCAAATATCACCGCCTGGCCGCGCTCATCCTCATGGGCGGCGCGGGGCTGGTAAGCTGCATCAGCTTCGTGTGGCTCTCCGCGCCCGATCTGGCGCTCACGCAGTTGCTGGTGGAATCGGTGACGACGGTGCTGCTGCTGCTCGGCCTGCGCTGGCTGCCCAAGCGGATCGAGGAGATCTGGCCGGATGAGCGCACGCCCTGGCAGGTCCGGCTGCGCCGCGCGACCGATCTCTCGCTCTCGGTCGCGGCGGGCCTGGGCATGACGCTGCTCGCTTATGCCGTCATGACCCGGCCGCTGCCCGAGACCATCTCGCGCTTCTTCGTGGAGCGTGCCTACCCGGATGCCGGCGGCCGCAATGTCGTCAACGTCATCCTGGTCGATTTCCGCGCCTTCGACACGCTGGGCGAGATCACCGTGCTCGCCATCGTCGCGCTCACCGTCTTCTCGCTGCTGCGCCGCTTCCGGCCGGCGCAGGAAAGCATGCTCAGCCCCGAGCAGCAGCGCTTCCAGGATGCGTTCGACGAGGCGCGGGAGGACCGCAAGGTGGGCGACACGCTGGCCGACTATCTCTTCATTCCCCGGGTCGTCATGGAATGGGTCTTTCCCGTCATCATCGTTCTTGCGCTCTATCTGCTGATCCGCGGGCACGATCTGCCCGGCGGCGGCTTCGCGGCGGGCATCACCATGTCGATCGCCCTGACGCTGCAATATATGGCGTCCGGCACGCGCAGCGTGGAAGCGCGCCTGCGCGTGCAGCCGGTCCACTGGATGGGGTTCGGCCTGCTCATCGCCATCGCCACCGGCGTGGGGGCGCTGCTGTTCGGCTATCCCTTCCTCAGCTCGTGGTTCCGCTATCTCGACATGCCCGTCTTCGGCCTGGTGCCGCTGGCGACGGCGCTGATCTTCGACCTGGGCGTGTTCCTGCTGGTGGTCGGCGCCACCGCCGTCATCCTGATCGCCATCGCCCATCAGTCGATCCGCACGCCGCGCGCCGAGCCGCCGGCGCGGCCGGATCAAGAGCCGGAGCAAGCCTGATGGAAGTCGTCCTCTCGCTTGGCATCGGCGTCCTCACCGGATCGGGCATCTGGCTGATCCTGCGGCCGCGCACCTTCCAGGTCATCATCGGCCTCTCGCTGGTGTCCTATGCGGTCAATCTCTTCATCTACGCCATGGGCCGGCTGAAGGTGGATGCACCGCCCATCGTCGGCTCCGGCGCCGCCGATCCGGCCGATTATGTCGATCCGGTGCCGCAGGCGCTGGTGCTTACCGCCATCGTGATCTCCTTCGCCATGACCGCGCTGCTGCTGGTCATGCTGCTCGCCTCGCGCGGCCTGACGGGGACCGACCATGTCGACGGAGACGACGGCGAATGACCCTGTCCTGGACCGACCATCTGATCGTCGCGCCGATCCTGCTGCCGCTCATCGGAGCGGCGATGATGCTGCTGTTCAACGAACGCAGGCGCAAACTCAAGAACGTCATCGCGCTCACCACCGCCAGTGCGCTGCTGGTCATCGCCATCCTGCTGCTGCGCGGCGCCGCCTCGGCGGGGTTCGCGGGGGAGCCGGCGACCACCGCCTATCTCATTGGCAACTGGCCCGCGCCCTTCGGCATCGTGCTGGTGATCGACTGGCTTTCGGCGCTGATGCTGGTGCTCACGGCGCTGCTGGGGCTCACCTCGCTCATCTACTCGCTGGCTCGCTGGGACCGCGCGGGGCCGCGCTTCCATGCGCTGTTCCTGCTCCAGCTCATGGGGCTGAACGGCGCGTTCCTCACGGGCGACCTGTTCAATCTCTTCGTCTTCTTCGAGGTGCTGCTCGCCGCCTCCTACGGCCTGCTGCTGCACGGCTCGGGCGCGGTGCGCGTGAAGGCGGGGCTGCATTATGTCTCGATCAACATCGCCACGTCGCTCCTCTTCCTGATCGGCGCGGCGCTCATCTACGGCGTGACCGGCACGCTCAACATGGCCGATCTGGCGAACCGCATCCCGCTGGTGACAGGCTCGGACCTGGCGCTGCTCCAGGGCGGCATGGCCATTCTGGGCATTGCCTTCCTGGTCAAGGCAGGCATGTGGCCGCTCGGCTTCTGGCTGCCGCGCACCTATGCCGCCGCCACGCCGCCGGTCGCCGCCATCTTCGCCATCCTGAGCAAGGTCGGCATCTACGCGGTGCTGCGCGTCTATCTGCTGCTGCTCGGCGGCGATGAGGGCTGGACGGCCAGCTCCGGCGAGGAATGGCTGCTGTTCGGCGGCATGGCCACCATCGCGTTCGGCACCATCGGCGTGCTGGCCGTGCGCACTCTCTCGCGCGTGGCGGGCTATTGCGTCATCATCTCGTCGGGCACGCTGCTCGCCACCATCGGCGCCGGCGAGGGCGCGGTGCTGGCGGGCGTGCTCTTCTATCTCGTCAGTTCCACGCTGGCGGTCAGCGCCTTCTACCTGCTGATCGAGCTGGTCGAGCGGCAGGAAGGCGACGCGGGGATGCAGACTGCCGGCGAATCGGTGTTCGACGATGAATATACCGTCGCCCTGGGCCGCGATCAGGAAAACGAGATCGGCATCATGATCCCCGCCACCATCGCGATCGTCGGCGGCGGCTTCGCCTTCTGCGCGCTGCTCATCGCCGGCCTGCCGCCGCTCTCCGGCTTCATCGCCAAGTTCGCCATCATCGACGGGCTGCTCGGCCTGGACGAGGGCGTGGCGACGCCGATCTGGTGCCTCATCGCCCTCATCATCATCTCCGGCATGGCCACGCTCATCGCCACCACCCGCGCGGGCATCGACCTCATCTGGACTCCCTCGGACAAGCCGCAGCCGGTGCTGCGCGTGGCCGAGGCGCTGCCGGTGGGCATTCTCCTCGCGGTCTGCCTGGGGCTCATGATCTTCGCGGGCCCCACCATGCGCTACATGGAGCGGGCCGGCCATTCGCTCGCGGACCGGCAGGGCTATATCCAGTCCGTGCTGGGCGCTCCGCCCGCCGGTCCGCGGAGGACGCAGCCATGATCCGGCGCTGGCTCCCCTATCCGCTGCTGGCGCTCGGCCTGTTCGTGATGTGGCTGCTACTCACCCAGTCCTTCTCGCCCGGTCAGGTGTTGCTCGGCGTCCTCGTCACGCTCTTCGCCACGCGCGCCATGGCCGCGCTCCAGCCCGAGCGCTCGACGATCCGGTCCTATCGCGCCCTGTTCACGCTGGGCCTGGACGTGGTGGGCGACATCATCCGGTCCAACATCGCGGTCGCCCGCATCATCCTCTCGCGCCGCGCCGACCGGGTCTCTGGCTTCGTGCGCATGCCGCTCGCGCTGAGCGACCGCCATGGCCTGGCGATGCTCGCGCTCATCATCACCGCCACGCCGGGGACCATCTGGGTCGATTTCGACCGCCGGCGGGGCATCCTCCTCATCCATGTGCTCGATCTGATCGACGAGGAGGCGTGGGTCCAGCTCATCAAGACCCGCTACGAGGCCCGGCTGCTGGAGATCTTCGAATCATGACCACCCTGATGCTCGCCTGGATGATTACCGTGGCGCAGGTCATGCTGGGCATGGCCATGCTGTGCGTGGCCTACCGCCTCGTCACGGGCCCGCGCGCGCAGGACCGGGTGCTGGCGCTCGATACGCTCTACGTCAACGCCATGCTGATGCTGCTGACCTTCGGCATCCAGACCGGGCGGACCATCTATTTCGAGGCGACGCTCATCATTGCCCTGCTCGGCTTCATCGGCACGCTGGCTCTGGCGAAGTTCCTCATGCGCGGCGAGGTGATCGAATGATCCAGGCCCCGGACCTTCCCGCCTGGGCGGCGCTGATCGTGGCGCTGCTGGTGATCGCGGGCGCCGCCATGACACTGATCGGCGCGCTCGGCCTGCTGCGGTTCAAGACCTTCTACGAGCGGGTCCATCCGCCCACGCTGGGCAGCACGCTGGGCATGGCGCTGATCGTGCTGGGCTCCATCGTCTGCTTCTCGGTGCTGCGCGGGCGCCCATCGGTGCACGAGATACTGATCGCCATCTTCGTCACGACGACCACGCCCGTCGCCTTTATATTGCTGGCGCGCGCCGCCCTCTATCGCGACCGCGCGGAAAAGGGCGCGAGCGAAGAGCAGGATGGCGGCGCGCGGTCCTAGTGGGATTTCGAAGCAGGCGGACTCACCTGCCGACCGGGAAATCACGGGAAAAAGGATTTTCTGGAGTCGATGCGGTTCAATCAGAACCGGAACGACTCCAAGCGCGCCAGGCTTTTGAATTGAACGGAAGCGGACGGCGTCAGGCGGCGCGCTGCCGCGCCGTGCCGACCGGCGCCGCCGCATAGACACAGCGCTGCGTGCGCGCGTCGCGGCGGATGACGACGAGCCGATCCAGCTCCACCAGATGCTGGATCTCGCGCAGCACCAGCGCATGTTCCAGACCAAAGGTCCGCGCGAAGCCCCGGCTGTCCCCCGCAATGTCGAGCGCGAGCGCCGCGAGGATGCCCGCGCCCAGCGGCGAGAGCACCGGATCGGCGGCGCTGACGGCCTCGACCTGCGCCATATAAAGGGCGGCGGCATCGTGCATGTCGGCGGGGTCGTGCATGTCGGACAGGTCCGCCGCCTAGGCCGCGGCGCTTTGCGCGCGCTTGCGGAAAGCGACGATCACGGACTTGGAGGTGGGCGTGAAGCTCTCCTCGCCGAAGGTGGAGAGCGGCACCAGGCAGTTCAGCTCCGGATAATAGCCCGCCACGCAGCCGCGCGGGATATCGTAGGCGACGAGGCTGAACCCCTCGGCGACGCGGCTGATCCCGTCATCATGCTGTCCTACCACGTCCACCACATCGCCGGACTGCGCGCCGATGGCTTCCAGGTCGGCCGGGTTCACGAATACGATGTTCCGCTTGCCGTAGATGCCGCGATAGCGGTCGCTCATGCCGTAGATGGTGGTGTTGTACTGATCGTGCGAGCGGAAGGTCTGAAGCACGAACAGTCCCTCGCCGCTCCGCGCGATCTGATGCTCGATGGCATCGGGCAGCGCGCCGGTGAAGAAAGTGGCCTTGCCCGCCTTGGTGTTCCACTCGCGATGGGCGGCGGTGTTGCGCAGGTGGAAGCCGCGCGGCTTGCGCACCCGCTCGTTATAGTCGGCAAAGCCGGGGATGACGCGGGCGATCAGATCGCGGATGCGGTCATTGTCGTCGGCCAGCGTCGCCCAGTCGACCACGTCCGAGCCGACCGTGGCGGCGGCGATGCCGGCCACGATCCGCGCTTCCGAGCGCAGTTCGGGCGAGGCAGGCGGATTGATGCCGCCCGAGCCGTGGACCATGCTCATGCTGTCCTCGACCGTGACCATCTGGGCCACGCCCTTGCTGTTGCGGTCGATCTCGGTGCGGCCCAGGCACGGCAGGATGTAGCTGATCGCGCCCGGCACCAGATGCGAATGGTTGAGCTTCGTCGCGACATGGACGGTCAGCGTCTGGCTGGAGAGCGCCTTGCCGATCAGCGCGCTGTCCGGCGTCGCACGGGCGAAATTGCCGCCCAGGCCGATGAACGCCTGCGCCGATCCATCCAGCATGGCGCCGATGGCACCGAGCACATTATGGCCCGGCTTGCGCGGCATGGGCGCGCCCAGTTCGCGCTCCAGCGCATCGAGCAGCGCCGGCGGCGCCTTCTCGTTGATGCCGACCGTGCGGTCGCCCTGCACGTTGGAGTGGCCGCGCACCGGGCACAGGCCCGCGCCGGGGCGGCCGATATTGCCGCGCAGGAACATGAAGCTCGCGATCTCGCGAATGGTGGGCACGCTGTGGCGATGCTGGGTGACGCCCATGGCCCAGGTGCAGATCACATTGTCGGCGGCCAGATAGACGTCCGCCATCAGCTCCATGTCGGCGCGCGTGAGGCCGGACTGGTCCTCGATGGCATCCCAGTCCGTCGCGTCCACGGCGGCGCGGTAGCCCTCGAAATCGACGGTATGCTCGGCCAGGAAGGCGCGGTCGAGCAGCGAGGGCTCGCCGGCGGCCTGCGCCGCGTCCTCGCGCGCGAAAATGGCCTTGGCGATGCCGCGCACCGCCGCCATGTCGCCACCCAGGCGCGGCTGAAAATAATGGGTCGCCACCTGCCCGCTGCCGCCGTGCAGCATCTCCACCTTGCGCTGCGGATCGGCGAAGCGCTCCAGGCCGCGCTCCTTCACCGGGTTGAGCACCACGATGCGCGCGCCCCGCTCGGCCGCGCGGCGCAGGTCGCCCAGCATGCGCGGATGGTTGGTGCCGGGATTCTGGCCGATCACGAAAATGGCGTCGGCCTTCTCGAAATCCTCCAGCAGCACCGTGCCCTTGCCCACGCCCACGGCTTGAGTCAGCCCCACGCCGCTCGCCTCGTGGCACATGTTCGAGCAATCGGGGAAATTGTTGGTGCCGTAGAGCCGCACGAAGAGCTGGTAGAGGAACGCCGCCTCGTTACTGGCGCGGCCCGAAGTGTAGAATTCGGCGCGGTCGGGATGGTCGAGCCCGCGCAGCGTGGCGCCGATCTCGGCGAAGGCGCTGTCCCATGAGACCGGCAGATAGCGGTCGCTGGCGGCATCGTAGCGCATCGGGTGCGTGAGCCGGCCCTGCTTCTCCAGCTCGAAATCGGACCATGTGCGCAGCGTGGCGACGCTGTGCGTGGCGAAGAAATCGGGGGGGACGCGCTTCTCGGTCGCTTCCCAGGCCACGGCCTTCACGCCGTTTTCGCAGAACTCGAAGGACGAGCCATGTTCCGGGTCGCCCCAGGCGCAGCCCGGGCAATCGAACCCGTCCGGCTGATTGGCCTTGAGCATGGTCTTGGCGCCCAGCAACGGCGCGCCACTGCCCAGCAATTGCTTGCCGCAGCTCTTGAGGGCGCCCCAGCCGCCGGCGGCCGCCGAGCGTTTGCCGATGAAATTCGCCTTGCTCATTGCGCGCGCCCGCTCCCGTGCCGGGGCGCCGCGGCGCGCATGAAAACGTGACAATATGAAGTAAAATGCATATATGGAATATCCAGGCAATACGGCATCGTCGGTCCGAATGCTAGATAGGTGCGCGGATGCCGGTCTTGAATATGATATATTCAGCCGAAACTTGGGCTCACATTATGCAATGCAGTGCATATACGAAAATTCATAATATGCACTTGGATGCATATTATGCGGCCGGCTTTCCGGTAGGAGACGTGACATGATCCGTATTGAAATCGCGCCGCAATGGCGCTTCCGGCGGGACAACGACCCCCAGACGGTGTTCGTCCTGCTCGATTTCCTCAACGAGGTGCGGGCCACCGGCAAGATCACTCTGGCGGCTGCGCAGGCCGGCCTCTCCTATCGCCACGCCTGGAACCTCATCGAGAGCTGGGGCAAGTTCTTCGAGGCACCGCTGGTCGAGCGGCAGCGCGGCAAGGGCACCAATCTCACACCGCTGGGCGAGCGCCTCGTCTGGGCGGGACAACGGCTTCAGGCGCGGCTGGGCCCACAGCTCCAGAATCTCTCTCAGGAGCTGGAGACCGAGATCAACCAGCTCCTGCCTCACAGCGCGAGCACCCTGCGCATCCACGCCAGCCACGGCTTCGCCGTCTCCGCCCTGCGCGAGATGATCGACCATGAGGCCGACATGCCAGTGGACCTGCGCTATGTGAGCAACCCCGCCTCGCTCGTGGCGCTGGCGCGCGACGGCTGCGATCTGGCCGGCATGCACTTGCCGCAGGGCCCGCTGCGCAAGAGCAACATCGTGGCGGCGCGCGCTTATGTGGACCCGGCCAAGCACCGCGTCGTCGGCTTCGTCACGCGCGAGATGGGCCTGATCGTGAAGCGCGGCAATCCACTGCGCATCTACAATCTGGAGCGGCTGCTCGACCCCGCCGTACGCTTCGTCAACCGCGATTCCAACTCCGGCTCGCGCCTCGCCTTCGACCAGCTTCTACAGGAATATGACATCGATCCGCGCCGTATCCACGGCTATCAGAAGACCGAGTTCACCCATGCCGCCGTCGCCGCCTATGTGGCGAGCGACATGGCCGACGTGGCCTTCGGCGTCGAGGCCGCCGCGCGCCAGTTCGACCTGGATTTCGTGCGGCTGCTCACCGAGGATTATTTCTTCGTCTGCCGCACCGAGACGCTGGATCTGGAGCCGGTGAAGCGCCTGCTCACGATGATGCGCAGCCCCGAATTCCACGAGGCGGTCAACCAGCTTCCCGGCTACATCCCCAAGGATATGGGGCTGGTCCACACCGTGGAGGACATGTTCGCCAACCCGGACGACTGACGCGCGCCGTCAACCCCGTCGGACCGTCAGGCCGCGAGCCCGTCCTCCTCGCGCAACTGGTCCACGAACCGCTCGGTGGAGGCACGCAGCTCGCGCGTGGAGGCGGACAGGGCAGACGCGCTCTCAAGCACCTGGGCGGACATGGCGGCCGCCGCGCTGATGGTCGAGGCCACGCGCCCCACGCGCCGTTCCACCGCGGAGGCGCCGCTCGCCACCCGATCCGCGCTGTGGCCGATGGTGGTCGCAAGCGTGCGCTGGTCGGTCACTTCATTGGCGATCTCGCCCGCTGCCGCCGCCACTTCCTCCACCGCGCCAGTCGCCTTCTCGCACGCATCCGACGTCTCCGTGGCGGAGGCCGAGATGCGGTCCAGAATGTCGGCGATGCGGTCGCTGGCGCTGGCCGCGTCTGCCGCCAGATTCTTCACCTCATGGGCGACCACGGCAAAGCCGCGCCCGGCCTCCCCGGCCCGCGCCGCCTCGATGGTGGCGTTGAGCGCCAGCAGATTGGTCTTGGAGGCGATGGCCTTGATCTCGTCGAGGAAGGCGGCGATCTGCCCCGTGGACTCAATGAGCACACCCAGCGTGCCGATGCTCTGGGCGCCGCTCGTCCGGGCCAGCAGCGTCAGCGCGCGCTGCTGCTCGGCGCCGGCCGCCACGGAGCCGATGGACAGGCCCAGCGCCCGCACCGCCTCGGCCACCTGATGCACCTCGCCGCTGGTGTCGGAGACGCTGGCGGCGACTTCCGAGGCTTCCTGGCCGGCCGTGCTGGACATGTCGTCGAGATGGACAGCGGACGCTTCGAGCTGGCAGGCCGCCGCGTCGATCGCGATGGCGATCTGGGAGACCGATTGCTCGAACCGTTCCGCCAGCGCCAGCAGCTCCGCCCGGCGATCGTGCGCGAGCCGCTCTTCCATGAGGCGGTGGCGCGCGCGTTCCCGGGCGGCGTCCGCCTCGGCCTGCCGGGCCATGCGCAGCGCCTTGTCGGCGCGCGCCTGCTCCTCGCGGGCCTGCGCCGCCAGCCGCCGGCTCTCCAGGATCGCCGTGTCCTGCGCGGCAAGCAGCCCTCGCAGGCGCGCCGTCACATAGCTCAGCACGCCCAATTGCAGCAGCACGGCCACGGCATGGAAGAGCACGCGGCCGAAATCGCCCGAGCCGGGGAACACCCAGTTGGGCGCCAGCCAGTTGAACAACAGGTGATGGATCGCGATCAGCAGGGCCGCGAAGGCAATGGGGCGCCAGTCGCACAGCACGGTGAGCGCCGCGAGCCCCACGAAGAAATACATGTGCCCGTCCATCTGCCAGGGGCGGCCCTGAAGCGCATAGACGATGAGCGCGGGCATGGCCGCGGCCAGCGTTCCCACCAGCAGGCGGGCCGTGCGGTCGTGCCGCCCCTGCAACGCCACGGCCGTGGGCGCAAGATTGACCAGAATGCCGGCGCCCAGCGCGCTCCACAGCGTATCCGCGCCGTCCACCCACAGGATCGCGGCGATGGCGATCAGCGTGATCCAGCTCAACGTGGCGATCATCATCATGCCGCGGCGGCGAATGAGGTCGATGGAGCGGGGCGCGGCCGGATCGGCGCCGATGCCGTCCAGCGACCAGGAGAACCAGGCCCCCACGGCCTGCCGCACCGCCGTCATGCCCGCCCGCCCGCAATGGGGCCGCACAGCACCGGCCGCGCCGCGATCATCAGCACGCCCGCCGCCCGCATGGCCGGCGCCAGCGCCGCGCGCTCGGCCTGCACAACCACACTGCCCGCGACGGGCCCGGCCCCCTCCAGCCGAGCGCCATGCGCGATGGCGCCCGACAGCAGGGCCGAGCGCGCCGCCGGCGTCAGCGGCACGAGCAGGATCGACCCTCTGGCCGGCGGTGCGAACAGAGCCGCGGTCATGATGAAGAGGACAATGGTCGTCTGGACAATCATCCAGACGGTCGCGCCCGTGAGACGGGCCTGCGAGCGAACAGTCATGGCAGCGATCCCTTGTTTGGGTCCTCGCTAGAACGGAACCCTTAAAGTTGGATTGCCGCCGCGCCGTACCGTGCCGGCGCGCGCCTTCGGATTGTCCAGGCCGCCTCAGTCCGGCAGCGGCACCGCCTCGAAACGGGCCAGCGGCGCCATGCGCGCGCGATTGAGACTGAGATGCGTGTCGCTCAGCGAATAATTGTCCACCTGTTCCAGCACGTCGCTCAGGCCCCGCTCCACGTCCATTCCCTCCGGGCAGGCCTTCATGGTGGAGATCATCTGTCCAAAGCGCACGCGCAGCGCCGCCTCGTCCAGCGTATAGGTGCCGCCAAAGCCGTTGCAGCCGCCGAAACCGGAGGCGCGCATGTCCTCTGTTTCCAGCAGCAGCCAAGGCGCCCTGGGCAGCGCCGGCACCGGCTGGCCGCGCAGCTCGACGAGCTTCCAGTAGGTCCCCACCAGCCCGCCGGTCCGGGCGAGCACATAATGATCGGCAAGGGCGCCGGTGATCGGCGAACCATCGAGCGAAAGCTGGGTCAGCCGGTTCTCGCCCACCTTGTAGCGCAGCGGCTGGTCGCCCGTGAGGGTGATGGCATCGCCGCCCGCGCTCCACTCGAAGCGGCCTTCCGTCGTGAAGACCTGATCGCCCCTCCCCAGATAGCGCATGCGCGAGACGTAGCGGCCATCCTGCGAGAGCGTGAGCACCGTCTCGATGCCGGGGCAATCCGCGCAGGGCAGCACGCCGCGATAAGTGCCCGCCCAGTCGAGCGCGTTGCGGCTGCTGTGCGCCGCGTCGGGCGCGCCTTCGGGCGATTGAACGCATCCGGCAAGGCCGAGCGCGAACGCGACGGCAAGCGGAAGAGCAACGGAAAATTCAAGGGAGGAGGCGTTCATGAGCAGGTCCTTTCATCCGCATGGCCGGCCGTCTTTTCGATCCGCCGCGCCGCCGTAACGCACGAGCGCGCGAAAAGGCGCTCAGAGGAACTGGATGATCTCGATCTCATGCCCCTCGGGATCGGCCACGAAGGCGACCCGCGTGGGGCCCACGTCGAAGGGCGCCATCTTGAGCGTCGCGCCGGCGGCCAGCGCGGCATCGACGCTCGCCTGCACATCCTGCGCCACGAAGCCGGTGGGCCCGTGCGCCGTCAGGTCGCCGGCGGGGCCGCCGCTCTTGTAGCGCAGCAGCAGGAGCATGAACGGGTCCTCGCCCTGCCGCAGCATGGTCTCCTCGAAATCCGGCGTATCGAAGCCGTCCACGCGGCGGAAGCCGAAGGCGGCCTCGTAAAAGGCCTGCATGCGCGCGAGGTCCTTCACGATGAGCTTGAAGAAGGCGAGTCTGGCCATGGTCATGCGTGCGGTCCTTCCTGAAAATGTGGCCGACAATGTGGCGGGCTCAGAGCCCCTCGCCCATCGTCTCGCCCGTCGCCGGATGGGTATAATGAAACGGCATGAAGCTGGCCGAGGGCCATTGCGGCGGCATGGGGCGCAGCTCGTCCGGGCCGTTGGGCACGTCCGGGAACGTGCCCGGCCAGGGCGCGATCATGATGGGATGGTCCGGCGAGCGCGCCCAGCCGCCCTCATAGGGCGCCTGAAAGGTGAGCCGGTAATTGAACAGCGCGATCTTCCAGACGCCGTCCTCCAGCACATATTCATTCTCGTGAATGCCCGCCTCCCAGAAGGCCTGAGCGAAGCTGGGCGGAAAATCGCCCACGAACCGCTCATGCGCACCGATCTGCAACAGCGCGCGGAAGCGGCCCCAGGCCCGGCTGCGGTCCGGCGCGACATGGACGATATCCTGCGCGATAACATGCTCGGCGAGCATGCCGTCGCGTGGGCCGTACATGCCCTCCGTCCAGTCGTAGAGCCGCCTGGCGCCGGCCTTGCCGCGCCAGATGCCATTGAGGAAGCGCAGCTCGCAATCTTCGGCAAATAGCTCGACGATCTCCTTGAAAAGCCACTTGTCCATGCAATAGCCGTAAGTGAAATGCAGGGTACGGATCGCCTGAATGTCGCGCAGCAGCGTGACCTCATGCTGGAGCGTGGCGAGCTGGCTTTCCAGCGCGGCGAGGCGCGGGCCGAGGCTGGGATCGGCCATCAGCCGGGCTCCCCTTCGCGGGCCTGCTCGGCCACGCGCTTCCAGTCGTCAATGGGGTCGGGCAGCTCCATGTAACGGCCGGACAGGATATCGTAATCGCCCGCCGCCAGCAGCGCGCAGCGATCCGCCGTGCGCGCGAGGTCCGCCTCGCCATCCTCGCGGTCGCGCCCCTCGTCGAGATAGCTCAGCATGTGCGGCATCCATTTGCGCGCATCGGGGTCGTGATAGGTATCCTCGGCAAGGCGGGTGATGACGAAGCCGGGCTCCACCGCGAACACTTGCACATTATGCGGCCGCGCTTCCTCCGCCGCCATCTCCACCAGCTTGTTGAGCGCCGCCTTGCCCACGCTGTAGGCGGAGAGAAAGGGAATGGTCATGCGCGTGGCGATGGCCGAGACGCAGATGACGCGCCCGCGCCGCGCGGCGATCATGTCCGGCATCAGATTGCGCATCAGCAGTTGCGGCGCGCGGATGTGGATCGCCTCGGCCCGCCACCATTTGTCCACGTCCACGTCCCACACTGGGCCGAAGGGCCAGGGCACGCCGGCATTGCTCACCAGGATCGAGGGCGCGCCATGGGCCGCGCGCGCCGCATCGCAGGCCGCCGCCACCTCGGCGGGGTCGGAAACGTCCGCCGCCGCCACGATTGCCCGGCCGCCGGCGGCGCGAATCTCCCGCGCGACCGCCTCCAGCTCGGCCGCGCTGCGCGACACCAGCGTCACCGCCGCGCCGTCCCCGGCCAGACGCAGCGCGATCGACCGGCCGAAGCCCCGCCCCGCGCCCGTGACCAGCGCGCTTTCCCCCGCGAGCCGCTTTGCCATGCCCTCTCCTTTTCCTCTTGTGATGCGGCCGACACTAGGCGCGGTGCCGCCTCCCCCGCAAGGCCGCTTGCGCGCCGCGAAAGCCGCCTTATGCTCCGCCGGAAAACAGCATGGGAGAGATGCCGCATGAGCGAGCCGAAGCGCGAAGCCACGTCGCCGGCCTATGAGATTCGCGTCGTCCTGCTGCTGGGCCTCGCTTACGGATTCGCCTTTTACGACCGCATGACCATGTCGTTCCTCTCGCCCTTCGTGGTGGAGGATTTCGGACTCAGCAACGCGCAGGTCGGCGCGCTGGGATCGGGCCTGTCGCTCACCTGGGCACTGGGCGCCTATGTCATCGGCCGCTGGTCGGACCGGATCGGCAAGCGCAAGCCCTTCCTGCTCGCCGCCATGGTCATCTTCTCGGTCTGCTCGGTGCTCTCGGGCCTTGCCACCAATTTCGAGACGCTGCTCGCCACTCGCGTCATCATGGGCGCGGCGGAAGGGCCCTTCCTGCCGATCTGCCTCGCCATCATCGCCGCCGCATCGCCGGCGCGACGGCGCGGGCTGAACAGCGGCATCGTCCAGAACGCCTTCGGCTCGCTGCTCGGCAACGCGTTGGCACCGCTGCTGGTGGTGGCCATCGCCGTGCATTGGGGCTGGCGCACCTCCTTCTACACCGCCGGCATTCCGGGCCTCATCCTCGCCCTGCTGATCTGGAAGCTGATCGAGGAGCCCCCGCATAGCGCGCCACTGACGGCGGACGGCAAGGCCGATAGCGGACCCGGCTTCCTCGCCATGCTCACCGAGCGGAACATCGCGCTGTGCGCCATCATCAGTTGCCTGGGCGTGGGCACCATCGTGCTCGGCTCCATCTTCCTGCCGCTCTACCTCACGCAGATCAGGGGCTATTCGCCCAGCACGATGAGCAATGTCATGGCCGTGCTCGGCATCTGCCCGGCGGTGGGCGGCGTGCTCGTCACCTGGATCTCGGACCGGATCGGGCGGCGCGGGCCCATGATCGTCTTTTCGTTCCTCCTGACGCTCTGCCCGCTCGCGGCGCTCTATTTCACCGGCTCGGTCTATCTGCTCACCGCGCTCATGTTCGTCGGCTGGATCGGCATCGGCATCTTCCCGCTGTTCATGGGCGTAATCCCGGCCGAGACGCTGAACTTCCGCAACACCGCCGCCGCCATGGGCATCGTCGTGGCCATTGGCGAGCTGGCCGGCGGCGTGGTGGCGCCCATCGTGGCCGGCCGGCTGGCGGACCTGAACAGCCTGGCCGTGCCGCTGGGCATCCAGGCGGCTCTGTCGCTGCTGGCGGGTCTCGTCGCCTTCTTCCTGCGCGAGACCAACCCCGCCGTCCTGGCGCGGCGCGCGGCGGCGGCGGGCGTGCCGGCGGCGGGCTGACGGGCCCAGACCGGGCAAAGGCGCTGAAGGCCCGCCCAGCCGTGGCCCATAGCCGCCCTGGGCTCCTGCCTGCGCAGGCGCACGGGCGTGCTTTAAGGGTCCGGGGGATCGCTCCTTCGCCCGACATCCTCAGGCTGGTTGCAGAAGGCGCGGACGAGAAAGGCTTTGGTTCACGCGGAGCCCGTCGCGCACGGCTCAAAGAAAAGAGGCGGCAAAGCCGCCCCTCCAATTCCTCGGCGCCTCCGCGTGAACCCTTCTAGCGGACTTCTCAGCGCCCTCTGCGCCTCTGCGCGAACCCAGAAAGCCCCACGTTACCCACGCCCGGCAGCGCTCAGAAAATCCCGTTGTCGTGCGGCAGTGTCTCGGGGATGAGCTGGAGCACTTCCCAATGCTCCTCCACCTTGCCGTCCGCGCCGTGGCGGAAAATGTCCACGATGTTCATGCCCGGATCGCCGGGATGGCGGACGGTGTGGATATGGAAGATCGTGAAATCGCCGTCCGCCAGGCTGCGCTTGATGCGGATGTCGCTCTCCGGGAAGCCCGCGCGCCGATCGTCGAGGAAGGCGCGCAGCCCTTCACGACCGCCGCTGGCGGCCGTGGAGTGCTGGATATAGTCCTCGGCGATGAAGCGGTCGACATGTCGGGAATCGAACCGCATCAGCATCTCGTGATACATGGCCGTGGCCATGTCGAGATTGCGGCGCTCGGTGGCGCTGTAGGTCATCGCCGGCCGCCGGCTATTTCCGGTCCGGCATGTCGATGTCCATCGAAGGCCGGCCGAACGGATCGGCCGCGTCGCGATTATTCTCCTCGCAGACATATTCGCGCATCACCCAGCCGTCCTCGCGCGCATAATTCTGCACCGTGGTATAAGGCTCGGTATAGATGGCGGGGTCGATGATCGTCGTCGTCACCTGGAGCAGGCCGGGCTTCGCCAGCTTGAAGGTCTCGTGGATGCGCGTGTGCTCAGTGGGGTGAATGCCCTCGGAAAGCGTGATCTCCGGGTTGAGGCCCACCGTATCGACCGTCAGCGTATCGCCGTCCCAATGCCCCACGCTGTTGCCGTTGAACTGCGGATCGGGATCGTCCGGGATCGGCCGGCCATCGGTATAGATGCGGCGCACCTGGCTGTAGGTCTCGTGCAGGATGTTCACCCGGCCCGGCGAATAGACGAATTCCAGCGGATAAGGCATGCGCATGATGCCCGGCATGCCCGGCGGGATGCAGTTGGCGGCCTCGGTCTGGAGGTTCATGCCCTCCTTCTTCTTCTCGTTGAACTCGGCCAGCGTCTTGGCCGCTTCCGGCGTCAGCTTGGGGCCGGCCGGCGGGCCATTACCGCCACGGCCGGAAAAGAGGCTCGACCAATCGGGCTGCCACACGCCGGACCAGTCCGGCAACTTGTCGAGATCGGCATAACCTTTTGCGGACACTGTCATCGGCGCAACCGCGAGCGCCATCGCCGAAGCCGCCCCGATCATGGCGAGACGAACCCATTTGCCTGCCTGCATCACAAGCCCCTTCCTCTCCCTACCAAGCGGGCATCGCTCCGCCAGCCGGCGGGCATCCCCGTCAAATTCCGGGCAATAGTGGACTTGCTCAACTGCGAGTCAAGCGCAATGTCTGGTTCATGCGCGCATGTCACAGTGACGTGCGCAAAATGCACTGGCACTCGTTTTTCCGCGTTGATTTTGTCCACCGGAGCGGCGAAATAGACCAATATGACGAAAGCGCCGGCTTCATCCGGCCGTGACTGCTTGACGCTTTTCAGGAGTGGATATGCCCCGAATCGCCTCCCGCCGCGTGATCCTTGCCGCGGCTACGGCTGCCCTGACGGCACTGACCGCCACATCCACGCCGGCCCACCATTCGACCGCGATGTTCGAGTGGGGCAAGGCCGTGGAAATGAAGAACGCCACGGTGGAGCGCTGGGACTGGACCAATCCGCACACCTTCCTCTACGTGACCGCCAATGGCGAGCGCTGGGCACTGGAGGGCATGAGCCCCAACCATCTCGGCCGCAACGGCTGGACCAAACGCTCGCTCAAGCCGGGCGACAAGATCAACCTCACTTATTATCCGCTGAAGGACGGTCGCAAGGGCGGCTTCAACGTCACCGTGACCTTCCCGGACGGCAAGGTGCTCAAGCAACTGGAAAGCCCCAGCACCAATCCCGCGCAGGATCGCTAGGACGGGGCCCCATAGAGGTGCTTGCGTTCTGAGATCGAAGAAACGGCGGGACGGCGATGCGCTTGCGTCGCTCCCGCGCCTCTTCCGTCATGCGGGCGCCTCATCCGTCATCCCGGCGGCTCATCCGTCGTCCCCGCGCCTTCTCGTCATCCCCGCTCTGTCCTCGTCGTCCTACGCCCAGCGCCTCCTCGTCATCCCAGCGAAAGCTGGGATCTCGTGCGGCGTAGCGCCACCTCGCCTGGGATCCCAGCTTTCGCTGGGATGACGGAGGAAAGAGGCGGGAAGGACGGGGCATGAATGAGGGCCCAACCCCCACCTCACAGCCGCAGTCGGGCCGGCGAAGAGCCACGTTCGCCGCGACCGGCTATCTGTAGAGCGCTCACGCCACCGCGCGCTCAGGCGCCGGCGGCTTCCTTCTGTTCGGCCGCCATGGACTGGGCATTGGCCTCCAGCCGGTCGAGCATGGCCATATAGGTGGTCCGCCGGGCCTGGCCGAGACCGTCGGCCAGGGCATTATCGCGCCGGATAGCGATGCCGCACATATGCTGATACACCTCCGCGCCGCGCGGGGTGGTCGCCACCAGAATGTCGCGCTTGCGCGCCACGCGCTGGCGCACCGCCAGGCCGCTCTGCTCGAAATAGGCGACCGTGCGACCCACCTGGCTCTTGTCGCGCCCCATGATCTCGATGAGGCGCGCCAGCGGCAGCGGCTCATATTCGCCGATCTGCGAGAGGATCATCCACTGGAAATTGGAGAGGCCCTGCTCGCGCTGATAGGCCAGCATGGCGCTGCGCCGCAAATAGGATGCCAGCGCTGTCAATTGCGAGCCGATGAGCGTGGAGATGCCCGCGCGGTCCTGCGTCTCGTCGAAGGAGGGGATGGGCGGCGGCGGCGGCCCCCGGCCGGCGGCGGCAGCCTCGGCCGAGAGGCGGCGCTCCTCGGCATAGATCTGCGCGGCGCGGACGGTGAGCGCCTGCGTCATGACGCTGAACGCCTCCCGCTCCGCCGCCGAGAAGCCCGCGCTCAGCGCCTGATCGCGCCGTCGGCTGATGACCATCATGTCCTCGAAGATGCGCTGGCCGGCCGGGCATAGCGTGAGCTTGGCGCGCAGGCTGGCGCGCTCGATGAGCCCCATGCCCTCCAGCGCCTTCACCGCGCGGCTGATCTGGGCTTTCTCATGCCCCGTAAAGGCCACCAGCGCGCTGGAACTGAGGCCGCCCCGGCTCCCGATCAGGCTGATGAGCTGCCGGTTGAGGCCGTTCAGATTCACGCTGCGGCCATATTGCGGCCCGCCGCTTTCCCGCAAAAGCTTCAGCAGCGTAATCAGCCGCGCGCTTATCAGGCGCCGGTGCATGGGCTGGTCGCGCTCGCTCGGGGTTGCAGTCATGTTCAATTCCGTCAGCGTGACCTCCTCATCCCTGCGTCCTCATCCATGCCGCCCGCTCCTGCACCTAGAAGGGCGCCATGGTGAAACCGATCCATCGCCCGCACGCGACGACCCCGACCCACAGCATGATGGAGATAAGACCTGCAACGCGCGCGGCAAGCGGGATTCGCGGGGAACTGTCCCATTGCCGGATGTCGCGCATCGTCCAGAAGTGGAAAATGGCCATGTTGAGCCCCGCGCCGAGGATCAGCAGGATCTTCACGCGGAAATAGCTGTTGCCGTAATAGGTGTAGGGGTTGGACGCGAACATGAGCGCCCCGGTGACGACGGCGACGATGAAGGCCAGCCAGGTCACCGGCACGATCGTGCGGCTCAGCTTCAGGATGGGATAATCGCGCGCGGCCAGGCCCACCAGCCGCAGATCGACCAGCAGAATGGAGCCGAAGACGAGCGTGATCGCCAGCACATGGCCCACCTCGATCCAGGGGAACAGCACCGGGTCCTCGGCAATGGCGATGCCAAGGCGGCTGTTGGAGATCATCTCTAGGACGGAGTCGATCATAATGCTGTCCGCAGTCCCTTCAGTTCAGCCGGCATAGGCAATCCAGCGGCCAAGCCCCATGACGATCGCCCAGAGCAGCAGAACGAGCACCGCGCCCAGCTTGACGCCGAACGAGACACGCCGGTCCCCGCCCCGGCCGAATTGCCGCGCGATCCCGTAGCTGAGCAGCGTCGTCGCCACGACCAGCGGCATCTTGATCTGGAAGAGGCTGTTGAGCAGCTCACGCTCCGGCTCGGCCAGAACAAGCACGGCGCCGGACAGGAGCAGGGCGAACAGCGCAAAGCCGGTCCAGAGCGACAGGCGCCCATGCCAGCGGGCCAGCGTCCAGTGCGTGCCGGCCAGGCCCAGCGCCCGCAGCGCAATGACCAGCGAGCCGGAAAAGACAATGCTCACCGCGAGAATATGCACGGTCTGGAAAGCCGGGACGACCCACAGCAGATCGCGCACCGTCTCGTGCGCGGGCAACGCGCTCAGTCCTTCGGTCGCCTGCTGTAGCCAATCCGCCAATGACGCCTCCCCTTCGCGTCGCGCCGATCCAGGCGAGATCGCGAGGGCAGATTAACGAGTGAGTTGATCTTGTCTACCGGAATCGCAGACCCCTTCACTGGCCGCGCGGCAGGCCGATCGAGCGGGTCCGGCGGTCGCCTTCGGCCCAGACGGCGTTGCGCATCTTGTAGGGCGCGCTGGCCATCACGGCCTCGACCTGGTCGATGCGGCCCTGCGCGTCGATCTGGAAGATCTCCGACATCATGAAGCTGCTCGGCGCGCGCATCGCGGCGGGCATGGTCTGGCCGTTGGCGAGCGTCACCTCCTTCACCGTGCCGCTATGATCGAAGAAGCCGAAGGACATGACGATGCCCTTCTCGCGGTCCACCACCGGATAGCGCCGGTCGCGAATGCTGGTAACGAAGGGAAAGAAGCCGCTGTACTGCTGCGCCTCGCAGGTCATGGCGAGGATGTTGAGGCCGCCGCCCGGTGCCGCGCCGGCCGACGAGGATGCGCCGCCGACATTGGCCGTGGGCGGCGGCGCGGCGGGCGGCGCCAGATTGGTGCGAAAGCCGTTCTCCAGCCGCAGGCAAGTGGGCGCGAAGGGCGCGCTGGTGCGGCCGGTGGAACCCTGAAGATTGGCGAAATAGCTGTCTGCGACGCGGATCAGCGTCTCGCGGTCCATCCGCTCGCCCTCGGGAATGGAGCGATTAAGCTGCGCGCGCGGCGCCCCCGTCGCCTCGATCTGCGCGCCGGCATCGCCCATGGGGCCGCCGCCCGTGCCCTGGCTGACGATGATCTCGATCTCCTGGATCTTCTGCTCCCAGGTGGCGATGCGCACGGCGAGCAGGGCCAGCTTGCCGCCATACATCACGGTCGCATAAGTGCCGGCCTGGCCCGAATCCGGGTCGATGAAGTCCACGCGATATTTGCCCAGCGCGTCCGTCACTTGCCACACGCCGTCGTCGAGCCGCATCTTGACGCCATTCTGGGTGGAGACGACATCGTTGCCGAGCGGCAGCTTGCCGATGTCCTTCGCCACCATCGCATCGAGCACGGCGGTGAGCGCATCGGCAAGGCAGGCGCGGGCGCAATCGGCCGGCAGCACATTCTGCGTGGGATTGCCCGCTGCCCGGAGCGGCGCCGCCGCGCCCAGTGCCGCCACCCCGGCCACGGCCGCCGTGGCCAGCAGCGCGCCCAGCGCGCCGGTGCGAACGCCTTGAATCATCCTCTCAATCCCCCTCTCGGCGGCGGCCTTGTCCCGTGGCCGCCCACATGATGTATCGCGCCCTGCTTGACCGATGCGCCGGGCGATTTCAACCGCGCAAAAACAGGAATGAGTTGCAATAGCAACACTGGCGCACGCGCGCGCAACCGCTTATGAGCAGCTCGATTCGTCGCAAGCCGGAGGCAGAATTGCTCAAGATCTTTCGCTACATCGCCCTGATCGAAGGCGTGACCACGCTCGCGCTGTTCCTCATCGCCATGCCGCTCAAATATGGCTTCGACAATCCGGTGCTCATCCGGCCCTTCGGCATGACGCACGGCATCGCCTTCCTGGCCTATGTCGCGATGATGATCGTGGCGCTGCCCGGCAAGCGCTTCGGCCTGCTCGGCTGGCTGCGCACGTTCTTCGCCGCCTTCATCCCCTTCGGTACCTTCCTCAACGACCCCTTCGTGCGGCGCAAGGAAGCGGAATCGACGCGGCGGACCAGCACCGCGGGGTGAGATTTGGGGGCGGGTGGCGCGCTGGGCGCAATCCCGTCGCGCCCGTCGCCCCGGAGCGATTTCTGTGACGCTGCGGCCCTGTAGGCGCCCTCGCCGGCCCGCCCCTATCCGTCAGCCCGCCCCTGTCCGTCAGCGTCGCTCCCTAACCGCCGGCCCAAGTCCCCGTCCGTCATCCCAGCGCAAGCTGGGATCTCGTGCGGCGTGGCGCGACCTCGCCTGAGATCCCAGCTTGCGCTGGGATGACGAGGGTGAATGCAGGGATGACGAGGGTAGGGTGGATGCTGGGGTACGAGGCAGGAGCGTGTAAGCGTGTGGGCGGCCAGCCCCGCGCCGCCCCTCCCCGCCTATTTGCAGACAGCCCCCGCGCCGCCCTTCCCGGTTATTTCAGCCGCTCGGCGTGCCAGCGGACGTGATCGTCCATGAAGGTGGAGATGAAATAATAGCTGTGGTCGTAGCCCGGCTGCATGCGGATCGTCGCCTTCTGGCCGGCGGCGGCGCAGGCCTCCTCCAACAGGGCAGTGCGCAATTGCCCCTCCAGGAACTGGTCGGCATCGCCCTGATCGACCAGCAGATCGGGCAGGCGCGCGCCGGCCGCGATGAGGGCGCAGGCGTCATGCTGCGCCCAGGCCGCGCGGTCATCGCCCAGATAGCCGCCCAGCGCCTTCTCGCCCCAGGGCAAGCGGCTCGGCGCGACGATGGGGGCGAAGGCGGAGACGGACTTGAAGCGATCGGGATTGCGCAGCGCGATGGTGAGCGCGCCATGGCCGCCCATGCTGTGGCCGGTGATGCCCTGCCGGCTCATGTCGGCGGGGAACTGCGCCGCGATGAGCGCCGGCAGCTCCTGCTCCACATAGGAGCGCATGCGATAATGGGTGGACCAGGGCGCCTGGGTCGCATCCACATAGAAGCCGGCGCCCAGGCCGAAATCATAGGCGCCCTCGGCATCGTCCGGCACCTGCGCGCCGTTCAGGTCCGGCCCGCGCGGGCTGGTATCCGGCGCGACGAAGATGATCCGCTGCTCCGCGCAGGCACGGCGATACTCGCCCTTTTCCATCACATTGGCATGTGTGCAGGTGAGGCCGGAAAGATACCAGAGCACCGGCAGCGTCTCGCCCGGCGCATGGTCCGGCACGAAGACGGCGAAGGTCATGGCCGTGCCCGTCTCGCGCGAGTCATGGCGATAGACGCCCTGCACGCCGCCAAAGGCCTTGTTGGTGGAGAGTGTCTCCAGCGTGGTCTCCAGGGTCATTGGCCGTTCCTTCTCAACTGATGCGGTGCAGCGCGCACAGCTTGTTACCGTCCGGGTCGCGCAGATAGGCGAGATAGAGCCGGCGCCCCTCGGTCGCCTCGCGGATGCCGGGCGGGTCCTCGCAGCTGACGCCGCCATGGGCCACGCCGGCGGCGTGCCAGGCATCGACCATCGCCGGACTCCCCAGCGCCAGGCCGAGCGTGCTGCCATTGCCGTGGCCGGCAGGCCCACCATCGACCGGCCGGGTGACGATGAGCCGCCCGCCGTCATGGGTATAGACGAGGCGACCCTTGCCGTCGATCACGCCGGGTGCTCCGCCCATCGCGGCGAAGAGCGCATCGTAGAAGCGCCTGGAGCGCGCGATATCGTTCGATCCCAGCGTCTGGTGGCTGAACATGCCTCGTCTTCCTCTTTCGCCCGGCCGGGCGGCGACAGGGCCGCCGCCGTCCGCTCCGGGCGCGTCACCCTTGCCTTATTCGCCTTCGGGAAGCTGGCAGAAGGTGCAGATCTTGTTGCCGGTCGGGTCGCGCAGATAGGCGCCATAGGCATTGCCGGGGGCCTGCGGGCGCTTGCCCGGCGCGCCTTCGCAGGTGCCGCCATTGGCGAGACCGGCCGCGTGCCAGGCATCGACCTGCGCCTTGTCCTGCGCGGCGAAACCGATGGTGCCGCCATTGGCATGGCAGGCGTTGTTGCCGTCCGCCGGCGGGCCGAAACCGAACGTGCCGCCATTGTGATGGTAGAAGACGCGGCCGGGGCCGAAGGCATTGCCCGGCGCGGCGCCGAGCGCGCCCAGCGTGGCATCGTAAAAGGCCTTGGACTGGTCGACATTTCTGGCGCCGACCATGATGTGCGTGAACATAGGTATCTCTCCTCGTTGGACAGGTGGAGCAAAGGCGCGTCGCCCCGGCATGGATCGGGCACAAGAGCCCCGCGGGACGACGCGAAAAATCACATGGTCAGTAGACGACCACCGAGCGGATGCTCTTGCCGGCATGCATGAGATCGAAGGCGGTGTTGATCTCCTCCAGGCCCATGACATGCGTAATCATCGGATCGATCTCGATCTTGCCGGCCATGTACATGTCGACGATCTTGGGCACGTCCGTGCGGCCCTTGGCGCCGCCGAAGGCCGTGCCGCGCCAGTTACGGCCGGTAACGAGCTGGAACGGGCGCGTGGCGATCTCCTTGCCCGCTTCGGCCACGCCGATGATGATCGAGGTGCCCCAGCCGCGATGGCAGGCTTCCAGCGCCGTGCGCATCACCTCGGTATTGCCGGTGGCGTCAAAGGTATAGTCGGCGCCGCCGTCCGTCATCTGCACGATCGCCGCGACGACCTCTTCGCGGCTCAGGCCCTTCGAGTTGAGGAAATCGGTCATGCCGAACTTGCGGCCCCATTCCTCGCGATCCGGGTTGATGTCGACACCGATGATCTTGTTGGCGCCGGCGAGGCGGGCGCCCTGGATCACGTTGAGGCCGATGCCGCCCAGGCCGAAGATCACGACATTGTCGCCGACCTGCACCTTGGCGGTATTGATGACGGCGCCGACGCCGGTGGTCACGCCGCAGCCGATATAGCAGCTCGTCTTGAACGGCGCGTCCTCGCGGATCTTGGCGACCGCGATCTCGGGCAGGACGGTGAAGTTGGAGAAGGTCGAGCAGCCCATATAATGGAAGACGGGCTGGCCCTTGTAGGAGAAGCGCGTGGTGCCGTCCGGCATCAGGCCCTTGCCCTGCGTGGCGCGGATGGCGGTGCACAGGTTGGTCTTGCCGGAGAGGCAGCTTTTGCACTGGCGGCACTCGGGCGTGTAGAGCGGGATCACATGGTCGCCGGGCTTCACCGAGGTGACGCCGGGGCCCACCTCGCGCACGATGCCCGCGCCTTCATGGCCGAGCACGGAGGGGAAGATGCCCTCGCTGTCGAGGCCGTCGAGCGTATAGGCATCGGTATGGCAGATGCCGGTCGCCATGATCTCGACCAGAACTTCGCCCGCCTTGGGGCCCTCCAGATCGAGTTCGACGATCTCCAGCGGCTTCTTCGCTTCGAAAGCGACGGCGGCGCGTGTCTTCATGGTTCGGCTCTCTCCCTTGGCCCGGACAGACGGATTGCCCGCGCACGGAGCGGCCGGAGAGCCGATCCGTTGCGGGCCGTGCGCTCGCTTGTTGGCGGCGGGGATCGATTCTGGCAAGCGCCCGACTCGTCCTTTTCATTCCGCTCCACCCACACGGGCGCGGGCGCGGACCCAAAAAGGTGGACCCGCCCCGAAGAGTCCGGGACGGGTCCGTTCAGGCGACCGTTGCTCGGGTCGGCCGCCTGAGTCCAGTCGATCCGCGGCACCCCCGCCCGCGAGCGACGGAAATGCCGCGACCCGTCCTAGAGCTTCACTTTGGCGCCGATCACCCAGCGCCGGCCCAGCACATCGAACAGCGAGGTGTTCGCCTGTGTCGTGTAGCCGGTGAACCCGCCGAAGGTGGGCGTGACCGGCGGGTCCTTGTCGAGCAGGTTGGTGACGGAGAGGAATATCTCCGCATTCGCATTGGCGATTTCGGCGCGGTAGCTCAGCCGCATGTCGAGATAGAAAACGCCGGGCACCGAATTGTCGGCGATGTTCACGCCCACCTGCGCGGGCTGGCCGCTGATGAGATGGGTGTTCTTGCCGCTGCCGATATAGCGGCCGTTGAGGAAAGTGCTGAAGCCGCCATTGCGATAGGTAACGCTGCCGGTCAGCTTGAAGCTGGGGAACATGCCGAACGCGCCCGTATCCGGCGCGATGCCGGTGAGCCCGTCGAAGCTGGTGGTCACGCCATTGGGATTGGCGGCATTGGGCGCGCCGGTGTCCGAGCGGGTGATGAGCCAGGAGGCGAACAGGCGCGTGGCGATGGATTCATCGCCGCCGAACAGCTGGACATTACGGCGATAGGCGATCTCGGCATCGACGCCCTCCACCTGCGACTTGGCGACGTTCACATATTGGTCGCCGATCAGGCTCGGCACATCGTTGACGAGCGTGACCAGGTCGCAGAACTGCGGATCGTTGTCGATCAGGCAGCGCCGCAGCACCTCGTTGGTGCCGACGCGGCCGATGGCATCCTTGATGCTCACTCTGTACCAGTCGACCGAGGCCGAGAAGCCGGGAATGAAGCCGGGCTCGAACACCGCGCCGGCCGTGAACGTATCCGCCTTCTCCGGCTTGATGGCCGGGTTGCCGCCCGAGAAGATGGTGACGGGGATGGATTCCTGCACGTCGGTCGTGCGCGGATCGTCCACATTGGCCGCGCCGCCGGTCTTGTCGAACCGCTCGGAGAGATTGCCGGCGCGCACGTCGCGCGAATAGGTGCCGCGCAGGCGGATGGCGTTGGAGAAAGCGAGATCGAGGCCGACCTTATAGGCCCAGATGTCGCCGGCGCCGGAATAATTGGCCCAGCGGCCCGCCGCGCTCAACGTCGCCTGCTTCATCCAGGGCTGATCGGAAATCAGCGGGAAGAGCGTCTCGGCGAAGGCTTCCTTCACGGTAGTGCTGCCCTGGATGTTGGACACCTTGGAATATTGATAGCCCACTGTGTTGCCGCAGTCCGGCACGCTCACGCCGCGCAGGCCGATGGCGGGATCGTTGCAGCGCACCGGCGTGAAGCCGCCGGCGGCCGGGCTGTCGTGGTTGGAGGCCCGGTTCGTCGAATCCCGCACGATCTGGTAGATCGACTCCCGGCGATAGGAGCCGCCGACCGCCAGCGAGACCGGCCCCGCCCAGTTGTTGAACAGCGTGCCGGAGAGCGAAAGCTCGGCCAGATGCTGCTGGAAAGTGGTGATGTTCCGCTTCGCCTCGGTGGCGGTGTAGCTGTCCGTCTCGCCAGTGAAGCCCAGATTGGCGAAGAAGAGATCGGTGGTGATCTGCTCGCCCACATCATTACCCAGCACATAATCGACAGCCTGGGCCGAGGCATTGCCCCGCCCGAACAGGTCGATCGGCTGGCAGCCGGGGAAGGCCGCGGCACCGCCGGAGAAGGCGGAGACGCGGCAGATGATGTTGCCATTGGGCGTGCCGTTCAGAAGCTGGCCCTCGTCCACCGCGTCGACGGCGGCGAAGATGCGGTCCACGCGCATGCCGTACTGGTCCCAGACGCGCTTGCTGTGGCCATACTGATAATAGCCCTGCACGGTCCAGTTATCGAGGAAGCCGCCGGTGCTGATCCTGCCGTCGAAGCCGACCGTGCCCACATTCTGGGTGGTCCAGTCCTCGAAATAGGCATTGCCGATGTCTTTCAGGCTGCCGGTGCGGCGCAGCGAGAAGGAGGCGATATCGTTGTCGACCATCGTCTGGTGCAGACCCTCCGGCAGGAAGGCATTGTCCTGGAAGATGGTGATCGCGGTGGGCTGGCCGAGCAGCGAGCCGCGCGGCGTGTTCCACTGCCAGAGGTGATTGGTGCCGCGAATATATTGCGCGAAGACCTTGAAATTGCTCCCGATCTCATAATCGGCATAAGCGAAGATGGCCGAGCGGTCCGTATCCGGCCAGAGCGTGAAGGGCTCGCTGGGCTCGCCGCCCAGATCGTCGCCATCACCGCCCACGGTGCGTGCGCCGGGCAGGCCGATCGTGCCGGTCGCCACCGCGCCGGGCACGAAGGGCGACACATTGCCGTTGCGATCGAACTTGAGGCCGTCGATCGCCGTGCCCGGCGCAAAGACGATGCCGTCGAACGAGCCGTTCATCGACTTCATGTTGGCATAGCCCTGCCAGATGCCGCCCACCTGCGCGGCGCCCCAGCTCTGGTACCAGTTGCGGCCGACATAATTGTGGATGCCTTCCTGCTCGGCGCGCTCGACGGAGACGAGGAAGTGGCCGCGATCGCCCAGACGAGTACCGAAGGCGAAGGACGCCTCGTAATTGCCGCCGTCGTTGCGCGAGGTCATGCCGCCCTGCACTTCGAGCGAGACGCCTTCATATTTCGTGTCGAGCAGGAAGTTGACCACGCCCGCCACGGCATCCGTGCCATAGGCGGCCGAGGCGCCGCCGGTGACGGTCTCGATGCCCTTTATCATCGCCTCGGGAAAGATGTTGATATCGACACCGCCGAACGCGCTGGAGGAAGCCATGCGGCGGCCGTTGAGCAGCGTCAGCGTGCGGTTGGCGCCGAGGCCGCGCATGTTGAGGTTGCCGGTGCCCGCGCGCGTGAAGAAGGCGGCAGTGTTCGGCGTCTGGTTGCCATAGAACTGGGGCAACTGGCTGACGCTGTTGATGAGCGCCGTCGGGTCCATCGCCTTCAGCTCGTCGGCCTGCACGGCCGTGACGGGCACGGGCGTATCCATGCCGGTCTGGGCGATGCGCGAGCCGGTGATGACGATGGCCTGCACTTCCTCGGCGGCGCCATCGGCGGCGTCCTGCGCCAAGGCCGGCGCACCCGCCGCCAGGCCGACCAGGCTGACCGAGGCGAGAATGGAGCGGCGGAGCGCGCGCGCTCCCTCAATGGACATGGACATGGCAACCTTCCCCCTTTTTCCCTTTTTTTGTGATTTTGAATTCACATTTCAGCCGCAGCTATCAGGGGGACTCGCGGGCCAGTAGGGCCGCTTTTGCAAAAGGCGATAAGACCAGTCCTTAAGTGGAGCGGTTCGCCGGGCCTGTTGCAGCGCCGGCACAGTTTTCCAGATGCGCGCGGACCAGCGCGGCCAGCCGCTCGATGGCCGGCGCGATCTCATCCTCCGGCGTGGAGCCGAAGCCCAGCACCAGCCCGCGCTGGCGCGGCCGGTCCACGAAGCAGCCGGAGAGCGCCTCCATCTTCACCGCGATGGCGTGGGCGGCGATCACCAGCCCCATGTCATCCGTGCCGGGCGGCAGGGAGAGGACGACGCGCAGGCCCGCCTCGGGCGCATGGACCAGCTCCACCAGCCCGGCCATGTGCCGCTCGACCGCCGCCAGCAGCAGCGCGCGGCGATGCGCATGCACCGTGCGCAGATGGCGCAGATGCGTCGCGAACCCGCCGGAGGCGCAGAAGCGCGCCATGGCGAGCTGGGCGGAGACGGACGCCTGCGGCACGTTGAGCCCATGCGCGCGCTCGACCAGCGCGTGCGGCAGCAGCAGATAGCCCAGCCGTAGCCCCGGCCCCACCGGCTTGCTCATGCTGCCGATGAGGATCACCCGATTGGTGCGCGAGAGCGAATAGCAGGTGGGCAACGGCCGCGACGTGAAGCGGAAATCGCCATCGAACTCATTTTCGATGATCCAGGCGCCAGTGCGGTCCGCCCAATCGACCAGCGCCTTGCGCCGCGCGAGCGAGAGGCAAGTGCCCGAGGGCACGTTGTTGGAGGGCGACACGAAGGCGAATTCCGCGTCCGGCGCCAGCGCCAGCGCCCTGTCCACATCCATGCCGTCCGCATCGATGGGCGCGCCGACCAGCCGATAGCCCATTTGCGGAATGCGCTCGCGCACGAAGGGATAGATGGGGTCCTCGATGATCGCCCGCCCGGCCGGGCCGCGCATCAGCTCCAGCGCCAGCTCGAAGATCTGCACCGTGCCGCCGACAACCACGATCTGGTCCGGGTCGCAGCGAATGCCCTTCATGGCGGCGAGATAATCGGTGATCGCCTCGCGCAGCGGCCGCTCGCCGAACGGATCGCCATGCGCGATCTCGCTATGCGGTCGATCGCGCAGCACGGCGGCGATATGGCGGTTCCACTCGGCCCAGGGGAAGAGGTCCACCGCCGGCATGCCGGGCGCCAGCGGCAAGTGATAATTGCGCAGATCGAGGATCTCGACGCGGCTGGCCGTGCCGCCCTGCGGCGCCGGTGGCCGCACGCGGGCCGCACCCTCCGGCGTGAAATCCTCCGGGATGCGCTCGGCCACGAAGATGCCGGACCCCGGCCGCGAGACGAGATAGCCCTCCGCGATCAGCCGCTCATAGGCTTCCACGGCCGTGGTGCGGGAAATTGCATGGTCGCAGGCGAGCTGGCGCGAGCTGGGCAGCCGCAGGCCCCGGCGCATCCGCCCTTCGACGATCGCCGCACGGAAATAGGCGACGACCTGCGCCTGGAGCGATCGCTCCCCCTCGCGGTCCAGCGACAGGCTGCCCCACAGCGGCGGCACGATGGCCCTGGTCATGCACCCTCCCCCGACGCTCTTGCAGTCGACGGCGTCGCTGGAGGGACAATACAGGATTTCCCGGCTATTTGTGAACCTAAATTCACACTAGCCGTTCCTCGCTCAGACCGGCAGGCCAAGGCTCCGGCAGAGTGCGCGCAAGCCCGCCTCCGGGGCGAGCAGGCTGAGCAGCGCCAGGGCGAGGATGGCGCCGCCGGTGATCCACCGCGCCTGAGCGCGGCGTGCGAAGCGGCCGAGCGCGGCGTGGCCGCCATGCACCAGCATCAGTGCTGGCATGGTGCCGAGCGCGAAACCGCCCATCACTGCCATGCCGCCCGGCGCCGAGCCCGCGAAGGCGGCGAAGAGGAGCGCGCCATAGACCATGCCGCAGGGCATGAGGCCCCAGCCGAGACCAGCGACGAGCCGGGTGAGGGGCGTGGGCAGCGAGAGGGAGGGATGATGCGCGCCGCCCAGCCGGGGCAGCAGTGCATGGCCCACGGTCGCCGGCGAGGGCATGAGGCCGAGGATAGAGAAGCCCACCCAGGCCAGCGCCATCGCGGCCGCCCAGCGCATGAAGAGGTGGGCCTGCTCCATGGCCACCGCGCCGATGGCGGCGGCGCCGATGCCGCCGGCAAGGCCGCCCAGCGCCATATAGGCCAGCGCGCGACCCAGATGCAGCGGCAGATGCCCGGCCAGCGTCAGCGCCAGCGCGCCGGCCCGGCCCCGCTCGCCCTGTCCGCTGCGCGCGGGCGGCAGGCCCAGCAGCAGCGCGATCCCCCCGCACATGCCGATGCAGTGCAGGCTTGAGGCAAAGCCCAGCAGGACTCCGCCGCCAAAGGTGATCGTGGCCGCCATGGGCGCCTAGAGCCTTTTCAAGTGAGATGGATACATCTGACGGCTCGGAAAATGCGGAAAACAGGGACCTGGAGCATGGTCCGATTCAATCGAACCGGACCATGCCCTAGATAGCGCTGCTGAAGCGCTGTGGCGAGTGGGCACGGTGACGATCGAACAGGCTGGCGATGGCGCGGGCATAAGGCCGCCCCGCCTCGGTCACGCGCAGATTGCCATCCTCCAGCTCCGCCAGCGCGTGGTCCAGGAAGGGCGCGAGCCGATCCGCCAGGGCGCCGTCCCGCAGCCAGGGGGCGATGGGCGCGACATCGCCGCACAGCAGAGCCTCGATGACGGCGCCGCGCTGCCGGTCCTCGGCATCGCGCAGGACGCCGCGTTCGGCGGTGAGGCGCCCGGCGATGGCGCGCATGCGGTAGCGGCCGTTATTCTTGTCGTTCTGGACGATGCGATCCGGGAACTGGCTGATGGCGGTGGCGCCCAGGCCGATGAGCACCTCCGCCTGATCCTCGGTGAAGCCCTGGAAATTGCGCCGCAGCCGCCCGCCCTCCGCGGCGCGGACCAGTTCGTCATGCGGCAGGGCGAAATGATCGAAGCCGATGGGCCTGTAGCCCGCCGCGACCAGCCGCTCATGGCCTAGTGCCGCCATGGCGAAGCGCTCCGCCTGATCGGGCAGATCCGTGGCGTCGATGCGGCGCTGGCGCGGCAGCATGTGCGGCACATGGGCATAGCCGAACAGCGCGATCCGGTCCGGCCGCATGGCGATGGCCTGATCCAGCGTCGCCTCCAGCCGCGCGCGGTCCTGCCGGGGCAGGCCGTACATGAGATCGAAGTTGATCGAGCGCACGCCATAAGCGCGCAGCCGGTCCACAGCGCTGAGAATCATGGATGTGGGCTGCACCCGGCCGATGGCGGCCTGAATGTCCGCGTCGAAGGTCTGCACGCCCAGGCTTACGCGCTTGGTGGCGGTCTTGCCCAGAGTCATCGCCCAGCCGGGGCCGAAGCTGCGCGGGTCGATCTCCACCGAGAGCGTCGGCGCGCCGGTGCCGAAGGCGACGAGCACATCGTCCACCAGCCGCGCGAAGACGACCGGCTCCAGTGCATTGGGGCTGCCGCCGCCAAAGGCGATGCGCTCGATCCGCCCCCGCCCCTCCAGCCGCGCGGCGACGGTGCGGATCTCGGCGCGCAGGGCCTCGATATAGGCGTCGAGCCGCTGCGAGCGGTTGGCGCGGCCGGTGTTGCAGCCGCAATACCAGCAAATCTCCTGGCAGAAGGGGATGTGCAGATAGAGCGAGACGCGCTGGTCCGCGCGCACATCGGCGAGCCCTTGCGCCAGCTCTGCCTCGGCCACCGCCTCGGTGAACTCGGCGGCGGTGGGGTAGCTGGTATAGCGCGGCACGGGCCGGGCCAGCAGATCGGGATGATAAGGCCACATGGCCATTTTCGCTACGCCGGCGCTCTCCGGGGGGCCTTGACCTCGATCAACCGTGAGCTTGCGCAGCATCAATGCCCGCCGCCGGCGGCGCGCCTAGCCCTCTGGCCATGGTTCAGGGAAAGAAAGGACACTCCATGAAAGCGCATCTCCTCTCCTGTCTGGCCGGCGCCGCCGCGCTGGCGATGCCCCTGGTCGCTCCCATGGCCGCCCATGCCGGCGCGACGGACGGCAAAGTGCAGGTCAAGCTGATGATGACCGGCGTGCTGCCGGACGGGAAGATCGACGCGGTGCGCACGGACCTCATCGGCGTGCCCGCCGGCACCCAGACCCGCGCGAACGACAATTGGGTGCCCACCGCCGCCATCGAATATTTCCTCTCATCCAATTTCTCCATCGAGACGATCTGCTGCCTCACGGCCCATCATGTCGACGGCGCGGGCGCCATCGGCACGATCAGCAATCTCGTCGACAATGTGCTCATCCTGCCCGCCACGGTGACGCTCAAGGCGCATGCACCGGGACTGGGGCCCATCAAGCCCTATGTCGGCGCGGGGCCGAGCTACTTCCTCATCCTCGATTCCAGGGTGGGCGCGGGCGGCCAGGCGCTGGGCGCGGCGAGCGCCAAGGTCCACTCCAAGCTGGGCGTGGCGTTGCAGGCGGGCGTGGACATCGCGCTCAACGAGAGCGGTCTGGGCCTCTCGCTCGATGCCAAGCGCTATCTCGTGCGGCCGATCGCCAGCTTCTACACGGCGACGGGCGTGGAGGCCCTCTCGACCCGGCACAAGCTCGATCCCTGGGTGGTGAGCGCGGGTCTGGCCTATCGCTTCTGATCGCAAGGGTCGATCACTGACAATGCTTTAATCGGTTTCACCAAAGATCTGGCCGCCGTTATACGGGCATCAGGTCTCCCCCGTTGGACCCCGGCCCCGGTCAATTGCCCCCACAGACCGGAGCCGCGCTAAGCCCCGCCTCCATCCCTCCCGGAGGCGGGGCTCTTTCTTTTCCAACTATCGGCACTGGCGCATATGCGTCCGGCTCAGTCTCAGAGTTCCTTTTTCCCGCGATTTCCAAGTCAGCAGGTGAGTCCACCTGCTTCGAAATCCCTCTAGCCCGGCCCGTCCTCGTCATCGTCGATGAGAATGCGCATCGCCGCGCCGTCCGGGTCCTCGAACTGACCGTGGCGCATCGACCAGAAGAAGGCCGCGAGCCCCGCCACGCCCAGGAACAGCGCGCAGGGGATGAGGATGAGCAGGATGTTCATCGCACCGCCCAGCGCAACCGCAGACTGTTGGCGATGACGATGAGCGAGCTGGTCGACATGGCGACGGCGGCCACCAGCGGCGTCACATAGCCGGCGATAGCGAGCGGCACGGCCAGCACGTTATAGCCGATGGCCAGCGCGAAATTCTCCTTCACCGTGCGCATGCCGGCGCGCGCGGCGCGCACGGCGCGCGGCACGCCGAGCAGGCTGTCGCCCAGGAAGACGATGTCCGCCGCCTGCTGGCCGACATCGCTGGCCGAGGCGGGTGCCATGGAGACATGGGCGGCTGCGAGCGCGGGCCCGTCGTTGAGCCCGTCGCCCACCATCAGCGGCTTGCGGCCGGCGGCGGCCTCGCCTTCCAGCCGGGCGAGCTTGTCGGCCGGGCGCATGCCGCCCTCCCCCGGCACGCCGAGCGCGGCGGCGAGCGCCGCCACCGCATCCGCCCGGTCGCCGGACATGATCGCGGCGGGCAGGCCCAGCGCGCGCAGCTCCGCCAGCGCCCGCGCGGCATCGGGCCGCACGGCATCGGCGAAGCGGATGACATGCACGCGCCCGCTGCCCAGATCGAGCGCGACGGTCATGGTGAGATCGTCCACCGGCGCACCGCCGGCCAGTTCCTGCGGCGTGGGCCGGCGCATGGCGACCGGACGGCCCTGCCAGCGCGCATGGACGCCTTCGCCGGGCACTTCGGCAATGTCTTCGAGCGCGGCCGGGCCGACCTGCGCGCCGCCCAGCGCCTGCCGCAGCGCGACGGCGAGCGGATGCCGGCTCGCCATGGCAAGGCCGCGCGCGACGGCGCGCTCCGTCTCGTCCAGCGCATCGAGGCCACTCGGCTCGGGGCGGCCCAGCGTCAGCGTGCCGGTCTTGTCGAACAGGGCCGCGTCCGCCTGCGCCAGCCGCTCCAGCGCGCTGCCGCTCTTGACCAGCAGCCCGCTGCGCATCATCGCACCGCACACCACCACCTGCGCCACCGGCACCGCCAGGCCCAGCGCACAGGGGCAGGTGATGATGAGCACGGCAATGGCGACGAGCAGCGACTGGTGCCAGCCCGCCCCCGAAATCATCCAGCCCGCGAAGCTGAGTGCGGCGAGCAGGTGCACCACCGGCGCATAAAGGCGCGAGGCACGGTCGGCGATGCGCACATAAGCGGATTTGGCCTGCGTGGCGCTCTCCATGAGCCGGGCGATCTCGGCAATGGCGCGGGCCTCGCCCACCGCCTTCACCCGCAGCGTCACGGGTCCGTCCAGATTGAGCGTGCCCGCCGTCGCCGGTGCGCCCGGCGCCAGCGTCACGGGGCGGCTCTCGCCAGTGAGCAGCGAGAGATCGAATCGGCTGACTCCACTCTCGATCACGCCGTCCGCCGCCAGCCGCTCGCCGGCCGCGACGAGCACGCGGTCGCCGGGCTGGAGATCGTCCGCGGCCACCCACTGGCTGGCGCCGTCCTCGGCAAGCCGCATCGCCCCCGGCGCGGTGCGGCGCACCAGCGTCTCGGCCCCGCTCGCCGCGCGGCCGCGCATCATCTCGTCCAGCACCCGGCCCGCCAGCAGGAAAGCGAGCAGCATCAGCGCGCCGTCGAACCATACATGGCGCCCGCCCGTCGCCGTCTCGTAGAGGCTCATCAGCGTCGCCAGCGAGACGCCGATGGAAATGGGCACGTCCATGTTGGTGGTGCCCGCCCGCAGCGCCTTCCACGCCGAGGCGAAGAAGGGGCGGCCGGCATAAGCCACGGCCGGCAGCGCGATGATTGCCGAGAGCCAGTGGAACAGCTCGCGCGCGCTCCCCTCCGCGCCGGACCAGACCGAGACGGAGAGCAGCATCACGTTCATCGCCGCGAAGCCGGCCACCGCCAGCGCCCGCATCAGTCGCTTGAGCGCCGCGCCGCGCTGGACGGCGGCGGCGCCGTGCAGCGGCTGCGCCTCGAAGCCGATGGCATCGAAGGCGCGGATGAGATCGGGCTCGGCCATGTCCGGCCGGTGCGCCACCGCCACGGTTCTGGCCGAGAAGTTGACGCGTGCGGTGCGGATGCCCGCCTGCTCGGGCAGCAGCCGCTCGATCTTGGCGATGCAGCCGGCGCAGTGCATCTCCGGCACCGCGAAGCGGGTCTCGACCGGACTGCCGGTCCAGTCCTCGCCGGGCGCGACGTAGGTCATTGCAGATCGACGATGCGGCGGATCATGCCGCCCGCCGCCCGCGCCTCGACATGGACGATCCAGCGCCCGGCCGGCAGGGCCTCGCGACTCTCGTAGCGGCCCTCGCCCAGCGCGGCGAAGCGCAGGTCATGCTCCTGCGCGCGGCCCAGCGGATGGCGGGCCAGCGCGGTGATCTCGGCATCCTCGATGATGCCGCGTTCGTCCGCCAGACGCAGCGCCAGCCGCCCGTCGGGCAGGCGCGCCGTCGCCAGCGTCCAGCCCAGCGCCTCGTCCTGCCGCGCGGCCTCCAGATAGCTGTTGAACCTCTGGCTCTCCACATAGCTGTTCTGCACCACCAGCCCGCCGAACGTCCGGCTCGCCAGCGTCGCCATGACCAGATTGACCGCGATCACCACGCCAAAGAAGCTGACGAGAATGAGCGCCATATGCCGCCCGGTGAAAGTCTTGCCGTTCATTGTGCCGCCTCCGGTCGCACGAAGCGCTCGTCATGCGCTGCCTGTTCCTCGCCCCCGTCGAGCGCCTTCAGGGCGAAGGTGAAATCCTCATGCTCCGGCCCGGCGCGCGGAGCAACCACATAGACCCGCTCCTTGAGCACCTGATCGGCCGGCACCGAGATGCGGATGCTGCGCGCGGCCCGGTCGCGCGTCGTGCCCTCCGGCCACATGACGCCGCCGGGCAGGCCCTCCAGCCGATATTCCATCTCGCGCGGGCGACTCTCCATGTTGCTGACCTTGATGAGATAGGCGTTGCGGATCGAGCCGTCCGAGAGGCGCACGAACTGCGGGTTGCGGTCCGCATTGGCGCCGATGTCGATGCGCGTGCGCGTGCCGAGCACGAAGAGCATGGCCAGGCCAATGCCCGCCCACACCATGAAATAGGCGATGGTGCGCGTGCGGAACAGCGTCTTGAGCACAGGCGTGGGGGTTTCGCCGCGTATCTCCTTCTGGCTGTCCAGCTCGGTCGCATAGTCGATGAGGCCGCGCGGCCGGCCGATCTGCTCCATCACCTTGTCGCAGGCGTCGATGCACAGGGCGCAGGTGATGCAGCCGATCTGCGGCCCCTCGCGAATGTCGATGCCGGTGGGACAGACCTGCACGCATTGCAGGCAGTCGATACAGTCGCCGAACGCCTGCTCTTCCTCCACCGCCCGCTTCTTGCCGTGGCTGCGCGGTTCGCCGCGCCAGTGCTTGTAGGTGACGATGAGGGTCTTCTCGTCCATCATCGCTGTCTGGATGCGCGGCCAGGGGCACATGTAGATACACACCTGCTCGCGCATGAAGCCGCCGAAGATGAAGGTGGTCATGGTCAGCACGAACACCGTGGCATAGGCGATGACCGGCGCGTCCCCGGTCCAGAAGCGGTGCTGGAGCGTGGGCGCGTCGGCAAAGTAGAAGATCCAGGCGCCGCCGGTGGCGAAGGAGATGAGCAGCCAGACACTCCACTTGCGCAGCCGCTTGTAGAGCTTGCCGGCCGTCCATGGCGCCTTTTCGAGGCGGAGCTGGGCGTTGCGGTCGCCGTCCAGCCAGCGCTCGACATGCTGGAACAGGTCCGTCCACACCGTCTGCGGGCAGGCATAGCCGCACCACGCCCGGCCCACGGCGGAGGTGACGAGGAACAGGCCCACGCCGGCCATGATGAGCAGGCCCGCCACATAATAGAATTCATGCGGCCAGATCTCGATGCCGAACATGTAGAAGCGGCGATTGGCGAGATCGACGAGCACCGCCTGGCTGGGCGCGTGCGGGCCGCGATCCCAGCGGATCCAGGGCGTGCCCCAGTATATGGCGAGCGTGACGGCCATCACCAGCCACTTGAAGCGGCGGAACGGACCGTCCACCTGCTTGGGATAGACCGCCTTGCGCTTCTCGTAGAGGCTCTTGGGCGGCTCGGGCACCCGGATGAGGTCGTCGGTCATGGACATGGCAGCGTCCGTTCACTCGCTTTTCGGCGGCGGCGGGCGGCGAACCGCACCGGAGCCGCGCTGGTTCCGTCTGGCGCCTAGGCCCGGCTCGCCCGGCGGGCATTGAGCCAGATCAACGGCTTGTCCTCGGTCCTCCCCCGAATGGCCTTCCTTCGCTCCGCGCGTGGGGCGGCTCCGGGGCGCTGCCCCTCATATGAGCTTTCCGCGCACGGAAAGAAGAGGCATGGGGCACATTGTCCGGCCCGCATCGTCCGTCGTCCGCGCGCGTTCCTTTCGGTGTAGCGCGCGCCGGCGCGGCCTGGAGTTGTTCCGGTTCTGATTGAACGGCAACAACTCCAGAAAAGCCCTTTTCCCGTGATTTCCGAGTCAGCAGGTAAGTCCACCTGCTTCGAAATCACTCTAGCTGCCCGCCGTCTCCACCGGCGCGTCCTCGCCCGGCGTCGTCTCCTCGTCGGCCTCGCTCACGGGCGCGGCCTCGCCGCCGCCGCGCGAATAGACATAGGCGGCCAGCATCTTGATCGTCACCGCGTCCAGCCGATTGCCCCAGGCCGGCATCACGCCATGGCGGCTGTAAGTCACCGTATGGGTCAGCGCCGCGCGGTCGCCGCCATAGAGCCAGATGCCATCGGTGAGATTGGGCGCACCGAGCAGGCGGATGCCCTTGCCGTCCTCGCCGTGGCAGACCGCGCAATTATCCTCGAACAGCGCCGCGCCGCGCCGCGAGGAAGCGCTGGCCTTCTCCTGCCCGCTCAGCACGCGCACATGGCTCACTACATCCTGCACCTGCGGCGCTGTGAGAATGCCGTCCTTGCCGAAGGCGGGCATGATGCTCTGGCGCGTCTCGGCCAGGTCCGGGTTACGGATGCCGTGGGTGATGGTATATTCCAGGCTCTCCATGTCGCCGCCCCAGAGCCAGTCGTCGTCATTGAGATTGGGGTAGCCCGAACCCGCGCGCACGCCGTCCGCGCCGGAGCCGTGGCACTGCACGCAATGCACCTTGAAGGCCGCCTCACCGCCGCGCGAGGCTTCCTCGAACAGGTCGGGCCGCGCGGTGAGCTGCGCGATGGGCGTCGCGGCGATGGCCGAGAGCACAGGCGCCCGCTGCCTGGCAACGGCGTCCATCGTGTCGGCAAGGTCCTGCCGGCTCGACCAGTTCCACAGGCCCTTGGTCGCGCCCGTAATGCCCGGCCAGGCGGGATAGACCACCGTATAGGCCAGCGAGAAGACGATGGTGGCATAGAGCGACCACAGCCACCAGCGGGGCATGGGCGTATCCAGCTCCTCGATGCCGTCCCATTCATGGCCGACGGTCTGCGTGCCGGTCGGCTCGTCGATGCGCTTTTTCTCAGCCATGGCTCTTGTCCTTGCTGGCGGAGGGAGTCTCATTGTCCTCGGTGAAGATGAGCGTGGCGGCCTCGTCATAATGGCGGCGCTTGCCCGGCCGGAACGGCCACAGGATGAGGGCCACGAACACGATCAGCATGGCCACCAGGCCATAGCTGTCGGCGAAATGCCGAATCTTGTCGTAATCGTTCATCGATTCATCTCCTGCGGCGCCGCGCTCTCGAAGTCGACGAGCGTGCCGAGCATCTGGAGATAGGCGACGAGCGCATCCATCTCGGTCAGGCGCGAGGGATTGCCGTCGAAATCGCGGACCTGCGCCTTGGGGTAGCGCGTCGCGAAATCGCCGGCGTCGAGATCGGGATCGGCCTGCGCGGCAAGGTCCGCATTGGCCTGCTCCACATCCGCATCGGCATAGGGCACGCCCACGGCCCGCTGGGCCTTGAGGTGGGCGCGCATGTCGCCCGCGTCCAGGTCGCGATCGGCCAGGAAGGCATAATCCGGCATGACCGATTCCGGCACCACGCTGCGCGGGTCCTTGAGGTGCTGCACATGCCATTCGTCCGAATAACGCCCGCCCACGCGCGCCAGATCCGGCCCGGTGCGCTTGGAGCCCCACTGGAAGGGGTGATCGTACATGCTCTCGGCGGCCAGGCTGTAATGACCGTAGCGCTCCACCTCGTCGCGGAAGGGGCGGATCATCTGCGAGTGGCAATTATAGCAGCCCTCGCGGATGTAGATGTTGCGCCCGGCCAGCTCCAGCGGCGTGTAGGGCCGCATGCCCTCCACCTTCTCGATGGTGTTGTCGATCCAGAAGAGCGGGGCGATTTCCACCACGCCGCCGATGGCGACGGCGATGAAGGCGCCCACGCTCAGCCAGGTGATGTTGCGCTCAAGCTTCTTGTGCTTCTCGGCAAGTATGCTCATGTCCCTTGCCTCCTTATTCCGCCGGCTGCGCCTGGGGCGCGACGATGGGCTTGTCCCGCATCGGATCGGGCGGAGTCTCCGCCATCGGCGCCTCCTCGCGCACGCGGCCCTGGATGGTCCGCCAGACGTTGAGGACCATGACGAACCCACCGGCCAGATAGAGCAGCCCGCCCGTCACGCGGATGACGTAATAAGGGAACATCTGCTTCACCGTGTCCGCGAAGGACCAGACCAGATAGCCGTCCGGCCCATATTCGCGCCACATCAGGCCCTGCACGATGCCCGCGACCCACATGGCCGAGGCGTAGAAGACGATGCCGATGGTGGCGAGCCAGAAGTGCCAGTTCACCATGCGCAGCGAGTAGAGCCGCTCGCGGTTCCACAGGCGGGGCGTCAGATAATAGACGGCGGCGAAGGTAATCATGCCGTTCCAGCCCAGCGCGCCGGCATGGACGTGGCCGATGGTCCAGTCCGTATAGTGCGAGAGGCTGTTCACGAACTTGATGCTCAGCATCGGCCCTTCGAACGTGGCCATGCCGTAGAAGGCGAGCGCGATGACCATCATGCGGATGATCGGATCGGTCCGCACCTTGTCCCAGGCGCCGTTCAGGGTCATCAGGCCGTTGATCATGCCGCCCCAGCTCGGCATCCACAGCATCACCGAGAAGACCATGCCCAGCGTCTGCGCCCAATCGGGCAGCGCGGTATAGTGGAGGTGGTGCGGGCCGGCCCAGATGTAGAGGAAGATGAGGCTCCAGAAGTGGATGATCGACAGGCGATAGCTGTAGATCGGCCGCTGCGCCTGCTTGGGCACGAAATAATACATCATCGCCAGGAAAGGCACGGTCAGGAAGAAGGCGACCGCATTGTGCCCGTACCACCATTGCGTCAGCGCATCCTGCACGCCGGCGAAGGCGCTGTAGCTCTTCGAGCCCAGGAAGCTCACCGGCACCGCCAGATTGTTGACGATGTGGAGCATGGCGATGGTGATGATGAACGAGAGATAGAACCAGTTGGCCACATAGATATGCGGCTCGTGGCGCTTGACGAGCGTGCCGACGAACACGGCGAAATAGGCGACCCACACGATGGTCAGCCACACGTCCACATACCATTCCGGCTCGGCATATTCGCGCGCGCCGGTGACGCCCATCACATAGCCCGTGGCGGCGAGCACCAGGAAGAGCTGGTAGCCCCAGAACACGAAGCGGGCGAGCCAGGGCAGCGCCAGGCGCGCGCGGCAGGTGCGCTGCACGACATAGAAGCTGGTGGCGATGAGGGCATTGCCGCCAAAGGCGAAGACCACGGCCGAGGTGTGCAAGGGCCGCAGCCGGCCGAAGCTGGTATATTCAAGCCCCAGGTTCAGCGCCGGAAACGCGAGCTGCGCGGCGATGAAGACGCCCACCAGAAAGCCCACCACGCCCCAGAAGACCGTGGCGATGACGCCCCAGCGCACGGGATCGTCGTCATATTTCCCCTCGTCGGGCATGCGCAGCAGGCCACGGCTGATCGCCCGATAATCCGCCGAGCGCAGCGTGCCGGCCATCGCCAGCAGCGCAGCGGCGGCGGCGATTCCCATATGGACGGCAAAGGGCCTGTCGAGCGCCGCGGCGGACGCGAATATGGCGAGGATGGCGACGACGAGCCATAGGCCCGCGCGCATTGTGAGACTTGTCATGATCACCTCATGCAGCAGCAGCTCGGTCGGATAACCGTGGTTCCCCCTCGCTCCGAGGGGCCGCCCCAGTCATTGACCTGGGTCAATGGACCGCGCCGCGCGGTCCTGAAGCTCTCTTCCGGCCCTCAGGAGGCCGCCGGAAACGAAGGAGACTGCGACCGCGGCGGCCTATGCCTGCCCGCGGCCGCTCAGCCATTGCCGGCTTCGGCCTCCATCGCCTCATGATCCAGTATGACGACCGCGCGCCGATCCGGCAGGTCGATGATGCCGGCCTGGCGCAGCCGGGTGAGCTGGCGGCTGACCGTCTCGATGGTGAGGCCGAGCAGGTCCGCCATCTGCTGGCGGCTGAGCGGCAGATCGAAGCGATCGACTCTCTGGGCCTTCGTCGCGCAACTCGACTCCGCGAGCCGGCCCGCCATTTCCAGCAGGAAGGTAGCGACGCGCTCGCCCGCGCTCTTGCGGCCCAGCAGCAGCATCCAGTGCCGCGCCCGGTCCAGTTCGGTGAGTGTGCGCTCCAGCAGCTTGTGCCCCAGCTCGGGATGCTCCCGCGCGAAATCGTCGAAGGCCGAGCGCGTGAACATGCACACGGTGGACTCGCACAGCGCGGTCACGCTGTGCTGGGTGGTGGTGCCGAACGGCCGGCCGATGAAATCCGAGGGATAGACCACGCCCACGATCTGCTCGCGTCCGTCGGCGGTGGAGGTGGAGAGCTTGAGCACGCCGTCGATCACATTGGCGACGAGGGAGCTGTCATCGCCTTCCCACATCAGCGTCTGGCCGCGACGCACGGTGACGCGACGGCCGATCCGGTTGAGCGTCTCCAGCTCCCGCTCGTCGAGCGAAGCGCAAATCGCCCGATTGCGGATCACGCATGTCTGGCAGCTATTCACTGTCTTAGGGTAGCTCACCGTCAAAACGCTCTTCCAATGATTATCGGGCGATGGAGCGGGCCGGCCGCCGCTACGCCCCCTAATAGCCTACGGTGAAGCGCGCGTTGCGGTGACGCGGCGTCTCGATCTCGTCGATCATGGCGATGGCGAAATCCTCGTAGGAAATGGAGCTTTTGCCGTCGGCCGCGGTGAGCAGCGTCTCGTCGCCCAGGCGGAACTGGCCAGTGCGCTCGCCCGGACCGAAGAACATGGAGGGCGAGAGGAAAGTCCACGCGAAGTCCACGCCGGCCTTCAGCCGGTCCAGGAACTGCCGCGCCGGCTCGGCCTCGGCCTTGATGAAATCCGGGAAGCCGGGCGTGTCGATGAGCACCACGCCGTCCTCGGTCTTGAGGGAAGCCGCGCCGCCCACGATGAGCAGCCACACGCCGGCCTTGCGCGCCACCGCGAACACATTGTCGGCATCGAGGCCGTTGAACGGCATGGAGAGGATCGCGGCGTCATGCCCGGCGACGGCGGCGGCCGTGGCGTCCACATCGTTGATGTCGGCACTGACCCAGGCCACGCCCTCGCGCGGCGCCTGATCGGCCGCGTGACGCGCGATGCCGGTGACGGTGTGGCCGCGGCTGAGCGCTTCGGTGACGAGGCGCTGGCCCGCATTGCCGGTGGCACCCAGGATCGCGATCTTCATGGCTCATCTCCCTCTCGGCCGGCGCAATCCGCGCATCGGCCAGAACTGCCCTGCCCGCATTGGAACCTTTGCGCGCGAATGACAAGGGCCGGCCGTTGCCCGCATGTCGCAGCCGGGAGGGAAAAAGCGGTGGGAAGAAAAAAACGCCGGTCCGCCACCGTGCGTATTGGGCGGACCGGCGCTTCAGGTTCGGGCGCGGATCTCCGAACCTGAACAAAGGCGCAAAGAAAAACTAGAAGCGCATCGTCATGCCCACGCGCAGCGTCCGCGGCTCGACGACGCGGCTGAGGCGGCCTTCCACCGGCTCGCTGTCGAAGGCGGGGATGAAGGATTCGTAATAATAAGCGATGTCCTTGTCCTTGCTGTCGAACACGTTGGTCACTTCCGCGTAAAGCTCGGCCGGGCCCAGCGCATAGGCGCCACGCACGTTCACGACATTGCTGCCCTTGTCGCGCACGCTGTTGTCCTCGATCAGCGGATAGGGGCCAAGGTGGCGCAGGCGCGCGGAGAATTTCCACTTGCCCGGCAGCAGCGTGACGCCGATCTGCCCCGCATTCTCGAACGCATTGGGGATGTGCTCGCCATCCTCGTAGCGCGAATGGCTGCCGGTATAGCTGCCGTCCACCGCGAGCCAGGCGACGGGCCGCCAGAAGGCCGTCAGCTCGAAGCCATGGCGCCGGCTGGCGCCGCTCGGCTCGACCGCGTTGGAATCGCCCACGAACCGCAGCTCGCTGCCCAGGTCCAGCCACCAATAGGCGCCGGTGAGCGTCAACTGGCCGGCCTGCACGCGCGCGCCCAGCTCCTTGCCGGTGCCGGAGACGAGCACGGGCACCGGCGTTTCCGTCACGGCGCCGCGCACGTCGTTGGAGTGGAAGCCCCGGCCCCAGTTGGCATAGAGTTCCACCTGCGGCAGCACTTGCCAGGCGAGCGCCGCCTTGGGCGAAACCAGCGTGTCCTTGCCCGCGCCCTCGCCGAGCAGCGCGGCTTCGGCGTCGCGCGCCTTCACATCGTACCAATAATGGTCGGCGCGCAGGCCGCCGATGAGACGCAGGCCCGGCAGGACCGTCCAGGCCGCCTCGGCATAGCCGGCAATCGAGCCTTCGGTCACGCGGTAGGCGCCGTAGCTGTCGGCAAAGGTGCGGTCGATGGTGTGGTAGACGCCGACATTGCCGATGTCGTCGATCTGCCCCTGGGCGCCCACGGTGAGGCGCAGCGCGTCGGCGATGTCCCACCATTTCTCGCCGCTCGCCTGGAAGATCCAGCGCCGGTCGAACTGGCGGATCTGGGCGCTCGTCCCGTCCTCCTCGTGGTAGACGGGGTTCGAGAACATCCACCAGTTGTAATATTGCGCCGAGACATTGGCCTTGAAGCTCTGCCCCTTGAGGCCGACGTCGCCGATGAAGCGCGTGGTCATGCCCTTGGCGGTGGGATCGGGCGCGCAGAAGATGTCGGGACAGAGCGCCGTGCCCTCGATGCGCTCGGGGATCTGTTCGGTGGGGTTCCAGGTCGCGTGATAGCCGTGCAGCGAGACGGAGAGGTCCGCCCCACCGGCCGGCTGGCTATATTTGAGGAAGCCCGAGACATGGCGCAGTTCCTCGGGCTCCTGCCAGGGGCCGTCATAGACCTTGCCCTGGAGGGCGAAGGTGAGCGCGCCCTCGGCACCCGCGGAGATGCTCGCGCCGGCCGCCGCGCGGCGCCAGCCATAGGAGCCGATCTCGGCCGACACCCAGGGCGCATCGAACCGGTCGACGGTGGTGATATAGGCGGCACCCGCCATCGCGAAATCGCCGCCGTCGGCGCGATAGGGCCCCTTGCGGAAGTCCTCGCGGGCGACGATTTCGGGAATGAAGCCGTTGAGATCCAGATAGCCCTGGCCGTGGCCATGGGTGCGGAAGTTCATCTGCACGCCGTCGATATAGGTGGTGAAGTCCGACCCATGGTCGAGATTGAAGCCGCGCAGGAAATACTGGTTCGCCTTGCCCGATCCGCTATGCTGGGCGGCGACCAGGCCTGGCACCGCCTCCAGCAGCTCGGCGACCTTGAGTAGCGGGCGCACCAGAAGGTCCGATCCGCTGATGCCGCCTTCGCTGGCCGCGCCGGCAATGCCGATCTTGTTCTCGCCCCGGCCGAAGATGATGATCTCCGCGCCGCCATCCTCATTGTCGGCCGCATCCAACGGGGCCGCATCCGGCACGGTCGTCACCGCGCCCTCCTGCGCCTGCACAGCTGCCGGCCACGCACAGGCCAGCATGAGCAGCGCGCTCATGGAATGTCGCATATATGTATTATCCTTACGAAAATTCGTGGCCGCGCTGGAAGGCGCCTCCCGTCGGCTTGCGGGCTAAAGCCATGCGTGGCGCCAGCAAGTAACATACGGTTGCCGCTGGAGACTGTAACGTTACTGAAAAGCTGCCGGATCGCGCCCGCGCATCATTCCCCGTCGCGCGCGGAGAGGCCGGCAACGCCGGTCCACAGGCCCTCGATGCTGCGCGGCCCGGCAGCGATGAGCGTGCCGCGCAGATTCTCGTCGCCCACCCCGTCGACGGCGAACAGCGCCTCGAAATAACCGTCCTTGCCCGCTGCCTCCAGCTTCTTGAGCGTGGCGGGCGTGCTCACGATGTCCGCGGCCTGCTGCAAGGCCGGATCGCGCGTGCCGGCGATGATGAGGATGCGATTGCCGCTGGGGCCCGGCAGCATGGCCACATAGGCATAGTTGCGCCGCGCCGTCTGCCCGTCCTGCGGCGGATCGGCCACATAGATGCGCCCGGTTTTGGTGTCGATCAGCTCGTCGAAACTGCCGGCCACCTCGAAGCGCGAATTGGCGAACACCGGCTGCTGGAGCAGCCCCAGCCCGCTCATCAGGCCGACATAGACGATGTCGCCGCTCTTGAAGTCCCCCGGCGAGAGCTTGGAAGAGGGCACCATGGGCACGCTGGGCCGGCGGCCCAGGCCCGGCGTCACGATGGGCATGACCGTGCGCAGCGCATAAGCGGTGCTCACCGGCAGATAATAGAGGTTGAGGTCGACCAGTCGGCCGCGCAGCTCGGGCCGGTCCATGAGCAGCCCGTCCAGATCCTCGCGCGAATTGACGGCATAATCGCGCACCAGACGCGCCGGGTCCGCGCCCGGCTGCGTGCGCTCGCCCATGATATAATAATCGCCCGGCACGACGATGAGCGGCCGGCGGCTCTCGACCAGCGGTGCCCAGACGGTGGAGGCGCGCACCGCCTTGAGGCCATCGCCCGGATACCAGAGATACATGGCAAGGAGCGCGAGCAGCGCGCCGGCCACCAACCCCGCAAGCAATGCCGGAAGCCGCGCCATGCCCCAACCCTGTGCAGGCGCCGCGAGGGGCAGCGGCGCCTCCTCGGCCTCCACCACCTCATCCGGCTCGGCGAGGCGGAAGCGATAGTCGCCCTTGGGCAGCGTCAGCCGGTCCTCGTCCCCCTGCCCGCTCCCGACATAATAATCGTCCAGCTTCTTGCGCAGGCGGTGGACATAGACGCGCACGGAGGCGTCGGCGAGCAGGTCCGCCTCCACCTTGCCGAAGACATCGGCCGCCACTTCCACTTCCTTGGGCGCCTCGCCGCTCAGCGTGCGCTCCAGCAGATAGTCGAACAGCCGGTGGAGCATGCGCGAGCGCCCCAGCCCGCCCGCGCCGCGAATGCGCGCCGCGGCGGCGGAAAGCCTTTCCATCTCGTCCGTTTTGATCACCAAGTCGATTTTCCAGGGCGTCGAGGGGCCCGCCAGCGGAGCCGCACAGCATTATCGCCCAAGTCTCTAGCAACAAGGGCCGGCGGGCGCGACCTGTTTCAGCGCCGCCCCCGGCCGTGCCCCCACCCGGCGCGGGCCCATGCACCGGAGCGGCCGCAACCAAATTGCGCTGGCCGCTCTCTGACGCTAGGCTGCGGGCGAAATGGGATTTTCCGGGATTGGAGAGGATGTTGACGATGCACAGGCGGATCGCGCTGGCGCTCGGTGTGGCTTTCATGGGCCTGCCGGGTCTGGTCCAATCGCTGGCGGCGCAGGAGGCGCCCGCGCCCGGCGACTGGCCGCGCTATGCGCGCGACATGAGCGGCACGCGCTTCTCGCCGCTCGACCAGATAAACCGGGATAATGTCTCGGCGCTCACCGCCGCCTGGTCGCTGCGCGTCGCGCCGCAGGGCGGCGGCGCGATCGTCTCCAGCGCCACGCCCATCGTGGTGGAAGGCGTCATGTACTATCCGCTCGGCAGCGCCGTGGTGGCGCTGGAACCGGAGACGGGCCGGGAGATCTGGCGCCACCCGGTTACTGGCGGGGCCGCGCGGCGCGCCGTCTCCTACTGGCCGGGCGACGCGCGCCATGGCCCGCGCATCTACTTCTCCACCGGCAAGACCATCTGGGCGCTCGACGCCAAGACCGGCGATGTCGACCCCAGCTTCGGCGACAAGGGCAGCATCGCGCTGGAGGTGCCCTATGGCTACCCGCCGACCATCTACAAGAATGTGCTGGTGGTCGGCGCGCAGACGCAGGAGATGATCGAGGGCGAGCCGGGCGACACCAATGCCTTCGACGCGGTGACGGGCAAGCATCTGTGGACCTTCCACACCGTGCCGCGCCCCGGCGAGGTCGGCCACGAGACCTGGGAAGGCGACAGCTGGAAGAACCGCTCCGGCACCAATGTGTGGATCTGGTACATGACGGTCGATGAAAAGACCGACACGCTCTACATGCCGGTGGGCGGCCCCTCGCCCAATTATGACGGCTCCTCGCGGCCGGGCGCCAATCTCTTCGGCAATTCCGTGGTGGCGGTGGACATCAACACCGGCAAGTACAAATGGCACTTCCAGACCATCCACCACGACCTGTGGGACAGCGACCTGCCCGCCCCGCCCGTGCTGCTGGACGTGACCGTGAACGGCCGCAAGGTGGAGGCGCTCGCCGAGACGGGCAAGACCAGCTATATGTACATTCTCGATCGCCATACCGGCGAGCCCGTGTTCGGGGTGGACGAAGTGCCGGTGGCCAAGGGCGACGTGCCGGGCGAGTGGTATTCGCCCACCCAGCCCATCCCCCGCAAACCCGAGGCGCTCTCGCGCAAGCACTGGACGGCGGAGGATATCGTCACGCCCGAGGATACCAACGAGGCGCATGTGGCGGCCTGCAAGGCGCTGCTGGAGAGCTATGGCGGCACCTTCTTCAACAGCGGGCCGTTCACGCCCTTCTTCCTCAAGGAGGAAGGCAAGCCGTGGAAGGCCTCGATCAACCTGCCGATGAACGGCGGCTCCGTCTGGGGCGGCAGCGCGGCCGATCCCAATACCGGCCTCGTCTATGTCAACATCAGCGACGGCGGCAGCATCGGCTGGATGGAGAAGCGCAAGCCCGGTCTCGATTATGGCCGGGGCACGGATGGCTCCAACCAGACCTATGACCGCGCCAACATGAGCGGGCCGGGCGCTTATGCCTCCTTCGCCGCCAGCTACAAGGACGAGACCGGCAAGACGGTGAACCTGCCCTGCATCCGTCCGCCCTGGGGCCGCCTGATCGCGGTGGACGCCAATAGCGGCGAGATCGCCTGGGCGACGCCGCTCGGCGTCAGCGACGATCTGCCCGAGGGCAAGCGCGAGACCGGCCGCAACAACGGCTCGGGCGGACCCATCGTAACGGCCGGCGGCCTCGTCTTCGTGGGCGCGACCGACGACCGGCGCTTCCGCGCCTTCGATGCCAAATCCGGCAAGGAATTGTGGAGCGCGCGGCTCGACCAGAGTGCGCAGGCCGTGCCCATCACCTATATGGGCAAGGACGGGCGCCAATATGTGGCAGTGACGGCGGCGGCCTTCGGCGGCAGCGGGCGCGGTCCTGACGGGAAGCCGCTGAACGATGAGTCGCTGGTGGTGTTTGCGCTGCCCAAATGAGGGCGGCGATTTTGGATAAGATTGGAGAGAGAGCCATGAGACCATCCCTGCTTGCGTCCGCCGGCCTGCTGGCGCTGGGCCTGCTGGGCGGCGCGCTGCCTGCCCAGGCGCA
>PJUE01000249.1_pt1 | contig 50604 bp, 49 predicted proteins | sample 1512171 | NCBI WGS metagenome assembly PJUE01 (sample SAMN08177674, study PRJNA422409) | Feces metagenome, whole genome shotgun sequencing project. | isolation source: Chicken feces (3) enriched on wood chips: alkali lignin treatment | host: Gallus gallus | place: USA: Madison | collected 2015-01-15
GTTCCCAGCTCTGCTTGATGAAGGTGCTGACCAGGCCGTCGCCGGCGAAGATCGACTGCGAGTTCAGGTCGTCCGAGCGCCACTCGTAGCCACCCGGCTCGGCCACGAAGGCGGTGATCGCGCCGTCCTGGAACAGCAGCAGGCCGTAGCCTTCGGGCACGACGATCTTCGAGCCGTTGCTGATGATGTTGGACGAGCCGCTGGTGTTCGAGCCACGGCCGGCATTGGTGCCCTGTGGCACGGCCGCAAACAGCGCCGCGGTCGACGGCAGGCCCGTCGGTACGGTGTAGAAGTCTTTCCACTGGTCGGCCAGAACACCGCCCACCGCACCCTTCACTGCCTGTACCAGACCCATGACCTGCTCCCTGTGGTTGCCGGACAGGCACCGCGCCTGTCGTCGGCTGACTATAGAGGAGCAGGGCGGTGCCTCGCCAGCGCTGCCAGGGGTGCCCATTCATGCAGGGCGCGTGACTGTCCGTGCAGCCCGCAGGCGTCAGATCATGGCCCGCTTGATCAGCGCGTAGGCCACCAGCACGACGAGCAGGGCCGGCAGGGTTACGAAGGACGCGATCATCCAGCGAAGCGCTTTGCGCGAGGTGATCGCGGCCAGGTCGTTCTGGCCGGCGGCATTGAGTCCTGAAGTCCTGCTGGCGTAAACGGTGGCGACGATGCCGAGCGGCCAGACGCCACAGAAGATGCTCAGGATGGCCAGGCCAAGGTAATCCCTGGGTGGGGTGTTCGCTGCTGCACTGTCCATGTAAACGTTTCCTCCTTGATGGAGGCGGCATTATGCAGCGGCGCAGACGTCGCGGCCAAGGATTCAACCGTGGTCAGCGTACCGATTGCGGAACCCGTCGTAGTCTGCGGGTGTCATACCCCATCGCGGCTATGCGCTCGACCGCAGCCTGGTAGTCCTTCTGTGAAACCTGCGGCGTGCGCGCCATGTACCAGACGTAGTCGCGCTTGCTGCGCCCGACGATCGTCTGCTGATAGTCCTCATCCAGCCAGGCGATGATGTACTCGGCCTGGATGGGCCAGATGAACTGCATGCCCCACACTGCGCCGGCGCCTTCCTTTTCCACCCGGCCCACCGGATGCATGCGCTTGGACGGCGCCTGGAAGCTGCCCTTGCGGTAGGTGAACGTGGTCTGGATCCGGCCGTCCGGCTGCAGGGAATAGCTTTCTACGGCGTCGAAGGCTTCGCGCTCGGGCCAGGACGGGATGTGGGCGATCACGTACCAGTCGCCCATGAAGCGCGGCACGTCCACTGACGCAGCACGTGGCAATGGCCGGGTGTCCTGGCTGCTGCAGCCGCTGCCGAACAGGGCCACGGCCAGTAGTGAAAGCAAGGGCAGGGTGCGCATGGCCGTGGCTCCTTCAGCGGGGGCGGAACAGGTAGTGGGCGACCAGCCACTGCTGGCCGTTGTCGTAGCCGAACAGCTCGGCACAGGCCATCCAGAACATGCGCCAGCGCTGCCACCAGATGCGCGCGGCCGCCTCGCCATAGGTGGCCTGCAGCACCGGCATCAGCTGTGCGCGGGCGGCGTCCTGGTTGTCCAGCCAGTGGTTGGCGGTGCGCTGGTAGTGCGTGCCATCCAGCAGCCAGCGCTGGTCCAGCTGCAGGTGCTGCTGGAAATGCAGCAGCGTATCGGCGGCCGGCATCAGGCCACCGGTGAAGAAATGCCGGCCCATCCAGTTGTCATCGCCTTCGGTCTCGAACGGGTACATCAGCGTGCGGTGGGCGAAGATGTGCACGAACAGTGCGCCGTCGGGGCGCAGCCAGCCGGCAATGCGCTGCAGCAGCTGCTGGTAGTTGCGCACGTGTTCGAACATCTCCACCGAGACGCAGCGGTCGAAGCGCTCGGCCGGCAGCTCAAGCTGGTTCACGTCGCGGGTGAGCACTTCGACGTTGCGCAGGCCACGTGCCTGGCACTGGGCCAGGATGTGCCCGCGCTGGCTGTGCGAATTGGATACCGCGGTGATGCGTGCATTCGGGTAGCGCTCGGCCATCCAGAGGGTCAGCGAACCCCAGCCGCAACCCAGTTCGAGAATGTCCTGGCCGTCACGAAGCCCCGCGCGCTGCCCATACAGTTCCAGCATCGCCTCTTCAGCCTGGTCCAGCGTTTCGTGACCGGTGCGGTAGTAGCAGCTGCTGTACTTCAACCGCTTGCCCAGACAGGCCTGGAAGAACGCGGCCGGCACTTCATAGTGCTGGCGGTTGGCGGCATCGACGTGCAGCGCCAACGGGCTGCCGGCCAGTTCGGCGATGCGTCGCTGGAACCGCGCGGACTGTGCTGACAGGCCGCCCTCGACCTCCTCCTGCAGGCGCTGCGCGCACAGGCGACGGATGCCCGCGCGCAGGGCTGCGTCCGGGATCCAGCCGCGCTCGGCCCAGCCGGTCAGGCCGCCTTCAATCTGGACGGGAGGGTGCAGCGTGCTGGTGGCATTCATGGCGTGCGGTCCTGGGAAGGGGAAGTGCGGGGGAACCACGGGAAGAACATCGAGGTGCTGCGCTGGTACTGGCGGTAGTCCTCGCCACGGCTGCGCAGCGCCTGTTTCTCGGTGAAGGGCACACCGCTGAGGTAGCGCAGGAACAGATACATCACCACCGGGCCAGACCACGCCAGCCACCACAGCGGCGAGCCGACCGCCAGCAGCACGTAGGTGAACCAGTGCAGCCATTCAAAGAAGTAGTTGGGGTGCCGCGAGTAGCGCCACAGCCCCTGCCGGCAGGTCTTGCCCTTGTTGGCGGGGGCGGCGCGGAAGCGCGCGAGCTGGCGGTCGGCCAGTGCTTCGCCACCAACGCTGAGCAGCCACACCGCCACCGCCGCGGCGATCCAGCCGCCATGGCCGGTGGCCGGGTTGTGCGCCACGGCCAGGAACGGCAGCGCGAACAGCACCACCAGCAGGGCCTGGGCCATGAAGAAGCCGAAGATCTTGCCTTGGTGGCCGTGCCAGTGTTCGCGCAGGTAACGGTAGCGACCGTCCTCGTCTTCACTGCGCACGCGGTGCCACAGATGCAGGGCCAGGCGGCCGCCCCACAGGCCGCCGAGCACGGCCAGTGCGATGCGGGGCTGGACCGCGCCGTCGCCCAGCCAGGCCAGCAGCAGCGCGCCCGCGGCCACGCCCTTGGCCCACAGCACGTCGACTACGCCGATGTTGCGGTGGCGGCGCTGCCACGCCCAGCCCCAGCACATCACCAGCACCGCGTAGAGCAGCACCCAGCCGAGCAGGTTCATGCGGAAGCTCCGTTGTGTGTGCCCTTCTGTGCGTCCACTCCCGCAGGGCCGGTGCCGCGTCGTGCCAGCGCGCACAGCAGGGGCAGGGTGATGCTCCAGCCCACGCCGAGCAGCACGACACCGCGCCACGCGGGGGCGCTGAACTGCACGGCGTCGAAGCCGCGCGATGCCGACAGGTAGGCCAGCGGTGCCAGCAGCAGGCCGAACATCACAGGCAGCAGGCGATGCCACTGCAGGAAGGTCATGGACCCGGTGAGTGTCATTGCAAACGCCGCCCACAGCGCCATGATCCACGGCGGCGGTGCCCAGCCCAGCGGCGCGGCGGCATAGCGCACGGTGCCACTGGCGGCCGCCGTGCCATCCACCAGCCAGGCACAGGCAAGGGCAAGCAGCAGCAACCGCAGGTCCACGCGTGGCACCGGGCTGGTCAGCAGCTGGCTGGCGACATAGATTGCTGCTGCCAGCAGCGCCGGCCATTGCCAGCCGCGCGCCGCACCGGCCACCGCGCACAGCCAGACCAGCTGGTTGCCGAGCAGGTTGGCCCAGGTCCGTTTCATCTCAGAGCCCACCGCCGCTGGGGACATCCGTGCAATGGCCTGGCCGCGCCATCAGCAGGTGCGATACACCGATGGAGCGCTCCAGGAAGCCGCCCTCGCAGTAGGCCAGATAGAACTCCCACAGCCGGCAGAAACGTTCATCGAAGCCCTGCGCCAGCACCGCGGCGCGCTGGGCCAGGAAGCGTTGGCGCCAGGCGCGCAGGGTCAGTGCATACGAGTGGCCGAAATCCTGCTGGGCGATCAACTGCAGGTCGCTGGCCCGGGTCTTGGCCGCCATGATCGCGTTGATCGAGGGAATGAAGCTGCCGGGGAACACGAAGCGCTTGATGTAGTCCACGCTGCGCCGGGCCTGCTCATAGCGATGGTCCTCGATGGTGATCGCCTGCAGCAGGGCCAGGCCATCGGGTTTCAGCAGGCGCTGCAGGGTGCCCATGTAGGTATCGAGGAACTCCGCACCGATGGCTTCGATCATCTCGATGGAGACCAGCTTGTCGAACTGGCCCTGCAGGTCGCGGTAATCCTGCATCAGCACGGTCACCTGTTCCTGCAGGCCGGCGTCCTGCACGCGCTGCACGGCCAGTGCGTGCTGTTCGGCGGAGATGGTGGTGGTGGTGACATGGCAGCCGTAGTGACGGGCGGCATGCACGGCAAAGCCGCCCCAACCGGTACCGATCTCGACCACACGGTCACCTGGCTGCAGCTGCAGCTGCTGGCAGATCCGGTCCAGCTTGCGTGCTGAAGCCACCTCCAGCGTTTCGTCGGCGTGGGCGTACAGGGCCGAGGAATACATCAGGTCCGGTGACAGGAACAGGGCGAAGAAATCGTTGCCGAGGTCGTAGTGGGCGGCGATGTTGCGACGGCTGCCTTCGCGGCTGTTGCGGCGCAGGCGGTTCCAGCCGCGCAGCAGCCAGCCAGCCGCGCGCGCCGGGCCACGTTCCATGCCGTCCAGCAGATCGCGGTTGCGCACCAGCAGGCGGACCAGCGCGACCAGGTCATCGCAGCGCCAGTCGCCGTGGATGTAGCTTTCGCCCGCGCCGACGCTGCCCTGCGCGGCGACCTTGCGGTAGAAGGCCGGGTCGTCGATGGCCACCGTGGCCTGCAGCGGCCCCTGGCCATCCCCCAGCAGCACCTCGCCGAAGGCATCGCGGACGCGCAGCTGGCCGTGGCGCAACGGGGCCAGCTGGGCCAGCAGGCGACGGCGCAGGAAGGCGTCCAGTGCACTGGCACGGGGCAGGGCCACCGAAGGCGTCAGGTTGTTCATCGCGGTTTCTCGGCAAGGGAAGGGTGGTCGTGCACAGGGTTGCGTTTGAGCCACAGGCGCAGCGCGTGCCAGTGGATGGCGGCGACCACCTGCACGGTCATCAGCGGGTAGGCCAGCAGCACCCGCGCCAGGCCGCGGCCATCCAGCGGATGGCGCTGCATGGACTGGGTGGCATCGAACTGGCGCACGCCGTCGCGCCAGACCTGCATGTGCACGCGCAGCACCTCGCCAGGAGCGTTGAAGCGCCAGTCGTAGCGGCAGTCCATCGGCATGAAGGGCGACACGTGGAAGCACTTGTCGAACTGCCAGCGCAGGCTGCCGCCTTCGTGCTGCGCCTGCTCGACCGCCAGCACGTACGCGTGCCGTTCCTTCCACGGGGTGTTGGTGATGTCGGCGACGATGCAGTCCAGGGTGCTGCCATCAGCGTGGTAGCAGTAGTAGAAGCTGACCGGGTTGAATACGTGGCCGCCGAAGCGCAGGTGGGTCAGCAGGCGCACCGGGCCCTGCGGGCGGCGGCCCAGCACGCTCGCGGCATGGTCGCGCACGGCATCAGCCAGCGGCACCTTCGCATCGCCCAGGTAGTCGCTGCGGCGGAACTCAGCCACGTTGCGGCGGTTGACCGACCACAGCCAGCGCCCGGCAAAGATCGTGTCCAGTTCGTCCAGGTCCAGCAGCAGCTGCGCCACCGGGTAGCGGAAGGCGTGTGCATGCGGATGGTGCCGCCGATGCCGCACCTGCCCGACATAGAGCGCACTGGCGGTCATGCGGTGATCTCGGTCGGCCGCAGCGGCGATGCGATGCCGGTGCGGGTGCGCAGCGCATCGACCATGCGCCGTGCGCTGGCGATGCCATCCTCGTGGAACCCCCAGCCCCAGTAGGCGCCGGCAAACCAGGTATGGCGATGGCCCTGGATTTCACCCCAGCGCTGCTGCGCGCGCACGGCGGCATGGTCATGCACCGGGTGCGCATAGTGCAGGCGGTGCAGCACCTTGGCCGGGTCGATGGCATCGCTGCGGTTGAGGGTCACCACCAGCGGCGTCTGGACGGGCAGGCCCTGCAGCAGGTTCATGCAGTAGCTGACCGTGCACGCCGCGGCCGGGTCCTGCGGAACGTGGGCGTTCCACGCTGCCCAGGCCTTGCGGTTGCGCGGCAGCAGGGAGGCATCGGTGTGCAGCACGACTTCGTTGGGCTGGTAGCGGATCGCGCCCAGCACCGAGCTTTCAACCGGGTCAGCATCGGCCAGCAGCGCGAGGGCCTGGTCACTGTGGCAGGCCAGGATCACCTCGTCGAAGCCCTCGATGCCGGCGGCGCTGTGCACGCGCGCGCCCCACGGCATGCGCTCGATGGCCAGCACCGGTGTTTCCAGCCGCTCATGCACCCGCCAGCGCCCACGCAGCGCGTCCACGTAGCGCGCCGAGCCGCCCTTGACCACACGCCACGGCGGGCGTCCGGTCATCTGCAGCATCTGGTGGTTGGCCATGAACTGCACCAGGTAGCGCGCCGGGAAATCCAGCACGGTGGCGGTCGGCGAAGACCACAGCGCCGATGCCATCGGCAGCAGATGCTCCTCAACGAATGCATCGCCGAAGCGCCGCTGGCGCAGATACTCTCCCAGCGTCGGGCCTTCGGCCCCGGCCAGCAGCAGCGGTGCGTCCCGGTAGAAGCGGCGCAGGTCGGCCAGCATGCCCCAGAAGCGCGGCGACACCAGGTTGCGGCGCTGGCAGAACAGGCCATCCAGCGAGGTGGCGTTGTACTCCACGCCACTGCGGTCACTGTGCATCGAAAAGCTCATCGTGGTCGGCTGGGAGACCACGCCCAGCTCGTCGAACAGAGCGCTGAGCAACGGGTAGTGCTGCGGATTGAAGACGATGAAACCGGTATCCACCGCCAGCTGGCGCCCCTCCACCTCCACCTGGTGGGTATGGGTATGCCCGCCCAGGTAGTCGTTGGCTTCATACAGGGTGACTTCGTGCTCGCCATCCAGCCAGTACGCGCTGGCCAGCCCTGCGATGCCCGAACCGATGACCGCGATGCGCATGCTCAGTCCTTCGCCTTGGCCAGCACCCAGCCGGGTATCGGCTTGAGCCCGTGGACCAGGCCCAGGGCAGCCATCAGCCGCAGTCCGTACCAGGTCAGGTCCACTTCCCACCAGCGGAAGCCCTGGCGGACGGTGCCGGGGAAGAAGTGGTGGTTGTTGTGCCAGCCTTCGCCAAAGGTCAGCAGCGCGAGCCAGAGGTTGTTGCGGCTGTCATCGCGGGTTTCGAAGCGGCGGCTGCCGAAGCGGTGCGCCAGGGAGTTGATGGTGACGGTGGCGTGGAACAGCACCACGGTGGAAATGAAGAAGCCCCAGACCAGCAGCTGCGGGCCGCTGGTGTGCAGGCCGGGGGCCACGCGTTCCAGCAGCGCACCGAGCGCATACAGGCCCGCAGCCAGCAGCACGGGCACGGCGATGTCGAAGCGGTCCAGCCAGCGCAGCTCGGGAAAGCGCGCCAGGTCCGGTACGCGGCTCAGATCGGTGGCAAAGGCTTCGCGGGTGAGGAACCAGCCCATGTGGCTGCGCCAGAATCCGCCCTCGTTGGGCGAATGCGGATCCTGCGGCTGGTCGGCGTGGCGATGATGGTGCCGGTGATGTGCGGCCCACCAGAGCGGGCCGCGCTGCACGCTGGCGGCGCCGATGAGGGCGAAGACGAACTGCACCGGCCGGGAGGCCTGGAACGTGCGGTGCGAGAAGTAGCGATGGTAGAAGCCGGTGATTGCAAACATGCGGACCGCATACAGGGCCAGCGCTACCAGCACTGCGGTCCAGGACACACCCACCCAGATCACCCCCAGGCAGGCCACGTGCAGCAGGGCGAACGGGACCGCCCGCAGCCAGTCGATGCGGCCGCGCTGCGCGGTCTCCACCTCGACCGCGGCGGCGTCGGTGTCGAACCACCGGCGCAGGGTGCGCAGCAGGCGCTGACGTCGTCGTGGAAGGGGCGCGGCAGCGGACATGGGCGAAGTCTCGAAGGCGTGTCTGTCCATCTCTACGCGACAGCGCGTCAATTGGATGCAGCGCAGGTGCATCCGGCGGGCTTTCACCTGGCGGTCACGGCACAGCTCGCCACCAGTGGTTGTGCCCAGGCCTGCTGCCACTGCACCGCGGGCTGCGGGGCGGCGGGCATGGCGAAGCGGACGGTGACGATCGGATAGCTGCCACCTGCATCGCGCAGATTGCTGGTGCCGCGGAACTCCAGCAGCCGCCGGTCGGCATCGGCATAGACCAGCGACAATCGCGGGGCTACCGCGCCATACCAGGTGTCCAGCCGGACCTCGATGGCCTGTGCCGGCACGCCCTGCCAGCGCACCGCAGCGCTGCGGCGCACCCTGACGGGATAGAAGCGCTGGCGCGCAGGTACCAGGAACGGGAGGCGCACCTCGTCGCCCTGCATCAAGGCCTGCCAGTGCGCGCGCACCGCCGCATCGAAGCCGGCGTCGATCACCGCGCCCGGTGGCAGGGCCAGACGTGCCTGCCGCTCGGGCTCGCCGGAGCTTTCCTTCCAGTTGATGCGGATCTGGCTGCCTTCAACGGCCACGCGCGCGGCCTGGCCGCTGCGGCCATCCTGCAGCTGGTAGCCCCGGGCCTGGGCTTGGGCGGTGCCTGGCAGGGTCTTGCGCGCGAAGGGACGCCCATCCGGACACAGGTACTGCACCCAGCGCGGGGAACCCTCAGCCGCCTCGCGCCGCCAGTGCAGTTCGCGGTAGGCCGGGGTGCCGTCGCTGAGGGTGGCTACGCCCTCGCTGTACAGCAGCGGCGCGGCGCTGGCCACGGTGGCGAGGTGGAGCAGCAGGCCGGCGGTATGCATGGTGATCCTCGCGGAGTGGCTTGCACGGCATACGCGCAGAGCCGGGAACTGGATGCAGTGCGGCCGCTGCATCCAAACCGGCCTCGGCTGCGTACAGCACCCAGACACCCTTCACCTGCCCGATCACCGCCCGGATGTACCCTGACGCCGCCAGCCCTCCCTTTGACTTCGACACCGCGCGCATCGTGTCCAGTTCCCAGCAGCCGAGCAACGAGCCGACGAACTGGACCGGTGACATGGACGGTGTGGCGCGCCTGCGCGACCGCAGCTGTTTCATGCGCATCTACGACCATTTCATGCCGCGCCTGTGTGTCTACCTGCGCGGCCTGGGGGCACCGGAGGCGGTGGCCGAGGAACTGGCCCAGGAAAGCCTGCTTCGCCTGTGGCTGCGGGCGGCCGACTACGATGCGGCGCAGGGTGCGCTGAGTACCTGGCTGTACCGCATCGCGCGCAACCTGCAGATCGACCGGGTGCGCCATGAGCGCAGCTGGATGCAGGTACAGGCCGCCGTGGAAGCGGCGGCCTGCGGCGATATGCCATCACACAGCAGCGCCGAGCATTACGCCGACCAGGCGCGCCTGCGCCAGCGGATCAACGAGCTGCCGGCCGTGCAGGCGCGCTTGGTGCGCATGTCTTACTTCGAGGCCAGGAGCCACGGCGAGATCGCCGAGGCGCTGGGCATGCCGCTCGGCACGGTGAAGTCGCACCTGCGCCGGGCGTTCCTGCAACTGCAGTCGAAGGTGGGGGGCACACCATGAGCCCGCACCATCACCTGGACGAATCCACGCTGCTGAGCTACGCCGCCGGTGCGCTGCCGGCGCCGTTGAGCGTGGTTGCCGGCGCGCATCTGGAACAGTGCGGGCATTGCCGCCAGCGCCTGCGCGAGGCTGAGGCCATCGGTGCGGCCCTGGTCGAACAGACCCAGCCCGTGGCAGTGGGCGGGCGCAGCCAGGCGCTGCGTGCGGCCATGCTGGCTGAGATCGAGCGCCCGTTGCCGGTCGTGGCTGCGGTGCCGGTGGCACGCCCGGTGGAGCCGCCGGTAACGCGCACCGAGGTGGATCCGGATCACCTGCCTGTTTCGCTGCACCCGTACTTCGGTCGCTCGCTCAGCGGCCTGCACTGGCGCTGGATGGCGCCGGGCGTGCATTGCATCCGCGCAGCACAGATGCCCTCGCTGATCATGCTCAAGATCGCACCGGGTAAATGCCTGCCCATGCACAGCCATGGCCGCAGCGAGCTTACCCAGATCCTGCGGGGTGCCTACAATGATGCCCTGGGTCTGTTTGCGCCGGGCGATGTGGCCGATCTGGACGAGGATGTCGAGCACCAGCCGGTGACCGCGCCGGGCGTGCCCTGCATCTGTGTGTCCGCGCTGGATGCGCCACTGGTGTTCAGTGGTTGGTTGGCGCGGAAGATCCAGCGGTTCGTCAAGCTCTAGAACGCTGGAGGGAATGCCCGATGGGCGACAGCAAGGCAATGCGGGTGCTGCTGGTGGGCGCCAGCGGACTGGTCGGGCAGGGCGTGATGCAGGCCTGCCTGGAATCGCAGCACGTCGCACAGGTGGTGGCGCTGGTACGCAGGCCCGGGAGTCTGCCCGCTGATGTCGATGCGATCGTGCTGCCCGATTTCCTGCAGTGCACTGCGCTGGGCGAGGCGCTTTCCGGTTTCGATGCCTGCTTCTACTGTGCAGGCGCGCCGCCCGTGGGTACGCCGGAAGCGGAGTATCGCAGGGTCACGCTGCAGGTCACCCAGGCGGTGGCCGAGGCATGGTCGGCAGCCAATCCTGGAGGATTCTTTCTATATGTGTCCGGCGCGCAGGCCAACCCGCGCAGCCGCATCATGCCGCTGAGGGTGAAGGGTGAAATCGAGCAGGCGCTGGCCCAGTTGCCGCTGCGTGCGGTGATGCTGCGCCCGGCCGGCGTACGTCCGGTGGCTGGCACCGGCACGCGGCACGTCGTGCTCAAGCCGTTCTATCTGCTGGCCCGGCCACTGATGGCGATGGCCGAGGTGCTGCTGCCCATGCTGACCACCAGCAACCGTGCCATCGGCCAGGCGATGATCGCACTGGCGCGCATGCCCGCACCACCGGCAGTGGTGGAGTGTGCGGAGATCAACCGGCTGGCGCGCGCATCTTCAGCACGCTGACCACCGATTCGGCCAGATCGCTGCGGGTGAACGGCTTGGACAGCAGCGGCGCGGTGCGTCCCTTGCTGCCGGCAGCGTCGTGGTCTCGCGGATAGCCGGAGGTGAACAGTACGGCGACCTCAGGCCAGCGCTCGCGCACCTCCCGCCCCAGTTCCCAGCCGGACATGCCCGGCATCACGACGTCTGAGAACAGCAGGTCGACCCTGGCGTCCGGGCGCTCCAGCAGGCGCAGCGCAGAAGGGCCATCGTGTGCTTCCAGCACCCGGTAGCCCAGCTGACGCAGGGCCTCGACGGTGTACGCGCGCACATCGTCGTTGTCTTCAGCGACAAGGATGGTCTCTTCGTGGGGTTCGTAGTCGGCCAGCCCGGTGCTGGGCGCGACGGTGTCGCAGGGCAGCGCCATCGCTGAGCGCGGGAACATCATGGTGATGCTGGTGCCGCCGCCTTCCACCGAATCGATCAGTACGTGGCCACCGGACTGCTTGACGAAGCCGTGGACCATCGACAGCCCCAGGCCCGTGCCGCGGCCCACCTGCTTGGTGGTGAAGAAGGGTTCGAATACCTTGGCGAGCGTATCGGCTGACATGCCGTGGCCGTTGTCGCGGACGCGCAGCATGACGTACTCGCCGGGCAGCGCATCGGGGAACAGGGCGGCATAGTCGTGGTCGAGGTGGCTGTTGTCGACCTCCACCACCAGGCGGCCGCCACCGGGCATGGCGTCGCGCGCGTTCACGGCCAGGTTCAAGACCGAGGCTTCCAGCTGGCTGACGTCCAGCTCGATGCACCAGATCCCTTCGCCGGTACGGATATCCAGCTGCACCAGCTCACCGAGGGCGCGCTGCAGCATGTCCTGCATGCCGAGCAGGGCATCGTTGAGGTTGACCGCCTGGCTGCGCAACGGCTGCTTGCGGGCGAAGGCCAGCAGGCGCTGGGTGAGGCTGGCGGCGCGGCCGACACCCTTCAGGGCATTGTCCAGTGCACGCGCGGTCATGTTGCCGGGCTGGCTGTCGCGCTGGCTCAGCAGCAGGGCGTGCTCGATGTTGCCGGCAATCACGGTGAGGATATTGTTGAAATCGTGGGCGATGCCACCGGTCAGCTGGCCTACGGCCTCGATCTTCTGGGCCTGGCGCAGCGCGTGTTCGGCGTGGATGCGCGCGGTGGTTTCCACCGCCTCGGAGACCACGGCGGTGATGGCGCCGTCTGCGCCCTGCAGCGCGCGGAAGGAAAAATCAAAGCTGCGGCGACCGGTCGGCAGTTCAAGATCCATGGCCTGCACGGCGCTGCGCCCACGCGCCGCCTCGGCCACGGCCTGGTCGACCGCAGGGGCGAGTTCCGGCGTGCCGGCGAACCACGGAGATTCCCAGAACGGCAGGCCGACGACATCCGCCTTCTCGGCAAGCACGGCCGCCAACGAGGCGACGTTGGCGTCGACGATGAGGCCTGCAGTGTCGAGCAGCACCTGGTGCTGGAAGCTGGATTCGAAGATTGCCTGCAGGCGCCGCTTGCTGCCCTGCAGTTCGACGGTACGCGCCTGCACCTGGCGCTCGAGGGATTCGTTGTCCTCGCGCAGGGCCAGTTCGGCGCGCTTGAGCGAGGAAACATCGCTGCCCAGGCAGGTGTAGCCGGTTACCGTGCCATCGGCAGACCGCTCGGGCACGCAGTCCATCTGCACGAAACGTGACTCGCCACTGCGGTGCACCAGCGTGGTCTGGAAGCTGGCGCGTTCGCCGGCCAGTACCCGTTGCAGGCTTGGCAGGGCGTTGGCGAAGGCTTCCGCGCCGCTGATGTCCTCGGCGCTTCGGCCAAGAATGCTGTCCAGCTCAACGCCATGCCAGTCGAGGAACGCTTTGTTGGCGAAGCGGTAGCGGTGCTGGGTGTCCAGGTGGGCGATCAGCGCGGGGACTGCATCGGTGATCTGCTGCAGCTGCGCCTGGCTCTCGTCCAGCGCGGCCTTGGCCTGCGCCAGCTGGCCGCGTTCGGTGGCTTCCTGGCGCGCGCGACGGATCGCATCGGGCAGTCGCTGCAGGCGCTGCTTGACCACATAGTCGCGCGCGCCGCGGGTCAACGCCTGTACCGCCAGCTCTTCAGTGAGCGTGCCGGAGACGAAGATGAAGGGAATGTGCGGTGCGCGCTCGCGCGCCAGGTCGAGGGCGGCGTCGCCGTCGAATCCCGGAAGCACGTGGTCGGCCAGGATGACGTCGAAGCGGTCGCTGTCGATCGCCGCGATGAAGGCATCACGGGTCCACAGGCGCTCGACCTCGAAGTTGAGCCCGGCCCGCTTCAGCTGCGCGGTGATCAGCTCTGCGTCCAGGGCGCTGTCTTCCAGCATCAGGATGCGCAGGTGTGCGGGGCGGTGCATGCCATCACGCATTGGACGTGCCAGCTCCAGAGAAAGGGTGGGGCGGCGGTTGGTTGGTGATGCCCCAGAACATGCCCAGCCCCTGGATGGCGTCGAAGAACTCCTTGAAGTCCACCGGCTTGACTACGAAGGCGTTCACGCCCAGCTGGTAGCTGCGCACCAGATCCTGCTCTTCGCGGGAGGAAGTCAGCATGACGATGGGGGTGCTGCTCAGGGCGGCATCACCGCGCACCTGTTCCAGCACTTCCAGACCGTTGACCTTGGGCAGCTTCAGGTCCAGCAGCACGACCACCGGGCCGCCATGATGGGTACCGGCATAGGCGCCCTCGCAGCGCAGGTAGTCCAGCGCCTCGGCACCGTCGCGCACGTGCACGACGCCGTTCAGCAGCTGGCAGCGCGCCAGCGCAGCCATGGTCAGTTCGGCATCCTTGGGGCTGTCTTCAACCAGAAGGATGGGCCGCAGATCCCTCATGGGTGTTCTCCGTTGTGATGGGGCAGGGTGAAATGCAGGGTGGCGCCCTTGCCCAGTTCGCCTTCGGCCCAGGTACGGCCGCCGTGGCGGCCGACGATACGGCGGACATTGGCCAGGCCGATGCCGGTACCTTCGAATTCTTCAACGTGGTGCAGGCGCTGGAATACGCCGAACAGCTTGTCGACATAGCGCATGTCGAAGCCGCAGCCATTGTCGCGGACGAAGAAGATGTCTTCCTCCCCGTCGCGTTCGCAGCCGACCTCGATGACCGCGTGCTCGCGCTCGCGGGTGAACTTGACCGCATTGGACAGCAGGTTCTGCCAGACCAGGCGCATCATGGTCGGGTCGGCCTCCACGGCGGGCAGTTCGCCGACCTTCCAGTCGATCTGGCGCCCGGCGTAGTCGAAGGCAAGCGTGCGGCGCACATCGGCGACCAGCGCGCCCATGTCCAGGTGCATGCGGCCGAGGGTGGAGCGACCCATCTGCGAGAAGCTCAACAGGTCATCGACCAGGGTCCCGGCCGACTTTGCCGATTCGACGATGGTGTCCAGGAAGCGGCGCTCGGTGTCGTCCAGCCGGTCACCTGCCGAACTGCCCAGCAGTTCGGAGTAACCCACGATGTGGCGGAACGGCGCGCGCAGGTCGTGGCTGACCGAGTAGGAGAATGCTTCCAGTTCCTTGTTGCTGCGCAGCAGCTGTTCGTTGAGTTCGGCCATCTCTTCGGCCTTGCGCAGCACGATGTCGACGATGGCCGTGCGCATTTCGTGCGCGGCATCGCGGTCGGCATCGGTCCAGGGCAGGCTGCGCTGCTGCACGGTTTCCTTCCATGCTTCAAAGGAATGGCGTGGTGACAGCACCGTCCCCGGTGCCGCAGTCTTGCGCGGGTCGCCGCCCCAGCGCACGGTGCGCACCACCTCGGGGCGGAACCACATCAGGAAACTGTCGTGCAGCTGCGAAATGGACACCGCCAGCACGCCGCTGGCCAGCGCCGACAGCCCGGCACCGGGTGCCCATTGGCTGGCAAGATGGTCGGTGGCATAGACCTCGTCACCCGCATGGCCTTCGGCCAGCCAATGGGCGATATCGAGCACAGCGCCGGGTTCGGGGCACTGCCCGACACGCAGGCAGTCACCCTTGTGCACGATGGCCGCACCGGCGGCATTGGTCAGCGACATCAGGCTGACGGGATCCTGCCGCAGCGCCGCCATGAACTCTTCGTCGCCGGCCATGCGGCCCAGCAGCTTGACCAGCACCGAGCGGCGCTGGATGCGTTCCTCCACGGCATGGGCGCGCTGCTTCAGCGCGATCTGCAGCGAGACGATCTGGCCCATGAACTCGCAGGCGGTACGCACCGGGTAGGGCAGGCGGCGCGGTGCGGCGCTGTGGCACGACACCAGGCCCCACAGCTGGCCCTCGTGCATCAACGACACCGACATCGACGAGCCGGTGCCCATGTTGCGCATGTACTGCAGGTGCACCGGCGAGACACTGCGCAGCACCGACAGGCTGAGATCGGTCGGCGCGGCGTTCGCATGCTCCGGCGTACGCAGCAGCGGCACTGCCGTGTAGTCGGCATCGGCGATCAGGCGCACGCGGTTGCGGCGATAAAGCTCGCGCGCCTGCGCCGGGATGTCCGACTCGGGAAAGCGCAGGTCGAGGTAGGAGGGCAGCACGCCGTTGCCGTCTTCGGCAATCACGATGCCATTCCAGCCGCTGTCGAACTGATAGACCAGGGTCCGGTCGAAGCCGGTCATCGCACGCATGTGCTCGGCGGCGATCTGGCAGAGGGATTCGACGGTGGCAGCGGTTTCGATGGCGGCCATCAATGCGCGGATGGCCGGATACAGCGCTTCCAGCGAGGTCGGCTGGCCGGCCACGGGCGATTCCAGCTCCAGCAGCAACGCCTGCGGTGAGCGGTGTGCCAGCAGCTGGTGCAGGCCACTTCCGGGCAGCTCGATGGCGCCAAGATGTGCCGAACCGTCGAGGGGAACCTGGCCGGCGCGCTCGATGCAGCCCGCAAGCGCACCGCCCAGTACGTCCGCCACGCCCTGGCCCAAGGGATCGCCGAAGCGCTCCAGCAGTGCCGGGTCGCTTATGGCGCGCTCACGCACCTGCAGGCTTTGCGGGTCGATGACCAGCAACACGCCGTAGGGCTGGATCGCACCCGGGGTATGGATGGGTTCACGCGCGCACAGATCCAGCGCGGCATCCTCGGCGCTATCAGCAATGGGCATCACTCGTGCTGCTCACGATTCGGAGCACACGCCAAGCGCCGGCATGCGCGCCGTGGTGCTCGTGGGTTGGAAGATGAATCCATGCGGATATGGTGAAGCAAAATGCGTGATTCGCATACCATTCATTGAAGCAGAAGCGCGGGAGTGAAGCGCTGAACAATTCAGGAAGAACCTCTTGCCATTCCGCCATGTCTTCGCAGCCGCTGCATCTGTACTGCACGCATGCTGCACGCGGCGCTGCCTACAGTGGAGCGACTCTCTCTCTGGCGACGCTTCGTGGACCTGCACAACTCCGTTCCCTGCGCTGGGCAGTACCGCCCGTTCCCCCGCCGCGCGATGCCAGACAGTGCCTGCTTCGAGCTGATGGATGTCAATGCGCTGCAGGACCCCTGCAGCGGGCGGATCGTCCACCTGTACGCGCTGGTCGCCCGCTGCCTGGCCTGCGAAACAGTGTTCAAGGCAGAAGAAGGTGCAGGGTTGATCAGTACGTCGTCGGCCAGGCTGCTGCGCTGTCCTTCGGGCTGCGGCCAGCAGGCGTTCACGGGGGCTGCGCTGCGGCGGTGGCGTGCCGTTGTCGGACCTGCCGTATCGCCCATGGCTACAGCACTGCAGGATTGAGCTGCCAGACGGTGTAGCAGAGCGCCGATGCGAAGCTGACCCAGGCCAGGTAGGGCAGCAGCAGCCATGCCGCCAGCGGCGTGCGGCGTGCGAAGGCCAGCATCGTTGCCACGATCAGGACCAGTAACAGCAGGATGTCGACGAACGCTGCCGCGCCGAGCTTCCACGCGAAGAACAGCCAGCTCCACAGCACGTTGACCACCAGCTGTGTGACATAGAGCCCCAGCGTGGCGCGGTGGCTGCGCCAGCCGCCGCGGCGCCACACCAGCCACGCGCTGATCGCCATCATGAGATACAGCGCCGTCCAGACAGGGCCGAACACGCTGGCAGGTGGCGCCCAGCCGGGCAACGCCAGTTGGCCATAGAATGCCGCCGCTTCAATCGAGGCGCGCGCCCCGAGTGCCGCCGCGGCCAGGGTCAAGCCCAGCCAGCCGAGCAGGCCGAACACCTGTCTTCTGTGATTCATCACTGATCCTCAACTTCTGGTTCTGCTGCAGTCTGTCTACGCACTGCGTGGGGCGATTGGATGCACCACGTTCCGCTGCGTCAGTCAGGTGCAGCAGACGCTCCATCGGCAGGCAGCAGGGCCGGGCGGCTGTCAAACCACTCGCGCGCGCCGGCCAGGTGCCATTGCCGTTGCTTGCCGTCCAGCTCGATGCCCGCACCGAGCAGGCCCCAGCGCAGGTAGAGGTCACCGCGTTTGTGCTGGTCGAGCAGATCCAGCCGGGCGCGGACCGACAGGCGCTCGTTCTCTGCCTGCAGGCCATCCAGCATGAGATGGCCGGCCTGCCAGCGCAGGCGGGTGCGTGCGTTCACCTGCCCGGCATCGAGCAGCGACAGCGCCCAGCGCGGATAGTCGCTGCGTTCGGCAAACACTCCCAGCAACGGGCCGGCATCACTCAGGGTCAGATCGGCGCTGGCATCGACCTGGAACGGCGCCTGGGCATCGATCCGCCCCTGTTTGAACAGTGCCCGCCCTTGCCAGGGTGCCTTCCGCTCCTGCTGGCCAACCTGCACGTCGCGCAGCTGCACCGATGTGCCGGACAGATCGAAGTAGCGCTGGGCGAAGTCGGCGCGGCGCAGGGTGGCGTCCACCTGGGCGGTGCCACGCAGATCGAGGCCGGCCACCTGCAGGCGTGCGCCGTTGCCGACCAGGGTGGCGGTACCATGGCCGACCCGGCCTTCCGTATCCAGTTCCACATCGCCGGTGAGCGTGCCGGTGCCACCGAGCAGCGTGGCCTGGCCCTTGCCCAGGTAGCGGTTGTAGGCGGTCAGGTCGGGAATGGTGGCGTTGCTGAAGCGCAGGCGCGCACGCATGTCCTTGCGGAACTCGCGCAGGCGGCCATCGCCGCTGAGCTGCAGTGACAGGTCGCGCCCGTCGAACAGTGCGTCCCCCTTTGCACCGCCCGCACGTGCGTCGAACCGTGGCACCCGCACATCCAGCGTGGCGCGGGTGGGGCTGCCGGGTGCCAGCTCGCCGTGTGCGCTGGCCGTACCGGTCATGCGCACGCCTGCCACCTCGGCCGTTGCCGCCGCTTCGGGGATGTCCACCGTACTGCCCGCTGCAAGCTCACCGGCTTTCAGCTGCAGATCGGCCCGTACGGTGCCGCCGCCGTCCAGCTGCACCCACGGCTTGCGCAGGAACAGGGCGGGAATCCAGTTGAGCGAGGTGAAGGTCCATTCGCCCTGCATGCGACCGGAGGTGCGCTCGATCAGCTGGCCGGGCTCACGGAAGGGAATCTTCCGCCCCGTGATGTGCAGGTCGGCATCCAGCGAAGCACCCGTACCCTCGCGCGCCGGCAGCCGTGCCTGCAGGCGGATGTCCCGTGCGGCATCCATCTGTACGGCCAGCGTGCCGCGATCGGGCGCGCCGGCACCGGCCTGCAGCGGCACCCGCCACACGGCGCGGCTGCCTGGCTGCAGGGTGCCGCGGTCAAGCGTGATGTCGGCCTGCAGCTGGCCCGTGCTGGGCGAGCTGGATACCGCCAGCGTCCGCGCATCGGTGTCCACCCGTATGCCATGGCTGCGGGCATCCACCTTCAACGCGCCGCGCAGGATGTCGAACTTGGCGATGCCGGGCGCCTGGTCGCGGTAGTGCCAGGGATAGCCGAAGCGCGCGTCCACCTTCATGGCGTCCAGCAGCTGCACGCCGTCGTAGCTGGCGCTGGCATCGCTGAAGGTCACCTGCGAGTCATACAGTTCCGACGGTCCACCGCGCAGCTGCTTGCGGAAGCCGACGGTGCCGCGGCCCTGGCCGATGATCAGCAGCCTGCCGAAGCGGGCGTGCTGGATGGAATCACTGCGGATGGCATCGAAGCGCAGGGTCCAGCCCTGATTGCCGCGTGGGGGCGGCGGCACCACATCGTCCACTCGGGTGACTTCAGCCGACACACCACTGGCCTGCAGGTGCGGCACGCGCACCTCGCGGCGGAACAACGGCCACACGGCCAGCCGCGCACTGGCCCGGTCGGCATGCAGCACATAGACGGTGTGGTTCACATGGCCGCGCATGTGCACGTTCCAGGCGATGACATGGCCTGGCAGCAGGGTGATCGCCGGCCCGGTGCGCATCACGAATTTCTGCGGCTTGCGGTTGGTGACCAGGTCGAACAGCGGCGTGTTGAGAAAGAGGTTGCCCGCCAGCAGGTAGAGGGCGTAGACACCGGCGACGCTCCAGGCCAGCACCCGCCAGTGGCGTGGCCATTGCTTGAAACGTGCGGGAAAGGCGCGCATCCGGGCTCATGAAGGGTTGGGAAGTGCGTCACTATCCCCAACACGCGGGCGTGGTGATGTGAATGCCCGCCACTGCTGCCTGCCGGTGATCGCAAGCAGCGCATGCGCAGCCCGGCAGCAGGGATGCTCAGGCGCGCCAGGACCATGCCGGCTGCGGAAAGGTGGCTGCGCCGGCAGCCACCTCATATACCAGGGGCGGCAATGCCCGCAGGCATGTCAGCCCGGCAGTTCGCACTGCATCCTGCCGTCCACGTAATAGGGTTTGGGCACGTTCGGGTTCTCGCTGGTCTTCTCGAACACCACTTCGAACGACTCGGCATCGGGGGTGCCCTTGCGCTCGGTGCAGGCGTCGGTGAGTTTCTTCTTCACTGCGGTGATGCCGGCATCGCGGTTGGCGCCGTCGGCGCTGTTGGTCAGGTTCACCGTTTCGGCCATGGCGAGCGGGCTGATGGCCAGCAGGGCGGCGGTGATGGTCAGGCTGTGCAGACGGGTCATGCATTCTCCTCGTGCGTTCCATTGCGGATGCGCCGCAGGTGCGCGACGCGCAGCCAGCATAGGGAAGCCTGGTTAAGGCGCCGTGCTCGGCCGGTCATCAACGCAGGCTGCGACCGATTGTCGCTCAATGGTAGTGGGAACCATTCGCATCTGCTATGATTTAACGCGCCCTTAACCAGCGCCGCTGCCGCCGCCCCAGGCGCGCCTCTTCAGAGCAGGTCCCCCCATGTCTGTAACCCGTTCCCGTTCCCGTTCCCGTTCCCTTGCCCGTGCGCCGATGCGCTCGCTGCTGTCCGTTTCCGTGGCGATGATGCTTGCCGCCCCCGTGGCCGCGCAGGTCGCGCCGGAGGCGCCCGATGGAGCCACGCCGACCGATCTCGACGCCGTGCACGTCAACGCCTATCGCACCGTCACCCACAGTTCGGGCGCCACCAAAACCGATACGCCGGTGGCCGAGATGGCCAAGTCGGTGTCGGTCATCGCGCGCGAGGAACTGGATGCGCGCGGCGTGCAGACCCTCAACGATGCGATGCGCTATGTGGCCGGTGTGTCGCTGGAAAGCAGCGGTATCGACAACCGCGTTGATGATTTCCGCATCCGCGGCTTCGATGCCGGCAGCTGGAGCAACAACGTCACCGTCGATGGCATGCGCGCGCCGCAGGGCGGGCAGTGGAACCGCACCATGATCGACAGCTGGAACCTGGACCGGGTGGAGGTGCTCAAGGGCCCCTCGGCGGTGATGTACGGCCAGGTGGCTCCGGGTGGCATGGTCAACCAGGTCAGCAAGACGCCCACGCCGGACCAGCAGCAGGTGCTGCAGCTGGGCGTGGATGGCAACGGCCAGTACAGCACCGCCTTCGACGTGGGGGCGGGCAGCGATGACAAGCGCCACCTGGGCCGCCTGGTGGGCCTGTATCGCGACGGTGATACCCAGATCAAGCACACCGACCAGGAACACTGGTTCCTCGCGCCCAGCTACACCTTCCAGGTGGCACAGCGCACCCGCCTGACCCTGCTGGGCCTGTACCAGCGCGACGATGGTGGCTCCACCTACCAGTTCCTGCCGATGGCCGGCACCCTGGTCGCCACGCCCTATGGCCACATGAAGAACAGCACCTTCATTGGTGAGCCGACCTGGAATACCTACGACCGCACCATCTGGTCGGCCGGCTGGTTGTTCGAGCACGCGTTCAACGAACACTGGACGCTGAGCCAGAGCGCGCGCCGCTTGAACGTGGATTCGACGTTCCGCACCGTGGTGACCAATGGCGCGCTGAATGCAGATGGACGCACACAGACGCGCCGCGCCACCTGGGGCGAGGGCGACTCGCGCGGTGACACCGCCGATACCCGGCTGACCGGCAAGTTCAGCACTGGTGCCGCCGAGCACACGCTGCTGCTGGGTGTGGACTGGCAGAAGGCCGACTGGACCGCCGCGCGTGGCGCGATGGGAACGACCACCGATACGCCCACCGCCATCGACATCTTCAACCCCGTGTACAGCGGCTACATCCCGGCCACCACCTCGATCAGCTACTCCGGTGGCATCAACCGCCAGACCGGTGCCTACCTGCAGGACCAGATCGCGCTGGACAAATGGCGCTTCACCCTGGGCGGCCGCTATGACTGGACCAAGGATGACACCTGGACCCAGAGCTACACCGTGGCGACCGACCGCTATGGCGCGCGCACGCCGAGCGGCATCAAGAGCGAAGCCTTCAGTGGCAACGCCGGCATCCTGTATGTGGCCGACAACGGCCTGACCCCGTACCTGAGCTATGCCGAATCGTTCCAGCCGGCTGGCAGTACGGCCACCCAGTCCTACGACCGTACGCCGTTCGACCCCATCACCGGCAAGCAGTGGGAAGTGGGCCTGAAGTACCAGCCGGCCAGCTTCGATGGCCTCATCACCCTGTCTGCGTACGATCTGCGTCAGCAGAACGTGCTGACCGATGACCCGGACATCAACCACAGGACCTGCGGCACCACCGGCACCAGTCAGTGCCAGGTGCAGGACGGCGAAGGCCGTGTGCGCGGCGTCGAACTGGAAGGCCGCATCACGCCTCTGGATGGCTTCAGCGTGATCGGTGCCGCGTCGTGGATGGATTCGGAAGTGACCCGCAGCAACAACGGCTACACCGGCAAGCAACTGGCGATGGTGCCGGACTGGACCGCTGCGCTGTGGGGTGACTACACCTTCCAGGGCGGTCCGCTGGAAGGCCTGAGCCTGGCTGCGGGCATGCGTTACAACGGCAGCAGCTACGGCGACAGTGCCAACCTCTACGGCATTCCGTCCTACACGCTGTGGGACGCAGCCATCCGTTACGACATCGGCCACTACGGCGCGGTCGGTACCCAGCTGTCGTTGAACCTGAGCAACCTGGCCGACAAGCGCTTCGTGTCGACCTGCACCGGTGTGTCCTCGTGCTACTACGGCACCGGCCGCACCGTCACCGCCACGGCGCGCTTTACCTGGTGACGTACACCCGTTGATGCGGGAATGCCGCCGCTCCCGGACGGGGCGGCGGCTGCTTCAATCACGCCGTCGCGTTGGCAGCGTAGGTTGCCAGCACGGCCGGCAGGTCGTGCATGGACTCGAAGATCACCTGGGCACCGGCTGCGCGCAGCGCTTCGGGCGTGCTGTGGTATTGGCCGCCGGGGCTGTAACCGAATACCGTCGCGCCGGCGGCAACGCCCGCAGTCGCGCCGGTCACCGTATCCTCGATCACCGCGCAGCGGGTCGGGTCCACGCCCAGTGCCGCGGCGGCCGCCAGGTACACATCCGGGTGCGGCTTGGTGCGCGGCTGGTCCTGGCCGCTGAAGATCTGCCCGGCGAAGGCATCGAGGATGCCGATCTTGTCCAGCTGCAGGCGCACCTTCAGGAGATCGGCGCCGGACGCGCAGGCGATCCTGCCGCCGGTGGCCGACTGGATGGCACGTACGGCGCCCGGCGCGCCGGGAATTTCAGTGAGGTCGCGTTCCAGTGCCACATTGCGCTGGTGGCGGAACGCATCCAGCCACGCGTCGGTGAACGGTTTACCGGTGCGCTCCTCGATCAGGCCGGCCAGGCTGGCGACCGACTTGCCGAGGAAGACCTCTGCCGCTTGCTGCTGGGTGAGCGGCCAGCCGCGCTCGCTCAGCATTTCCGAGAGCACGCGGGCCACCAGCGGCTCGGAATCGACGAGGACGCCGTCGCAGTCGAACAGCACGGCATCGAAGGGGAAGGGGGACATGTGGAACTCCTTGCAACGCGCTTTGTAGAGTCGAGCTTGCTCGACTGAAGGCGTGCGCAGTCGAGCAAGCTCGACTCTACGGAAGGCGTGCGCAGTCGAGCAAGCTCGACGCTACGGAAGGCGGGCAGTGATGAACGCGGCGATCCGCTGCAGCGTCTGCGGGGTGCCGGCGTTGTAGACGATCATCGACAGGTCCGGGCGCGCCTCCACGGCGAAGGTTGAGAATTCCAGTTCCAGCAGGCCCAGCTCGGGGTGCTTGAGCCGCTTGCTGCCGTCGCCCTCGCTGGCCACATCGTTGCTGCGCCAGAGCGCTGCGAACTCGGGGCTGCTGGCTGAAAGCTCGGCCGCCAGCCCGGCGACCTCGGTTTCGGCACCGGCGCGGATGGCATCGGCACGCAGGGAGGCGACCACGAAGCGGGCGACGCTGCTCCAGTCGTCCTGCGCCGCGCGCACCCGGCTGTTGCTGAAGATGAAGCGCAGGATGTTGCGCTCGCGGGCCGGCACCTGCGCGTAGTCGGTCAGCAGCACCGTGGCGGCGTGGTTCCAGGCGACCACGTCCCAGGTCGGGGTGCGGATCAGCGCCGGGCTGTAGGGCAGGGCGTCCAGCACCCGCTGCAGGCGCGGCGAGATGCTGTCGCCGCTGCGGTATTTCACTTCCGGCGGGCGGCCCAGCCCCAGCATGTAGACGTGTTCGCGTTCGGTGTCGGTCAGCCGCAGGGCGGCGGCGATGCGGTCCAGCACCTCGGCGGACGGCGCGCCGCCGCGGCCCTGTTCCAGCCAGGTGTACCAGGTCGGGCTGATGCTGGCGCGCTGCGCGACCTCTTCGCGACGCAGGCCGGGCGTGCGCCGGCGACCGGTTTCGAAGCCGAAACTTGCCGGATCCAGCCGTGCGCGACGGCTCTTGAGGAACTCCCCGAGCGAATGCTGGTTCATGCCGGTGACCGCCTGCCTGTCAGTTTCTATACCTGTATAACGTCACTACTTTAACAGGATGCGGCGAGCGGGATACTGAGCCGACTTTCCAGTGGAGCCAGACTTCATGCGTGTATTCCTGACCGGTGCTACCGGCTTCATCGGCCGCCGCGTACTCCAGCACCTGCAGGCTTCAGGCCATCAGGTCATCGGCCTGACCCGCTCCGATGCGGGCGCGGAGGCACTGCGCAGCGCAGGTGCCGAGGTGCAGCGCGGCGAACTGGGCGACCTCGCCAGCGTGCGCGCCGGTGCCGAGGCGGCCGATGCGGTGATCCACACCGCCTTCGACCACGATTTCAGTCGCTTTGCGGCCAACTGCCAGCAGGATGCCGCCGTGATCGGTGCAATGGGCGAGGTGCTGACGGGTTCGGCGCGACCGTTGTTGATCACCTCCGGCGTCGGCATGGGTGAAACCGAGCCCGGCCAGCCGGCGATGGAGACGGTGTTCAATCCCGGCCACGGCAACCCGCGCATCGCCTCCGAACGCGCAGGCAATGCCCTGTTGGAGGCGGGCGTGGACCTGCGGGTGATGCGCCTGCCGCAGGTGCACGATACCGTCCGCCAGGGGCTGATCAGCTATTTCATCGGGATTTCCCGGCAGCAGGGCGTCGCCGCCTACGTGGGCGAAGGTGCAAACCGCTGGTCGGCGGCGCATGTGGACGACGTCGCCCGTGCGTACTGCCTGGCGCTGGAGCACGGTCGCGCCGGTGAGCGTTACCACGCCGTGGCCGAGGAAGGCATCCGTGCGCGCCGCATCGCCGAGGTGGTGGCAGCGGGGCTGGACGTGCCGGTGCGCAGCATCACGCAGGACGAAGCGGCTGCGATGTTTGGCTGGTTCGCGCTGTTCGCCGGGATGGATCTGCCCGCATCGAGTGCACTGACCCGGCAACGCCTTGCCTGGCAACCGGGTGGCCCGACGCTGCTGCAGGATCTGCAGGCGATGGACTACCGCGCAGGGCGCTGACTACGGCTGCGCGCTGCGGCGGTCCCTTGCCAGTGCAAGCGTCTGGTTGACCGCCTCCTGCAGCTGCGGGATGTGGAAGGGCTTGGCGACGAAGCGTGCCTTCTGGTGGCGTGCCGGCACGACCTGGTCATAGACGGCGGAGGCGAACAGGAACGGCACGCCCAGTTCCGCAAGCCGGTCGGCGACCGGGAACACCACGCCGTCGCCAAGCTCGATATCGAGGATGGCGGCGTCGAACTGCTCCTTCCGCAGCAGGTTCAACGCTTCGAACACGCTGTCGGCGTGGGTGACGGTGTTTCCTTCATCGGCCAGGGCGTCTTCAACCAGTTCGGCGAGATCCAGCTGGTCTTCCACCAGCAGCAGGCAATGCTCCTGCGTTTGTTCAGTGCGGTACTTCTGCATGCGCAGGTCGTGCTCGTTGGGCGATGGCGGGACCAGTTTCCGCTTTCCCGCATCAAGCCAGCGGCTCGCTGCCGTGTGCGCGGCGCGAAGGTCGCATGACGCGATGGATGCGGGTCGTGGTCGGCGGGCGGTCGTGAACGGTCCTGGTAGGTGCCCGCCTTGGTGGGCCGAAGGACCAGGACGCCAACCAAGGTTGGCGTCTACCGGAGCACGGGCAGGCCAGGACGCCAACCAAGGTTGGCGTCTACCGGAACACGTGCAGGCCAGGACGCCAACCGAGGTTGGCCCCTACCGAAGCCCATCCAGCCAGGGCGCCCACCAAGGCTGGCGTCCACCGGAGCCCATCACGGGCGATCACGCTGTGTTGGTTTTCTGCGCGCCACACTGGATCACCCCCGTCACAGGATCCAGCATGAGCCAGGTATTCATCGTCGGCGCAGCCGGCAAGGTCGGCCGTTCCCTCGTCGAGCAGGCCAGCGCACGTGGCCATCGCGTACTGGCCCTGCATCGCGGCCAGGACCAGGCAGCTGAACTCACGGCGCTCGGCGCACGGCCGGTGCAGGGCGACCTGTTGCAGCTGGATGTCGCCGCGCTGGCGGCAACGATGCAGGGCTGCGACGTGGTGGTGTTCTCGGCCGGTGCCGGTGGCAAGGGCGGCGCGTCGATGACCGATGCGATCGATGGTCGCGGGCTGGAACTGGCCGTCGCAGCAGCCCAGCGGGCGGCGGTACCCCGGTTCCTGCTCGTGTCGGCCTTCCCGGAGGCCGGGCGTGGCAAGCACCTGTCGGATACGTTCGAGAACTACATGGTGGTGAAGAAGCGTGCGGACGTGCACCTCGCCGAAAGCCCGCTGGACTGGGTGATCCTGCGCCCCGGAACGCTCACCGACGAACCCGGCACGGGCCGGGTGCGGGCGGGCCTGGCCATTCCCTACGGCAGCGTCGCCCGCGCTGATGTGGCCGCCACGCTGCTGGCGCTGATCGAGCACCCGCCGCTGTGCCGCTGCATCATCGAACTCACCGAGGGCGAAACTCCGGTGTTCGATGCACTGCAGGCGCTGTCGCCGGCGTGAGGGGTTGACCACGACAACGCGGTGACGCAGCATCGGATGCATGGTCTTCCGAGCCTCCACCATCAGCACTACCACCACGACTGCCGCTGGCAGGTCGTGAGGTCGTTACGTGACGTGATGTAGCGCCACCCCTCAGGACCCCGCCAGTCATGGACGGGGTCTTTTCGTTTCTCCGTCCGTGCCCACCCCGCAGGAGAAACCCCATGAGCCCTTCCCGAATCCCTCGTCGCGGCCTGTTGGTCATCGACATGCAGCACGGCCTGTTCAACGGCACGCGTCGCCCGTACCGCGCTGACGAAGTGCTGGCCAACATCAATGCACTGATCGGGCGCGCACATGCGGCTGGTGCGCCGGTGTTCGCCGCACGCCATGTCGGCCCTGCGGGTACGCCGCTGGCCAGCGACAGTCCGCTGTCCCAGCTGCTGGCCGAACTGGCGATCGACCCCGCACGCGACACCGTGTTCGAGAAAACCCGGCCGAACTGCTTCTTCAATACCGGGTTGGCCGAACGGCTGGCCAAAGCCGGCGTGGAGGAACTGGTGATCGTCGGCATGAAGACCGACTTCTGCGTCGATACCACCAGTCGCGTCGCGCGCGACCTCGGGTTCGCGGCCATGCTGGTGGCCGACGCGCACACCACCACCGATTCACCCGTGCTGGAAGCGCAGCGTATCGTCGATCACCACAACGCGACGCTGGGCGGAGCCTTCGTCAGCCTCGTCGCCAGCGCAGACTGCACGTTCGCGGCAGACGGCTTGGGGTAGGTGCCCACCTTGGTGGGCACATCGATACGCCAGCGCCAACCAAGGTTGGCGGCCACCAGACGGCTTGGGTAGGTGCCCACCTTGGTGGGCACATCGATACGCCAGCGCCAACCCAGGTTGGCGGCTGCCGATGCCTGATGACTCAGCGCAGCGCGTCCTTGCGGGCGCTCAGGGCCTGGTCGGCGCGCAGGAACACGGCAGTGGTGCTCTCACCACTGCTGCCGCCCGCCGCACCCAGCAGCAGAGGCCGGGGCAGACGCGCGCAGGCCTCATCAGCCACCGCCTGCAGGGCTGCCAGGGTCTGCCCGGCGTGGTCGCTGCCCAGGACCGCGATGAACTCGCCGCTGCCGGTCACCCGGTTGATGCTGTCGCCGCGGGCCACGTCCAGGCACTGCTCCAGCGCGGCGTCCAGCTGCTGCAGCTGGCGCTCAAGACCGCGCTCACCCAGCTGCCCGGCCAGGCCAGCCAGGTCCTGCAGCTCCAGGATCACCACGGTCCAGGCCGTACCACTGACCTCGCCGGCATCCACCAAGGGGCTCTGTTCCAGGATCGTTGCCACCTCCTGCTCACGCTCGCGGCTGCGCGCTTCCATCAGGGTCATGGTCAAGCGGGCCAGGGCCTGCAGGGCCTCACGCTGCTCCTGGCTGAGCGAGCGCGGGGCCAGGTCGACCACGCAGACGCTGCCCACCGCCGCGCCCTCGCGGGTCACCAGCGGTATGCCCGCGTAGAAGCGCGCGCCCATCTCGTTCAACACCGGGTTGTCGACGAAGCGGGTGTCCTGCTTCAGGTCGCCCACTTCCAGCAGTTGATCGGGCTGGCGGATCGCGTGGTCGCACACCGCCACGTCGCGGTCGGTTTCGCTGCCATCCACGCCGATGCGGGCCTTGAACCACTGCCGATCGCGATCGATCAGGGTCACCAGGGCCATCGGCGTACCGCAGACGGCGGCCGCCACCTTGACGATGTCATCGTAGGCCGGTTCGGGCAGGCTGCCGACAACATGCAGGGCGTCCAGCGCCTGCTGGCGTTCGGATTCGGTGAAAGCGGTCGAAGCGTGGTCGGTCATGGTCTTCCCGGGCAGGCAATGGACGGCTCCATGCTAGAGCACGCCTGCGATGGATGGATGAACCACCGCCGCACCCATGCCATACCTGGGCGCATGGGTGCGGCGTTTGGGCATCAGCCCAGATCACAGCCTGCGGGCTGCGGCCAGGTCGTGGCCGGCAGCATGTTCTTCAGCGATGCCGGCGCGTTGATCGCCACGTAGCTGGCGCCAAGCAGTTCTTCCAGATCGGCGATGGTCACCAAGTAGCTGTCCAGGCTGCCCAGGTTGGCTTCGTTAGGAATGATCCAGCTGATGGCCTTTGCAGTACCGGTGCCGGGATCGCGGGTGATGATCGTCTTCCAGAAAAATTCGGGCGTCGAAATGCCGTGACTGGCCAGGAAGTAGTCGTTGGCCGCATCGCCGTAGACCACACCGCCATAGACATCCACCGGCGCGATATCGCGGTAGCACTCGGCCACGTTCTCGGCCTTCACCCAGATGCCCTGGTTGAAGCTGGACACCTGCGGCACGATGTTGGTCATGTAGTTGGCGCGGCGGATGTAGGTGGCGTCGTAGTCCATATGGTTGGAGGTCACCAGATGCCCCCGGTCATAGCCGCTGTGCACGCTGGCGTACGAAGCGGTGCTGTTCTGGCCCAGGCAGCCGGTAGGCAGGTCCGTGTCCTTGTAGAAGCTGGACGGGCGCTTGGCCGTGCCGGTATCGGCCAGCAGGGTGTATTCGTAACGCGTGGCGCTGTGGATGCTGCAGTCATAGGTCAGCACGAAGCCGCCCTTGTTGAGGGTGACCGTTTCCGCATGGGCGGTGCCGGCGATGGTGCTGAGGACAAGGGCGAACAGGAACGTGGCAAGGCGCATTGCAGTGTCTCCGTCAGGTTTTCCAGGACGCAGGACGCCATCACGGCGAAAGCGTTCGCCATGCGGAGGCACTGCGCGTGTAGGTGGGTGAGGACTGCGGTTGGAACCCGGCGGGTGCCGGCCATGCAGGAGGAACTCGACCGCGCTCCCTGGCCACCGAGGTGGCGCGCGGTGTCGTAAGCGTCAGTGTGTGTCGCTTTCAGGTCAACGCTGGATGTCCGGAGTTGTGACCCGGCGCAAGCGTCCGGCGTGTGTCAGATCTCAGACCACAGGATGAAACGGGCGCATGGCAGGCGCGCGCGCCTGTATCGGCCGCCAGGCGATCTGCGGCAGAATCAGTGCGTTGATCCATCGGAAGCGTGACGCGTCACGCGCTTGCGCCACCGCAGTGCAGACTCAAGGAACGAGGACAGGTCATGGATGTTCGCCCCCTGTTGCTGGCGTGGCTGCTGGTCGCCGCACTTCCGGCCGCCGCGCAGCAGATCCGCTCCGCGACCGGCCCCGCGCGCAAGCCGCTGCCAGCCGCGCCGCGGCCAGCGCACAACTCGATGGCGAAGAGCACCACGCCGTTCAACTGCGCGCAGTACGCGTGGCCAAAGCATCCGCATCCCGCCGCAAAGGCGTACTGCGATGGGGTCGAGGCCGCTACGCTGCAGAACGAGGCCCGCCAGGCCGGTCGTCCCGGCCCCTCCACCGAGGTGAGAGTGCTGCCTGCGCTGGGTTCAGCCGAAGCCAAGCGCACCGGCACCGCCTGCATTGGCGGCCAGGCCTTCCGGCGCCTGGCCAATGGCTGGGAACAGCTGGCCTCGCCGTCGGGTGGGTGGCTGCGCTGCCGGGAGCGCTAGGCGCGCCGGCAGGCCTCAGAGCCTGCCCTCAGATGCGTATTGGGCGGCGCCCTGGTCCACCAGCGCCTGCAGCTCCTGCAGCAATGGCTCATCCCAGCGGTCGAAGTTGAAGCAGGACTTTCCCTGCATGCGCTGCTTCAGGGCCGGACTGATGCCAGCCAGCAGATCGGGATGGTCATAGATGGGCATCAGGTGGAAGGCGTGCTTGCGCCCGGATACCTTCACCGCACCGAAGAACTGTGCCTTGCCATTGGCGGCCGGCGTGCGGCAGTTGGCGTAGAAATGCTGGTCCGTGTCGTGGACCACGAGCAGGCCATCGCCATGACGCAGCAGCATCTGGCGCAGGGCGCCGAACAGATCGGGCGGCACCGAATCGGTGGACGTGGTGGGTGTCGCCTGGTTGCGTTTCATGGGAACTGCCCGGTGAGGGGAATGCTCTGGGAGAGACGCAGCTTGCCTGTGTGCGCACCGTAGCACGGGGAAGCGAAGCGATCCGGGCGTGTGCGCCGGATCGCTCCTTCATGGTGCTCAGGCCTTGGCGACTGCCTGGATCAGCACCGTTGCGGCTTCGGCCGACGAGCCCGGGTTCTGGCCCGTCACCAGCAGGCCATCGCGGCGCACGTACGAACCCCAGTCCGGCCCCTTGCTGTAGTCACCGCCCAGGTCCTTCAGCATGTCCTCCACCAGGAAGGGCACGACCTGGGTCAGGCCCACCGCGTCTTCCTCGGTGTTGGCAAAGCCGGTGACCTGCTTGCCGGCGACCAGCGGCTTGCCATCGGGCGCCTTGACCTGGCGCAGCACGCCCGGTGCGTGGCAGACCAGGCCGACCGGCTTGCCGCTGGCAACGAACGATTCGATCAGCGCAATGGAATGCGCGTCATTGGCCAGATCCCACAGCGGGCCGTGGCCGCCGGGGTAGAACACGGTGTCGAAGTCGGCAGCGCTGACGCTGTCCAGGCGTACGGTCGCGGCCAGCTGCGCCTTGGCGTCGGCGTCGGCTTCGAAGCGGTGGGTCAGTTCGGTCTGGAACGCCGGCTCGTTGCTCTTCGGGTCCAGCGGCGGCTGGCCGCCCTTGGGCGAGGCCAACACAATCTCCGCGCCTGCATCCTTGAAGGCGTAGTAGGGGGCGGCCAGTTCCTCCAGCCAGAAGCCGGTCTTGTGCCCGGTGTCGCCAAGCTGGTCGTGCGAGGTCAGAACGATGAGGACTTTCATGGGGGTGCTCCTGTTGGAAGGATGAGGAAGTAGACCGGTCGTCTATGGCTCGGTCGTGAAAAAACACTCCGCCAGGAGTGTGTCGTACGCATCCCTCGCTCAGCGTGAGGGATGCAGGATCTGTCGGGTGCTGAGCCACGCATTCTCGAAGGGCTGCGGCCCGCGCACGATCTTGACCATGATGCTGGCGCCCAGCCACAGCTGGTAGAGGCTTTGTGCCAGCGCGGCGGCATCACCTTTGCTGGCCAGCGAGCCGTCGGCCTGGCCGCCTTCGATCGCCCGTGTCAGGCGCTCGATGATGCCGGCCGTGCCACTGCGCAGCGCCGCACGCATGGCCGGCGAGAGATCAGCCACCTCGGCGCCCAGCTTCACCGCCAAGCACTTGCCTTGGCAGTCCTCAAAGGACTGGCTCTCCATCCAGGCGGCAAAGTAGCGCTCCAGCTGCTCGGCTTTGTTCTGGCCGGCGCTGCCGAAGATCTGGTCCATCTCGGCCAGGTACTCGTCGAAGTAGTCCTGCAGCAGGGCTTCGCCGAAGGCCTCCTTGGAGCCGAAGTAGTGGTAGAACGAGCCCTTCGGCACGCCTGCCGCGGTCAGTACCTCGTTCAGGCCGACCGCCGAAAAGCCCTTGCCGCCCATGGTGCGGCGGCCACTGGCCAGGATCTTCTGGCGGACGCCGGTGCCTGCAATGTCGGGGGCGGGGTTCATGGGAGCGACGATACCCCCAATTAGACCGGTCGTCTAGTGGCGTCTCGGGCGCGTGCACTTCACCGCCTTTTGTAGAGTCGAGCCATGCTCGACTCAGGGCCTTCAGCCGCGCACGGGCTCGGCTCTACAGACGGCGAGCACCCTTCGTCCCACTCAGCCTTTGCGCACCTTCTGCAGGAAGGCATCCACCGCAGGCACGTGGTAGGCCCCTTCGCGGCGCAGGATGCTGAGCGGACGCTGCAGCCCCAGCGCCCGCACCGGAAGCCGCACCAGGCTGCCGTCCTGCAGGTCACGCACCACGCTGATGCTGGGCAGCCAGGCGATGCCGCCGCCATGGATCGCGGCCTGCTTCAGCGCCTCGGTATTGCCGAACTCCACGATGCTGCCGGTCTTCACGTCCAACTGCTGCAGCAGCTCACCGATCAGCTCGCGCGTGCCCGAGCCGGGTTCGCGCATCAGCAGCGGCAGTCCGTTGATGTCGGCCGGGTTGGCGCGCCTGCGACCGGCCAATGGATGCTGCGCACCCACCACGGGAATCAGCTCATCGCGGCTGAATTCCTCGGCGACCACGCCCTCGACCCTCACCGGCCCTTCGACGAAGCCCACGGTGAAGCGCAGGTCGGCCACGCCCTGCGCGACCTGTTCGGTGTTGCCGACGAACAGGGAGATACCCAGCTGCGGGAACACCGAGCGGAACTGGGCGACGAAACGGGGCAGCACGTAGGTGCCGATGGTGTTGCTGGCGCCCAACGAAAGCTGGCCGGCGCGGGCATCGGCGAAATCACGCATCGCCGCCTGCGCGCTGTCGGCCACCGCGAACAATCGTGCCGAGTAGGCATGCAGCACCTTGCCCGGTTCGGTCAGGCGCATGCCGCGCGGCAGCCGTTCGAACAGCACCACTCCCAGGCGTCCCTCGAAATCCTTCAGTTCCCGCGACAGCGCCGGTTGGGACACGCGCACGCGGATGGCAGCGGCGGATATGCTGCCGGTCTCGGCGATGGCGTGGAAGATGGCCAGGTGATGCAGGTTCATGCGCGTGGGTTTCGGTCAGAGCTGCCCGATAAAGTACTGCAGCACGAGGCTGCTGGTCGCCACGGCCACCCACACGCCCAGACCCAGTGCAATGGGGCGAAAGCCGGTGGCGGCCATGCGCCGCAGGTTGGCGGACAGGCCGATGGCGGACAGCGCGAACACGATCAGCACTTCAGCCAGCGTGTGCAGCACCGGCAGTGCAGCATCCGGCACCCAGCCCGCGGTGCGCACGCCCGACGCCACCAGGAACCACAGGATGAACCACGGGAAGATCGCGCCGAGATTGAAGCTGCCCGCAGCGCCAGCGCCGTTGCTGCGCCGTTTCGCCAGCGCCGCCATCGCCACGGTCAGCACCACGCACACCGGAATGATCAGGGTCGCGCGGGTCAGCTTGACGATCGTGGCGAAGCCGCCGGCCAGATCACTGTAAGCGTAGCCGGCGGCCACCACCGACGAGGTGTCATTGATGGCTGTGCCTGCCCACAGGCCGAAGCCCTGGTCACTCATGTGCATCAGGTGGCCGAGCAGCGGGAACAGCAGTACGGCTACCAGGTTGAACAGGAATATGGTGGAGATGGAGAACGCCGTATCGTGATCGTCGGGCTTGAGGATGGGGGTGACCGCCGCAATCGCCGAGCCACCGCAGATCGCCGTGCCTACGCCGATCAGCACCGTCAGCTTGCCTTCCACGCGCAGCCAGCGCCCGAGCAGCCACGCACTGAGGAAGGCCACCGACATCGTCACCAGCGTTACCGACAGTGATTCCATGCCGGTCTTCAGCACCTGGTCCAGGCTGAGCCCGAAGCCCAGCGCGATGATCGACCACTGCAGCACCTGCTTGCCGCCGAAGCGGATGCCGGCGTCGAAGCGGCTGCCCGGCCAGAGCAGGTTCTTCAACACGATGCCGAGCACGATGCCGAACACCGGCCCGCCAACCAGCGGCAACACGTGGCCCAGCACAAGGGCGACCGCGGCAACGCCGGCGGTCAGCAGCAGACCGGCATGATGACGTGAGATCCAGGAGGCGGCGGGGAGCAGAAGGAGGTTCATTTTGGCAACAGGATGGGGCGGGATGGCCAGTCTGGCCCTGATGCAGCCATGCATCCAATACAAATAATCCAGTGCATCCATATCAAAATGGCATGGATGCGCCTCTGTCCGACGCCTGTACCATCGGCAGGCGCAGACCCACCGGTGCCCTTGGCGGACGATGCAATGACCGAACCTGCTGTTGATGGCCGCACCACACCGCTTCGCGTCATCCTTGCGGGCATCTGTGCGCTGGTACTGACCGTCGGCCTGGCCCGTTTCGCCTACACGCCGATGCTGCCCATCATGAAGGCCCAGGCAGGCCTGGGGTATGTTGCCGCCGGTTGGCTGGCGGCGATCAACTACGCCGGCTACATGGCCGGTACCCTGCTGGCGGCTGCGACGGGGGAACTGCACCGCAGGTTCGCGTTCTATCGCATCGGCCTGGTGGTGGCGGTGGCCAGCACCGTAGCCATGGGCCTGACCCGCGATCCGCTGGCGTGGGGCGTGCTGCGCTTCCTGTCCGGGCTCTCCAGCGTGGCCGGGTTGCTGCTGGCCTCGGGCCTGGTGCTGAACTGGCTGCTGCAGCACGGCCGTCGCCCGGATCTGGGCCTGCACTTCACTGGCATGGGCCTGGGGATCGTCGTGTCCGGTGTGGCCGTCGCCCTGACACTGCCTGTGCTGAGCTGGTCTGGGCAGTGGATCGCGCTGGGGGTGCTGGGCCTGTTGTTTTTCGTGCCTGCCTGGCGATGGATGCCGGCCCCGCCGCCCGCGTCGCGCGCGGCCGGTGCACAGGTCGCGCGGCCGCCGCCGGCATCGGGCGCGTGGATGCGCCTGCTCAATGCGGCCTATGTCTGTGCGGGCTTCGGCTTTGTCATCGGGGCCACCTTCATCGTCGCCATTCTGGAAAGGTTGCCTGTGCTGCACGGCCGGGGCGGCTGGGTCTGGGTCATCGTCGGCGTCGCCGCGCTGCCCTCCACGTTTGCCTGGGACCGCATCGCTCGCCGCATGGGCGCCACCCGCGCCTTGCTGCTGGCGTACGTCCTGCAGGGCGCAGGCATGCTGCTGCCAGCGGTGTCCGCACGTGCGGCGGTCAATCTGCTGTCGGCGGCCCTGTTCGGCGCCACCTTTGTCGGCATCGTCAGCCTCACGCTAGCGCTGGTCGGTCGGCATGTGCCGTCCAACCCGTCCAAGGCGATGGCGCGCATCACGCTGGGCTATGGCGTGGCGCAGATCCTGGGGCCGATCATCGCCGGCTACATGGCCAGGGCGACGGGCAGCTACCAGGGCGCGCTGGTGGCAACGGCGGTGTTGATGGGTTGCGGGGCGCTGCTGCTGTACGTGGCGGATCGCAGGGAGCGAGCGGGCAGGTGAGGGGCCGCCACGGCCATGCTTGACGGGCAGCGCAATCGACGCTGAAGATCGGCACCACACGCCAACGCTCAAGGATCGATCATGGCTGGCTTCAAAGCGTACCTGCATGAAGGCATTGCGAACGGCGAGGTGAATCCATGAAAGTGCTCTGGGCACTCACATTCGTCATTGCCGTGGCATGTGCCGGCTGGGTGGCCTGGCAGGTTCATTGGGGTGGCGCCTGGATCTTCCAGGCATTCGGGCTGGGTGCGGTGGCGTCCCTCGTCTGTGTCATCACCGCCGTCGCTGTCGGGGGCCGCAGGCGGCGGCTGATGGCTGGGATACTGCTGGCCGGATATCTGCTGGCCTTCATCAGCTCGATAATGGCGATCGGCAACGTCCGCTGAGGTCCGCGCCCATGCCCAGCACCCGAATTGCGAGCATTCTCATAGCCGCCGCCGGGCGTGCTTGCCAGACTTCATGCTGGCAAACCAACGCTGCAGGTGCGGCACCTTGTCAGCGTTCCAGCATTTCATCCACTGCCTTCTCAGCCGCATGATCCTGGAATGGCATCAGCGCGTGTGGCAGCGCCTGGGCAAGCGCTAGCCTAACATCCGGCTGAACAGTCGCTGCCGGCACACCGGCTTTTGCGAGTCTTCTCATAGCGGGCGCCCGCTGCACTTCTTAGCATCGCCCCAGCCCCTGCCGAGCAGCACGCCGCACCTGGCACGCGCCAGCGGCGGGCGCTGCGTCCCGATACCGGTGTACACCCCGCAGCCGTTCCTGCCCGCACGAGGGCGGGAGGGTGTCTGTGGTATACAACAATTCTCAAAGTGAGGCCCATGGTGGACCCTGTGAGCACCCGCGTGATCATCGCCGATGACCACCCGATCGTCCGCGCGGGCGCGCGCGGCATCATCAGTGCCGATGTCTCGGTGATCGTCGTCGCTGAAGCGGCCACGCCGGAAGAACTGCTGGACGCCCTGGCCCGCGAACCCTGCGATGTACTGGTCACCGATCTGACCATGCCCGGGCAGCAGCCCGACGGGTTGCCGATGCTGGCCACGGTACGCCGCAAGTACCCGGCGGTGGGCATTGTCGTGTTCACGGTCAGCACCAATGCGCGTCTGCTGCAGCTGGCCATCGCCTCGGGTGTCAGATGCGTGGTCAACAAGAATGCCGCGATGGACGAACTGCCGCAGGCGATCAACGCGGCCATGCGCGGCAAATCCTACATCGGGCAATCGCTGCAGGCGGAGCTGGGCGCGGGCCAGGAGGGCAAGCGGATCAAGGGGGTCAGCCAGCTTTCGCCGCGTGAGATCGAGGTGCTTCGCCAGATTGCGGCGCACCGCACCGTGAGCGAGATCGCACAGCAGCAGAACCGCAGCGTGGCCACCATCAGCCACCAGAAGATCAGTGGCATGCGCAAGCTGGGGCTCACCACCGACGCCGAGCTGCACGTGTTCCTCAGCAGCAGTGATTTCATGCTCTAGCGCTGCGCCGGGTCAGGGGGCGAGCGGCGGTGACCGTCGCAGCTCCTCAAGCATCGCCGACAGCCGTTCGATGGCCGTGCCGCGGTTTTCCATCGGGTCGCGCTCGATGCCCGCCACCGTCGCCGCAAGCGCGTGCATGCCGACCAGACCGGCTGCACCGTGCAGGCGATGGGCGTAGAACACGGTCTGTGCCCGGTCTGCCGCCTGCAGTGCGCCCAGCAGCTGCAGCACGTCCTCAGCCAGCAGCTGGCGGAGGTCCACGGCCATGTCGGCCTCCACCTGGCGCTGCAATGCCTCCGTGGCGGCGTTTTCGCCCGACGCCACCGCGCCGCCGCTCCACAGGGCCAGCATGCCGCGCAGCTCGGTCAGCCGGATCGGCTTTTTCAGCACGCCGTTCATGCCGCTGTCCTGGCATCGCTGCAGATGCGCCGCATCGGTGGCCGCCGAGATGGCGATCACCGGCAGCCGGTCGCTGCCGGCGATGCCTGAAGCGCGGATCATCCTGCAGGCCTGGTAGCCATCCACATCGGGCATGAAGCAATCCATCAGCACCACATCGGGCAGGGCGCGGTCCTCCTGCAGGCGCCGCATCGCGGCCTGCGCGCTGTCGGCCGTTTCGGCGGTAATGCCCAGGCGCGCCAGCTGCTCGCCCAACACCAGCCGGTTCGGTGCGTGGTCATCCACCACCAGCACGCGCAGCCGCGCAATGCTGGCGCCGGTGTGCGTGGCTGCGGCCACCGGAGTGGCCTGCGCTGCTTCCACCGGCAGGCGCAGGCTCACCGTCGTGCCTTCGCCTTCCTCGCTGTACAGCTCGATGCTGCCTCCCATCAGGACCACCAGCTCCTTGCTGATGGCCAGGCCCAGGCCGGTGCCACCGTAACGACGTGAAACACTGCCATCGGCCTGGGTATAGGGATCGAAGATGCCGGCCTGCAGCGCGGTCGGGATGCCGCAGCCGGTATCGCTCACCACCGCATGCAGCCAGCTGCCGGCAGGCTCATCCAGCACCTCCATGGCCAGGGTGATGCTGCCCTGCTCGGTGAACTTGCGCGCGTTGCCGAGCAGGTTCATCAGCACCTGGCGCAGCCGGGTGGGGTCGATCATCAACCAGCGCTCGTCCGCGGGCAGGTCCAGGTGCAGGTCGATGCCACGCTTGTGCAGTTCGCCGCTGAAGATGGACGCCACGCTGCGGCCCAGTGCGCGGATTTCCACCGGCACTTTTTCCAGCTGCATCTTGCCTTCGTCCAGCTTGGACAGGTCCAGCACGTTGTCCAGCAGCCCGGTAAGCGCCTCGGCGGCCTGCTCGGCGGTTTCCACCAGCTCCCGCTGCCGCCCGTCGGCCGCCTGGTCGGCCAGTACCTCGATGGCACCCAGCACCGCATTGATGGGCGTGCGGATTTCATGGCTCATGGTGGCCAGGAAGCGCGCCTTGACCCGCTCGCCTTCGATGGCCGCGCGCCGCGCGCGCATGGCCCAGCGGGTGACGATGGCCAAGGTGAGGATCAGCACGGCGATGGCGGCCACCCAGGGCCAGTTGTACTGCAGCACTGTCTTCAGCGTGGGCGCGCCGAAATCCTCGCTGCGCAGCCAACGCTCGCGCAGCCGCGACTCCTCCCCGGTGGAAACCGACGACAGCGCCTTTTCAATGATCGCGTGCAGCTGCGGCCAGTCCTTGCGGATGGCGAACTGCGCGGTCATGGCCATGGTGATCTGCGGGTGAGAGATGTACAGCTCGCTCTCGTCGCGACGGGTGATGAAGGGGACGAAGGTCATCGTCGTCCCCATCGCCGCGTCCACCTTGCCATCCATCACCATCTGGAAGGCATCCAGCGGGGTCAGCACCGGCACCACCTGGATGTCGGGATAGTTCATCTGCAGCACATCGGCGTACTGGCCCTGGCTGCGCGCGGCCACCCGCTTGCCCGCCAGGTCTTCCATGCTCCACACGCTGGGATGCCCCGGCTTGCTGAAGACCACGCTGTACGCCACCAGATAGGGGCGCGACAGCTGCACCGCGTCCTCGGTGGTGCGGGTCAGGCGGTCGGGCATCGCATTGACCAGCATGTCGGCCTGGCGTGCCACGACGGCATCCTGCGCTGCATCCCAACTGGCGGAAGGGGTGAACTCGAAGTTCAATCCGGTGCGCTCGCTGATCAGCGCCAGGTACTCGGCCGACAGTCCGCTGAGGTGGCCATCGCGCAGGTACTCCAGCGGTGCCAGCTGCGCATCGGAGGTCACCCGGATGACTGGATGGGCGGCTATCCACTCGCGTTCCGCAGGGGTGAGCTGCACGGTCTGGGCCAACGCACGACCCGGCAGGCACGCGACCATCAGCGCGATCAACATCATGTTGATCCACATCTGCAGTCTGGCGGAGCCGGGCAGGGGAGGCGTCATCGGCGGAGTCCATGAGGAAGACAGACGGCACAGGCAGCATCGCTGCTGGTCACAACGGTAACCTGAAAGTGGTGGCAAAAAGTGAAACTCCAGCCGATGGACGCTGCCGTTCAATCGGTCGCAATTTTGCGATTCCTCATATAGAAGCCAGGCGGTCCAGTGGCGCATTCTTGCCGCCCGCTTCGCCGCTTGTACCGCACGCACACCATGAACCCGCCTGTCTCAACGATGGCCGCCGCCGCTGGCTTCACGTTGCTGGAACTGATGATCACCGTGGCGGTGCTTGCCATTCTGGTGACGGTGGCGGTGCCTTCGTTCACCGCGATGATCGCGCGCAACCAGATCACGGCCGCCGGCAATGATCTGATCGCCGCGCTGCAGTTCGCCCGCCACGAGGCCGTGCGTCGCAATGCCGCCGTGCAGGTCTGTGCCAGTGGGGATGGGCAGGACTGCTCCGATGCGGGTTGGCAGACCTGGGTCGTGCGCACCGGCAACGGCACCGTACTGCGCACGGTGCAGATTCCCGGCATGGTCTCGGCGTTGCCGCAGGGAGCGTTCATCCAGGGGGTGCAGTTCGACAGTACAGGCCTGTTCCATGGCCGGGGCAGCCAGGAACCGCAGGGAAGCGTGCTGTTCTGCAGCGCCCGCACCGATCGCCGCCTGCAGCTGGAAGCCACATCGGGTATCCGCCTGCAGCTTGTCGCCGCTGCGCCAGGGGTGTGCGCATGAACGGCTGGCGTGGTCCTACGTTGCGGCGGCCGCGTTCCATGGCAGGTGCCGGCCTGATCGAGGTGCTGGTGGCGGTGCTGCTGCTGGCCATCGGGGGCCTGTCGGTGGCGATGGCGCAGGCAACGGCACTGCGGCGCACGCAGGGTGCAATGCTCAGCACCACGGCGGTGCATGCCAGCGCCAGCCTGGCCGATGCGATGCGGGCCAACCACCAGGCCGTGCTGGACGGCGCCTACAACACAGCTGGGGAGCTGTGTGCGGCAACGGGTGGAGCGGGTGGCGATCTTGCGCAGCAGGACCTGCGCCGCTGGGTGGATGCCCTGGCGGCGGGCATGGATGCCCGCGCTGCGGTCTGTGGGGCGGTTGACTGCCAGGCGGGGAGCTGCCAGCTGGAGGTCAGCTGGGACGATGCGCGCGCCGCCGGGCGGGACAGTGCGCCGCGCACCTCGCTGGTGCTGGGGATAGCACCGTGAGGCGCATGCACGGGGTGAGTCTGGTCGAGCTGATGATCGCAATGGCACTGGGGTTGCTGTTGCTTGGTGTATGCGGGTACTTCTACCTGGCATCCCTCAGCAGCACCCAGTCCACCCTGGGCGTGTCGCGGGTGCAGGAGTCCGGTCGCCTGGCGATGGAACTGATCGGCCGCGACATCCGCGGCGCTGGCGATCTGCTCTGTGACAACCGGCATCCGCTGGCCAACCTGCTTGCCGAGCGCGACAGGCCGTTCTGGGCGACGCTGGGTGAGCCACTGCGCGGGGCGGCCAGCGGTGGCGGCGGCAGTTTCGAGGATCCACTACTGGCACGTGGCAGCGAAGCAGGCCAGCGGCTGCCGGACAGCCCTGCGCTGCGCCTGTGGACCGTGCTGCCGCTGTCCCTTGGTGCTACGGCGCAGGTGGCCTCGAGCCAGCCGATCCCGGTGGCGGGAAGCCAGGCGCCGGCCGTGGGTGCGCCCCTGCTGGTGTGTGATTTCACGATGGCGGCGGTACTCCGGGTCACGGCAACGGGCGGCAGCATCGGCCACGCCGCACCGGCCAATTGCACCGGGTACTTCGCCATCGGCGCGGTGTGCCCGACGGAGACGCCGGCTGAAGCTGCGCAGCACCGGTTCGGTGTGGACGCGGCATTCGGCCTGCCGCGGCAGGTGCGCTGGTTCGTTGGCAACGATGAGCGGGGCGTGCCTTCGCTGTACCGGCAGGAGCTGGTTGACGGGCAGGTCGCCAGCGGTGGGCCGGTACTGGCAGCGGTGAGTCGCTTCAGCCTGCGCTATCTGCTGGACGGCCAGCCCGATTACGTGACAGCCGATCAGGTTGCGGACAACCAGTGGGGCCAGGTGCGTGCAGTGGATGTGCTGATGCAGCTGGACGCGCCGGCGATTGCCAGCAAGGACGACGGCATCTCGCGTGTATTCCAACAGACATTTAGCGTGAGGAGTCGCCTGCAGTGAATCTCCCATCTCCCTGCCGACAGCGCGGCGTTGCGCTGTTCGCGGTGCTCATCGTGCTGGTGCTGGTTTCGTTGCTGGTGCTGGTCAGCCTGCGCTCCAGCCTGCTGCAGGAACGCATGACGGCCGGCACCCGCGATCGTGCCATGGCCCTGCAGAACGCCGAGGCCGCGCTGGACGAGGCGCAGGTTGCCATCGGCGCCAGCCGATTTGGCGAGGGTGAGGGCGGTCTGGACTGCTCCGCCCGGCTGGCGGTTGCCAACGCGCTGTGCTGGCCGCACCCGTCGCTTGCCGGCGCTGCAGCACCGGGGCGCGGCTGGCGCCAGGCGCGTGACCTGCAACCGAAGGCACTCAGTGCGGGCGCACCGGGCTTTGCCCTGCAGTACATGGGGCGGCGTGAATCACAGATCGAACTCGGCCTGGGCGATGAACCCAACTACGGTGAATCGCAGGGGCGTGTCGAGGCCGATTACTACCGCGTGCTCGCGCGCGGCTCGGATCCCGAGGCTGCACCGGACCGTTCGCAGGTTCTGCTGCAGGCCACCATCGTTCGCGAATGAGGTTCAACTGATGTCCCCAGTGCCACGCCGACCCGCCAACCCTGCCCATCTGCTGGGACTGTGCCTGGGCACGGTCGGGGCACTGGGTGCGCCGCCCCTGCATGCCGGGATAGCGCAGGCACCCCTGACCGCGCAGATTGAAGTGCCCGGCAACCTGGTGCTGGTGCCCTCAGTGGAATTTCCGACGCTGATCAGCGCGGCCAACCTGGGCGACTACGCCACCTCGGCCAGCTACGAAGGCTATTTCGACAGCGCCAAGTGCTACCGCTACGTGTATGCGGCCAGCGAGCCGCAACGGCACTTCGAACCGATTGGGCTGCGCCAGGGAGAGGCCTGCGCGGGCAAAGCCTGGGATGGACGCTACCTCAACTGGGTGGCGACCCAGACCATCGACCCGTTCCGCAAAGCGCTTACTGGCGGCTACCGCGTGCGTGATACACCGCAGGAAACCTGGCTGGAAAAGGCGGATTTCTCGATCCAGAACCGCGCTGCCAACTTCCCTGTCCGGCGCATGCCAGCGGGTAACGCCGGCAACGCGACGCTGGTCGCTGCTTCCACTCCCGCCACCTGGACCGCGATCTATGCGCGCGTGTATGGGCTCGGCGCACGCATGTACTTTGCCGGCAGCCGGAATGCCTCCATCGACACGGCAAAGGCAAACGGCGGCGGCACGCCCTACAACCCGGACAATCCGGCGCACCGGCTGGTGCCGGACAAGAACGGAAAGCAGGGCGACCAGAATGTGGTCTATGAGGTGAGCATGCGCGTGAAGGTCTGCGATGCTGTCGCTGGCCTTGAGCCGAACTGCGTGGCCTATGTGTCCAGCGCGAAACCCGAGGGACTGCTGCAGCGCTACAGCGGCCGGCTGCGCTATTCGATCTTCGGCTATCTCAACAATGGCGGTCCCAACCCCGTCGACCAGGGCGGCTTCGAGCCCGCGCCGGAAGGCGGCGTCCTGCGCGCCCGGCAGAAGTTCATCGGCCCGATGGTGCCGGACCCGATCAAGCCTCCCTCGACCAATGTCGCTGCGGAATGGGACCCGGTGACCGGTGTGCAGATCGCCAATCCCAACCCGGCCGATGCCAGCGCCACCGGGGGCGGGGTGAAGGACAGCGGCGTCATCAACTACCTCAACAAATTCGGCCAGATGAAGACCGGCCGCACACCCAAGTACTACGACAACGTCAGTGAGCTGTACTACGCCGCCAGCCGATACATGCGTGGCCTGGGCAATGTGACCGAGTTCAGCACGCTGTCCAGTAATGCCACTACGCGCTACCGGCAGGCCGATGGCTTTCCGGTCATCACGCGTTGGGATGATCCCATCGCCTACCAGTGCCAGAGCAACACGCTGCTGGGCATCGGCGATACCAATACCTGGAAGGACAAGAATCTTCCGGGCGCAACCAGCAAGAACGGCGAGGACCATCCCAAGCCTGCAGCGGTGGCCGCAGATACCACCTACGATGTAGTGAAGGCCATGACGCAGATCTGGCGGATGGAGGGCTATTCCGCTGCCGACGCCAAGGCGCGCGCTACCGCGTCCAGCTACAACAAGCCCCAGCAGTACAACTCGGCCTACATCGCAGCGCTGGCCTACCTGGGCAACACCACCGACCTGCGCCCGGATGGCGCAGCCAACGGCCTGCCAGGCAGGCAGACCCTGCGCACCTACTGGGTGGATGTGATCGAGCAGGGGGACTACAAGATCGGCACGAACCAGTACGTTCTGGCCGCGAAGTATGGTGGATTCACCGTGCCGGAGGGCTTCAATCCCTACGATCCCTCCGCCACCCGACTGGCCGACGCCAGCTGGTGGAACGGGGTGGATCTGGTGAACGGTGACAAGCGCGAAAAGCGCCCGCGCACGTTCTTTGCCGCCTCCGATGCCACGCGCATGGTCGCCAGCCTGGAAGATGCGTTCCAGATGATCGCCCAGTCCAAGCCGGGTGCGGGTTCCGCGCTGGCCAGCAATGGCGGCTCGCTGGATGCCGACGGGCGCGTCTTCACCGCGTCCTACCGCACCGGCAGCTGGAACGGCGACCTGGTGGCCTACGGTGTCGATGCCGCCAGCGGTGTGCCCAGCACGGGCGCGGCGCTGTGGAGTGCGGCCGCCCGCCTCGACGCCCGCGATTGGAAACGCCGCGCCCTGTACACCTCACGCGCAGGGCGGCTGCAACCCCTGCAATGGGCCAGTCTCGCGCCTGCCGCGCAACACATCCTTGGCGACAGCAGCGTGCTGGAGTACCTGGCGGGTGACCACAGCAACGAGGGGCGCCAGGGCCTGCGGGCACGCGCGAGCGTGTTGGGTGACATCGTGAACGCCTCGCCGGTATACGCCGGCGCACCCAACGCGCGCCTGTATGCCGACCGGCGCTTCCAGGGCTCGGACCGTTACCCTGCATTCGCCGCCGCACAGGCAGGCCGCGCCGCGACGGTGTATGTGGGCGCCAACGATGGCCTGCTGCATGCCTTCAATGCCTCCAGCGGCGAGGAAACCTTCGCCTTCATGCCGGCAACCGCCATTGGCGAGCCGCTGCGCGCCTATACCCGCGAGGGCTACACGCACCAGTACAACGTGGACGGTGAACTGACCGTAGCCGATGCCTACGTTGGCGGTGCGTGGCGCACGGTGCTGGTGGGCACCCTGGGCCGGGGCGGGCGAGGGGTGTTTGCATTGGATGTGACCAACCCGGCCAGCCCCAGCCTGCTGTGGGAACACGATGCCAGCACCGTGCCCGGCCTTGGTCGCGTACTGGGCAAGCCACTGGTGGCCCAGGTGGCCGACGGCGATTGGCGGGTGGTGCTGGGCAATGGGGTGGAAGGCAGCGGCGACGGCTCGCGGTTGATCAGCATCGGCCTGGCCGACGGTCACGTGCAGAGCATCGCCTTGGACGACCAGGGCAAGGGCGCTTCGGGCCCACGGCCATGGGATGCCGACCGCGACGGGTTTGCCGAAACCGCTTATGTCGGTGACCTTGCCGGTGGCGTGTTCCGGGTGGATCTGCGTGCTGGCCGCAGCGAGCGTCTGTTTTCCGCACGCAGCGGCAGCGACGCACAGCCGATCACCGCCGCGCCGCTGGTGGCGCGCAACCCCGCCACGGCCGAAACGTGGGTGTTCATCGGTACCGGTGCACTGCTGGAAGTGGCTGATCTGGCCGATTCCCGTGTGCAGTCCTGGTATGGCCTGCGCGATCGGGGGCACACCATTGCCGGCCGCTCCGGCCTCAGTGTCACCCGTATCACCGCAGAAAGCGCCAACGGCGGGCGCGTGGTGGACAAACAGAACGTGCCTGGCGAGGACGGCTGGGTGATGGACCTGGTGTCACCCGTCGCCGGTGCCCAGGGAGAACGCATGATCGTGCCCAGCCAGTTCCGCGGCCGCGTGCTGCTGGGCACCACCCGTATCCCCGATGCCAGCAACCCCTGCAACCCGGCCGGTTCGGGTTACTACATGGCGCTGGATCCTTTCAGTGGTGGGCGTCTGGACGACAGCTTCTTCGACATGGATGGCAACGGCGAGGTCGGCAACGCGGGTGACCTGCTGGACGAAAACGGCAAGCCTGTGCCGTCGTCCGGCTACCTGGTGGGGCAGGGGCCCAATGCGCCCGGCTTCCTGGGTGACTGGCTGGGAGGCTCCGGTGAAGACGGTGGGCTGTCCGGGGTGATCACCAACCCGATCGGCAACCGCGTGCGCCGGGTCAGCTGGCGCGAAGTGCGCCTGGTGGATGAGCAGGAGGACTGACAGATGGCCCATCACCCAAGCCGCGGCTTCAGCCTGCTGGAACTGATGATCACCTGCGCGGTGATCGCCATCCTGGCCTCCATCGCGCTGCCCTCATATCGCAGGCACATCATCAAGACCCACAGGATGCGCGCGGAGGTCTGCATGACCGACCAGGCCAACGTGCTTGAACGGCACTACACCCGTGCGCTGAGCTATCTGGCAGCGCCCGCCGCGGCCTGCGCCAGCGAGCTGGACAGCTATCGCCTGCAGGTCCAGGCCACGCCCGGTGACTACACCGTCATCGCCGAGCCGATCTCGAGCCAGGCAGACGAAGCCTGTGGCCGGTTGACCCTGGACCAGGCCGGACGCACCACGCCGGCCCGGCGCGAGTGCTGGTGATGCGATCGCCTCCCTTACTGACAGCAGAGACCGTTCCCCATGCCATGTTCTGACGTCCTGCCGGCGACCCGCGTGGTGATTGCCGATGACCATGCCCTGCTTCGCGCCGGCCTTTCCGTGATTGCCAACGCCGCGCAGGCGTTCCAGGTGGTGGGACACGCTGAGGGTCCCTGCAGCCTGGAAGCGCTGCTCGGTGCCCGGCCGTGCGATCTTCTGCTGGTGGACCTGCACATGCCGCAGGAGGAGCAGCCTGATGGACTGGCCATGCTGGCCCGCATCCGTCGCCTGCACCCGATGCTGCGCATCATCGTGTTCACCGCCGATGATGATGCGGAGCAGATCGACCTTGCGTTCAACTACGGCATTGATGGTTTCGTGCACAAGACGTCCGCTGCCTCCGAGCTGCTCGATGCCATGCAGAGCGTAGTGGCCGGGCGTCGCTTCCTGTGCCAGGCGACGCGTGTGCGTCTGGCGCAGCGCCTGCCGCCCGACACATCGCCACTGGACGCGTTGACCGCCTGTGAGGCCGACGTACTGCGGCTGCTGCGGGAAGGACTGTCACTTACCCGCATCGCCGAGATGCGCAAGCGCACCGTGGCGACGGTCAGCCACCAGAAGATCAGTGCCATGCGCAGACTGGGCGTGGCCGGTGATGCCGAGCTGTTCGCCCTGCTGGCCAGACTGCAGCGGCACTGACGGCCGCCTGCAGGGCCGACCTGCGCGCTACAGGCCCAGTGCCTGGTGAAGCTCGCTGTTGAAGCGGCCATACGCATCGTTGGCAGCATCAATGGAGGCGTGGGGGACGAAGATCTTCTGGCCCGAGCGCAGCCCGACCTGAAAGTAGTGGCAGCGTGGGGTGGAGCGTACCGCAGCAACGAAGGCCACATCGCAGGAGGCAAACGTATAGCCGCCCGCCGACAGCAGCGACGGCTCACCCCAGGCGGCCTGGTGGCGGGTGCATCTAGCGCCGCGCGTCACGTTCGCATTCACGCTGGTGCAGCTTGGCCAGCAGCGTGGCCTGCTGATCGAAGATCTCGCGCATGCTCTGCCGGCAGACCACGTACTCGCTGCCGCTGAACGTACGTATCGCGAACCAGCAGACGCTGCCTTCATCAACAATGGACCCGATGGATTCCACCTCATCGGAACGGAAGATCCAGCCATCACACATGATCATGGCAACTCCTTGACCACAACAAGGCGAACTGCAGGGCGCTCAGAGCGCCTGCAGCTTCTTCATCGAAACACCGTCGCGGCTGATCGATGCCAGCAGCAGATCGCCGCCGGCGACGGTCGCACCAGCCATCAGGTTGCGGTAATGCACCTGGACACGGGCCGCGCGCAGCATCTCGTCTTCGTCGGTGGACCCTTTCCACTTCTGCAGTGGGTGGCCCGGGCTGGCCATGCTGCCTTCGGCCTTGGTGGCCCGCGCCGGTGCCCCACTGACCTTGGAGAAGACCCGGGCAACAACGCTGCCGGTCTTCTCCGACCAGCCCATCGCCACCAGGTCGAACTGCTGGCTGGCCGCCGGCGCGGCATCGGTTTCAGCTTCTCCGCCCTGGGTGTATGCGCGCCAGTGGACATCCAGCAGGCGCGGCACGATGCCCTCTGCACCGTCGATGTCGAAGCGGGGCGCGTTGGATACCTTCAGAAGCTCGCAGTAGATGGTGAAGAAGAAATCTTCATGGCTGCGGCAGGCCAGCAGCATCTGCCCATGTGGCAGCAGCAGCACCCGGGACATGCCGCGGCCTTCACCGTCGGCGCCCGGGTCGCTGGAAAACGTATCGACGGCGACCACGCCCTTGTCTTTCTGGACAACTACATTGATGACAGACATTGCAATCCGCTCGTGTCAGCAGGGCGGCGGATTATTGCAGGGCGAGTATCCGGTTGTATTTAATAAGGTTCGCAAAACGCAGTGCATATGCAGAATTCAATCATTCTCATATCCGCAGATGCAGGCGCGAAGGCAGAATGCAGGCGCGCCCCGAACATCCCAGCGGGGCGTACCGTCGCTCAAGCCTGGCGCCCCCGCCAAGCCTTGATCGGCGGTTTTCTCCTTCCTTGCGGCGGAAGCGATCACATTAAGGGCTCCTTAACCGAAATGGTTTCGGCCGGAACTTTGCGAATCTTCAAATAGCAAGCTGGCACCCCAGTTTCTAGCATTTCCTCGTTGGCCATCCGGCCCTTTTCTGAAACGAGGCAGACAAATGCGAACCACTCTCACATGCGCGCGTCGCGTGCTTTCACTCTCTGTAGCTTCGGCATTGGGCATGCCCCTGCTGGCGATTGCGGCTGACCCGGTGGTTGCGGACGGCTCGCATCAAACTATTTCTTTCGAAACCATCGAAACGTCGAACGATGCTGGCAATGCCTTGCTCGCATTGAGCACCGGCTCAATCGATGCGACTGACATGAGTCTCAAGACGCACGGCGACGACGCAGCGGCCGTTCTGGCGCTCGGTGGAGACGCGGGCGGTAGCACCATCCGACTGACCAGCTCAGCCGTCGAGACAACGGGTCTCGCAAGCCACGGGCTTTCCGCACGCGACTTCGGCAGCGTACATGCATCCGGTGTAAATGTTGATGTCAGTGGCGTGCAGTCGGCTGCAATTTATGCGCGGGACGTGGGTACCAGCATCTTCTACAACGACGGCACACTTCGCAGCGCAGGCGGTTCAAGCGCAGATGCGCCTGAAGACCAAATGGGTACAGTCACCTCGCAGCATGCTGCATGGGTTTGGCTGACCAATACTTCGGTAGTGAGTGACTACAGGGACGCAACTGGGAAGCGTGCTGGCTTGGGCATCAAGGCAGACGGCGCATTCGTTTCCTTGGTTGACAGTTCAGTAGAAGCCAAAGATGGACTCTGGGCATTGAACGCTGGCAGATTCAGCACTGACAAGAGCTATATCGAAGCCAGCGGTGGGATCGGCGTCCGTGCGTCTGGACTGTCTTTCGGCGAAATGCTGAATGGACAGGTCGCAACGACCGGGCGCGGCGCTGTAGGCATCCAGTCTGATACAGGCTCGCATCTCATGGTCGCGCGCACCCGGGTTGACACGCAGGATGACCTCTCACACGGTTTCGTCGCGCTATCGGGTGGCTCGATTGAAACCCTGCAGACCGATGTGACCGTGCACGGCAACGACTCCGCTGCGCTTCTGGCCGAGGGTGCTGGCAGCACCATCCGTCACGACGGCGGCATCCTGCGCAGTGAAGGCAATCTCGGCAATGCTGCCTCGACGGATCGCAAGGCCACGGTGACCTCGCAGAATGGCGCATCGATCCAGCTCGACAATGTGCTGATCGAGAACCTGTACACCAATACGGTGTCTGGTCCGGAAGGCGCCATTCCCGATGTGCGTCTGGGCATGGGTATTCTGGCCGACGGTGGCAGCGTCGCAGTCGCCAACAGCCATGTCGAGGCAGAGGATGGCGTGGCCGCATTGGAGCGCGGCGCGATTACGCTGGACAACACCACCATCACCGCGCTGGGCGGTTGGGGGTTGCTGGCCGGGGGCGAAGGCTCTACCGCAACCATGAACGGCGGTTCGATCCTGGTCGAACAATCGGCGGTGACACCCAATACTCCAAGCTCCAACGGCCGCGCAGTTGCGGCTACCGTGGGCGGCCATGTATCGCTCAATGGGACCACGGTCGAGGTCCGCCAGCTGGGCGGAAACGCACTGGAGACCTATGGCGCCGGTTCAGTCATCGACATGACGGGCGGCTCGGTGCTGACCACGGCCGATCAGGCTTGGGGCGCTCTTGCGGGCTATGGTGACTACGCCGACGTCGTGCGCGGCGGGCAGATCAACCTGGATGGCACGGTTGTCGAAACCCGGGGCTCGCAGAGCATTGGCCTGTTCGCAGGCTATGACGGTGCCATCGATGCACGCAACACCCAGGTGCTGACGTCTGGCGAAGGCGCGCACGGCGCCGAGCTGAATCGTGGCAGCTTGACCCTGGACAACAGCCAGATCCACACCACCGGTGCGGGGGCCGCCGTTGTCGACGCTTCGGCCGGCAGCGCGTTCTCGGCGGCAGGCAGCACCCTGGTCAGTGATCAGCACACCGCCCTGCGGCTCGACGATGCCCGTGTCACCCTCACCGATGGCACGGCCACCCAAGGGGGTAACGGCAGTCTGGCGACGTTCGGCTCCGATACCGCCAACACCCTGGTGTTCGACCGCGACGTGGTCGCGCTGGGCGATATCAGCTTCGCCGACGGCGCACTGGACAGCGACGGCAACGGTTCGCTGGACCGCACATCCTCGCTGTCGCTGGACAACAACAGCTACTGGCGGGGCGCCACCGATGCCATCGGCGACCTGTCGCTGGCCAATGGCAGCCGCTGGGACGTGACCGGCAATTCGACCGTGGGCACCCTGTCA
>PJUE01000251.1_pt1 | contig 49925 bp, 62 predicted proteins | sample 1512171 | NCBI WGS metagenome assembly PJUE01 (sample SAMN08177674, study PRJNA422409) | Feces metagenome, whole genome shotgun sequencing project. | isolation source: Chicken feces (3) enriched on wood chips: alkali lignin treatment | host: Gallus gallus | place: USA: Madison | collected 2015-01-15
ACCACACGCTGGAAGAGGTCGGCAAGCAGTTCGACGTGACCCGCGAGCGCATCCGCCAGATCGAAGCGAAGGCCCTGCGCAAGCTGCGTCACCCGAGCCGCTCGGAACAGCTGCGCAGCTTCCTGGATATCGACTGATATCCAGGTAGTGCCGAGCCCATGATCGGCAGCTGCTTCTGTTGAGAGAAAAGCCCCGCTTCGGCGGGGTTTTTCTTTGGTCGCGCCGGGCCGTGCCCGTTGAATTTCATGTGATATTCGTAATTTTTACGTAACACTATTTCTGATGTCTGCACCTGCAGGATTTGTAGAAATCCATGTAAAACAATAGCTTTGAAGTTTCCTCTTGCTTGCAGGCCGCATTGTTTTGCGATAAATACGTAACACTATTCGTCCCGTAGGCCCTGCCATGGCCCGCCGCGCGCTCCTGCACCCCGAAGATCTGATCGCCCAGCTTCCCCCCGGCCAGCCACAGCCCGCAGCGGCGCTGGCCGAGCACCTGGGCGTGAACCGCATGACCCTCAGCCGCCTGGTCTCGGCCAGTGGCGATCAGGTCGTGCGCCTGGGCCAGACCCGCGCCACGGCCTATGCCCTGCGCCAGCCCTCCCGCGTGGGCAGCGAATGGCCGCTCTACCGCCTGCGCGAAGACGCCACACTGGAAGAGCTGGGCCGACTGATCGCGCTCAGTGGCGACACCTTCCACGTGGACGCCAGCCGCGCGCGTCCCAACCTGCTGCGCGCGCCCGAGGGCGATATTGCCGCCTTCTTTCCGGGCCTGCCGTGGTACCTCGACGACCTGCGCCCGCAGGGCTTCCTCGGCCGCAGCTTCGCGCATGGCCGCGCGCGCGGGCTTGGACTGCCTTCGGATCTCACGCGCTGGCAGCGCGACGACGTGCTGGTGGCGCTGGTACATGGCGGCGGCACCGAGACCGGCGATCTGCTGCTGGGCGGCGAGGCCGTACAAGCGGCCCTGGCTGCGCTGGATGCACCGCCTGACCGCGTGGCTGCACGTGACCGCCAGCAGCAGTACCCGCAACGCGCGCGTGCCGCGCTGGCTGGCGAAGACGTGGGTTCTTCGCCTGGAGGCGAGCAGCCCAAGTTCACCGCCACTGTGGAAAGCGAAGGGGGGCGCCGCGCCGTGATCGTGAAGTTCGCCCAGCCCGATGGTGGCGAGGCTGCGCAGCGCTGGGCCGATCTGCTGGTGTGCGAGCACCTCGCGCTGGAAACCCTGCGCGACGCCGGCGTGGAGGGCGCCCGCAGCGAGCTGCTGCAGACGCCCACGCATACTTTCCTGGAAGTGACGCGCTTCGACCGCAGCGCCGATGTGCTGGGGCGGCGGGGCTTTGTTTCGCTGCTGTCGCTTTCGGCCGCGTTTACGGGCGAGGCGACGGCGGAGTGGCCGCGTGCGGGCGCGCAGCTGCAGGCGCTGGGCTCGTTGTCTGCCGATACCGTGCAGGCGATGGCGCGGCTGCATGCGTTTGGCCGGTTGATCGGCAACAGCGACATGCACCAGGGCAACATCGGTTTCCGCCTCGTTGATCGCGGCGCGCTGCCGCTGGCGCCGGCCTACGACATGCTGCCGATGTCGTTGGCACCGTCGCGGTTGGGTGTGTTGCGGCAGGATGTGGTGCTGGAGGCGGTTGCGCCGCGTGAGAGCGGCGAGCTGGAGCATCTGCGCTGGGCGGCACCGCTGGCGAGCGAGTTCTGGGGGCGCGTTGCGGGGGATGCGCGGGTGGGGTCGGATGGACTGCGCGCGCTGGCGGCGACGAATGCCGAGCGGGTAAGGGCGATGGCGGCGCGGTTTGGGTGATTTCGGATGACGCATCTCCCCGCGTTTCCAATGATTGAATCGCTCTTAGTGCCTCGGCGCTGCGCCCTGTGACGTACTTGGCTTTGAGGATTGTTGGAATCTGATCGCAGGATTCTCATGCACAACGCGCCGGCTCAGCCAAATTCCCAATCCCTTCAATGCGTTGGATCTTCGGGACGTGCCGGGCACTCCAAGGCGTGTCGCAATCAGCAATTGAGCCATCTACCTTCGCTTCTGCACAGTCCTTCGCAGGTGCTCAACACACCTTTGTAGGCGGAATGTCTGATGCAATAGCAGGCAGTCCAAGGTCAAGCCGTATCACTCGCCATCCCGGTGAGCACCAAGGTTTCTGGCCGGGTGGCGCGTAGCCATACAAGACTCCGCAAGGAGGAAAGCTGCGGGCGGCCCTACGACCGTGTTGAAGCGCCCGGTCGCCTCTCTCAACAGGAGGCGGAAGAGGTTCGACGAATCGTAGGAGAGCGAGATGGGACTGAAGGCGATAGCTGGTGCCGCTTCTGATGGAAGAGAGCTGGCGGACGACTGTGATTTCGCGCCGTTGATGGACTGGGATGAGGTGTTGCAGGATGAGCGCGAGGATCGGCTGGGGTTTGCACGGCGCACGACGTATGCATTGCTGACGCTCCCGGGCTCGGGACTGGTTGAGGGCTTTGGTGGCGGCAATCAGCCAGGGCTTGAAGGGGCCCGGCGGACGGTAGCCCTGTTTCAGGCGCATCTGCGGCAGATGCAGCACTTCGCGGAGATTGCCGAGATGCGGCTGGAGCAGGTGGCCAAGGCACTGGCCGTGATGCCTGAGTAGCCGGGCGGGGGCGCGCTCCACTACACTGTGGCGCTGCGCAGGGCCTATAGCTCAACGGTTAGAGCAGAGGACTCATAATCCTTTGGTTCCAGGTTCGAATCCTGGTGGGCCCACCACATTGACGTCCATCGGAGTCCAAGGACGTCTTACGAAGCCTAGTGGTGCTGGATTTGGAGTAGTTTTTGCGTCCAGCGGTGTCCAGTGGCATCCACTTGCATCCACGAAAAAAGTGAGTCAGGCTGTGTGTCAGCGGGCTAGACGCCCCTAGACGACTCACAGGCGCTCGACTCACATGCTGACCGACACCAAGTTGCGCTCGCTCAAGCCGAAGGCCAGTCCCTTCCGTGTGGCTGATGCCAACGGCTTGTGCATCGAAGTGCGTCCATCGGGAGCCAAGGTCTGGCGTTACCGCTATCGCTACCTGGGCAAGGCCAGCATCGTCACGCTTGATGAGTACCCCTCAATGTCGCTGCAGGCTGCTCGCGTCGAGCGCGACCGTCTGCGCTCATTGCTGCGCGGCGGGGCAAATCCTGCTCAGGTGGCTCGGGTGGAGAAGGCCGCACACGGCGAGCGGTCCGCCAACACCTTCAGTGCCATCGGCCTTGAGCTGCTGGCAAAGCGCACCAAGGAGGGGCTGTCTCCCGGGTCGGTCGTGCGGGAGCGCAGGCTGATCGAGAAGGATCTGGCCGGGCTGGCGGATCTGCCTATCGGGGACATTACTGCTCCGGTTCTGCTAGCTGCACTCAGGAAGCTGGAACAGAGGGGCGTAGTCGAGACTGCCCATCGCGCCCGGGCCCATGCCGGCCGAATCTTCCGCTATGCCATCGCCACCGGTCGTGCTGATAGGAATCCGGCCCAGGATCTAACAGGGGCGCTCGAGCAGCCGCAGACGAAGCACTTTGCGAGCGTGACCGACCCCGCCGTCATCGGCGATCTCTTGCGCGCGCTGTGGGGCTATCAGGGAGCACTGGTCACTCAGGCGGCCCTGAAGCTGGCCCCTATGCTGTTCGTTCGTCCGGGCGAGCTGCGCCAAGCGAAGTGGGCCGATATCAATCTGGATGCAGCGGAGTGGCGCTACGTCACCAGCAAGACCAAAACCCCGCACATCGTCCCGTTGTCCGACCAGGCCGTCGAAGTCCTGCAGGAGCTTTACCCGTATACGAAGCGGAGCGAGTTCGTCTTCCCTGGCGTGCGCAGTGCGCTCAAGCCGATGAGCGAGAACACGATGAACGCAGCGCTCCGAAATCTTGGCTTCGACTCAGACACGATGGTCGGCCACGGCTTCCGCGCAATGGCTAGAACGGTGCTGGACGAGGTTCTTGGCTACCGCCCGGACTACATCGAGCATCAGTTGGCGCATGCCGTGAAGGATCCGCTCGGGCGGGCCTATAACCGGGCAACCCACCTGCCGGAACGCCGGAAGATGATGCAGGCCTGGTCTGACTATCTCGACCAGCTGCGCGTTGCAGAACCGAACGTGCTGGCCTTCAAGGCCAAGCGCGCCTAACCACCACATAGGCCTCTAAGGAGGGCCATAGCAAGAAGCAGGGCCGCATAAACAAAGCGGCCGAGGAAGGGGCTGGAACCCCTAGCTCGGCCTACCACAACCGACTATTGGAGAGTCGATCATGGATTGCAACATTGTACCTGTTGCGCCTGAACGGGCGCGCTCGGCCGAAATCCGGCCGTCAGTCACTACGCGGGCTATTCGCCCCACCACGTTCGTCCGAGTCCACCGCTGGCTCGCCCTCAACGACGACGCAAATACCTACAAGCTCTGCACGGCGCTGTTTGTCGTCGCTCTGGCATCGGCCGCTACTTCTCCTGCGTCAATCACTGCGTGCCTGGGGGTGATCCATGTCTGCTTCTGAAGTCACCATTGAAGCTGCGTATGGCGCGATTCCGGTGCAGGACAACGCGCCCACCTACAAGATCTGCGCCGGCATCGACACGCTGCATGCACTCGGTGACGCCAGCGTCTACGTCAGCTTCGTGCGGTCCTTCTTCAGGACTTGCATGGAGAACCAGCTGACGCCCACGTTCGATGACCTTGCTGTTCTCGACCACCTTCTGGAGCAGGCCCAAGCTCTCCGCCGTGCATCGAGGGTGGACTAATGAGCGCTTCGGACAAGCAGGTGGGATGCGCCCTCGATATGCCCACTGGCCGCGGCCAGGTGCGGGATCCTCTTGAGGCGCTAATAGCTGGTGGAATTCCGATTAGGACACTGCTCGGCCATCACCTTTGCAGCATCGACTGGCTTGCTGCCCGACTCGATCAGAAGTTCCGGCTCTGCTACTACGGTGAGGATGGTGAAGTAGTGACTGAGGCGGTATCTGCGGTCTCGTTGCTCACGAGAGGCAAGGAGCTGGGCTGGCGCCCACTGGAAGATGAGCCGACCGAACTGGGCTGGCCGGAGCTCTTCGAGGACACCACGCATCATGAGCGTGGCGGCGTCCATTGGTACTCGACCGCAGTCTCGGACACGGACGGAATGCTTCCTTTGGGTCTGCCGAAGTCAGTCATTGAGGCCGACCGCAGGGCATCGGAAGCGAGGGCGAAGAAAGCGCAGGCGCGCCTAAAGCGGGAGAAGCAGGCGGAGGCCAGGAAAGCTGCTGCTGAAGCGAAGGCCGTTGCTCAGCGCAACATCGAACGCGTCACCAAGTCCCAGCAGCGAGAGGCAGCTAAAGCAGGAAAGCCAATCTCCGTTGCTACGGCGAGGCGAAGGGCGCGGGCTTGGATTCGCCAGTGGGAGAAGGACGTCGCCACTGTCATGAAGCGTTTCACGGATAGCCAGGAGGGCAACCATGGTCAGTAACAAAGGCCGTTTCAAGCGACCAATCCGGTTCAATCGGACACGTGCGAACCCAATCCAGCGCTTGCCTTTCTACCGCCAGAGCCACGCCAAGACGGGGGACTACTGGCGGATGCCGGAGGTCCAGGGTTACCTCATGGGCCGTGAGGTTGGAAGGGTCTGCGCGATAGCCTTTGTACAGGCTCTGGAGGAAGCTTCAAGCCGGATTGGCATGGCGGCAAGTGTGCAGCTGGCCGACACCGTGGCATCAGCAATTGAGGCTCACGGTGGATCTTTGACCGACGGTCAACGTGGGATCATTGAGGGGTTCTTTGGTCGCGGATCCAAGCTGATGGACGTCATTCGGTCGGGTATCGTGTCGCTAGAGAAGTCGCCAAAGTTCGAAATGCAGCAGATCGAAGCTGCGCTCAGGGACTTGTCCAGCATGACTGTGGAGGAATATGCCATCCGCAGGCTTGGCTCGATCAATGGTGCGATTCCTGATTCAAAATCGCGGCCACCGTTCTCCCTAGAATGAGATCGCTGTGGCTCCAGGGCATTGACCCTGCAACCGGGTATTGGAGGCCCGAATGAAAAAGCAAACGCAAGGCGCACAGCGCTGGGTGTTGGGCTTACGCGCAGCGGAGTGGTACAGCTTCGAGCTCATGGTGGACAGGTACTTGCCACCGCCAGCGCCCATCGGAGCCGGCACTTGGGATCACCTCCCCCCGTTCAACTGGGCTGGGTCTCTCCGTGTCCTGAATCGGCTATTCGCATTGGGAAGGGAGGATGCTGTGGCGAGTGCTTTGTCCACAAACTTCCCTCAGGGTCTCGCTTTAGAGGACCTGTGCAGAATCTTTGAGGCGGCAGACTTGGCGATTCGTCGTTTTGATCTAGTCGCCATCACGCAGTCCGAGAGGAGGCGCAAGGCAAAGATCATTGCAGACGCAGCTAGGTTGATTGCTGCGGAGCTGAGCCATCCTGCGACTCAGAATGATTTTTGGCGAGCACGCCGAAGGCTGAAGCTGATTGACGGTCGAGGGCGGGGGATGCTCGGCGCGTTGCCCGACGCGTTCGAAAGCTTCGCTCAGATTGCAGAAGAGACAGCCGAGCTGCCTAAGGATGTTGGCAACCCCAATGCTTCCAGCGCGCACAAGCTCTTCTTCCTAAGAGAGGTGACCGAACATTTGTACCGCAGGCATGGGAGGCCAATGAGGTCGCTCGTTCTTGTTCTAGCGGGTCTGTACTTCGACGTGTCAGACATGACGACCAATGACTTGGCTAAGTATGCGCAGGTGAAGAAAGAGAGAGGGAAAAGGCAGGTTTCATCCCCTCTCTATCTTTGAAGTAATAGCCTGCTTTTTCTCAATTACCTAGAGAATTGCGGTGTCCCAATCTGTCCGAAACCGGCCATTTCGGTCCGGTGCAGGGCAGAGACATGCAAGCAAGTGCAACGGGTGATCTTCCGGCAACTGGGTTCATGCGGCTCCCCGACGTACTTCGGGTCTATCCGGTTTCACGGTCTACCTGGTGGTCTGGGGTCCGTTCGGGTCGCTACCCTCAGCCGTTCAAGATTGGAAGCAGGGCGACGGCATGGCGTGCTGAGGATATTCGCGCGCTGATCCTTGGCGCCCCCTCGTCGGAGGGGCGTCAATGACTGGATTCAACTTCTCCGACCTGAGCGCCGATCAACGCCGTCTGCTGGACTTTGGAGGCTGGACCGCCGATCACCCTCACGCCGAGGCCAAGCCGGCCCGCAAGGACGCTGTAGGCCTGATTGAGCGCGGGCTCCTGCTGGCCGTCAGCGTCCGCAGGCGCGACAAATACGGTTCCTACTCCCTGACCGAGTACCGGGTGCCTGATACCGCTCGCCGGGCATGGGCACTGCACAAGGAGGTCACCCCATGACTTCCGATGCTATCCGAGCCGGCCGAGTGGCTGCCAGGGGGCGGACCTTGATGCGCCTACCCGAGGTAGTCGCGGCCTGCGGTATATCCCGCTCCCTCATCTACAAGATGGCGAAGGAAGGCCAGTTCCCCGGGCCCATCCGCGTAGCTGCCCGTCTGTCCGCCTGGGACTCGGAGGCTGTGCAGAGCTGGATCGACTCCCGCTGCGAAGAAGGGAGGGCGACCTAATGGCTACTGGAATCGTCCACGTAGAGTTCCACGGGGCCGAACTGATCGGCCGACTCCATCAGGGACAGCCCTTTGTGGCGATGCGACCCATTGTGGAGGCCATGGGCTTGGACTGGTCCAAGCAGCTGGACAAGCTGAAGTCCCACCCGGTGCTGGCCCGCCAACTGTCTACCTTAAGGGGGATGGTTGCTGGCGATGGCAAGGGCCGCCAGATGCAGGCGCTGCCCTTGTCCAGGCTTCCGTTTTGGCTGGCCACGGTCAATCCCAACAAGGTGAAGGCAGCGATCCGGGAACGAGTGATTCTGTTTCAGGAGCAGGCGGCCGACGCCCTTGCAGCTGCGTTTTTGTCGAATGGGGAAAGGCGTGATGCGGCAATGGCAAAGCGCGTCGCAGGAACCGTCATGTGCCGGATCTTGCACGACACGCTGGTGGGCCTCGGGAAGGACCCGAAGGGCTATGACTACGCGACAGAGCATCGTCTGGTGAACCACTGCATCACCGGCATGTTCCAGGGCGTGTCCGAGGACTCCCTCTCGACTGACCAACTGAAGCTGCAGCAGGAGCTGCGGATGCAGAACGCCGTATGGATCGGGCAGGGCATGGCCTACCGGGATCGCAAGCCTCTCCTCGAACAGCACGCGGCAACCTGGTGCCGCACTCAGCACATTGGCTTGGAGGCTTCCAATGGCCACTAGAGCGACTCAAAGGTTGCTGCACGGGCCGAGCGGACTCTTGGTTTCACCCGCGACAGGAGAGCTCTGGAGCGCCTGCGGTCGTGTGATGGGCCGCAAGAGCCGAGATGGATACATCCGGGTCATTGTCCGCCTGGCGGGTGGCTCCTGCGCGACTTGGTACGCCCATCGGCTTGTCTGGGAGGTCGTGAACGGGCCCGTGCCAAGGTCTATGGAGGTCGATCACCTCGATGGCAATCCGTCGAACAACCGGCTGGACAACCTCCAACTGCTGACTGGTGCGGACAATCGGCGCCTTCAGCGTGTTCGGAGCATGGCCAAGTACGGCAGCCCCTCGCCCCACTGCAAGCTCAGCGTTGCGGAGGTGGAAGCAGTTCTCCGCACTGTTGGAACGGTTCCGAGCAATGTCTGGGCGCGTCGATACGGTGTCACCCCGCCGGCCATAAGAAGCATCCGTAAGCGGAAGACCTGGCGACACGTCGAAGCAGATACGAACACCAAGGCCAATCGCTCCAAGCGCGGCTGAGGTCGCGTCTACCGCCCTTGGGGGGCACATGCACAGTACAGGCCACGACCGCGTTCAGCGGTCTGTAGAGGGCGCTGCCGGCTACGCGCCGGCACAGCCCAAGAAGAACATCGACAGGCGGCGACAGAAGCTCCAAGGGCGCTCTAAGGGGCCGCCCTTCCTCATGATCGAGCACAGAATCTCTGACTCGCCCGAGTTCGGCAGGCTGTCCGGCAATGCGGTGAAGCTGCTGCTGGAGCTGGCTCGGCAATACCGCCCAGGAAAGAACGGTGATCTGAGCATCCCTTGGTCGATGCTGTCCACGCGTGGATGGAAGAGCAAGGCGACGGTCCACAGCTCGAAGCTGGAGCTACTGGCCGCAGGCTGGATCATCGAGACGCGAAAGGGCGGCAAGAACATGTGCAGCCTGTACGCCCTGACGTACTACGCGGTTGATGAATCAGAGAAGCACCTAGAGCCGGCGACCGTCACTCCACCGAACCTCTGGAGGGCACGCAATGGCTAGTCGCTATGTGGGCCAATGTGGTCGCTATGCAGGCCAATTCCCCAACGAGTTGGCCCGCATACAGACCTACGAGGTCGCAATGCAGGCCAGTCAGGCGGTTATCCACAGTGCCCCGAGGTCGCTATGTGTACACCCTTCTAGATATATACCAAGCGGAGCGCGCTTCTACTGCTTCAAAGCACTGTCTTTAGGGCTTAGAGCCTGGGCGGCCGTTTCGCGGGCAATTCGGTGCATTGAACTGACCGGTTCGCGTGAGGGACTGGTTCGCCAGGCGGACGGCCAGCGGCATAGGGAGGGCGCCTATGGCAGCCCGAGACCATGAGCGCTACGTGGAGCTGGTGCTGCTGTCGGACGACTCTGTCGACTTGGTAGTGAGGGCCATCGCTGGCGCATTTGGTTTCGGGGTGCCCACACGGCCCGCAGTCCGGCACGCGTCAAGGCGGAGATCCAGCGAGGAGTCCTGTCCGGATGAAGGCGCGTACCTGCCCATCCATCGGGTGCACTCGATTGAGCAGGCCGCATCCAAGTACCTACCGGCGCAGGCGGCGGCTCGTAAACAAGCGCTAGAGACATTCAGCCCGAAGGATCGCCAAGCGGTGCTGGACTTTGACCATATGGCGGTGATGCGCTCCCCGGCCGCGGCTGATCGCACTCGCCAGCTAAGGGGCTGGAAAGCACAAGGCTCGCTGACAGCTGCGCCTGCCAAGGGGCCGAGTAGGCTGGTGCTGCACGCATTGGCGGACGCGCAGCTGGACGGTCCTCTAGGTGCCTGGCTGATGCTGTATGCGATTGGAGACCAAAGGGAGTGGTCAGTGGTCTGTCGACACATGACCGCCTGCGGGCACCCCGATTGGGCTTCACTCGAAGCAGCTAGGAGACTGCTAGCCGGATGCCACCAGCAGTCCTATCGGGAGTCGGCCAAAGGCCACGCCCGCCAAGAGGCGCGATTTCGTCGCGAGGTGCAATCGGCTGAGAGGCGCCTGCTTGAATGGCTGGCTCGCGCCAGCCGGAGAGTTGCCGCCGCGATGGGCTCTGCCTGCGAGCAGTAGACCTACGTGGACGGCAGTGGACGCGGGAGTCAAAAGCACCCGGATTCCGACCTACCTAGTAGGGCCCCACGTCCCCCCAAGGGCGGGTCCGGGCGGCAGCCCCCAGAGAGCTGCCGCCTTCTTTTTTTTGCGACTCAAAGCTCGCAACCGAATTCGGCACGCATGCAGGCTGCCACTTAGGCAACGGAGATCTGATGCCACCAATCATTGTCGACAATGCGATCTCCGATGCGCCGGGCGTCCGGGCGGCGGCAATGCGCGCGCAGTACGTGGACTGGCCCGGCCATGACGGTGAGGTCTACAAGCGGGTGTCGCTGACGCCGGTTCCTGGGCTGCAGGAAGCCATCGAGGCGCAGCTTGGCCCGGTGGAGATGCTGGGCATGGGCTACCGGCTCAACTTCGATGGTGAGCTGCCCAACGCTGCGATCCACTCTGATATGGGCTGGGGGACGCACGCCGCCGTGCTGTACTTGAGCGAAGGCGAGGGCGGCACTGCGTTCTGGCAGCACAAGGCCACTGGCGCCACGCGCATCGATCCGGGCGACGTGGCTCTGTTCGCGGCCATCGAGGGTGATTGGGACGCTGCTGATCGCTGGGAGCAGACCGGCCTGGCGGAAATGAAGATGGGCCGCATGGTGATCTACGAATCGGCCATGTTCCACAGCCGCTGGCCTTTTGCCGCTTTCGGCACTGACTACGAATCTGGCCGCCTGGTTGCGGTGGCCTTCTTTACTCCGAGGGGCTGATGACCACGATCCGCAAAGCAACTCTGGCCGATGTGCCGGAGATCGTCCGCATGTCCGCAGCTTTCTACCCGACAACGCACTACGCGCAGTGGTGCGAGATGGACGAGGACAGCGTGGCCGGCCTTGCCACTGGCCTGATCGAGAACGACGTGTTCTTCGTGGCCGAGAGTGACGGCGCACTGGTTGGCATGGTCGGCGTGATGCTGGTCCCGTTCCTGTTCAACCGCGACCACCTGTTCGCCACTGAGATCGTGTGGTGGGTCGCCCCGGAGTCGCGCGGTACGTCGGTGGCCGCCCGCCTGCTGGACGTGATCGAAGCCCCGTGCCGCGAGCGTGGCGCAGCTCGCATCCAGATGGTGCATATGCCCAACAGCCCGCCACAAGCCGCCGCTCTGTATGAGCGGATGGGCTATGCGCGCTCCGAAATCTCCTACACGAAGGATCTCTGACAATGGCCGCTATCACCGCAGCAGCAGTGGTCGGCGCCGGCATGGCCTATTCGGCCAATCGCCAAGGCGCCGCACAGAAGAAGGCGGGCCGCGCCCAAGCAAGCGCAGCCCAGCAGACGCTGGACACCCAGCAGGGCATTTACGACCAGTCGCGCCAGGAGGCCATGCCGTACCTAGAGGCGGGTAACAACGCCCTGACCGGCCTGAACGCCTTGGCGGCTGGCGACTACTCAGCCTTTGAGAACTCGCCGGACTACCTGTATGCCCAGCAGTCGGGGCTTGCAGGTCTGGACCGTAGCGCGGCGGCGCGCGGCGGCCTGTACTCCGGCGGCGCTGACGCTGATCGCATCGCCCTGTCCTCGGGGCTGGCCACGCAGAATTTGGGCAACTACCGGAACTCGCTGATGGGCCTGGCCAGCATGGGTCAGAACCAGAGCCAGTACCTGGGCCAGCTCGGACAGAACTACGGCAACCAGTTCGCCAATGCCATGGGCATCAAGGGCAACGCACTGGCCCAGATCGCGTCTGCAGGGCCGATGACGCAGGCGGGGTATGGCAATGCCTTGGCAGCGGCAGCCAGCACCTATGCAGGGGCGGCCGGTGGTGGCGGTAACGGACTGTCCGGCTGGCAGCCATCGTCTGCTTGGGGTCAGTCAGTCACCGCGTCGCCAGGATCCAATCTGGGTTTTGGCAACAACATGCAGAATTTCCTGGCCTTGGGTAATGGCCGCAAATCCAGCTTCGGCGGCTGAGGGAGCTAGCAATGGCAGACTACCAACAGAATCTCCTGGCATCTCTCCAGGGCGGCTTGAACTTCGGGCAGCAGATAAAGAAGCAACGCGACACCAACCAACTGAACCAGCTTGCTTCCCTCTCCTACAGTGCGCCGATGGAGCAGCGGAACTCGCTTTTGGGACAGATGGCGGCAATCGATCTAGAGGCTGCCCAGCAGCAGCAGAAGGCGTTCGTAAGTGACGATGATCGCCGTACCACCACGATGGTAAACATGGCCAAGCTGCTTACGACCATGCCGCCAGAGGCCCGAGAGAGCCTGTACAACAACCGGATGCTCCCCGAGCTGCAGAAGATGGGGGTGTCTGGCGCCCCTCGGTGGTCCCCTGAAACCGAGGCGGTCATTATGAAAAGCGCCAATGACCTCTACATGGCTGGCACCGGCGGGCAGATGCCGACGGATGTTCGGTCCTTCCAGATGATGACTGCAGGTCTTTCGCCGGAGGATCGCGAGAAGGCCCGCCGGATCAACCTCGGCTTGGCAGGCCGCGAGTCCTCAGCGGCAATCACCTATCAGAAGGTGAGGGGGCCTGATGGGCTGGAGCGGCTGGTCGCCGTTGACCCGCGCCAGATCGGGGCGCAGGTTGTTGGCGATGGATCAGGGTATGGCTCATTCGCCAGCCAGCAACAGCCCACGATTTTCCGTGGGGCGGGCGGCGAGGTGGTCGATGTTTCCCAGGTGACCGAGCCGGGGCTTCGCGAGGCAATTATGCAAAACCCCACCGCGTGGGGTCTGGTTCCCGATGGCGGGTCGGTACAGATGCCCGACCGGATGGTAAATGCCCCGGGTGGCCCCACCATGAACCCGTTCGTTGGCCGAAGCCCAGAGGATCAAGCGGCTCTCACGGAGGCAGCAAAGGCCGGAGTCGAAAACGCGAACTTCCCCAACAGGCTTTCCCAAGAGCGTCAGTTGCAGGACGTCAAGACTCAGGGGGCGATCACCCAAGCGGCCGGCACAGCGGCAGCGGAGGCTCAGGCGAAGGATGCCTCGCAGCGCCCCAAGCGCATCCAGCAATACAGGCAGGCTCTTTCCTCGGCCGGGAATGTCGAGACGTCTTTGGACAAGGCTCTTGGCCTTCTGAGCCCGTACTCGACTGGCTTCGTAGGCGCGCGCTCTCGTGGAGTTGAAGGGAGCCCGTCCTACAACCTGGCTGCGGAGCTGGAAACGATCAAGGCCAACCTCGGCTTCGACAGGCTGCAGCAAATGCGCGATTCGTCGCCCACCGGCGGCGCGCTTGGCGCTATTGCCGTGCAGGAACTGGTGGCATTGCAGTCCACGATTGCCAATCTCGATCCAAATCAGTCCGAAGACCAGATCCGAACGAACCTTGATCGGGTAAAAACGCACTACAAGAACTGGCGTTCTGCGGTTCAGCAGTCCCTTGCTGATGAGGAGCGCGCCCAATCAGAGCGGCCAGCCGCATCGCCAGCGGCGAGAGCTCCGGCAGCTGCCTCATCCGCCTCCAGTTACAGCAACCTTTGGAACTGACTAATGGCCAAGAAATGGGTTGAGGTAGCGGCTTCGCCTGCCTATCAGGCGCTAGCACCGGAGCAGCAGGAAGAGGCTCGGAACCAGTACTGGAACGAGGTGGTCGCGCCAAACGTTCCGCAGGCAGAGCATGCCTATGTTCGGCAGGCCTTCGATTCCGACACCAGTCGCACGGTGAACTGGCCAGGGCAGGCGCCGCTTGAAGCCGAGATCGTGGGAGGCACACGCCAGAGCGCGACGCAGCAGGCTGCGCCGGCCCAGCAGCAGCCGCAGACCGCCCCGGATGGCTGGGAGTATGGCCCTCTGCGCGACACCATGTTCGGCGCACGATCCGTCCTGCAGGGCCTGGGAGGCCTTATCGGCGCAGTCGGCGGCGACGCTGGCAACTATGCGCTGGTGAATCCGATCCTGCGCGCCGTCGGGGCGCAGCAGGTTCGTCCGTACCGGGAGGAATTTGGCGCCCTGGCCGATCAGCTTGGCCTGCCCAAGGCGCAGACCTCCGGCGACCGCGTGCTGGGTGACATTGGCGAGGCGCTGACCGGAACCGGCCTGACGCTGGGCGCTGGTGCTGGCCTGAATGCGCTAGCGAACATGGGTAGGGGTGCCGCAATCCGCACCCCGGGCTATGTGGCTCCGGTAGAGAACAGGCTGGCGAACTTCCTGACGGCGCAGCCCGGCTTGCAGACCGTCTCTGCCGCCACGGGCTCCGGCGCATCGTCCATCAGCCGAGAGTCTGGCGGATCGCAAGGCAACCAGCTGCTGGCTGGTCTTGCGGGTGGCCTGGGGCCGGGTCTCGTCACGGCGGGTGGCGCAGCGGGCTTACGCGGGGTGGTGCGCGGCGGATCTGGCGAGAACATGAAGAACCGTTTGGCCGACTTCAACGCACTGGGAGCGCAACCGTCCGTAGGTCAGGCATCGGGCAACCCTATGGTGCAGGGGTTGGAGAATCTTCTGGCTCAGGGTCCCACCAGTTCGGGGGTCATGGCTCGGGCTGCGGAGCGTCAATCGGGCGAGATATCCAGCGGCTTGGGGAAGATGGCCAACGACTTCTCGCGTAGCGCTAGCGGCGAGCGTGCAGGCCGGGCAATCAAGCGTGGGATCTACGACGAGGGCGGTTTCAGCAGCCAGTTTAAGGCGACGCAGGATCAGCTCTACGACAAGGTTGACGAGTTGATTCCCCCCGCCCAAGGCGTGGCAATGGGCAACACCCGCGCCACCTTGGACTCCCTCAGTAATCCGATCAAGTCTCCTGGAGCACCGAATACTGCTCGACTGTTCCAGAACGGGCGCATTACCGGAATTGGGAATGCTGTTGAGGCGGACTTGGCGATTCCCACCCCCCAGCAGTTGTCGCTTGATGAGGCGGTTGCCAAGGTCAATCAGCTCTATGCATCGCGTGACTCTGCCTCTCAGGATGCTGGGCGGTTCGCTGCCTTTGCCAACGACCAGGCCAATGCTGCGCAGCGGTACTTCCCCGTGGCTGGGCAGCCCCGATTCCCCGGCCGGTATACACCGGCCCAGGCAAACGTTGCTCCGGGCCAGCAGGCCGCAGCTGAGGCCACCGAGATCGCGCGAGACCGTGTTTCACAGGCCGCAGAGATCGAAGCGACCATTGGCGACCTGACTGCTGCTGCGGAACGCGCCGGCGGCCGACTGCCATATGAGGCCGTCAAGAAGCTTCGCTCCTTGGTGGGAGAAGAGCTACAGGATGCCGGGCTAGCGTCCGATTTCCCCAGGTCCAAGTTCAAAGCCCTATACGCGGCTCTATCGGAAGATCTGGGTGTCGCCGCTCAGGAAGCTGGCCCGGAAGCCGTTGCGGCCTACAGTCGGGCCAACGCCTACACCCGCGCTGGTATGCGTCGCATTGAAGACATTGAAAGCGTGATTGACCGTGCCGGCGGCGCTGAAAAGGTGTTTTCGTCGCTTATGGCCACTGGCAAGGAGGGTGGCTCCACACTGCGGTCCGTTCTTCAGTCACTGCCCGTCGAGAGTCAGCGGGCCGTTACCGCCGCCGCCATCAAGCGCCTCGGGAGAGCAAGTCCAGGTGCGCAAGACGCAACCGGTGAGGTGTTCAGTGCCCGGACCTTCCTCACCAACTGGAACAACGTCAGCACCGAGGCCCGCCGCGCGCTGTTCGACCGCTACGGAAAGGGTTTCAGCGAGCAAGTGGATCGCATCGCAAAGGTGGCCGACATGATCGACAAGGGCGCCGGAGTCTTTAAGAACCCGCCTGGCACCGCCAAGAGTCTGGCTGGCCTGACGTATGGCGCGTCGCTGGTGGGAAGCATGTTCACAGGCGGAACGGCGCTGCTCCTCGGAGCGGGCGTCAGCGCAAATGCAGCTGCCCGGTGGCTCACCAATCCGCGAGCAGTGAAGTTCTTGGCCAACGCCACCACGCTTCCTAAGTCTCAGATCCCTTCGTTCATCAACTATGTCGCGCAAGAAGGGCAGAAGACGGGTGACCAGGATTTGCAGGATCTAGCCAAAGTACTTGGCAACGCGGAACAGGAAGTAGCCAACTCCTCCGACAATCGCAACGACACGGACAACCGGCGTTAGGACGACTTTGAGGCTCTCCCAGCCTGAGAACTCTACTTCCGCCTCACGATCCTTTTGAGCCCAATCCTTCGGCTGGCCGCCGACGTTGGACAGGTCGAACTTTTCCTTGCTCATCTGATCACTCCATGGGTGCGTGATTTTCCAGTCATCGATGCTTCTCAGCGCATGATGACTCGTCAGTCTGCAGGCAGCAGATATAAGACCAGTCCTCCGCGCTGTCTCTTCTTCTAGCCTGCGCGGCATCCCAGGCAATTGCTCCGCACTGTTGGAGCCCAACAGCCGTGCCAAGGAACAGCTCATTCGGCTCCGCAGGTGGCTCCTTGCCTTCGTAGTAGTAGACGTTGAAGGTCTGAGTTTCAAGCTGCTTGCAGGTGAATCGAGAGTATTCCTTGCAGGAGTCTCGCTCGCAGCCCGTGAGGGCGAATAGCAGAGCTAGGGACGCCGCCGTCAGAGCGGGAGTAGTGAGTCTCCGCAGGCATCTGGTGTCCATAGCCCCTCCTTGAGTCGACAAATCGTAACACCAGCAGGGCGCCCCCCTGCACAGAGGAATTGAACCCCATGAGGAAAGAGAACCGGCCCGCCGACGGTGCCAGCCAGCGCTCGGCTAAGCTCGATGTGCCTCTCGATAAGGGGCAGACCCTGGAGGAGAAGTCGGCCGGGCTGATTGCTGAGGGCATTGCCAGCAACGCCTTCGTCAGCCTGCTGTTTGCGCAGCACTCCGGGGTGGCCGGCGGGAACGAGCTGAACGAGCTGGTGAAGTCGACCCGGGCGGTAGTAGGGCGTGCCGCCAAGGGCGAGACCGACCAGGCCGATGGGCTGCTGACCAGCCAAGCCATTGCCCTGAATGCGGTCTTCTTGGAGATGAGCCGTCGAGCGGCCCTCAACATGGGGGAGCATATGGGCGCCATGGAGACCTACATGCGGCTGGCCCTGAAGGCGCAGTCCCAATGCCGGACCACCCTAGAGACCCTGGCCGAGATCAAGAACCCGAGAGCCGTGGCGTTCGTGAAGCAGGCCAACATTGCCGGCGGCCACCAGCAGGTGAACAACCACCCCCCAGGCAGCCCCGTGTCGGTCCCGGATGAGGCCGGGCGCGCGGAAAGCAAAAGACGGCCGAACGAACTATTGGAGGAGATCTCAGATGCGCAATGGCTGGACCCCAGAGCGGCGCCGGCGACAGGCGCAGGCAATCCAGAACTGGCGACCGTGGGAGCAGGCGACCGGCCCGCGCAGCGTCGAAGGAAAGGCCAAGGCGGCTAGGAACGCCTGGAAGGGCGGGGAGCGAATGACGCTCCGTCAGCTGGCTGCTGTCCTTCGGGAAGTCAGGTGCTGACACAGGAGTCCTCACGCGACTCAATTTTGAGTTTTGCTTTGAAATCAATGGGTTATTTTGACAAGGTCGGCCCATCGGCTAGGGCGCGGGAGTTTCTGGACGCCTCTACGCGCAAGCCTCTGGCGGGCGAAGCAGTTTTGTCAGGCCCTAAAGTAGGTGGGTAGACGGGCTCCTACGATACGGCCCCCATCGCGCCCATCGCCCCAGCGATTGCCTCCCATTTCGCGACATGTACGCGCGCACGCGCGCGAGGCCGGCCGGGTCTTCGGAATTTAGTTACACCTCTACGCGCGCGCGATGCGTGCCAAACAGCTTAGGTCGGCCTAACTTCCGGTCTTTGGAGTCCCTAGAAGGAGCGGTTCCATGTTGCTTTGTGATGCCCCCCAAGTCCTTTCGGCAGAGGGGGAGGTGGACTACGTAGACCTGATCACCCGAGCCGGCCTGGCCAAGGACCTGATCGGGAAGATCAACTGGCACTACCTCCTGCATGAGGACGGGTGCCCTGGTGAGGTCGGTGAGGCGTGTGCCTGTGGCCTGGTCGTGGCCTTCGTAGGGCGGTCCGCCATGGTCATGGTGGATAGCCACTATGCCTATCGTGCAGACCCCATCAACTGAGTTCTGTCAGGTCATAAAGCCGATCGTGCTCGTCCCCGACGTTCGCCGCCTGATGTGCCCAATCCGGCTGCCTGTTCAGGGACGGCCGAGTTTGGCGACCGCTTTCGTTGAACTGTAAGTTGCCGTACTGTAAAGGGGAGGCGAAGTCGGCTAGTTGGAGCAGACCTGCATAGTTGACCTCAGCTCGGAACGGATACCGCGCCTACACTGGAGAGCTTAGGGCCTATGCCAATTCCCCCCTTTGGAATTAATGGGGTACTTCCGCCCTATGTTGGTGCGAACGGTCCGGGCGGTCAGCCAGAAGACATGTCGCCGTATGTCGTGTCTGCGCTTGAGGTGGTGACTACCTTAGGAAATAGTGAGCGCCGAAGAGAAATACTGCGTGGCTGGTTGGAGCACAGAGCCGCGCTACGAGCGCTAGGGTTCGTTCAAGGCTTCCAATGGTTGGATGGCAGCTTTTTGGAGCAGAAGGAGCCCAATGACCTCGACCTTCTGAGCTTCTTGTTCCGGCCGCAGAATGCTTTGGCCGCCCCCCAACTGCGGCACCTAATGTATGCAAATGCGGCGATTTTTGACCGCGTAGCCGTCAAGGCCGCTTACAAGCTTGATGCTTTTTTTACCGACATGAATGCCAGTCCGATAGGGTTGGTGAATTTCACCCGGTATTACCTTGGCCTGTTTTCTCATAGGCGTGGTGACGATGTATGGAAGGGCATGCTCCAAGTAGACCTGGCAGATGTTGCTGATGACATTGCGGCGCAAGCGGTTCTCGGCCCGGCGCCGTTGGTAGCGAGTCAAGGGGTAGCCCCGTGAGCAGAGTTAGGAAATTGGATCGTGACTTTACGCAGGCTGATATCGCTGCAGTCACCTCTTTGCTTGATCAGCTGACTGATGAAGACGTGATGGCGAGGTTCAGTCTTGAGTCGCGTTTGGGCGAGTTGCAAGCCGCTTTGGCTAGGATGGAGGAGGAGCCTGATCTGCCGGGCGCCTCTGCTGCGCTCTTCTTTGGTGGGCGCCCAGTAGTGGGTACTCGTGGGATAGAAACAGAATTCGGTGGATCTGCCGTTGCAAAGTTTCAAGATATCATCGCCAAAGTAATGGCCCACGAGGCAGGGAGGCTAGGGCAGCGTGGTGTGGTGCCCAATAAGGGGGCCTCATCGCTTCACATTACAAATGTGGTTCGAGGTTCATTTGGGTTCCTGCTAGAGGAGATTCACGATCAGACAGAGATGCTTGATGCACCATTGAAGCATGCTGTCGAAGAGACATCGAGGATGCTTAGTGCCTTTGGAGAGCCCGATGAAGAAAAATATAGGACTGCGGTAGAAGATATCGATCAGCGAGTCCTAAGTACTGCTAGGGAGTTCTTTGATTTGATGAAAAGCAACGGCGCTACGCTGAGGGTCGTTGCTGGTGATCGAGATAACTCGTTCGGCCCAGACGCAGTCTCTCGTGCAGCGGAGCGTGCTCAGTCTACTTCAGTGGAAGAAGGCGACGAGTCCATTCATGGGCAACTGTCTGGAACTTTGCCTGACGCTCATCAATTTGAGTTCCGCCGCCAGGCAGACGGCGTAGCAATTCGTGGAAAGATTGCAAAGTCGTATACGGCTGAAGAGTTGTTGAGATTCAATCGAGAGTTTGTAAATCGCGATGCGATTGCGAAGGTGAGAGTCGTTAGGGTGCGGCGGAATGGGGAGGTTGTCCGCGAGAAGTACACGCTTTTGGAGCTGGAAATGATGGGTATCGAGTAGTTCTGCCCTTATCGAAGGATATCTGTAGCGCTGGATTCATTAGGCGGGAAGTTGAGGGAAAGCGTCGCTCTACGGTTGATTTTCTGCGGTCACCGTCGCCTTGCGTGCTCTATGCTTCCAGAAAGTGCGGACTATCGCCTCACTATTTCCAAAAATGTAGCTCTGAGCCCGTTGGGCTTGAATCATGTTTAAGTGGTTGACCGTGTCGGGTGATACCGCGTTAACTCCTGCCGCGAACTGATCTGTGTCGCAGATCGCGTACGCTACCGTTGCGCAGATGGGGTAGACGAAATCTGCCTTCTCTGGCGGTGCCGTACCGATTTTGGGTAGCACGTTCTGTATCGGCTGGTCAGACGTGATGAAGGGGTGCTCTGGATCGGTCACGAGCACGCAATGTCGTTCAAGGGTTCGGTGTGCAAAGAAGTGCCACCCGAGGTTGACGCCATACATGTAGGAAACGAACCACCACGCACTCGAAAAATCGTCTGCGAGGTCCTTCGTGAACGTATCCCGCAGAGTGTCTAGGCAAGAATCACGGAATAGCTTCGTTCTCGTGATCTGATGGCCGAGAAAGCTCATGAGGTGGATCAGTGATTCCTGAGAGTTCAACACAGAAAAGTCATGCGCTGCTAGCGCATCGATTACTGGTCTAGCTCTCAGTTCGTGGCCTGAGTGGAGATTCTCAATGAAATTACTTCGATGAATTTCCAGGGTCTTGGCAGCATCTCGTCCCCATTGGCCTTGGTCGACTAGTGCTCCCTCCATTGCTTGGATATCTCGCCAAGCCTCGAGGTGTCGGCGATGTATTTCCCGGACGTGGTCCCCGTGGACACTAAATACTCGCTCAAGTAGATTCAGTTGGCGTTCTGAAATCGGGTTTGCGCGATAGAAGTGCTGCTCGCGTGCGACCCCCTGCACTGAATCGCAAATGATCTTTCCCCTGGGTGAAGGGAACCAGACCCGCTTTCCATCGCAGGACCATCGCCGTAGATAGTGCGCCCACACGTAGTGGTGATTTTTTTTTGTCGGTAGCTGCATCTGTGGCGTGCAAGATGAGATCGGCTGAGTGTAGCGCTGGCGCCAGACTTCGGCAGCGCCTGAAGAGAGCTGATGTCCCAAATAGGATTCTTTCTAACTATGTGACAGGATCGAAGGGCATGATCCCAGCCGCCTCGTTGATTTGCGCCCCAATCGTCCTGAGGCCACGTTGCAGTGCCGCATTGAAGTCAACGTGGCCAGTCGAGGCATGATGATCCGAGATCTCGGGCAGCATCTGTGCCCACAGTAGGGCCATTGTTTCCGCTGCTGGGTGTGCCGCGATTGCCGCCCGGAGGCCGTACTCAAGAGCCTTGATGTATCCCAGTTGGGCGGCAAGTTCTGCTTCAACGCCGGCATGGGCGCCGGCAACGCTGGGGGTGTCCATGTGAGCTCCCATCGACAGTGAGTGGAATAACGGCAATAGTGGGTTGGCCCCATATGGACCCGAGCTTTGAGCATCCTCAATGTTCTGCTGCGCGCTGACCAGCTCCTTGTTGCCGTCGACACTTTGGCCGAGGACGCACTCACCGGAGCGCCCTCAGCGGGGGCCAAACTACTACTGATCCCCCAGCACAATCTGGTGCTGGCGACTCGGGGAAGCGCGCAGTTCTTCCTACGCATCTACGAACTGGCCCTGCAGGCCAGCTTCCGCGCGGATTTCACCATGGAGCAGCTCGGCAGGGAGCTTGGACTTGTGGTTGACCAGGTGTGGCCAGCGTACGAGAAAGCCGCGCTGAACGCCGGAATGGCTCCGTCGGTTATAGGAACCGAACTCGTCCTGGGCGGGTGGTCACCTCAGGCGGGGCGCATGGTGGCCACCGCATATGCCAAAAGCGTCAGCGGGGAGCCCGCGCGAGTGCAGCAGCTGGCTGGTGGCTTGGCGTCGCCTGGCGATCCACTGAAGGGGAGAAGCGACAGCTTTGATCCAGAGGATGTTCTGGTGGCCGGTCGGCTGCAGGCCGCCTGGCTCAATGGCCGTGTAGGAAGGACGGTGGCAGGCGGTCGTCTGCTGGCGGCTGTCCTACGGCAGGGGCAGGCGACTGTCCAAGATATTGGACCCCTCTAGGGGCTCATAGCGGGGCAGCGCGCTACATGTCGGCCGATGCCTCGACAGCCAGGCGTCAGACGAATCGTAGTCACCTGGGCGAAGTCGCCCCGGCATCCGCGCTCAGGGTGAGGTATGAGATTTGCTGATAACCTCGTGTCGAATCCTGTATAGGCAGCAATCCGTGATTGATGACCCGCTTCCGCAGAGTTGGAAAGATCTTCAGGATGGTGTGGCACGTATATTCACAAATCTGGGCCTCATTGCTGATACCGAGGTTACAGTGGAAACTTCGCGGGGCTCCGTAACTCTGGATGTCTTGGCATTGGATTCCGCTAGTCTTGATAACATTAAATACGTTGTTGAGTGCAAGAATTGGGGTTCTGCAATTCCTCAGTCGGTAGTGCATTCGTTTACAACGGTGATGCATGAGACGGGGGCCAATATTGGATTTATTGTTTCAAAGGTAGGGCTGCAGTCAGGCGCGGAGCAGTACACGGCGAATACCAATATTTCAGGCCTTACCTACTTGGAATTTCAGCAGCGATATTTCAATTCTTGGTGGTATAGATATTTCTGCCCGTTGGTGGGGGACGCGGCTGATAAGCCGCTGCAGTTCATCGAGCCGATCAATTCTGCAAGGGATAGGGCATGCAGCGATCTGTCAGCAGAAAAGAAGGCTGAATTTGATGCTTTGAGAGAGCAAAATGGCATCTTGGTAATGATGCTATCAATGTTGAATATTGGATCTATTGCCCCCCCATCTGGCGACAGCCGATTTTCAACATCCGCCTCCTAGTATCGAAGAATTTAAACTCTCGGTGGCATCTGTCGCGCCTCACGTCACCCTTAGCGCCGCAAGCTATAGAGGCATCATGCACGAGCTGATTGACTATCTGGGGGACTTGTCCGTTCAGTTTGACGCTATTTTGGGGTTCGAATTGTTCCCCGGCGACCTCTCCTTGACGGGGGTCACTCTCAGGGGCCCGCCTGGTAACAGGCCTCGGAGATAGGGTTCCGGCGTTCTAGAGCCTCCCGTCGCGTGAGCGCGCGGGGTGTCAAGGCTGGCAGTGGCTCTCGATTTCGGGATAGCATCCCGTCCCCCTCTGGCGGTGCCGGGGCAATTGGATACACTACCCCGCATGACGAGCATCACCATCCCCGGTGGCCTGCTGGTTGCCATCGAGGGAATCGATGGGGCCGGCAAGTCGACCTTGGCCAAAGGCCTGACCGAGCGGCTGCGCGCCCATGGCGTGGCCGTTTCGACCAGTAAAGAGCCAACCAATGGCCCCTGGGGCGCCAAACTTCGTCAATCCGCCGAATCCGGTCGTCTGAGCCCGGAGCAGGAGGTCGAATACCTGCTAGCGGATCGTCGCGATCACGTCGAGCAGTTCATTGAGCCAGCGCTGCAGCGCGGTGAAGTGGTGATCTTGGACCGTTACTTCCCGTCCATGGTGGCCTACCAGGGCGCCGCTGGGCTGCCCATTGAAGACCTGTCGACTGCGAACGACTTCGCGCCGCGGCCGCACCTGATGCTGCTACTCGACGTAGAACCGGCCACAGGGCTGGAGCGGATCCGTGCACGCGGTGACCGCCCCAACCACTTCGAGAATGAGGAGAATCTGGCCATGTGCCGGCAGATATTCCTAGGCATGGCGGAGCGATCTAAGGTGGTGGTGGACGCATCTAAGCCAGAAGCAGACGTCCTCGAGGACTGCTACGCACGGCTGGTGGTCCTGTTCGCTCAGAACGTCGGTAACCTGTCGCTGGAGAACATCCAGAAGGTCGGCGCGCTGATGGAAGGGCACTTGGCTTAAGCCAGTCAGCTCGCAATCGCAGTCTCTGCGACTCCCGGCCGTATTCTTACGGCCATGCTCCCCTCGATTGGCTACCAAGGCTTTCGCACCGCCCCCATCCCGTCGGGTTGGGTGCAGATGGGTGACCGCTGGGCACTGTGGTGGAACGGGCGCGAGGTGGCCAGCGTCACCTCGGCCCGCGAGGGTGGTTACCGCCTCCATCTGGACGCCCTGAAGATGTGGCAGACCAAGAACGCCCCAGTCGCCAGCATTCTCCAGGGCAAGCGCTTCGCCGAGCGTTGGTGCGCCGCCAGGCTGTACCCGGGCCTGCCGCTGCGAGAGGCGGTCGTCCGCCTGACCGACAGCACACCCATCAAGCCGGCGCCACCGCTGCCTGGCTTGCCGCCTACTCCTGAGCAACAGCAACAGGCCGAACGCCTAGGCGCGGCGGCGGCTGCAGCATCGGCCCGCGTGATGGCCGCATTGGAGCCGATCCAGCCGCCGACGGAGATCAAGCCCAGGGCAAAGGGGCCATGGAAGGGGAGAATCCGACCCAGCAATGCCGATTTCTCAAGGGTGTGACCATTCCCTTGGTCGTCGCGGGGGCTACTCTATTCGTCGCGAAGGCTGGGGTGCTGCAGGGTCACGATGAGATTGATGACGCCCGAGCGGTGGCTAGACCGCTACTTCGAAGAGGGCAGCCGCCCGTCCATGCAGGTTCTGCAGCGACTGCTGCGCGAAGGTAAGCTGCCCGGCCGCAAGGTCGGCGGTGCCTGGTTCATCGACGAACACGAATGGCTGGCGAATGGCGACGATCTTGTCCTGAGGGTCTTGAGTAGTTCTTAAGGCTGGAGGCAGTCCCGCCGCCTGGCTTCGGCATCGCCTTGGGTTCGGAGCTATAGCCATGAATTGGCTCCGCATCCAATGAGGGGTAGCATCCGCTCAGGCAGCCACGCCGGCTGCAGGACGCCCTCTTGGGGATGACCCCAGAGGCAGGGGAGTGGGGGCAGTGAAAGGATTTCTGATGCTCTTTCTGGGGCTGGCATTGGCGTGGGCAAGCGTGGCTGATGCGCGCGGCGTTCGGGTCAGCGGTTACGTCAAGAAGGACGGGACCTATGTCGCCCCGCACTACAGAAGCGCTCCGAATCGGTCGACGCAGGACAACTACTCAACGCGGGGGAACTACAACCCCTATACGGGCCAAGCTGGCAAGAAGGATCCGTACGCGCTACCTCCGCCGAGGGGAGGATACGGATCCGGATACGTGCCCAGTGCCCAGGCGTCGACCTATTCCCAACCGGTCTATAGGAGCCCTTCGGCTCCGACGGAACCGACTACATATCGCTTGGCAGACTCCAGCGGCGGCTGGCCCAGGTTCAACGCGCCGGCCATCGCAAGCCCGGAGAGTGTGGACGATGCGGAACGCTACGGTAGTGGCCGCTCTAACTATCTGGCGTCGGCGGTCGGAAGTCTCTGCAACGAGTTCTTGCTAGCCGCTGATGAGATGGCCAGGTCGGCAGAGACCTTGGCCAAGTGTGCTTCGCGGATGGATCCCAGGCAGACCTGCGCAGTCGAGGCTGATGACGCTATGCAGTCGTCCATTCGATACCAAGTCAGCGCAAGCAAGGCACAGAGTTACTGTCGCGGGCCGTAGCAGATCGATTGGAGGAAGCGCCATGTCTAGTGAAGATTGCACCGTACCGTGGGAACTGAGGGCAATCGGTGCACATGACGTCGGGATCCTTTTAGGCTTGGCGCCACGCACGGTCCTAGAGACCGTCGCCTGCAGGCCGGATTTCCCTTTGCGTGTATCAATGCGGCCAGCGACTTGGGTTGCAGGAGAGGTTCTCAAATGGAGGGACGAGAACAGGGGCATTCCGAAGGGCCGGAAAGGCAAGCGGAGCAGTGCATCGGCCGCCGCCGCTAAGCCTGCCGCGCGTCGGTCCGCCGGCGACCCTTAGTTCTCCGGTTCGTCGGTGCCAAGAGGGCCGCAAGCCTTTCATCGGCCGAGCCAGGGCGGGGGACTGATTGGGATGTTCTTGGTGCTGCTTGCCCTACTGCCGATGCCCGCCGCGAGCGCTCCCACCAATCCTCAAGATCGGCCGGGTGAATGCGATCCGACCTGGCACTAGCTCCTAGCCGGACAGCCACAAGTTGGCCTGCGTCTATGGCTCTTCGAATCGTCTTGGGCGAGCAGGCGCTGCATTCTGCCGCCTCGGCAATCGTCATCAGCCTTCCAGACAGGGCCACTAGCGCTTCCCCTGGCGCTGTTCATGGCGCCGCAGTCGGGCCAATGCCTCCGCGACCTGGGGCGAGGTGGTCCCAGCCGAAGGAGCGGAAGTGACCGCGCTCCGCGACTTCCAGCTGCCCGAGTCGTGGATTGCCCTGTACAGCTCGCTCTTCTCGTAGAGCTTCTTCCCCATGAACTGTCTAGGAGAAAGGCCGCACTCTCCGGCCTTCGAATTGAACTGGCTGACTGACACGCCGCAGTAGTGCGCGGCCTCGTCCACGGTTAGCCAGTCCTTGCCAGAAAGGTCGATCCGCAGGGCGGTCAGCTGCTGCCTCAGCAGGGCGATCTCCTGCTCAAGCAGCAGTTCGGCTGGCAACTCGTCCATGGCGTCTCCTCTGTCTGTACCCGAGAGTAGCGCCCTGCGGCATGATCGGCACAGGCCACTCTGAGATGTCCGATGAATGGGCAAGTGCTTTCGCGCGATGAAGTCGAAGAGATCACTCGAACTCCTATCAGGGTGCGGCAGTTGGCCTTCTTCACGCAGAATCGGATCCCTCATTACATCAACGAGTACAACCGGGTGATCGTGCTGCGTAAGGCCGTGGGAGCGCCAGAGAGGCCTGACGCGCCTAGGCCCGTGTGGCGTTCTAACAAGTAGGTTTGAAATGTCTGAAAAGCTCTGCCTGACCAAGGACGAGATCAAGGCGCTGACGCGTACACCTCTAAAGGCGCGACAGCTCCAGTTCCTTCGCCAGAACGGCATCCGCCACTACATCGATGGGTACGGGTGGCCGGTGGTCCTGCGGGCCGCAGTGGGCATCGACGAGCCGGCGCCGGCTGTCAAAGCCGTCCCGTGGCGATCCAACAAGCTCGGGCCACTTCCTGGCTGATCGGCCAAGCAAACGAATTTCAAACCCATAACACGATAGGGAGGGGCATCAGCCTCTCCTCTATGCCGGCGCAATGCCGGCTCCCTACTGACTAGGAGCCTATCGTGTTCATCGAACGATCCAATTCCCCCCTCGAGTACCTGGCCGCCTTCGCGGTCGTCTTCATGGCAGGCGTTCTGGCAAGCAGTCGCTCGACCTGACGATCAGCCGGGGCGCATTTTTTGGCCCCGGCCACTTTTTAACTAGTTCCTCCCCTCTGAAAAGTTAGATCCCGGCTGAATTTTGGGTCAAATAAATCAATGGCTTACGCACTGTATTTTTCTACAGGGGGCTAAATGGATGGTTCTGCCAGCGCTTGGTTCGTAGGCTCGTCCACACACCACAGACGGCCAGGCGTCATGCAGAACAACTCACCAAAACCACTCCGAATGCTCCGTCGGGCAGAAGTCCAGGCTCGCTTGGGCATCGCACGATCCACGCTGTACGGCTACCTCAACAAGCGCTCGCCGAGCTACCTGCCGTCCTTCCCGAAGCCGCTTCGCTTGGGAGCGTCAGTCCTGTTCCTTGAACATGAAGTTGATGACTTCGTTGTGGGCCTGATTCAGGCCAGGGAGGTGGGGCGCCGCTAGCCCTAAATTTCCTAGATCGACGCCGATCTTAGCCCCCTGCATGGGCTGGAAACGGCACGTGTGCTGGGCATCTTCTTACATTGGCTCAGTAGGAATAAACACTGTTACTCCTGACCTCCAGTAGGAGGGATGGGGATGGCAACGACAATGAAAACACCATTGAAGAACAACAGCAGTTTCATGCGCGAACGCGCTTACGTTTGGGGTGAAGACGGCACCCTCTTCATCACCCACCAGTTGAACGCAGTCTTAGAGGTCAAGCGTATTGTCGAGATGATGGGTAAGCTAATGGCAAGCCGTAAGGCGCCGTTCGGAGTCATGACGAAGCACGGCCGCGAGTGGGTTGAAAAGACCGAGCTGGGCGATTCCATCCTGCTCTGCCTCAAGTCCGGTCTCCGGGAAATTGATGAGCACTTCCCCGCTCACCGCCATAGCCCGCTCTTTACCCTGTTCAAGCGTTTCCTCGGTCCGTTCATGTTTCTGGGAGGCAAGGCTTGGCCGGAGGACGTCCCGCGCCTCAATGCTGCGGTAGCGAAGATCCGGGCCTTCGCAAAGGGGGAGGCCTTAGGCCGCCGTCTGGGCAACCTGAAGCGGGCGGAGCGCGAGAACGCTAAGTCTTGCAAACGACTGCTCAAGGCGCTGCGGGCACGCTACTCCAAGCTGCTGGTGGTTCGCCTGGACCTGGAATACTTCTCGAACTTCTGTCCAGGGAGTGGCTTCAGGGGGCAGGCAATGACCTTGAAGGACGCGCAGACCCATCGTGATCGCTTTCTAGACCATCTCCGCAAGGGGGCGTATGCCGAACACCTCGCAGGTTACATGTGGAAGATGGAATACGGCTTGGAGAAAGGCCACCACTTCCACATGGCTATCTTCTTCGACGGGCAGCGTGTGTCTCGCGACATCGTCCTCGGGGACTTGCTGGGCCGCTATTGGCAGGAGAAGGTAACCGCCTCCAAAGGCATGTTCTTCAACTGCAACAAGAAGAAGGACGCCTATGATCGTTGCGGCATTGGCATGGTTAATCGCGGGGACGACGAGAAGTGGGTGTGCCTGGAAGACGCGCTGCGCTACTTGACGAAGGTTGATCTGTACCTGCGCTTCCGACCCGAAGGTCGCGCGCGCACGTTCGGGTTGGGCGGTCCGTACGGTGGGATCAAGGCTGGTCCGGCCCTCGCGCCCTCTTTGGGGCTGGAAACTAGGGCTTCCGCCTAGCGCTTAGGCTGTCGTAAAGATCGTAGAGGCGTGTCTGCTTGATGAGCCGATATCCCCACCCCGCATCAGTGTGTAACCTGCCGCCGCCAGGCCCGAGCTTGGCGGCGGCTTCTTTCAGTTGGCGCCTAATTCGGAATGGCGTCGCCTTGTGCTGGTTCAGCAACTCGACAACTGCGACCTCGCGCTTCGCTTCGTTGATCGCTTTTTTTCTTTCCGCCCCTAGGCGGCCATACTCAGCCGCTAAGCGAGCCGCGCCGGCCCGGTCTGATGATTCGTATCTGCCCTCCATGAACCCGTCTTGATGAGAGACGATGGACTTGGCATAGCAGAGGTAATACCAAGCCGCCTCGACGCTTCCGCTTCTGTGAAGCGTTCGGGCAAGTGCCAGCGCATCCGTGACTGATCGAAAGCGAACGGATGCCAGAGGGGTAAGGCACATTTGTTCGGTTAGTGGATCGCCTTCCAGTCCAAAGCTTCGCTCCAGGCGGGAACAACCCTCCTCAAAGGAAGGGGTGGCACTCTGATCCTCGTCACTTTTTTGCATAGCTTCATCCTTGTGCTGAACGGGTCAGTCTGAGTTCACCGCCTGAATCTGGCTAGGCCCCGGCTTCATCTATCGCAGCTCAAAGTGAGTCGAATGGTGAGTCGAAAGTTGCTAGTGGCGGACAAAAATGAAGTTAAATCAAATAGATGAGACATCGATGTGGTTGCTGGTGGGCCACCACGTTGATGTTCAGGTAATTCGAGTCCGTTGTCTGGGCCATACAGCATAGACCGGATCACCCGCGCCGGCTTGACCAAGGGCCTGATCGGCAAGACCGGTTGGCACTGGCCTGCGGCGGTGGTTATTGTGGACAGCCACTGTACCCACTGCACTGACCCGATCAACTAAGTTCTGTCAGGCCCCAAGGCCTCCAGCGCCCCGGTTGTCGTTGATCGGTCACGTGTCCTTTCCCGGTAAACACCTGGATCAGATCCCCCTTGACCGAATTTGCTAGCAGGGTGACATCTCGCCGGGTAGCATCTGAACGGAAATCGGCAGCAGTACGCCGGACATGGGAAGGGCATCTGGCGCCTTGTTAGGCGAATGATCAGGGGGCGCAGGGTTCGATGAGTTTTGCCAAGCCACCGGTGTACATCGAAGAGATTCTCCGTAGATCCGATCAGGGGATCACGCGGCCCTTCTTGTGCCGCGGCGATGACAACTCGCTCTATTACGTCAAAGGCTCGGCAGCCAATAAGCGCAGCCTCATCTGCGAGTGGATGGCTGGCACGCTGGCGTCCGGATTCGGGCTCAACGTGCCTCAGTTTGAGATCGCTTACGTCCCTGATGGCCTAGCTGATCTTCACCCAGAAGGTCGGGACCTTGGGTCTGGCCCAGTTTTCGCGTCTCAGGCCGCTTATAATCTGAATGAAATTCTTTTCGTTCAGGCTGGTCGAGTCCCTCTCGAAGTGCGTCGTGACGTAATTGCATTCGACTGGTGGGTCCGGAACGCGGATCGATCATTGACAGCGACTGGCGGGAACCCAAACCTGCTGTGGGATGCGGCAAGTAGCAACCTAGTGGTGATCGATCACAATCAAGCCTTCGACCCAGATTTCGACCCCGGGACCTTCCTGGCGACGCATGTCTTCCAAGCTGAATTCGCCGCGTTGTCTTCGGATCTGATGCTCATGGCACACTACGCTGATCGGATGAAAGCTACTCTTGACCTGTGGTGGGACAATGCTTGGGGTCGCGTTCCTGGCGAGTGGCTGTACCACGACGACGAACAGACGATACCAACCGATTTCGATCCAGCCGCCAGTCTCGCACTGGTGGCACGCTGTTATGACCAGGACCTATGGAGGCTCCCATGACTTTGCGAGTCCCTTGCCAATACGCCATCATTCAGTTCATGCCCTATCCAGAGACTGGGGAGTTCGCGAACGTAGGCGTGGTCTTGGCGTGCCCGCAGATGCGTTATCTGAGTGCTCGCATTGCTCCATTAAGGCGAACCAAAAGGATCACCGACTTTTTCGATGGACTTGAAGCGCGAGTCTACCGTGAAGCTTTGCGCTACATTGAAGAGGACCTGCAGAGGTTCGCAAATGCAGTCTTGCACGATCAGATCAAGGCTACTTCGGCTTTTAGCGAGATCACTAGATCGCGTGAAGCCTTGATTCGATTTGGGGCGACCCGCACCATCATGAGCGATGGTCATCCAAATGATACGTTGCAAAGGCTCTACGAACGTTTTGTGGAGCGGGACTTTGCAACGAAGGAATACCACGAAACGGCCATGCGCCAGAGGTTGGACGCCCTGTTGGCGAATGCCGAGCTTCGTAGTTACTTCACAGAAACTGTAATTGGCGATGACAATTATCCAGTGAAGTTCCCCTTCGTATCAATCAATCCGCGTGCGCCGCAGATAGTGATCAAACCACTCAACTTGGACCAGGACGAGCCGTACAAAATTTTCGAACATGGCCAGGCTTGGCTTGGTCGAGTAGCTCGATTGCGGAAGCACGGGCAGCTCCCCGGTACGGTTCTTTTTGCTATCGATGAAGCGCGCGATGGCGACAAGCGAATCCAAGCAGCAGCTGAGATTGCTGGTGATCTCAGAAATGCTGGTGCAATCGTAGAACCGCTACGTCACGCGGATGCAATTTTGCAGGTAGCGAGACAGGCTAAGCTCTAGCCCTGAGAACCCCGCTTCGGTGGGGTTTTTCATGTTCCTCCGTAAGGGTTGGGTTGCTGCAGGAGCCGGTCTCCGCGCAGTGATAAATGTTTCCGGCTGACGTCGGGCGTCCCGCCGCCGAAAGTCCTTTGCCGTCGCTGTGGCAAGGTGTGTCACGCCACGCGTTCATCTGGGTCGCACGACCTGGTTGATGCGCTGCGGCCAAGTTGGGCCATCCAGCGAATGCTTGCGCCGTTGCTCACCTCAATCGGCAACATGACACGCTCTCCCCAGTTCAATTGACTGGACTGCTCTCCCATGCCTGCACCCAATGTGATCGTTGGGTGTTGTACTTGGAGGTTGAGTCTAAGCCATGTTGACGTTTTTGACTTGGTTTTGGATTGCTTTCATGGTTCAGAAGCCACAGTTGGCTAGATTATTTTGGTAGGAATATGCGTGCCTTGAGGGTGCGGAAGTGCATTTTTAGCTGGTCTACTGCTTTCCCCGTGCATGTCGATAGGCAGTGATCCGTTGTGAGCCTCGACACACCAGTGCTGAGGGTCAGCCAAAGCTGATAGGTTGATAGCATGGACTATCTGATCATGATGGCTGTTCTTGTTCTAGTTTTCGTCGTGTTCTGTGTGGGGATTGTATTCACCTATGGTGTGACCTCTTTCATCCTTGAGTTGCTTACGCGAGTGTTCTCCGAGTGTTCCTGCTCTTGCCGGAACGACTGTCCATGCCGCCGGTCCTCCGGACGAGGGCGATCAGATTGAACAGTGATGAGGCCAGCGCAGCCCGTGTAGCTCGAGGATTCACGCGCTGATGAGACTGAGGAGTGGGTAATTCTTTCTTGTCATCATTAAAGGAAACTTGACACCCAGCCCGCCGCAGTAGACCTTTCTCCGCATGACTATCAATATCGAATCGCTCAGCCTTCGGGAGCTGGGCGCTCTGGTGGCTGCGGCCGAACAGCGCAAAGCCCTCATCACCACCCGCCGCCCGGCCGCCGCCGTGCGCCGCCTGCTGAAGGCCGCTGCCGCTGAAGCCGGTTACACCATCGAAGAACTCTTCGGTGACGAAGCCGGTGAAGCACCCGCACCCGCACGCAAACCCGCCCGACCTAAATCCGGCAAGGTCGCACCCAAGTACCGCGATCCGGAATACAAGCGCCTGACCTGGACCGGCCGTGGCCGCATGCCGCGTTGGCTGGCACACAAGGTGTCCATGGGCCACAAGGTCACCGATTTCCTGATTCCGGGCCTGGCCAAGCCGACCGCGGGCAAGACCAGCAGCATCGGCAAGCGCACCGTCATCAAGAAAGCCTGAGGCCTGCGTCCCACTCCCGTGCATTGGGTGGGGCTGCCTGCGCGTTCCGCATCTGAATCGATCTAATATGCTCCCATCTATCCAGCACGGGAGCGCACGGCATGGCGTTGGGCAAGTGGATGATGGCCGCCTGCATGGCAGCAGCATTGGCAACGGGCGCGCAGGCCGCGCCGCCGGTCACCTCGGGTAATCCGATCCTGCAGGGCTGGTATGCCGACCCGGAAGCCGCGGTGTTCAACAACCGCTACTGGATATTCCCGACCACCTCCGCCGAGTACGACGCGCAGACCACCTTCGATGCGTTCTCCTCGCCCGATCTGGTGCACTGGATCAAACACGCCGACGTTCTTAACGCCAAGCACGTGCCCTGGGCCAAACGCGCGATGTGGGCGCCATCCGTGGTGGAAAACAAGGGCAAGTACTACTTCTTCTTCGCCGCCAACGACATCAAGAACGATAGCGAGCTGGGTGGCATCGGCGTAGCCGTGGCCGGCCGCCCGGAAGGCCCTTACAAGGATCTGCTCGGCAAGCCGCTTGTGGGCGCCTTCCATAATGGCGCGCAGCCCATCGACCAGTTCGTGTTCAAGGATGACGATGGCGCCTGGTACATGATCTACGGCGGCTGGAAACACGCAAACATCGTGCGCCTGAAGGACGATTTCAGCGGCGTGCTGCCGCTGGCCGATGGTTCGCTGTTCAAGGAAATCACGCCGGCGCCGGAGTACGTGGAAGGCCCGCTGATGTTCAAGCGCGGTGGGCGCTACTACTTCATGTGGTCCGAGGGCGGCTGGGGCGGCCCGGATTACACGGTGGCCTATGCCATTGCCGATGCACCCACCGGCCCGTTCAAGCGCGTCGGCACGGTGCTGCAGCAGGATGAGGCCATCGCCACCAGCGCCGGCCACAACTCGGTGATCCAAGTGCCGGTCACCGACCGCTGGTACATCGTCTACCACCGTCGCCCGCACGGTGACACCGCCCGTGACCACCGCGAGACCGCCATCGAGCGGATGGAATTCGATGCGCAGGGCCACATCCTGCCAGTGAAGATCACCCATGAGGGCGTGGCAGCCGATCCGCTGCGCTGAGGCCAGCGCAGCGGCAAGGAATCAGGCGTTCTGGAACACCGCCAGCTGCGCGGCAAACGCGCGCTGGTAGGCCGGCCGCGCCGTCGCGCGCGCCACGTAGTCAGCCAACCCGGGGAACTCATCGACGATACCGCTGCTCTTCAAGCGCAGCAGCACCGACACCATCAGCAGGTCGCCGGAACTGAACGCGCCGTCCAGCCACGGGCCGTCGCCCAGCCGCGTCGACAGTTCCTGCAGCCGCCGCCGCACGCGCTCGTCCAGCATCACCAGCCGCTGCGCGTACCAGGGCTGTTCGCGCTCCAGCACCCAGGCCATCGAACGCTCGACAATCGGAGGCTCCACGGTGTTCAGCGCGGCGAACATCCACACGATCGCGCGCATGCGGCCGTTCGCATCCGCAGGCAGCAGGCCCGGATGCTGTTCGGCCAGGTGCAGGATGATCGCGCCGGATTCAAATAGCTGCAGGTCGCCGTCCTGCCAGGTGGGAATCTGCCCAAATGGGTGGCGCGTACGGTGTGCGGGTTCCTTCATCTCAGCAAAGGTCAGCAGCTGCACGTCGTAGGCGATGCCCAGTTCCTCCAGCGCCCAGCGCACGCGCATGTCGCGGGCCAGGCCCTGGCCGCGGTCGGGGGAAGTGGCGAAGGCGGTTAGGATCGGGTGCATGGTGGTGCTCCTGCAGGCGACGGGCCTGCCTTTCCTGTTCCGACGAATGACGGGGGCGGGAATCGACACCTGGCCGCACCTACCTGAGCATTTACCGAAAGGGACCGCTGTCGGATACTTCAGCGACGCTCCACCGAGGTCATGGAACCATGAGACACCGTCGTCCCGCCCTCGTGCCGCTTCCTTCTCCCCGCGAGGATGACGCATCGTTTCTTGCGTTCGCGTGGTTCCGGGAGGAAGAGTACGCCATCTTCAAGGCGCTCCTGCCTGAGCGTGACTGGCACGATACGTTTGCCGAGTGGGAGAAAGATATTGAGCGCCACGTGTGGCTCGCCAGAGTGAGTGGGGTCGGCACTCTCCGGGTGACAGTGGCGGTGGCTGACTTTGTGGAATGGTGCTTGGCAAGCGATCTGCCCGTCGAGTCGTCTTCGCTGTCGAAATTCGCGTCAGCGCATGGCGCACTGTCTGAGTGATGAGCACGTGCGCAATCGTTCTCGTCGCGTGAATCACATGCAAGAGAGCGTGAACAGTCAGTTGCCGTTCGAGACAGTGATTCCTGCATAAAACAGTGCTCACCCGCGCCGCACATGCACTTCTCCACTCTGGTCCTGCAGGCAACGGACACACCGCTGCCCTCATCCCGCAGACCCGATCAAGGAGAAACACCATGAGCACCCAGTCCACCATCGAACACCGCCTCAACGACCTGATCGAGATCGCCCGCGACGGCAAGTCGTTCTACGAAGAGGCCGCGACCAAGGTGAAGGACACCGAGCTGTCCGCACTGTTCGTGCGCATCGCCGGCGTCAAGGCGCGCATCGTCTCCTCACTGAGCAGCGCGGTCGTCGCCACCGGCGGCAAGCCGGCCGAGCACGGCACCATGGTCGGTTCCATGCAGCAGTTCTACGGCAAGGTGCGCGCTGCCTTCGGTGATACCAACTACGGCTACGTCGCCGAGCTGGAAGAATCGGAAGACCGCCTGCTGGCTGCGTTCAAGGACGTGCTGAACGACAACGACCTGCCGCCGGCCGTGCGCCAGGAAGTGACCGCGTGGCTGCCGGAAGTGCAGGATTGCCACCGCGTGATGCGCGACCGCAAGCATGCGATGAAGGCGGCCTGATCGCTGCAGCCGCATGGCCAAGGCCGTTCGCGGGGCCCCGCTTCAAGCGGGGCCTTTTTGTTTCCCGTAGCCTGGGCCTGCAGCCCGTGGCGGCTTGGCTGTGGCCGCGCTAGGATGCGCGCACGAACCCCTGGGGCGAAAGGCATGAAAAGGATGTCATGGGTGGGTGGCGTGCTGTTGCTGGCGCTGGCGGGTTGCAAGGTGGCGTATGTGAAACCGGATTCGGTGCTCGCGCCGGACCAGGGCGTGGTGCTGATGTCCACCCACTGCGGCCGTGGGGTCAATGTCCTGATGGTGCATGCCAGCGGCACCGCGCCCGTGCAGGGTGGCCACGTCGTCGAGTTCGCGTGCCGTGGTGGGCTGATGGCCGTACCGATGAAACAGGGCCGCTATTACGTGGGCGTCCTGTTAGGGAACCCCATGGTCAGGCCGGAGGCTCATGCCGAGCTGGCGTCCGTGTCGTTCACTGTGGTCCCAGGCCAGATTACTTATATCGGTGAAATCAATGCCACGTGGCAGAGCACGCCGATGGACGTGACGGGCGGTACCCTCTACGTGAGCGACCGGGCAGATGAATCGCTGCAGCTGGTGAAGCGCCGGCAGCCCTGGCTGCTGGAACGGCACCCGTTCAAGGTACAACTGGCGCGCGCAGCAAGCGGCCAGCCATCGCCAGCCGAGGTGGATGCGTTTCGCACCAGTTGCCCTGACGAGGCCTGCCGGGAAAAGGTGGCCCCGCCGCTGGACATGTATTGCCCCACCCGTGGGTCATGCGCCGCGCCCTGATGAGAGGCCGGTGATGTGCCATCGCAGGTGCGGGTGAGGCAGGGTACTGTCAGCGCTGCTGCCCGGGCGTGGGTCGCGGCCACGCCGATGCGGCAGGCGTCTGTTGCTCTTGCTCTTGCTGCTGCTGCTGCATCTGCATCTGCTGCTGACGCTGCGCATTGGCATGCCGTGCATGTCCGCCTTCGCGGCCAATGGCCGCCATGTGCTGGCGATTGCGGCTGATTGCCACGCCGCCTTTGCGGCCGGCCACGCGCGCCTCGGCGGAATCAAATTCATGCGCGTTACCCGAGGCATGCGCAGCGCGCCCGCCTTTGGCTGCAATCGTACGCTGCTTGTCTTCATCCATCGATGCAAAACCGCGGTTCTGCCCGCCGTGGGGTGCAGTGGCCATGCTGTGTCTCCTGTGCGGAAGGGGCGCCGCCTGCGCGGACGACCGGTCCCATGCTGCACAGCCAAGGCTAACGACAGGTGGACATCCCTGCGCCCGCATTCACGCGGGAAATGCACGTGTTTGACGCCGTGTTATCGAAGGCGCTGTGTGAACAGGCTATCGCCGCACCATCCTGCATGCCTAGAATCAACGTATCCCGGTAGCTCCCGGGCGCTGTTGAGTGAATGGATTCAATGAAGATCCTGTTGACCGGAAGTTCGGGGCGGATCGGCCGCGCGATCTTCGGTGCGCTGGCTGCCGAGCATGACGTGGTGGGGCTGGACCGCAGCCCGTTCAACACCACCCGCATCATCGCCGATGTCACTGACCGCCAGGCGCTTGAGCGTGCGCTGCGGGGTGTCGACGCGGTGATCCATACCGCCGCCCTGCATGCGCCGCATGTCGGCCTGGTGCCTGATGCGGTGTTCCAGCAGATCAATGTCGACGCTACCGCGCAGATGCTGCAGCTGGCCCAGCAGGCCGGCGCCCGCCGCTTCGTGCTGACCAGCACCACGGCGCTGTACGGCCACGCAGTGGTGGCCGGTGGTTGCCGCTGGATCGATGAATCCACCGAGCCGCTGCCGCGCACCATCTATCACCGCACCAAGCTGCAGGCCGAAGCGCTGGCTGAGCAGGCAGCGGGCGAGGGCTTTGACGTGCGCGTGCTGCGCATGGCGCGCTGCTTCCCCGAGCCGCCTGAGCGCATGGCGATGTTCCGCCTGCACCGCGGTATCGACGCACGTGACGTGGCCAGTGCCCATGCGGCGCTGTTGGGGGATGACGGTGGCAGCTTCCAGCGCTACATCGCCTGTGCGGCCACGCCGTTCCATCGCAGCGACTGCTTGGAGCTGGCGGCCAATCCGCGGCAGGTGCTGGCGCGGCGGGTGCCACAGCTGCTGGCCGAGTTCGAACGGCGCGGCTGGCCGCTGCCGCTGAGCATCGATCGTGTCTACGACAGCGGCCGCCTGCGCCGGGCGCTGGGCTGGCAGCCGCGTTTCGGCCCGGAGGGCGTACTGCAGCAGTACGCGGCGGGCAGCATCGAAGTGCTGCCGCGGATGCAGTGGCTGGGCGACCGCGTCGATTCGTAGCGTCGAGCTTGCTCGACGGCTCTGCTTTTGTAGAGTCGAGCCATGCTCGACTGGCCGTGCCAGAAGCAGTCGAGCAAGATCGACTCTACCCACGGCGGCGTCGAGCAAGTCCGGTGCCACCCGCAAATCTGACCGGATTCAGGTTCCAGTTCGCAGTTTTCCTCAACCGTCCCCGCGCCTTGCCGCTAACCCGGTACGTGCCTTGCCACCGTGGGTTCCGATCCACAGCCGGCAGGTGGCGGCGCGAGGGATCGCGCATCTGCGCGGTGCCGTCGTGGTGCCGGTTGTCCTGAACTGCCTGCGGATCCTCCCCATGCCTTCTTCCCGCTCTGCCGCTGCCCGCCGCCCGGGCAGCATCGCCCACAAGCTGATGCTGGGCACCGCCTTGATCGCGCTGCTGTGCTTCGGTGTGACCGCCTTCCTGATCTACCGCCAGGCCAGCGCCAGCCTGGTCGGCGCCTCGCGCCAGACCATGGCCAGCGAAGCAAACGCCGAGGCGCGCAAGGTCGCCGCTGATCTCGGCACGGCCTTTGCCAGCAACGATGCCATGGCCGAAGCGGTACTGGCCCAGCGTGCCCGCGGCGACGTGCCCGACCGTGCTGCGTTGGCCGCCATCATCGGCGAACAGCTGCATGCGCACCCGGAGTGGGTGGGCAAGAGCACGATGTGGGAGCCCAATGCCTTCGATGGCAGGGATGCGGACTTCGTCAACACCGAAGCGCATGACGACACCGGTCGCTTCATGAGCTACTGGGCCTGGCAGGAGGGCAAGCCGCAGCAGTCGCCGTTGACCGACTACACCGATACTCCCAGTGGTTCCGGTGACTGGTACATGGGGCCCAGCCGCGACAGGCTTTCCAAGGTCAGTGAACCCTATTCCTATGCCATCGGCGGCCAGCAGGTGCTGATGAGCACCCTCACCACGCCGATCGTGGAAAACGGCACGTTCCTGGGTGTGTTCACCGTGGACTTCTCGCTGGCGGCGCTGCAGAAGCACCTGGCGACGCTGACCCCGATGGGCGCCGGCCGGGTCGAACTGCTTTCGCCCAAGGGCGTGGTGCTGGCGGCGGCCGATGCGGCCGAAATCGGCAAGCCGCGCACCGATGCTGGCACCCTGAAGATGCTGGCGCAGATTGCCGAAGGCAGGACCTTCGAGGCGTTCGAGCCGGATGCTGCCGGCAACGTGCGCCTGTACGTACCGATGCAGGTGGGCAGCGCCCCGCAGCGTTTTGCACTGGGCGTGGTGGTGCCGCATGCGGTGATCGTGGCCGAGGCGCGGCAGCTGCTGTGGCTGACCCTGCTGGTGGGCGTACTGGCCGCGCTTACCCTCAGTGCGGGTGTCTACGTGCTGCTGCGCCGCCTGGCCATCCGTCCGCTGGCCGAAGCCGTGCGCATCGCCGGCGACGTAGCGGCTGGCAGGCTGGACACGGCCATGCCAGCGCGCGGCAACGATGAAGTGGGTCGCCTGCTGGAGGCAATGCAGGGCATGCGTGGCACGCTGCAGGCGGTGATGACCGCGCAGGCGGAGATGGCGCAGCGCCATGACGAGGGCCAGATCAGCTACCGCATGGATGCCAGCGCGTTCCCCGGCGAGTACGGCCGCATGGTGGCCGACAGCAACCAGCTGGTGGCGTCCAGCACCGCGGTCACCCAGCGCCTGGTGGAGGTGATGCAGCGCTATGCGGTGGGCGACCTCAGTGTGGACATGGAGGCCCTGCCGGGCGAGAAGGCGGTGTTCACCGCCGCCATGGCCACCACCAAGGCCAACCTGGGTGCCATCAACGAGCAGATCCAGCAGCTTGCGGCTGCAGCCGCCGCAGGCGACTTCGCGGTGCGTGGCGACAGCCAGCGCTTCGAGCACGACTTCCGCCGCATGGTGGAAACGCTCAACACCATGATGCAGGTGAGCGACCAGAACCTGGCCGCGCTGTCCACGCTGCTGCGCGCGATTGCCGCCGGTGACCTGAGCACGCGCATGCAGGGTGATTTCCACGGTGTGTTCGCGGTGATGCGTGACGATGCCAACAGCACGGTGCAGCAGCTGACCCGGATCGTCGGCCAGATCCAGCAGTCGGCGGCCAGCATCCGCCTGGCTGCGGGCGAGATCGCCTCGGGTAACAGCGATCTGTCGCGCCGTACCGAACAGCAGGCCGCCAACCTGGAAGAAACCGCCGCGTCGATGGAGGAGCTGACCTCCACCGTGCGCCAGAACGCCGAACATGCCCAGCAGGCCAACAGCCTGGCGGCGTCGGCGGCGGGCGTGGCCAGCGAGGGCGGGCAGGTGGTCAGCCAGGTGGTGCGGACCATGGAGCAGATCGAGGATTCGTCGCAGCGCATCGCCGAGATCATCTCGGTGATCGACGGCATCGCCTTCCAGACCAACATCCTGGCGCTCAATGCGGCGGTGGAAGCGGCGCGCGCGGGTGAACAGGGCAGGGGGTTTGCCGTGGTCGCCAGCGAAGTGCGCGCACTGGCCCAGCGCTCGGCCGGTGCGGCCAAGGAGATCAAGGGGCTGATCGACGCGTCGGTGGCGCAGGTCGGCGCCGGTGCGCAGCTGGTCCACGGCGCGGGCCGCACCATGCAGGACATCGTTGGCCAGGTCGGCCGGGTGAACGACATCATGGCTGAGATCTCAGCGGCCTCGCGCGAACAGTCGGCCGGCATCGAGCAGGTCAACCAGACCGTGGTGCAGATGGACGAAACCACCCAGCAGAATGCGGCGCTGGTGGAAGAGGCCACCGCTGCCGCACGGGCGATGGAAGACCAGGCCGAGCAGCTGGCGGTGGCGGTGTCGCGCTTCCGCCTGCAGCCTGAGGTTCCGGCGGCTGCCACCCTGCGCGCTGCCTGATGATGGAAACGACGACGCCCGGCCGGAGCCGGGCGTCGTCGGAGCAGCCTGCCGGGCGGGTGCCCGGCGTCGGCGGCAGCTTAGAACATGCCTTCGAAGGGGTTCCAGCTGGTGTTGCCCTTCACTTTTTCCTGGTAGTAGCTGTAGTTGGTGCTGGAGGCGACCAGGAAGCTGGTGGCGAACCACAGCGCCCGGACCACGATCTCCGGCAGCACGAAGACCAGCACGATCAGCGCGCAGTAGATGCCAACGACCACGATGGCCTTGCGCCACATGCCCAGGATCAGCAGGTAGATCCAGTTGAAGAAGAAGGCGAAGAAGTTGATGTTGACCTTCAGGCGGTCGCCGAAGGACAGGGCCTTCCAGGCCTGCTTGAAGCCGGGCTCCTTGGGGGCGCCGTGCTGCTGGAAGAAGTTGAAGCGGAACTGCCACTTGGGGCTGTACTGATTGAGATCGACTGCGTTCACGGATGGGGACGTCCCTGTGAGAAAACGTTTTTATGATAAATGCCTCGCATTCAGGAAACCAGTCTGACCCGTCAAAAATGTGACGCTGAACCCGTTGAGCCCTTGCGTCCGAGCGCCGCACCGTCACCCACCCGCCTTGTTTTTAGGATAGGGTGCGCAGTTCCGCTGCCGTTCGGGCCTTGCCCCGGCGTCTGCGGGACGTCCACGGAGGTTGCATGACCACACCTGTTACACCGGAAAACGCACCCGGACCGGTGCTTCTGCCGACACCCGAAGTGGTGCAGGCGCAACAACTGCTCGCCCGCCAGCAACTGGCGGTGGCGATGGACCGCGCGCGCGCGGCGAACCGCGATCCCGCAGCGCCTGAGGCGACCCTGCCCTGACGGGCGATGATGAGGTTTTGACGTGGTAGGTGCCAACCTTGGTTGGCACGCTTCTACACGGGATGCGCGGCGCCAACCGAGGTTGGCGACTACCGGGACGGCGGATCCCTGGTTGGGAATCATTATTATTTTGCTCGATCCAGTTTCCGCCCCGCCTGCGTCGGCACGGCATGCTCGGGCCCGCCATCGCCCGCTGTTTGCTGAATGGGGGAATTTCCCGGCGTAGACCTTCGCGCCCGGCTTACATTTGGCACCCTAGACTGAGCCGCATTTTCGATTCCGCCCCGTTGGAGATCGTGTGGGTTCCGGTAGTGACAGACATCGACTGCGCGGCGTGACGCCGTCGCAGGCAGGACAAGTGCGGGCGCCGGGAATGCGCGCGGGGAACCCTGGTGCGTGCCGCCTGGCCAGGAAGGCCAGCCGTGCAGCCTGGGCGGAGTAGACGCGATGGAAGCTCAAGCCACCTCCCACGCCGGCTCGGGCAACCCCGAGCTGGATGCCGGCTGGGCGCTGTTGCCGCCCGAAGCGCCCCTGCAGATGCCCGAGCAGACCCTGCGCGAAGGCAAGCTCAAGGTCCCGCGCCACCGCACCTCGCCGCGCATGATCAAGCTGCGCCGCCTGTACCTGTTCGGTGGCACTGCGGCGATGACTGCCGTGGCCACGCGGATGATGTGGCGGGTGCTGTCCACCAACGGCATCAGCGTGCTCGAAGCCTGCCTGCTGGTGCTGTTCGTCGGTCTGTTCGCCTGGATCGCGTTGTCCTTCGCCAGTGCCGTGGCCGGCTTCCTGACTGCCGTGTTCGACCGCGGCTACCGCCTGGGCATCGACCCGGATAAACCGCTACCGATCGTGCACAGTCGCACCGCGCTGCTGATGCCCACCTACAACGAAGACCCGCGGCGCCTGCTGGCCGGCCTGCGCGCGATCTACGAATCGGTGGCCGCCACCGGGCAACTGGAACGCTTCGATTTCTTCGTGCTCAGCGACACCCGTCGCGAGGACATCGCACGTGCCGAGGAGCAGGTCTTCAATGAACTGCGCGGGCTGGTGCCCGATGGCAATGTGCGCCTGTTCTACCGCCGCCGCAGCGACAACGGCGCGCGCAAGGCCGGCAACATCGCCGACTGGGTGCGCCGTTTCGGCGGCGCCTACCCGCAGATGCTGATCCTGGACGCGGACAGCCTGATGACCGGTGACAGCATCGTGCGCCTGGTGGCCGGCATGGAACACAACGCCGATGTCGGCCTGATCCAGACCCTGCCGTCGGTGATTGGTGGACGCACCCTGTTTGCCCGCATGCAGCAGTTCGGGGGGCGCGTGTACGGGCCGGTGATCGCCCGGGGTGTGGCCTGGTGGCATGGCGCCGAGAGCAACTACTGGGGCCATAACGCGATCATCCGCACCCGCGCCTTCGCCGACCAGGCCGGCCTGCCGGCACTGCCCGGCCGCAAGCCGTTCGGCGGCCACGTGCTCAGCCACGATTTCGTCGAAGCCGCGCTGATGCGCCGGGGCGGCTGGGCCGCGCACATGGTGCCTTACCTCGGCGGCAGCTACGAGGAAGGCCCGCCGACCCTGACCGACATGCTGGTGCGCGACCGCCGCTGGTGCCAGGGCAACCTGCAGCACGGCAAGGTGGTCGGCAGCAGCGGCCTGCACTGGATCAGCCGCGTGCACATGCTGATCGGCATCGGCCATTACTTCACTGCGCCGATGTGGGGCATGCTGATGCTGATCGGCATCGCCATCCCGCTGTTCCAGGAAGGCATCGATTTCAACGCGCTGCTGCACCTCTCGCCCAGCGTCTACTGGCGCGCACAGGATGAGGAGCAGGTGGTGCGCCTGTTCGGCGCGACCATGGCCGTGCTGCTGCTGCCGAAGGTGCTGGGCTACCTGGCCATGCTGCTGGACCCGGTGGATCGCCGTGGCTGCGGTGGTGCGCTCCGCGCGTTCGTGTCGATGCTGGTGGAAACCGTGCTGGCGGCGCTGATGGCGCCGGTGGTGATGTACGTGCAGTCGCGCGGCGTGGCCGAAGTGCTGTCCGGCCGCGATTCGGGCTGGGATGCGCAGCAGCGCGACGACGGTGGCATTTCCTGGATGGCCCTGATCCGTGGCTATGGCGGACTGGGTGTGTTCGGTGCCTTCATGGGCATGCTGGCCTGGGCGGTGTCGCCCTCGTTGGCTGCGTGGATGGCACCGGTGGTGATCGGCATGGTGCTGGCCATTCCGGTGGTGGCGCTGACGTCTTCGCGCGGGCCCGGTGGCTTCCTGCACCGCCTGGGGCTGCTGGACATCCCCGAGGAAAACACGCCGCCGCCCGTGCTGGTGCGGGCCGCCGAACTGCGCCGCGAAGCCGCCCAGCAGCCGCCGCTGTACTGATCGGCCCATGGCGGCGGCATAATGCGGCTCGAACTTGAAGGAGCCGCATCATGCTGCAAACGGTGGAACAGGAAACCGGCGCTTCGCCGCAATGGTCGGTGATCTGGCTGCATGGCCTGGGGGCCGATGGCCATGATTTCGCGCCCATCGTGCCCGAGCTGGTGCGCCCGCAGTGGCCGGCGCTGCGCTTCGTGTTCCCGCATGCACCGGTGCGGCCGATCACGATCAACAACGGCGTGCCGATGCGCGGCTGGTACGACATCGTCGGCATGGATTTCCGCTCGCGTGCCGACATGGCCGGCGTGCGTGAATCGGTGGCCCAGCTGGACGCGCTGATCGCGCGCGAGATCGAGCGTGGCATCGCTGCTGACCACATCTTCCTGGCCGGCTTCTCGCAGGGCGGCGCGGTCATCCTCAGCGCCGCGCTGGAGCGCACCGCGCCGCTGGCCGGCCTGATCGCACTGTCCACCTACCTGCCTGATGCCGAAGCGGCCCGCCGCGTCGACGGCGCCGTCGACGTGCCGGTGTTCATGGCCCACGGCAGTGGTGACCCGGTGATTCCGCTGGCGGTGGCCGAGCACAGCGCGCAGGTGCTGCGCACGCTGGGCCTGTCGCTGCAGTGGCAGCGCTACCCGATGGCGCACCAGGTGTGTGCCGAGGAAATCCAGGCGCTGGGCGACTGGCTGCAGGAACGGCTGGGCGTGGCCTGAGCCATGGCAGCCAGCGCCAGCCCGCCGTGGATGCCGGAACTGTGCCGCCTGCCGCGCCTTCTGGCGATGCTGGGGCTGGCCGAACTGGTGGTGGTGGTGCTGGCCCTGGCCCCCGATGGCAGCCGTCACTGGACATTGGGCGAGCTGGCCTCGGCCAGTGGCTTCGCGTTGTGGCTCTCGCTGGCGGTCAGCGCCTGCCTGTGCCTGCTGCGGCGGGCGCTGTCGACCCTGCCCGAGGCGCTGGGCGCGGTGCTGGCCATCGCGCTGTCAGCGCTGATCGCGGTGGCCTGTGCCGGCGTCGTCCATGCGTTGTACGCGGTGCTGGGCGACAATTTCACCCGCGGCATCAGCTTCTGGCGCTTCACCCTGGGCAGCGCCGCGACCACGGCGCTCATCACCGCGCTGGCGCTGCGCTACTTCTATGTGAGTGACCGCTGGGCGGCGCAGATACAGGCCAACGCGCGCGCCCAGGCCGACGCGCTGCAGGCGCGCATCCGCCCGCATTTCCTGTTCAACAGCATGAACCTGATCGCCAGCCTGCTGCATCGCGATCCGGCGGTGGCCGAACGCGCGGTGCTGGATCTGTCCGACCTGTTCCGCGCCGCGCTCGGTGCCGGCGAAGGCGATTCCACCCTGCAGGCCGAGTGCGAACTGGCCGAGCGCTACCTGTCGATTGAATCGCTGCGCCTGGGCGATCGCCTGCAGGTGCGCTGGCAGCGCGAGGAGCCGCTGCCCTGGGATCTGCCGCTGCCGCGCCTGGTGCTGCAGCCGCTGGTGGAAAACGCGGTGCTGCACGGTATTTCGCGCCTGCCCGACGGCGGCACCATCGAGCTGCTGCTGGCCTGCAGGAACAATGAGCTGCAGATCACAGTTCGCAATCCGGCCCCGGACCCACAGGCCCCGGGCCTGGCCCTCGCCCGGGGCGCAGGCCATGCGCAGCACAGCATCGGCCACCGCCTGGCATGGCGTTTTGGCCGGGCCGCGCGGATGACGGCTGGCTGGAGCGAAGGCTACTATGCCTGTCAGGTGACAGTGCCGATCCAGTGAGGGAATGATCGTGAGGGTAGTCATCGCCGATGACGAACCGCTGGCCCGCGAGCGCCTGCGCAGCCTGCTGGCCGCGCAGGAGGGCATCGATGTGGTGGCCGAGGCCGGCAACGGCGAACAGGCCCTGCACGCCTGTGCGGAACTGCAGCCCGACCTGGTGCTGCTGGATATCGCCATGCCCGGCCTGGATGGCCTGGAGGCCGCACGCCATCTGGCCAGTTTCGAACCGCGCCCGGCCGTGGTGTTCTGCACGGCCTACGATGCGCATGCGCTGTCGGCATTCGAAGCGGCGGCAATCGACTACCTGATGAAGCCGGTGCGTGCAGAGCGCCTGGCAGCGGCGATCGCGCGCGCGCGTACGTTCCTGGCCGGCCGCAGTGGCCAGCCCGAACAGAGCAGTGGCGGCCAGGCCCGCAGCATGGTGTGCGCACGGCTGCGTGGCAGTCTGCGGCTGATTCCGCTGGACGACATCCACTACCTGCAGGCCGAAGAAAAGTACGTGGTGGTGCACCACGCGCGCGGCGAAGACCTGATCGAGGAATCGCTGAAATCGCTGGAAGAGGAGTTCGCCAGCCGTTTCGTGCGCATCCATCGCAACTGCCTGGTGGCCCGCCATGAGCTGGTGGAGCTGCGGCGTGGCGTGGGCGGGCAGGTGCAGGCGGTGCTGCGGCATGGCAAGCAGCCGCTGGAGGTGAGCCGTCGCTGCGTGGCGACGCTGAAGCAGGAACTGCGGCATCTGTAGGTGTCCGCGCGGCCTGCGGCCGCGACTGCTTACGAGCAACGTCTGAAGCAACAGCAACAGCCGGTTGGTCGGCTCTGTGCTGTTGCGTGTTGAGTGAGGCGGGATGGGCGGGCGGGACACGCCGTAAACCCATCCATGGGGGCTCGATGGCGCCATCCATGGCGCCAACGGTCCCGCCCGCCCATCCCGCCTCACCCTCGCGAATTTCCCGGTGACGGATGGCAAAGGCATTGTTGTTATCGGAGGGGGTAAGAGGGGTCAGATCCCTTTTCCTGCGGAAAAGGGATCTGACCCCGGAAGCCGCCGGCTTTTGATTTTTCTTTTGATCTTCCGTGGCTGGCGCGCACGGAAACTGTCAGGGGCCGGGGCGGTGGGGTCAGGCGGGGTGTCCGCGGCATGGATGCCGCGGCCAAGCCCCCATGGATGGGTTCACGGCGTCCCCGCCTGACCCCACCGCCCCGGCTAAGCGCGCCTTCCAACCGCAACCCGCACCCGCCACGAGGGGCTCCGCCGTTGGCCGTATCCCGCCGATAGGCGCGATAATGCCCGCATGGAAACCGTCCGCATCGCCACCCGCAAGAGCCCGCTCGCCCTCTGGCAGAGCGAACACGTCGCCGACCGCCTGCGCCAGCACCATCCCGGCCTGCACGTGGAGCTGGTGCCGATGAGCACCCGCGGTGACGAGGTGCTCGACCGCTCGCTGGCCGCCATCGGTGGCAAGGGCCTGTTCCTGAAGGAACTGGAGCTGGCGATGCTGCGCGGTGAGGCCGACTGCGCGGTGCACTCGCTGAAGGATGTGCCGATGGAACTGGATGCGCCCTTCGCACTGCCGGCCATGCTGACCCGCCACGATCCGGCCGATGGCTTCGTGTCCAACCTGTACGCCTCACTGGATGCGCTGCCCATCGGTGCGCGCGTGGGCACGTCCTCGCTGCGCCGCCAGGCCCAGCTGCGTGCGCTGCGTCCTGACCTGCAGCTGCTGGACCTGCGCGGCAACGTCAACACCCGCCTGGCCAAGCTGGACAACGGTGGCTACGACGCCATCGTGCTGGCCGTGGCCGGGCTGGAACGTTTGGGCCTGGGCGATCGCATCGTCGCCCGCCTGCAGCCGCCGCAGTGGCTGCCGGCGCCGGCGCAGGGCGCGGTGGCGGTGGAGTGTGATGGTGGCAATGCGCGGCTGATGACGCTGTTCGCCGGCCTGGACGATGCGGACACACGTGCCTGCGTGGAGGCGGAGCGGGCGATGAACCGCGCGCTGCATGGCAGCTGCCATGTGCCGGTGGCCGCCATTGCGCAGTGGCAGGGCCAGGACCTGCACCTGCAGGGCATGGTTGGCAGCGCCAGTGATGGTCGCGCGGTGCGCGCCGAGGCGGTGGGCCCGGCCAGCAGCCCGGACGCATTGGGCCAGCAGGTGGCGAAGATGCTGCTGGATGCGGGCGCAGGCGAACTGCTGAACGTCTGAAGCGTGCCTCTGTAGAGTCGAGCCATGCTCGACTGAGGCTTTCGTAGAGTCGAGCTTGCTCGACTGGCTGGCCAACAGCAGTCGAGCATGGCTCGACTCTACAAAAGAAGACGGGCGCCTGGGGCGCCCGTTTCTCATTTGAACTTGTAGACCACGTTCATCGTGGTCAGGGTGTCCGTCCTGCGCTTGTCGTCGGCGACATCGCTGTTGTAACGGGCCTGCCAGCCGGCCTTCAGGGCCAGGTGCTCGTTCATGCTCACCGACACGCCGAAATCATTCTGGCCAAAGGTGTTGTACGAGCCCGATTCGACCAGCAGGGTGTTGACCAGATCGGTGTTGGCGGTGATCGCGTACTTCAGGTCGAACTGGCCCTGGCCGATCAGGCCGGTACGGGTGCGGTCGTCCTCGGTGCTGTGGGTGCGGCTGACACCCGGGCCAAGCAGGGCGTCGAAGGAGAACTTCTCGGTGTTGAACAGGCGCGTACCGTAGCCCATGCCGAACGAGCTGCGGCGGTCGTAGGTGGCGAAGTCATCGCGTTCGGTACGCACCTTGGCGAACAGCTGGCGGTGTTCGCCCAGCTGCAGCGCGCTGCCGGCGGCGCCGGTATAGCGGTTGGCCGTGGTGTTGTCGCGGCGGGTGGTGGTGCCGTCGTCGTTGGTCTCGGTCACCTTGGAGCTGGAGCGCAGGCCGAACAGGTCCATGGTGTGCACCCAGTCGCCATCGGTGTAGCGCAGGCGCAGGGCGCCATTGAAGCTCTCGGTGCTGCTGTTGCCGCTGGCCGCGGCAAAGCCCAGTTCGCCGCCACTGCCGCTCCACGGCGAGGTCATCGCCGCCAGTTCGGAGGCATCCTGGGCATAGGCCAGGGGTGCGCACAGCAGCAGGGGCACAAGCAGGGACACGCGCAGGGACATCGAGGGCTCTCCGAAGCGGTTAACAACCCGTGATGATACTGGAAGCACCATGACCGTCAGAACGGGGTTGCAGCGCCGCTTCAGCAGGCGTTGCCGCCGGCGCCCATTCAGGGGCGGTCGATGCGCAGCGCGGGGTCGTTGAAGCGTGAGTAGCGCAGACGCAGCTGGTAAGGGCGGCCCTGGTTGCTGCCGCTGCGCACGATCTGCCGCGGCAGGCCCTGGTCGTCCACCCAGTATTCCAGCCGCTCGCCGGCCGCGCCCAGCAGGCGGTAGTGGCGGGTGTCGACCCCGTCCAGCGACTGCCGGCCCAGGTCCTCGGCCTTCATCGGGGTGGACGGTACGTCCCCGGTCAGCGGTTGCCTCCATTGATCCAGCAATCCAGCAGGCGTCGGCACCTGGCGGGTCGCACCCGCAGACTGAAGGAACATGGTGTCGCCGATGATCGTCTGCGGCCCGGACGCGGTCTGCAGGCGGAAGCGGTCGGGGGCTACAAAGTCCATGCTGCTGCGTACCGGCAGGGCGGCGCCTTCCACATCCAGTTCGGCATGGAAGCTGCGCACCTCGGCCAGGCGCTGGCTGGCCCCCCGCACCGCTTCAGCCGGATCGGCTGCCGGTACCGGGCCCTGCGAGGTGGCCGGGGACGGGGAACGATCACAGGCCGCCAGGAGCAGGCAGGCCAGCAGGGGCAGGGCAGGCAGGCGGGGCATCGGGCGTTCCATCGGGCAGAAGGCGCCCACGATAGCCCAAAGCCCCCGCACAACGCCCGCGACTCGGACATAATCGGGGCATGGACCGATACGAACGCATCACCGCCCTGCATCGTCTGCTCAAGTCCGCACGCTATCCGGTGACGGTGGCGACCCTGCAGGACAAGCTCGGTTGTTCCCGTGCCACCGTCTACCGTGATCTGGCCTTCCTG
>PJUE01000252.1_pt1 | contig 49779 bp, 40 predicted proteins | sample 1512171 | NCBI WGS metagenome assembly PJUE01 (sample SAMN08177674, study PRJNA422409) | Feces metagenome, whole genome shotgun sequencing project. | isolation source: Chicken feces (3) enriched on wood chips: alkali lignin treatment | host: Gallus gallus | place: USA: Madison | collected 2015-01-15
CGTTCCGATGTCGCTGGAAGTGGGGCGCATTATAAGGGGATTCGAGAGGGCGTCAACCTTTAATTTCAAGAAAGTGAAATATAAGGGGAAAAGACCGTATCGGGGCTGCCAAGTGTTCGCCACGACAGTTTCAGCGCCTGTGAGACCGAGCGCCGCCCGCGCGGCGCTTCGCGGGTAAACCCGCTCCTACATTTGTTTCGGGCCAATTATGCCTGTGGGATTCGCGCGCGAACGCTTTGGTGCCTGTCTCAATATCGCGTCGAACAAACAGGGCGGTCGCGCGCGCCAGGCACAGGAGAGACTGGCCCGAAACAAACGTAGGAGCGGGTTTACCCGCGAAGCGCCGCGCGGGCGGCGCTCGATCTCATTGGCGATGAATGTCTCAAGCCGGACGCGGGCGGCGCTCGATCTCACAGGCGCTGCAGGGGTTATGGCAGACACATCTCACCGCCAAAACCACCTCAAGACATACCCACCACACCTCCCCCTACAACAGCAAAAACCAACCCCCAAAAACAAAGCGGGGAGGCCTGACGGCCTCCCCGCTTTGTTACCCTCCCTTAAAGGCTAGGGAATGCAAACTGCGACGCTTCATGACTGGCCCGCTGAGGCCAACGCTGGGTAATTGCCTTGCGACGGGTATAGAAGCGCACACCATCCGGGCCATAGGCATGCAGGTCACCAAACAGCGAGCGCTTCCAGCCACCAAAGCTGTGGTACGCCACCGGCACCGGCAGCGGTACGTTCACACCCACCATACCCACTTCGATCTCGTCGCAGAACAGACGGGCCGCTTCACCGTCACGCGTAAAGATGCAGGTGCCGTTGCCATACTCGTGATCGTTGATCAGCTGCATGGCCTGCTCCAGACTATTCACACGGACCACGCACAGCACCGGGCCAAAGATCTCCTCTTTATAGATGCGCATCTCCGGGGTCACCTTGTCGAACAGGGTGCCACCCACAAAGTAGCCATCTTCATTACCCGCCACTCGGAAACCACGGCCATCCACCACCAGCTTGGCGCCAGCAGCAACACCGTCATCGATGTAACCCACGACCTTGTCACGCGCTGCCGCAGTCACCAGCGGGCCCATGTCCAGGCCGCACGAGGTGCCGGCACCAATCTTCAGCGCCTTGATCTGTGGCTCCAGCTTGGCAATCAGGGCATCGGCCACTTGGTCGCCTACGCACACGGCGACCGAAATGGCCATGCAACGCTCGCCACACGAACCGTAAGCCGCGCCCATCAGTGCACTGACGGCGTTGTCCAGGTCGGCATCCGGCATCAGCACCGCGTGGTTCTTCGCGCCACCCAGGGCTTGTACACGCTTGCCACGCTTGGTGCCTTCGGCATAGATGTACTCGGCGATCGGGGTCGAGCCCACGAAGCTCAGTGCTTTGACTTCCGGCGCTTCGATCAGCGCATCCACCGCTTCCTTGTCACCGTGCACGACGTTCAGGATGCCCTTCGGCAGGCCGGCTTCCAGCAGCAACTGGGCAATGTACAGGGTCGAGCTCGGGTCACGCTCGGAAGGCTTGAGGATGAATGCGTTGCCGCAGGCGATGGCCAGCGGGTACATCCACAGCGGCACCATGGCCGGGAAGTTGAATGGGGTGATACCGGCAACCACGCCCAGCGGCTGGAAGTCGGACCAGGCGTCGATGTTCGGACCGACGTTGCGGCTGTACTCACCCTTCAGCACTTCAGGGGCTGCACACGCGAACTCGACGTTCTCGATACCACGCTTCAGTTCACCGGCGGCGTCTTCCAGGGTCTTGCCGTGCTCTTCGCTGATCATCTGCGAAATCTTGGCTTCGTTCTGCTCCAGCAGTTGCTTGAAGCGGAACATCACCTGGGCGCGCTTGGCCGGAGGGGTGTTGCGCCAGGCCGGGAAGGCTGCCTTGGCCGAGTCGATCGCTTCCTGCACGGTTGCGCGGCTGGCCAGTTCGACCTTGCGAACGGCCTGGCCAGTGGACGGGTTGAAGACATCGGCGGTGCGCTCACCCTTGGTAACCAGTTCGCCGTGAATCAGGTGCTGAACAATGCTCATGCAAAACTCCAGATAAACAAAGGAGAGCCAGGCGCGCGCTGCGGGCATGCGCCTGGCATCAAAATCGGAAAGATCAGTCGATCAGGTTCAGGGTTTCGCCTACAGCATCGAACAGGCGGTCCAGTTCCTGCGGCTTGGTATTGAAGGTTGGGCCGAACTGCAGGGTGTCGCCACCAAAGCGTACATAGAAGCCGGCTTTCCACAGCTTCATGGCCGCTTCGTATGGGCGAACAATGGCATCACCGTCACGGGCGGCGATCTGGATGGCGCCGGCCAGGCCGTAGTTACGGATATCGACGATATTCTTGGTGCCCTTCACGCCGTGCAACAGCTTCTCGAAATGCGGCGCCAGTTCAGCCGCGGACTGCACGAGGTTTTCCTTCTGCAGCAGGTCCAGCGCGGCGAGACCGGCGGCACAGGCTACCGGGTGCGCCGAATAGGTGTAGCCGTGTGGGAATTCCACGGCGTATTCCGGGGTCGGCTGATTCATGAAGGTCTGGTAGATCTCGCTGCTGGCAATCACTGCGCCCATCGGGATGGCGCCGTTGGTCACCTGCTTGGCGATGCACATCAGGTCCGGGGTAACGCCGAAGGCTTCCGAGCCGGTCATCGCGCCCATGCGGCCGAAGCCTGTGATCACTTCGTCGAAGATCAGCAGAATGTTGTGCTGGGTGCAGATTTCACGCAGACGCTTCAGGTAACCCTTCGGCGGCGGCAGCACACCGGCCGAACCGGCCAGCGGCTCGACGATGACTGCTGCGATGTTGGAGGCATCGTGCAGCTCGATCAGCTTGAGCATTTCGTCAGCCAGCGCGATACCGCCCTCTTCCGGCATGCCTTTGGAGAAGGCGTTCACTGGCAACACGGTGTGAGGCAGGTGGTCGACGTCCAGCAGCTGACCAAACATCTTGCGGTTACCGTTGACGCCACCCAGGCTGGTACCGGCGATGTTCACGCCATGGTAACCACGGGCACGGCCGATGATCTTGGTCTTGGTTGCCTGGCCTTTCAGGCGCCAGTAGGCACGTACCATCTTCAGTGCGGTATCGGCGCACTCGGAACCGGAGTTGGTATAGAAGACGTGATTCAGATTGCCCGGCACCAGCTCGGCGATCTTTTCCGCCAGCTGGAACGACAGCGGATGGCCGAACTGGAACGCTGGGGAGTAGTCCAGCGTGCTCAGTTGGCGGGTCACCGCGTCAGCGATTTCCTTGCGAGTGTGCCCTGCGCCGCAGGTCCACAGGCCAGACAGGGCGTCGAAGATCTTGCGCCCGTGGTCATCGACCAGGTAGTTGCCTTCGGCCGCCACGATCAGGCGTGGGTCGCGCTGGAAGTTGCGGTTGGCGGTATAGGGCATCCAGTGGGCGTCCAGCTTGAGCTGGCTGGCGATACCCGCGGGGGCGGTTTCGGGCATGTTCATCGGCGGTTCCTCGGAAGACGATTAGGCAACGATGGATGTTGTTGCAGCTAAGTTGGCACGGCGATAGAGTCTGAAAAAGCCTACATTTCTAACCTTCAGGCAGGCCGAGACTAAACTGATGAGCCGAAGACCCGATCCACTCGCCCAAGTCAGCGATTTCGACATCCGCCTGCTGAAGATCTATCGCAGCGTCGTCGAGTGCGGTGGCTTCTCCGCTGCCGAAAACGTACTGGGCATTGGTCGCTCGGCCATCAGCCAGCAGATGAACGACCTCGAACAACGCCTCGGCCTGCGCCTGTGTCAGCGCGGCCGCGCCGGTTTCTCGCTGACGGAGGAAGGCCGCGAGGTCTACCATTCAGCCCTGCAACTGCTCAGCGCGCTGGAAAGCTTCCGCACCGAGGTCAATGGCCTGCACCAGCATTTGCGCGGCGAGCTGAACATCGGCCTGACCGACAACCTGGTGACCCTGCCGCACATGCGTATCACCCATGCCCTGGCGGAACTCAAGGACCGCGGCCCTGATGTACGCATCCAGATCCGTATGATCGCCCCCAGCCAGGTCGAGCACGGCGTGCTCGACGGCAGCCTGCACGTTGGCGTCGTCCCACAGACCAGCCCGCTATCGGGGCTTGAGTACCAACCGTTGTATAGCGAACGCTCGCTGCTGTACTGCGCAGTCGGCCACCCGCTGTTCTACGCCGACGACCAGCAGATAGACGACGAACGCCTCAACAGCCAGGAAGCCATCACCCCCACCTTCCGCCTGCCGGCCGACATCCAGGCGCACTACCAGGCGCTGAATTGCACAGCCAGTGCTTCTGACCGCGAGGGCATGGCGTTTCTCATCCTCACCGGGCGTTATATTGGCTATCTGCCCGACCACTACGCCATGTTCTGGGTACAGCAAGGCCGTTTGCGTGCGCTCAAGCCCAAGGAGCGCTTTTATGACCTGAGCCTGAGCTGGGTTACCCGCAAAGGTCGGCGCCCCAACCTGGTGTTGGAAAGCTTCCTCGAAAGCCTGGCTGCGACACGTTGATGCCAGTCTGTGCCGCAAACGCTTGTCACTTCGGCACAGGCAGGTAATCTTGTCCCACAGCCGCAGCCACTGCCCCGTACGGAATCGTCCATGACCCTAGAAGTCCCTGCGCATCGCCTCTCCGCCTCGGGCAAGCCCGCGGGCCGTATCCGCCAGAAGAACGAACAGGCCATTATCCAGGCCGCCGAAGATGAGTTCGCCCGCCATGGTTTCAAGGGCACCAGCATGAACACCATCGCCCTCAAGGCGGGGTTGCCCAAAGCTAACCTGCATTACTACTTCACCAACAAGCTGGGCCTGTACATCGCCGTGCTCAGCAACATCATCGAGTTGTGGGACAGCACCTTCAACGCCTTGAGCGTCGATGACGACCCCGGTGAAGCCCTGAGCCAGTACATCCGCACCAAAATGGAGTTCTCCCGGCGCAACCCGCAAGCTTCGCGCATTTTCGCCATGGAAGTGATCAGCGGTGGCACCTGCCTGACCGAATACTTCAGTGCCGATTACCGCGAATGGTTCCGCGGCCGTGCTGCGGTATTCCAGGCTTGGATCGAAGCAGGCAAAATGGACCCGGTCGACCCGGTGCACCTGATCTTCCTGCTCTGGGGCAGCACCCAGCACTATGCCGACTTCGCCACCCAGATCTGCCAGGTGACTGGCCGCAGCCGCCTGACCAAGCAGGACATGGAAGACGCGAGCAACAACCTTATCCACATCATTTTGAAGGGCTGCGGCATCACGCCGGCTGCCTGACCGTCCTTTATGCCTTCTACCCTGCTCGACCTCTGCGAATACCGCGAGGAAATCCGCAAAAGCCGCTTCATCACCCTTGCCGGGCCGATCAGCAGTGCCGCCGAAGCGATGAGTTTCATCGAACGTCACAGCGACCTGGCCGCTACCCACAACTGCTGGGCCTGGAAACTCGGCGCGCAGTACCGCAGCAGTGACGACGGCGAACCCGGCGGCACTGCAGGGCGACCGATACTGGCGGCCATCGAAGCGCAGGACTGCGACCAGGTGGTGGTGCTGGTGATCCGTTGGTACGGCGGCATCCAGCTGGGTACCGGCGGCCTGGCCAGGGCCTATGGCGGCGGCGCCAACAAGTGCCTGCAACAGGCGCCCAAGCGCCTACTGGTGCAGCGCAGCCATTTCAGCTGCAGTTGCAGTTTCAGCGAGCTGGCGCTGGTGAAGCTGCGTTTGGCCGAGGTTGACGGCCTGGTCCTGGACGAACATTTCACCGCCAATGGTGTGGACCTGGTGATTGCCCTCGGTGACGCCCACCTGGCGCCATTGCAACAGCAACTGGCGGACCTGAGCCGCGGGCGTATTTTGCTCGAAGCACGCTGAACATTGCCCACAACAACTGTGGGCCTGCCTGTGGATAAGCTTGGGGCACTCTCTTGCAGGCTAGTGATTTCGAGGCCCCCAGAGCTTTGATCATATTTTGATCACTATTTGATGACAGTCGTAAACTGCTGAATGTGTGCGACTTATCCCCAGCGAACCGCCCATCCAAGCCGCGCCCCGCTTGCTCACCTTGCACACAATAACTGTGGACCAGCTTGTGGATAACCCGTGCGCCAACAGGCGAAGCGCCCGGCCCCGCAAGGCCCAGACAAAACTGACCATTTTTTAACCAGACGCAAACCAGGCACGCGTATTCGCCGTGACGTATGCTCAATTCCTTTCTCCTACACCGATAAAGGAATGTTCCTATGGCCAATTCAAGAACTGCCCTCATCATCGGCGCCTCGCGCGGGCTTGGCCTGGGCTTGGTACAACGCCTGCACGAAGACGGTTGGCACATCACTGCCACCGTCCGTAACCCGCAGCAGCCCGGCGCCCTGGCGAACGTGCCCGGCGTGCATATCGAGCAGCTGGAAATGAACGACACCGTTCAGCTCGACAGCCTGAAGCAACGCCTGCAAGGCCAGGTGTTCGACCTGATATTCGTCAACGCCGGGGTCATGGGCCCCCTGCCGCAAGACCTGGAGGCAGTCCACAACAGCGACATTGGCGATCTGTTCATGACCAACGCTGTGGCACCGATACGCGTGGCTCGCCGCCTGGTGGGTCAAATACGCGAAGGCAGTGGTGTGCTGGCGTTCATGAGCTCGATCCTGGGAAGCGTCACCATCCCAGACGGTGGCGAAATCTGCCTGTACAAGGCCAGCAAGGCGGCACTCAACTCGATGATCAACAGCTTCTTCGTTGAGCAGCAGCGCCCGGACCTGTGCGTGCTGGCCATGCACCCGGGCTGGGTGAAAACCGACATGGGTGGCGAAAACGCCGATATCGATGTGCTCACCAGCACCCGCGGCATGATCGAACAGATCAAGGCCCAAAGCGGCAAGGGCGGCCTGCGTTTCATCAACTACAAGGGCGAACCCTTGGTCTGGTGATTCACCAGGTCGCAGCCCGGCTGGGCGCATTGCCCAGCCAGCCCCTGTAGAATGGCCGCAACCGTACCTGATTGAGATGACCACTATGTATGACTGGTTGAACGCCCTGCCCAAGGCCGAACTGCACCTGCACCTGGAAGGCTCACTGGAGCCCGAGTTGCTGTTCGCCCTGGCCGAGCGCAACAAGATCGCCTTGCCCTGGGCCGATGTGGAGACCTTGCGCGGTGCCTATGCCTTCAACAACCTGCAGGAGTTCCTCGACCTGTATTACCAGGGCGCAGATGTGCTGCGCACCGAGCAGGACTTCTACGACCTGACCTGGGCCTACCTGCAACGCTGCAAGGCCCAGAACGTGATCCACACCGAACCCTTCTTCGACCCGCAGACCCACACCGACCGCGGCATTGCTTTCGAAGTGGTGCTCAACGGCATCAGCCAGGCGCTCAAGGATGGCCGCGAACAACTGGGCATCAGCAGCGGACTGATCCTCAGCTTCCTGCGCCACCTCAGCGAGGATGAAGCGCACAAGACCCTCGATCAGGCCTTGCCGTTCCGCGATGCGTTCATTGCCGTAGGCCTGGACAGCTCGGAGATGGGCCACCCGCCAAGCAAGTTCCAGCGGGTGTTCGACCGCGCCCGTAGCGAAGGCTTCGTCGCCGTTGCCCATGCTGGCGAAGAAGGCCCGCCCGAGTACATCTGGGAAGCCCTCGACCTGCTGAAGATCAAACGTATCGACCATGGCGTGCGCGCCATCGAGGACGAGCGCCTGATGCAGCGCATCATCGACGAGCAGATCCCGCTCACGGTGTGCCCGCTCTCCAACACCAAGCTCTGCGTGTTCGACCACATGAGCCAGCACAACATCCTCGACATGCTCGAGCGTGGTGTGAAAGTCACGGTCAACTCGGACGACCCGGCCTACTTCGGTGGCTACGTCACGGAGAACTTCCACGCTCTGCATACCCACTTGGGCATGACCGAAGACCAGGCTCGTCGCCTGGCGCAGAACAGCCTGGACGCACGGCTGGTTTGAGTAGCATGACGACGTTGCGCTCAACCGACCTGCAACGTCGCCACGCGGGCTATGCGATTGATCTGCTGGATACCCAGCGCCGAAATATGCAGTGCCCGCGAGTCCTCTATCTCGCGCATCCAGCCAGATTGCAGGAACAACCTGAACAAGGCCTGACCCAGTACGCCACCCAGATGCGGGCCTTGGTCATTCCATTCGGTGCAGCGGCAGATCACGCAACCTCGTTGCTGGTGGGGCGCCAGGGCATCGATGTACACCCCGACCAAGGCCAACTGCGCCCGCCCCTCGTCACTGACCCTCAAGTGCCGTCCGCTGCCTTCCAACCAGCCAGCCACCACCATGCGATGGTACAGCTCACTGGCCAACTCCCCACCCAGGTGATCGCCACAACGGCGCGCCCGGCGCATCGACAGCGGCAGCGACGATACCGGCGCTTCGGCACGCTCTCCCCTGGCGCTTTCCAGCTGTACGCTGGCCAAGGCCTCTACCGCCGCTCCGACCTGCGGGGTAGCCAGGCAGAAGTAACGTTTGCGGCCCCTGGCTTCATGCCTGAGCAAACCGGCCGACGACAGCAGCGAAAGGTGCGCGCAGGCTGACGATGAAGTCAGGCCAGTCATTATCGCGAGCTCATTGGCCAACCGTGGTGTGCCATCGATCAATGCCCACAACATGGCACTGCGCTTGGGGTCGGCCATCAGGCTGGCGATCTGGCTGATACTGCTGGCTGCGTTCATGTCCTTGTAACTCCCTGCAAGTTCACTGTGGGGATGCGATGGCCAACCCTGCCAGGGAAGCGCCTCTCGCTGGCACTGGCCTGGCTCGCCAGTATAAGCCGCAGAAAACGCCGGTTCAGACGGCCAGGTGCCATCGTACTCATGACGAAAAACCACTGGGTATGCCTACCCATGGCAAGCAGCGAGGCGGCTTCGAAAACGCCCCGGCACCCAGTCAATCAAGGCACCGGTACGCCCACACAAACGCGCTGAAACATCTTGATGAAAACAAACTTGCAGCCATATCAGATGTGGCCCACAGCAACCTTCCACAAATAGTGCGAAACAAAGCGAAGGTTCTGCGGGTTTGCAGGCATTGAGCCCAAAGTAGGAGACACCGCCAGGAAAATGCACACACTTACCGTCAGTCAGGACGCTGAAGCCGTGTCATGGCAGGCTGGCGGGCCAGCGCTACACTTGAGCGGCTCCCCTTCCTGGAGGTATGCAGCGATGAAAATTATCGTAAGTGCGTCGAGCCGAAACCCCGCCTGCCCTTGGCAAGTCCAGCTCGATCAGCATGTGGTCAGTTTCCGCAGCGAGGCTGAGGCGCGTGCCTTCGTCGCCACGCTGGAAACCCGGCTGCAGGCACCTCACCCGCTCATGCGGGAGCCTTGGCCTGCAAACGCCGGGTCAACAGCGCAACACTGACCACCAGCGCCCCGCACAGGCTGATCACGATTGCCATGGGCACCGCACTGCCATCATGCAGCAGCCCGACCAGCGCCGCAGCACCCGCAGCTACGCTGAACTGCACACAGCCCATCAGTGCCGAGGCGCTGCCGGCACGCGCGCCCTGTCCACTCATGGCGCAGGCCGAAGCATTGGGAATGATGCAACCAAGGCTGGCGATACAGATGAACAGCGGCACCAGTAGCGGCCACAGTTGCGCAGGGCGCAAAGCCGCCACGCCCAGCAGCACCAGGCCCGCAACCAGATACAGCCACACCGCACGGCCCAGCAGGAAGGCCGGCCCGCGTTTGGCCAGCAGGCGGGCGTTCACCTGCGCCACCAGAATAAAACCTGCGGCGTTGGTGCCGAACAGCCAACCGTAGTGCTCAGCGGGCACGCCATACAGTTTGATGAACACGAAAGGTGAACCGGCGATATAGGCAAACATGCCGGCAATGGCGATACCGCCGGTCAGGGCATGGCCGAGGAAAACCCGGTCAGCCAGCAGCCGCAGGTACTGGCGCAAGGCGCCAGACAGCGGTTGCCGGGGTATATGCTCGGGCAGGCTTTCCGGCAGGCCCAGGCTTACCGCCAGCAGGCAGCCGGCACTGAACAGGCTCAGCGCAAGGAAGATCGACTGCCAGCCGGCCAGGTTCACCAGCACCCCACCCAGCATCGGTGCCAGGATCGGCGCCAAGCCCATGACCAGCATCAGTTGCGAAAACACTTTGGCTGAAGCTACCGGGTCGCACTTGTCGCTGACGATGGCCCGCGAAAGCACCATGCCGGCACAACCACCCAGTGCCTGGATGAAACGCGCCACCACCAAGGTATCGAGGTTGGGGGCGTAGGCACAGGCCAGTGATGCCAAGGTGAACAGCGTAACGCCGAACATCAGCGGTTTGCGTCGGCCAAAGCGGTCGGCAACCGGCCCATAGGCCAACTGCCCGATAGACAGGCCCAGGAAGTAGGCGGCCAACGTGGCCTGGACGTGTTTTTCATCGGTGGCGAACGCTTGCGCCATGGCCGGGAAGGCTGGCAGGTAAAAGTCGATCGCCAAGGGCCCGAACGCACTGAGTGCGCCCAGGATGAGCACCATTCGCAGGTTCATCAGGGATCCATAGCAGGCTAAGCAAGTGACTGATTCTACCTGCTGTGGACCCTGTCAATGTGAAAACATTTGCAACACTGTTACCCCCGGTGGGAGCAATCAGGTCTTCAGGCGATTTCGGCCTGATACCCCTCATCGCGAATCGCAGTGAGAATCTGCTCCTGCGCCAACTCGCTCTGCACACGCACCTGTTTGCCTGCCAGATCAACTTCCACCCTGGCTGCCGCATCCTGCTCCTGCACCGCGCGGGTCACGGCTTTCACGCAATGGCCGCAGGTCATGCCTTGTACATTGAACACTTGCATGGGGGTTATCTCCTTCAGGTTTTTCACAAGTTTCAAGCTTGCCATGAGGGCAAGGTCAAGCCCTGCCTGCAACGCCCGGGGTGGAAATCCGCGTCCGCGTCGGCCAAGCTGCGCCTTTGACGATCAGGCAAGCAGGAGATTTTTCATGTTCAGGGCAGCATTGGGCGTCGTCGGGCTCTTGGGCGCGCTGGCTGTGGTGCCACCGGCATTCGCCGAGGGCAACTCGGCCTACAGCGTACTGATCATTTCCCGGGAGCGCCTGGAAGTGGCCACCAGTTGCGAAATCGGCGTGTACCTCAACGACCAGCTTTCCGGCCGCGTTTTCCAGGAGCAGTCCACCTCGTTCAACCTACCGCCTGGCCCGGTGGATGTGCGCCTGCGCCTGCTGCCTGGGCAAATGCCAGGTTGCGCCGCAGGTATAGAGGACCAGCGCAGCACGCGTTTGAATCTGCAGGCGGGCCAGATCAACAAATACCGCATCGCCATGGGGCAATATGGGCTGGAGTTGAAACGAGCCGACCTGGGCTATTGACCTTGCCTGCGTGGCAAGGTTGATGCTGGAGGCCTGTCCAAGGAGGAGAGCCATGCCCGCATCCACCACATACGACCTGCCGATCTCCGGCATGACCTGCGCCAGCTGTGCTGGCCGGGTCGAGCGCGCTCTGCGCAAGGTCACCGGCGCTGAACAGGTCAGCGTAAACCTCACCACTGAAAAAGCCCGGGTTGTAGCCCCGCCTGCCAGCCTGCCAGCCTTGGTCGAAGCCGTGCGCGAGGCCGGTTACGGGGTACCAACCCGCACCCTCGAACTGCAGATAGGCGGCATGACCTGCGCAAGTTGTGTCGGCCGAGTAGAGCGCGCCCTGGGCAAATTGGCCGGGGTCGAGCGGGTCAGCGTCAACTTGGCCAGCGAACGCGCGCACCTCGAAGTGCTTGCGGCCCTTGATGACAACCTGCTGATCGACGCTGTGCAAAAGGCAGGCTACAGCGCCAGCCTGCCGCAATCGACCAAGGACGACCAAAGCGCTATCCAGCGCCGCCTGCGCAACGAGCGCCTGGCAGTCGGTGCAGCCTTGCTGTTGGCCCTGCCGCTGGTATTACCCATGCTGGTACAACCGTTCGGCTTGCACTGGATGCTACCCGCCTGGGCGCAGTTCCTGCTGGCCACACCCGTGCAGTTCATTCTCGGTGCCCGCTTCTACATTGCAGCCTGGAAGGCCGTGCGCGCCGGCGCCGGCAACATGGACCTGCTGGTGGCCCTGGGCACCAGCGCTGGCTATGGTCTGAGCCTGTACCAATGGGCCCAGGCTCCCGCCGGTATGGCCCCGCACCTGTACTTCGAAGCCTCAGCCGTGGTGATTGCCCTGGTATTGCTGGGCAAGTACCTGGAAAGCCGCGCCAAACGCCAGACCGCCAGTGCCATACGAGCCCTCGAAGCCCTGCGCCCGGAACGCGCCCTGCGCGTGGTCGACGGCGTGGAAGAGGACGTGGCCATCGCCCACTTGCGCTTGGGCGACCTGGTACTGGTCAAGCCCGGCGAACGCTTCCCAGTCGACGGCGTGGTCGAAGACGGCAGCAGCCATGCCGATGAGGCCCTGATCAGCGGCGAGAGCTTGCCAGTGCCCAAGCAGCCCGGCGACAGCGTCACCGGTGGCGCCATCAATGGTGAAGGCCGGCTGCTGGTGCGTACCCAGGCGCTGGGCACCGAGACCGTGCTGGCGCGCATCATCCGCTTGGTGGAAGACGCCCAGGCCGCCAAAGCACCGATCCAGAAGCTGGTCGACCGTGTCAGCCAGGTGTTCGTCCCGGCCGTGCTGGTACTGGCCCTGATCACCTTGATCGGCTGGTGGCTGGCAGGGGTACCGCTGGAAACCGCGCTGATCAACGCCGTCGCCGTGCTGGTCATCGCCTGCCCCTGCGCCCTCGGCCTGGCCACACCCGCCGCGATCATGGCCGGCACCGGGGTCGCCGCCCGCCACGGCATCCTGATCAAGGATGCCGAAGCTCTGGAGCGTGCCCATGCGGTCAACCGCGTAGTGTTCGACAAAACCGGTACCCTCACCTCCGGCAGCCCGCGGGTGGTTCACAGTCAGGCGCTGGACGGCAACAGTGCCGACCTTCACCGCCTGGCCGGCGCCCTGCAGCGCGGGAGTGAACACCCGCTGGCCAAGGCGGTACTGGTGGCCTGTGCAGAGCAAGGGCTGGACGTGCCAACCGTTGCCGACAGCCAGTCACTGACCGGGCGCGGCATTGCCGGGCGCGTTGAAGGCCGTGAACTAGCGCTGGGCAACCGCCGACTGCTTGACGAAAGCGGTCTGCAGCCCGGCGATTTGGCCGCCCAGGCCCAGGCCTGGGAAGCGGAAGGGCGCACACTGTCGTGGCTGATCGAGCGCGGCGCGCAACCGAGAGTGGTGGGCCTGTTCGCCTTTGGTGACAGCCTCAAGCCTGGCGCCGCGCAGGCCATCGAAACCCTGCACGCCCAACACATCAGCAGCCACCTGCTGACCGGTGACAACCGTGGCAGCGCCAAAGTGGTTGCCGAGGCACTGGGCATCGACGATGTGCACGCCGAAGTGCTACCGGCCGACAAGGCCGCGACCGTGGCCGCGCTCAAGCAGGATGGGGTGGTCGCCATGGTTGGCGATGGCATCAACGATGCACCGGCGTTGGCCGCGGCCGACATCGGCATTGCCATGGGTGGCGGTACCGACGTGGCCATGCAGGCCGCCGGCATCACCCTGATGCGTGGCGACCCGCGCCTGGTGCCCGCCGCGCTGGAAATCAGCCGCAAGACCTACGCGAAGATTCGCCAGAACCTGTTCTGGGCCTTCATCTACAACCTGATCGGCATTCCGCTCGCCGCGCTGGGTTACCTCAACCCGGTACTGGCAGGTGCCGCCATGGCCCTGTCCAGTGTCAGCGTCGTCAGCAATGCACTGTGGCTTAAAACGTGGAAACCCACCAGCAGCACCCAGGAGGCGCCATGAATATCGGCCAGGCCGCCCGCCGCAGCGGGCTCAGCACCAAGATGATCCGTTACTACGAGTCCATCGGCCTGCTCAAACCCGCCACTCGCAGCGACAGCGGCTACCGCCTGTACCAGGCGCAAGACTTGCACAACCTGGCCTTCATCAAACGCTCCCGCGACCTGGGCTTTTCCCTCGAAGAGGTCGGCAAGTTGCTGACCTTGTGGCAGGACCGCCAACGTGCCAGCGCCGATGTGAAGGCGCTGGCCATGCACCACATCGATGAACTGAACCGGCGCATCGAGGAGCTGGTGAGCCTGCGCGACACCCTCGGCGAGCTGGTTTCGCACTGCCAGGGTGACGACCGACCGGACTGCCCGATCCTCAAAGACCTGGCCAATGGCGCTGCGGGCAGCTGCTGTCACTGAGCTGCCACGCGCCTTTGGCATGCCATAAATGTCCAAACACGACCGAATAGTCACCAACCACGACTTTATCCAATAAATACGGGCGTTTTGGCTTCATAAAACCCGGATGCTGCCGATGCAGTTGCTACCTGCCTCGTGTGTCGAAAACAAAAATTCCGGGAGCGTCGATGAGCATCAAACAGAAACTGACCTGGGCATTCGCGGTCATCGCCGGCTTGCCCATCGTTCTCGTGGCCACCCTGGTGGTCATCAACCTGCGCGGCGAAGCCCGCGACGGATTCCTCGACAGCAGCAGCCGGGAAATCCGCCAGGTCAGCAACGCGATGAACATCTTCTTCCAGGGGATCAACCAAAACGTCGAGTACATGGCTTCCCAGCCAATGGTTGTCGCCACGGGCAGCGAGCTGAACAAGTACATGAGCGCAACCCCGTCCTACGAACTGGGCGAGCAGGCCAGCAAAATTCTCGACTTCATGACTCGCCTGGCCAACTCACACCCCGCCTACGCCTACCTGTCCTACGGGGTGAATGACGGCGGCTACACTGGCTGGCCGGCCGGCCAGAAGTTTGTCAATTATGACCCACGCACGCGCCCCTGGTATCAACTTGCCATGGCCAACCCTGGCAAGACGATGCGTACCGGCGCCTACTACTGGGCCGCCGACGATGCGGTGCTGGTCAGCACCGTGCGCACCGTGGCCAACCAGCTGGGCAACCCCGGCGGCGTGGTCAACATCGACGTGTCGCTCAAGGGCCTGACCGAAATCGTCAAGCAGATCAAACTGGGCGAAAGCGGCTACCTGATGCTGGTGGAAAGCAACGGCAACGTGATGGTCGACCCGCGCGACGCCGCCCACAACTTCAAGCAGCTGGGAAGCTTTGGCGACGGTTACGCCAAGCTGGCCAAAGCCGGCAAAGGCCTGGTCGAGGTCGAACTCAATGGCGTGCACTACATGGCCAACGTCTACCCAGACCAGCAGCTGGGCTGGACCTTCATCGGCCTGATCGAACAAAGCGAAGTGATGCAGACCACCACCCGGCTCACCTGGCTGATCGGTGTCATCGCTGTGGTGTTGGCCTCGCTGTTCGCGGTGGTCGGTGCGGCCTTCGCCAAACTGATCGTGCGCCCGATCAACAGCGTCACCAACGGCCTGGAGGACATTGCCCAAGGTGAGGGTGACCTGACCCGCAACCTGGAAATCCGCGGCCGCGACGAAACCGCGCAACTGGCCAGCTGGTTCAACCAGTTCCTCGGTGCCATTCGCAGCCTGATCCAGCACATCGGTGCTGCCGCCAGCAAGATCCTCAGCACGTCCAGCAGCTCGACCCGCGTCTCCAGCGACATGGCCGAGGCGGCCGGCCGCCAGCGCGAAGCCGTGGACATGGTTTCCACCGCATTCCACGAAATGGTCGCCACCGCCAATGAAGTGGCACGGTCCTGCAGCCAGGCCGCGCAGTCGGCCGACAGCGGCCAGCAGCAGGCCCGCGAAGGGCAGCAACAGATCGATGCAGCGGTACACAGCGTTGATCGCCTGAGCCAGGAGATCGAGCAATCGGCCCAGTCGATCCAGCAACTGGAGCGTGACAGCAACGCCATTCAGTCGATCCTCGGCACCATCCGTTCGATTGCCGAACAAACCAACCTGCTGGCCCTGAACGCCGCCATCGAAGCGGCCCGTGCCGGTGAGCAGGGCCGCGGCTTTGCCGTGGTGGCCGACGAAGTACGGGCGCTGGCCAAGCGTACTGCCGACTCCACCGCTGAAATCGACGGTTTGCTGGGCAACCTGGCCAGCCGTACCGCCGAAGTGGCCGAGCAGATGCACGCCAGCCTGGAAGTGTCGCAGCAGTCGGTGAGCCGCATTGGTCTGGCCCGCGACAGCTTCGGGCAGATCCGTGAGTCGGTGGATGTGATCCGCGACATGAACACCCAGATCGCCACGGCAGCCGAAGAACAGCATCAGGTGGCTGAGGACATCAACCGGCACATCAGCCAGATTCACGGGGATGCGCAGTTGGTGGCCGAGCTGGCCCAGGCGGCGCGCCAGGACTCCGAGAGCCTGGCCGGGCTGTCCAATGAGCTGGATACGCTGGTGCGCAGGTTCCGCACCTGACGTATGGCCTGTGCCGGCCCTTTCGCGGATAACCCCGCGAAAGGGCCGGCTCAGGCAACCGAAAATCAGAGCTTCAATTCCCCCGGTGTCGCGCCAAACAGCTGCTTGAACGCCGCAATGTAGGCCGACGTAGAGTCATACCCACACCCCAGCGCCGCCTCAGTCACATTCTCCCCCGCCTCCAACAACGCCAGCGAAGACAACAGCCGCATGCGCTGGCGCCAATTACGAAAGCTCAAGCCGGTCTCCCGTTGAAACAGCCGCATCAGTGTCTTCTCCGAACACCCCAGCTCCCGCGCCCATTGCTGCAAGGTCTGCGGCTGGTCTGGTGCAGCGATCAAGCCATTGCACAGCGCCAGCAAACCAGGGTGGCGGGGCAACGGCAGCGAAAAACCGACTTCCGGCAAGGTGCGCAACTGATCGAGCAGCACTGCCACCAGACGCGATTCGGCGCTGTCGTCCTCTGGGTAATCTGCCGGGAACAGGCAGAACTGCTTGATCAGCTCGCGCGCCAGCGGCGTGACTTCCAGCACTCGGCATTGTTCCGGCGCCCATGGGCAGGCATCACGGCGCACATACAGGCTGCGCATCTCGGCTTGCATCGAGGTGACCACTTCATGCTCGGCATCGGCAGGGATCCACACCCCCCACTGCGGTGGGGCGAAGTAACTGCCGTCGCGTGTGTACACGCCGAGTACACCGCTGATGGCGTAGGAGAACTGCACCCAGTCGTGCTGGTGGCGGGTAGTCCACGAACCGGCGCCAAGGCTTTCGGCACGGGCGTAGAGCGGTCTGGGCAGGTGTTCCAGCGCGGGGATAGCGCGGGGGTGTCCGATGATCGGCATGGTATTTTCTTGTAGTTCTGACCAGACAAGCCTAACAGCTGGATCATGATCGAGGCACTCACCGCCTCTGCAGTTACCCTGGAGGTGCTTCAGCGCTCGACGATAACGGTCACCCCCTGCCCGCCTGCCGCACAGATCGAAATCAGCCCGCGCCCCTTACCCGCCGTCGCCAGCAGCTTGGCCAGGTGGGCCAATATCCGCCCACCGGTTGCCGCAAACGGGTGCCCGGCCGCCAGCGAACTGCCCTTGACATTGAGTTTGCTGCGGTCGATCGCGCCCAGCGGCGCCTCCAGGCCCAACTGCTCACGGCAGTAATCGGCATCTTCCCAGGCCTTGAGCGTGCACAGCACCTGGGCAGCAAAGGCTTCGTGGATTTCGTAGTAGTCAAAGTCCTGCAGCGTCAGGCCATTGCGTGCCAGCAAGCGTGGCACGGCATACACCGGCGCCATCAACAACCCTTCGCGCCCCGTGACAAAATCCACCGCAGCAGTTTCGCCATCGACCAGATAGGCAAGCACCTGCAACCCCTGCTGCTGCGCCCACGCTTCGCTGCCCAACAGCACCAGCGAAGCACCATCGGTCAACGGCGTGGAATTACCCGCCGTCAACGTGCCCTGCCCGCTGCGGTCAAAGGCTGGTTTGAGCCTGGCCAACTGCTCAAGGCTCAGGTCGGGGCGCAGGTTGTTGTCCCGCGCCAGCGAAAGAAACGGCGTCAACAGGTCGTCCTGCCAACCCTCGGCATAGGCAGCGGCCAGCTTCTGGTGGCTAAGCAGCGCCAATTCGTCCTGCTCGGCGCGGCCAACGCGCCAGGTGTGGGCCATGCGCTCGCAATGCTCGCCCATCGACAACCCCGTACGCGGCTCGCTATTGCGTGGCAGCTCGGGTTTCAGGTGATGAGGCCGCAGCTTGAGGAAGGGCTTTAACCGTTCGCCAAGGCTTTTGCCACGGTTGGCCTGCAGCAATATATGGCGCAAGCCTTCGTTGACGGCGATCGGCGCATCGGAGGTGCTGTCGACACCGCCTGCAACACCGCAGTCGATCTGCCCCAGGGCAATCTTGTTAGCCACCAGCAGCGCAGCCTCCAGCCCGGTACCGCAGGCCTGCTGGATGTCATAGGCCGGGGTCTGCGGTGACAGGCGCGAACCCAACACGCACTCGCGGGTCAGGTTCATGTCGCGCGAGTGCTTGAGCACGGCACCGGCCACCACCTCGCCCAACCGCAGCCCGTGCAGGCGATAGCGTTCGATCAAGCCTTCAAGCGCGACCGTGAGCATCGCCTGGTTGCTGGCCGTGGCGTAGGCGCCATTGGCGCGGGCGAAAGGGATCCGGTTGCCGCCCAGGATCGCGACCCGGCGAGTTGAACGCATGCGCGTGTTCCTCCTGAAACAATTTGTTCGGTACAGCCTAGGTGTTTTTACCGCATTCGAACGACCCTGCCGCAAAGTTGGTCCACACTTTCAAGCTTGCCTTTCGGGAGACCCCTCATGAGCGATCGCTACCTCGGTTTTGCCAACTCCAATCTCGGCCGCCGCCTCGTGGATGCCCTTGGCCTGCCACGCCCGGCGCCACTGGAGCGCTGGCAGGCTGGCCGCCTGCGGCCGGTGGAAGGTGCCCTGGTACTGGGTGGCGGGCCATTGGCGAAGCAGGTCGAAGCCATCGCCCCGCGCCTCACTGACGAGGTATACAGCTTCAATGCCGACAACCTGCAGGCTGAAGCCTGGGTGGCCGGCCTGGGGCCGAAAATCAAGGCCGTGGTATTCGATGCCAGTCACTTGTCCGACAGCGATGCACTGAAGCAGTTGCGTGAATTTTTCCAGCCGCTGCTACGCAGTCTGGCCCCATGCGCCCATGTACTGGTGCTGGGCCGTGCACCGGAAGGCCTCGACGACCCACTGGCCAGCGTTGCACAGCGTGCCCTTGAGGGCTTTAGCCGCTCACTGGCCAAGGAACTGCGCAACGGCGCCACTGCCCAGCTGTTGTATGTCACCCCCGGTGCCGAAGATCAGCTGGAAGGCGCCCTGCGCTTCTTCCTCTCGCCGAAGAGTGCCTTCATCTCTGGCCAGGTACTGCGCCTGCAAGCCTGCACCGGCCAGGTGGAGGACTGGACCCGCCCACTCGGCGGCCGCCGTGCGCTGGTCACGGGGGCTGCGCGCGGTATCGGCGCCGCCATTGCCGAAACCTTGGCACGGGACGGCGCCGATGTACTGCTGCTGGATGTACCGCAGGCCAGTCAGGACCTCGACGCCCTCGCTGCACGCCTCGGCGGCAAGGCACTGCCACTGGATATATGCGCTAGCGATGCGGCAACGCAACTGCTCGCGGCCCTGCCCGACGGCATCGATATCGTGGTGCACAACGCCGGTATCACCCGCGACAAGACACTGGCCAACATGACGCCGGAATACTGGGACGCCGTGCTGGCCGTGAACCTCAAGGCACCGCAAGTGCTCACCCAGGCGTTGTATGACAACGGCGCGCTGGGGGAAAACGCGCGCATCACCCTGCTGGCCTCGGTCAGCGGCATTGCCGGCAACCGCGGGCAGGCCAACTATGCCGCGAGCAAGGCCGGGCTGATCGGCCTGGCCCAGGCCTGGGCGCCACGGCTCGCCGAGCGCGGTGGCAGCATCAACGCCATCGCCCCCGGTTTCATCGAAACCCACATGACTGCAGCCATGCCCATGGGCCTGCGCGAGGCGGGCCGGCGCTTGAGTTCGCTGGGCCAGGGTGGGCGCCCGCAGGATGTCGCCGAAGCCATTGCGTGGCTCAGCCAGCCAGGCTCCGGGTCGGTCAACGGCCAGGTGCTGCGGGTGTGCGGCCAGGCACTGATGGGGGCTTGAACATGAGCCGACAATGGCACGACCTGCACAACCCGGCCGCCCGCGCCAGCCTGTACCTGCGCGCAGCCAGCAAACGCTCCATCAGCGGCGACCGGCTGCCGGACGATGGCCTGCGCTGTTTCATTCGGGTTCAGCCGGGCAACCTGGGGGCGTATCGAAGGCTTTGCCACTTTCCCGATGATGGCCGCCTGCCGGGGACTTATCCACATGTGATGGCGTTTGCCCTGCAATTGCAGTTGATGACTGCCGATGATTTCCCCTTCCCGCTGCTTGGCCTGGTACACCTGCACAACCGCATCGAAGTGCTGCGCCCCCTGGGTGCTGTCGAAGGGCTGCGTTTTGCGGTGTACGCGCACAACCTGCAGCGCCATGCCAAAGGTGGCACCTTCGACCTGGTCACCGAGGCTGAAGATGGCATCGGCCTGCTCTGGCGCGAGACCAGCCGCATGTTGGTGCGTGGCTTGGCCCTGGAAGGCGAGGCAAGTGAGCCCGCCGACACGGCGCCTGATTCATTGCCCGAGGCCACCCGCTGGTATGCCGACAGTGATATCGGCCGGCGTTATGCCAAGGTGTGCGGGGATTACAACCCTATCCACCTCAGTGCTGTCAGTGCGCGGTTGTTCGGCTTTCCAACGGCCATTGCCCATGGCATGTGGACCAAGGCCATGGCCTTGGCCGCGCTGCGCGGGCACTTGCCGCACAGTGGCTTTGCCTTTGAGGTGGACTTCCGCAAGCCGGTCAGGTTGCCTTCAGAGGTGGTGCTCAGTGCCAGTGAAGCGGGCCCTTCGGGCCAACTGCGCCTGGACGGGCACGGGGACGTGCTGCATATGGTCGGCCGTTGGGAGTGCCTTTAGGGCCGGGCCTTTCCTGGCGGTATACGCTTGCTTTGCATCGGGCCTGGGCAGAAGCTATGCAGCAATAGGAGACCCCCGATGAACCTGCAAGAACTCACCCAACGCCTGCATCAGATCCGCGACACCAACGACTGGCGCGGCTTCCACAGCCCGAAGAACCTGGCCATGGCCGCCAGCGTCGAAATGGCCGAACTGGTAGAAATCTTCCAGTGGCTGAGCGAGGACGAATCGCGCCAGCTGCCTGCCGACAAACTGGCCCACGCCGGCCAGGAAATCGGTGACGTGGTGCTCTACCTGTTGCTGCTGTGCAGCGAACTGGGTCTGGACATGGACCACGTGGTGCGTGCCAAGCTGGCCGACAGCGAGAGGCGCTTCGCCCGATGAACGACCGTCATTTCGATGAGCTGGCCACCCGCTTTGCCGAAAAGATCTATGGCGGCGCCAAGGGTGCGATCCGCCTGGCCGTGCTGCAGGCCGACCTGGCCGAAGCGCTACCCGACCGCCCGCTACGCATCCTCGACATCGGCGCCGGGTTGGGCCACATGGCCTTGTGGCTGGCCGAGCGCGGCCACCAGCTGACCCTGGCCGAACCTGCGGCGCCCATGCTCGACGGCGCCAGGGCGCGCTTTGCCGAGGCCGGCCAGACCGCGACCTTCATCCAGGCGCCCTGGCAAGACCTGCTCGGCCAGCTGACCGAGCGCTACGACCTGGTGCTCTGCCACGCCGTGCTCGAATGGCTGGCCGAACCCGAGAGCATTCTGCCGGTGCTGCACCAGCTCACGGCCCCCGGCGGTTGGTTATCGCTGGCCTTCTACAACCGCGACGCACTGGTCTATCGCAACCTGCTCAAGGGCCATTTCCGCAAGTTGCGCAGCAACCGGCTGGAGGGTGAAAAGCAGAGCCTGACCCCACAGAAACCGCTTGATCCACGCGAACTCAAGGCGCAACTTGAGCCTATGTGGCAGGTTGAAAGCGAAAGCGGCGTGCGGGTGTTTCACGACTATATGCCCAAGGAATTCCAGGGCAAGGCCGAGCTGCTCGACCTGTTGGAAATGGAACTGGCCCACCGTCGCCACCCCACCTTCGCCGGGCTTGGCCGCTACCTGCACTGGGTTTGCCGCCCCCGCTAATCCGCCGCGCCAGGAGGAACACATGCCGTACCGTCTGTTGTGCCTGGCCCTGCTGCCCATTGCCCTGGCTGGCTGCCAGGGTAGCAACCCTTATGTGGCCAGCAGCCGCCCGTTACCACCAGCCCCTGCCCAGGCGGCCACCACCTTCGACGCCAGTGCATACCCTGCGCCCGCTCGTGATTATGGGCACTACCGCAGCTGGAGCTGGCGCAACGGCCAGTTGCCCAGCGGCGCTGTCGATGCCGACCCGGCGCAACTGGCCGATGCCGTCAGCGGTGCGCTCGACCAGCATGGCCTGCGCCCCTCTCGCACAGGCCCTGGCGACTTGCTGGTGAGCGCCGATATGCGCCTGGAAAAACGCTTGCGCCAAGTGCGTGACTACGACACATACGACCCCTACTACGGGCCGTATCCCTATGGGGGGGTCGGCTATGGCGGCTACCGCCACGGTTATGGAGGCTATGCCAGCGTGCCCATCGTGCGTACCTACGAGGTCGAAGTCCTGGTGGTGCGCATCGACCTGTACGACGCCCGCAGCGGCCAGCCGGTCTGGAGCGCCAGCGCCGAAAGCAGCAGCAACAAGGACTCGCCCCGCGAACGCGAAAGTGCCTTGCGCGATTCTGTGCACAAGGCACTCAGCGGCTATCCTCCCAGTTAATAGCTAACGGAGAACCATCATGTTGCGCCGTCTCGTTCTACTGTCATTCGCGTTAGTGCTCGCTGCCTGCTCGAGCAATAACGTCCAGCAGGATTTCGATGCCAGCCGCGATTTTGCCGCCTACCGCAGCTGGGCATGGCAGGAGCCAGGCCTGCAGTACCGCCCGGATGACCCGCGGATCAAGAGCGACCTCACCGAGCAGCGCATTCGCCAGGCGGTGGCAGACCAACTCGACCAGCGCGGCCTGCGTCCGGTACAAGGCGGAGCGCGGCCCGACCTGGCAGTACGCACATACCTGATCGTGGAGCAGCGCCAACAACAGATCACCACCAACTACGGCGGTGGCTGGGGTGGCTACTGGGGCGGCTACTGGGGTGGCCCGATGTACAACGAAACCCGCAGTGTCGACTACAAGGTCGCCACCATCCAGGTCGACATGTTCGATGGGCGTGACGGCAAGCTGGTATGGCGCGGCAGCGCCGAGCAGATCATGAACAACTACCCGCCAAGCCCGGAAGAACGTAACAGCGCAATCCGCAACACCGTGGCCAAGGTGCTGGGCAACTACCCACCGGGCAGCAAAAAATAGCGTTGGACCGCGGCTTTGCATGCACCGTGGCCCTGCGGGAGCGGGTTTACCCGCGAAGCAATTGACCCGGTGCATGGCACCGGCTTTGCGGATGTTCGCGGGTGAACGCACGCCTACATAGATGGCGATTCCGAGTACGACTGCGTCACCGACCTGGCCTGTGTCAGCTACGACAAAATCCATTCCACGCACGCCTTTTTTCCGATGCCAACCGCACTCCCCCGCACGTTCCCGTCTATCTTCATTTAAGGAAACCTGACTGACCGGGTAGAAGTGTTCAACATTTGGGAAAGGCGACCTGCCAATGCAAAGCATTGTTCTCCTGCTGTGGCTTGCCTTGTGCTCCGAACAGGATGTGCGTCAACGCCAGATCTCCAACGTGCTGACCCTGGGGGCGGCTGGCTGCGCCCTGGCCTGGCTGTTCAGCACCGGTCACAGCTGGATAGGCGCCGAAGCCAGCGAGGCCGGTTGGGCGCTGGCCATCGTCATGCTGCTGACCCTGCCAGGCTACATGCTCGGCCGCTTCGGCGCCGACGACGTCAAGCTCATGGGCGCCCTGGCCTTGGCCACCAGCCCGCAATATGTGCTCGGCACCTTCATTGGCGCGGGTGTCACTGTACTGGTCTGGCTACTGACCCGCCGCCGCCTGTGGACGCTGCTCAACCCCAAGGTAAAGAAGCGTTTGCAGGCCCTGACCGAAGAAATGGGCGACAAGCAGGCGTTCGTCCCCTATGTGTTATCAGGTTTTCTTCTAACGGCCGTATGGATCCAATAACCCTTCCAGTGGTCCGATGACTTGTACAGACCTTGTACATATTCGCTGAGTGCGACTACTTTTAAGCTGCCAGAGCGTCTGGCACGGGAGCAGGGCTGTATAAGAACAGGGAGTTGATCGTGTCCAGATCAGTGAGTGAAGTAAAGGTGTTGGTGGTTGATGACCACCCGGTCATTGTCGAACAGCTGAGTGAATTCCTTCAAACCAAGGGCTATGCCTGCGTTACAGCCCTCTCAACCGACGAAGCCATCGAGCACTATGTGGCGGACCCGACCATCGGCTTGCTCATCTGTGACCTGCACATGCCCGATCGGGATGGCATCGAGCTGGTGCGCGCCTTGAAGGAAATCAACGGCAGCCAGCGCACGTTCGAAGCCATCATGTTGACAGGGCGTGCCGAGAAACAGGACTTGATCCGGGCGATACGCGAAGGTTTTGCCGATTACTACCAGAAGCCGATGGACCTTGATGAACTGCTGGCAGGCGTCCGTCGGCAAGAAGCGGCTTTGCTGGAGCGCCAGCGCAACCTCCGTGATCTGGGTGGGCTGAACCAGCGCTTGCAGGAACTGGCCGAGTCGGTGGACGAACTGTATCAGGACCTGGAAAAAGCCCGTGGCCAAGGCACCCACCGGCGTGCCAGTGATGCAGAAGAAAGCGAAAGCGAGCTGCCAGCAGCGTTCGAGAAACTGTCACCACGCCAACTGGAAGTGGCGCGCCTGGTTAGCAAGGGCAAGACCAATTACCAGATCGCCTGTGAACTGGGCATTACCGAAAACACCGTGAAGCTCTATGTGTCTCAGGTTTTGCGTTTGACGCATATGCACAACCGCACCCAACTGGCTCTGGCGCTGACCCCCAGCTCGTCGCCCGTGCACCAGCGGTTCACGACCCATTGAATGAAGGCTCGGCACACCATTCTGGAGCGGCCTTGCGCTGCGAAAGGCTGCTCCTGCAAGCCCATAGTTGCCTGCTACAACTGGATCGCCAGGTTCAACGACAGCCGAGGCCGACGGTCCAGGCTATCCAGCGCCACATCCGCCAACGGCTTGGCCACTTCCAGCGCCACATTGAACACATGCCCACCCCCTAACCGCACACCCAGCGCCACCGAAGCCAGATGGGCGTCCTCCACCGGTCCCCGGTTATGCCAGGCCTGAGCGGTATCCACCACCGCATAGGGCTGAACCCGCGCAAGCCAGCTACTGCGCACGCTGTAGTTGAGCTCGTAAGCCACACCCCAGCCCTTGTCACCGTCCGCCTGATCGCGCGGGTAACCGCGCCCGAAATGCTGCCCGCCAAACCCCGCACGCTCGCTGTCGGGTAATCGATCATCACTCCAGTACAACGCCCCGGACACCACACCCTGCACGTTTTCCAACAGGGTGTCGCTCTGCAAACCGGAAAGCCGCAAGCGCAGGAAGTCGAGATCGTAGTCAGCATCGCTGCGTGCCCCCAGGTAGTCCAGCCCCTGATGGACCCCGGCACTGACGATACGCAAACGCCTCTGCTCCACCTTGCGCCAGTCACCTTCGAATGACAGCGCCCGCACATAGGTGTCGTACTTGCGAGACGGTGGCTGCTCGGCCATCCGGTCTTCATCATGCTCACTGACCGAGTACACGTGGCCCTGCACCGCCAGCCACTCATTCGGCCTGACAACCACCGGCTGACGCAGGCCGATCGCATAGCGCTCACTGTCCTGCTCGCGGGTGATATCGCGGCCATCGTCCAAACGTATGCGCGTGGCGGGCTCGCTGCGGTAGCGCGACGCCGACAGCAGCAGTTGGCTACCGGCGGCGTCCAGGTACTGGCTGTAATCGAGACGCTGGTAGTAGACCCGGTCATTGCCAGGGGGCAACAGCCAGCTGGCCGTGACGCGTTCGCCATGGCGGGTCTGGGCATTGCTGGCTACGGTGATCAGGGCCTGTGCAGCATCACGGCTGGAGTCGGCCACGCTCACAGCGGCGCTGAGCGGCTTGCGCCGTGCATGCACGGTCAACTGGGCGACACCATCGGCAGCCCGCGCCATTGCCAGTTCGGCCTCTACCACAACCCCTGGCATGCGCGTAGCCAGGCCCAGATAGCGCTCCAGCGTTTCGCGGGTCAGTGGGCGCTCGGCCTCAATGCGCGCCAGCAGCTGCTGCAAATACTCGCTGGCCGGCCCAATATCGCCGTCCACGCGGTAATCACGGACGTAACCTTCGACCAGCACCACGTTGACCCTGCCATCGGCCACATCCTGAGGAGGCAGGTAGGCATACGACAGCAAGTAGCCCTCCTGCCGGTAGCGTTGGGTCAGGCGCTGGGTGTATTGCTGCAATTCACCCAACGTGGTTTCGCGCCCGATCAGCGGCTGATAGTGTTCGCGCAGGTCGCCCAGGGGGAACACCGTGCCGCCCTCGAAGCGCACTTTATGCAGTACCAGCCGGGTGTTGGCCGGGGCCCAGTCGGGGTTGTCGATAGCCGCCCCGGCCAGCCGTATGCGGGGGTTCACAGGGGAGTAGTCCGTCATCGGCAGGTTGGCGCTGGGCAGACGCCGCTCGTACTCATGGCTGTCGAGAAACCCCGGCAACGGGTCGGCGTGGGCAGCAAGTGCCCAAAGCAGCAACATCAGAGGCACGACCAGAGGACGCATAGGGCACTCCATGTTCCCATGGGTTGCGGGGCACCAGCCGGTCACACCCGTCACTTGCAAGCGTAGGTGCTGGCCCGGCTGTCGTCGAACACCTACTCACTGACCTGGAACGCCACCCGCGCCGTCTGACCGCTTTCGTCCAACGCGCTGAGTTCGGCCTGCCCGACTTGTGGCAAACGCAGCAACAGGCTGTCCTGCCCCTGGGTTTCACCCAACGGCTGGCCGTTGAGGAACCACCAGCGCCGTCCACCACCCCCCAAGGCAGAGACCTGCAATTGCAACGGCTCAGTGCTGGTGGCCGGGCGGCGCAGATTGTCGCCTGGGCGCACGCCGACAATCGACAGCGGTGGTGCACTGGCCGGCGCCTGCGGCGGGCAGGCCGGGTCGATGGCCGGCAAACGTGCCATGCGCCGCTCGACACGGGGTAGCCAAGGCTCCAGCGGTGCCGGCCACAGGGCAATGTCACGCGCCTTGGCGCCCGGGCAGCTACCATCCACCCGCAAGCCCTGCTCGTTGACCCACACTTTTTCGCGCAAGCCCAGGCCCAGCGGCTGGTCGGCTGCCTGCAAGGTTGGTGGCGTGGTGCCGTCCAGGGTCCATGCAAAGCGCTGACGCCGACAGTTGGTGTCCTGCTTGCTCATCGGCTGGCCCAGCGGCCAACAGATCGCCGCAACGCCGATATTCGCAGGTACCGGCGCTACCGGGACGCTGATGCCGCGTTGGCTGTCGCGATTGCTCAACAGATCGTGCACCTGCAACATCAGCGGCGCCGCCGAGGCCAGGCCGAACTGCCCAGGCACCGGTGTACCGTCGGGGCGGCCAATCCATACGCCGATCAGGTAACGCGGCCCCACGCCAATCGACCAGGCATCGCGAAAGCCGTAGCTGGTGCCGGTTTTCCAGGCCAGTAGCGGGCGCTGCACCAGTTCGGCGTGCGGGTCGCGGTCCGGGCGCGCCTGGCCACTGAGGATACGCCGGATGATCCACGCCGCCCCCGGTGACAGCAACCGGTGCTCCACCAAGGGGGCCTGTGGCTGCAAGCGCACCTGCGCACTGTTGCCACCCCGCGCCAGCGCCGCGTAGCCGCCGACCAGGTCCTCCAGCCGGCTGCCGGCACCGCCCAGGATCAACGACAGGTTGGGCTCGGCAAGGGGTGGCAGTATCAACGGCATGCCCGCCATGCGCAGTTGTGCGGCAAAGCGTTTCGGGCCGTAGGCCTCCAGCAATTGCACGGCGGGCAGGTTGAGCGACAGGGCCAGCGCCGAGCTGGCCGACACCGGCCCGCTGAACCCCATGGAGAAGTTGCCAGGGCGATAGTCGCCATAGCGTCGTGGAACATCCTGCAACAGCGATTCGGAATGGATCAGGCCATCGTCCAGCGCCATGCCGTAAAGAAACGGCTTGAGGGTGGAGCCGGGCGAACGTAACGAGCGCACCATGTCGACATGGCCAAAGCGGCGCTCATCAGACAAATCTATCGAACCCAGGTACGCGCGCACCGCCATGCTCTGCGCTTCGACCACCAGAATGGCGGCCGAGGTACGCTCCGGCAGCCGTGCGCGCCAGCCCAGCAGCAAGTCTTCGAGGCGCCGCTGAAGCGCAGCGTCAAGCGTGGTACGGATCAGCGGCGGGCTGTCAGCGCTGTTCAGGCGCCGGGCCAACAATGGCGCCAGGGCCGGCTCCTGGCGTGGCGCCAACACCAGCGGCTCCTCGGCCGCCTCGCGAATTTGCTGGGCCGGCCATACCTGGTACTCAGCCAGGCGCTGCAGCACCTTGTCCCGGGCACGCTGGGCACGCTCGGGGTGGCGGTCCGGGCGCAGCCGGCTGGGTGCCTGGGGCAACACGGCCAGCAGTGCCGCTTCGGCAGGTGTCAGGTGCAGGGGCGACTTGCCCAGGTACGCCCAGCTGGCTGCCGCCACGCCCTGAAGCGTGCCGCCGAAAGGTGCGCGGTTCAGGTAGATCTGCAGGATGTCGCGCTTGGACAAGTGCCATTCCAGCTGCAAGGTGCGCCATAGCTGGCGCAGTTTGCCGACCAGGGTACGGTCGTGCGGGTCGAGCAGGCGTGCCACCTGCATCGACAATGTGCTGCCGCCCGACACAACACGCCCGCCGCGCAGGTTCAGCCAGGCCGCGCGGACCAATGCCAGGGGGTTGACCCCTGGGTGGTTGTAGAACCAACGGTCCTCATAAGTCAGCAAAGCCTGCAGGTAAAGCGGCGAAACCTCTTCAGGGCTGACGGGGTAGCGCCACACGCCATCAGCATCGGCAAAGCGCCACAAGGGCGTGCCGTCTTCGGCCAGCACTACCCGGGCCAGGTCATCACCCGGCAGCGGCAGCGGCCAGATACGATCAGCCAGCCAGAACAGGCTGCCGAGCACCAGCAGACTGATCAGCGTGGCACGCAACAACCTGCCCCCACGGCACCGTGGTCGCGCTAAGCTTGGCATCGGGAACCGACCTGGCCAGGTAATGGCCAAAGGCTTTGGGACGACAACCTCGCCGATTTTTTCATCAGGAAGCAACTATGCATGTAGAAGGTTTTTTCGAGTGGCTGGGCCAGGCACTGGGGTCGTTGATCCGCTTCATCGTCGACGCATTGAGCGGGTTGTTCAACCTGCTGGCCAATGCCGGTGGCAACTTCATCGATGGCCTGTCGCGCACCTTGGGCATGGACACTTCGCTGCTGAGCATCCTGGCCCTGATCATCGGCCTGATGCTGCTGTACTCGGCAATCCGCGCATTCATGCGCGCCTCGATCATCCTCGGAATCATCTGGCTGGTGCTGGGGCTGTGGGTGATGAGCTGGGTGATCCACTGATCTGCGCGGTCTTTGTGGGAGCGGCCTTGCGTCGCGACAGGGCTGCACAGCAGCCCCAGGCTTTCAGCTTCGCCGCTTGAATTGTCGGGGCCGCTTTGCGGCCCTATCACGACGCAAGGCCGCTCCCACACTTTCCGCGTAGAGCGGGTCTCTAGCGGGCTTTCACCGTCATCTCCCCTTGCCCATCGCCCACGGCCTGCAGGTTCGGCCGATACATCGACTCGACCTGCGGCGGCGGCACGCGGTAGGTGCCCGGGGTCACTGCTCGCGCCAGGTACAGCAGGTGGGTAGTGCCATAGCCGTCAAGCTTGAGCGCGGCAACATAACGGTCATCACGGTACTCCTGATGCACCACGCTGGCGTTCTGCATCGACTCGCGCCACGCCTTCACTGCACTGCTGGCGTTGTCCAGGCTGGCGGCGCTTTGAGCCAGGTTCTGGTTTTCCAGCTCCAGGCCGGCCGGCAGCAGGTCCACCACCAACGCATCCGGCACGCGGTCCTCAGCTTTGAGCGCCAGGTGCACCAGCACAAGGTCGCCACTGCGCAGGTTGTGCAAGTCCAGCGGCTGGCCATTCATGCCCAGGTACTCTCTGTGAATCTGCAGGCCGTTGCCGCCAGCAGCAGGTGCCTGTCGCGGGTAGCCGGACAAGGTCAGCTGCTGGTACAGCGTCTCGTTGCCTTCATTCTGCACGCTCAGAGGCGAGGCCAGTAACGGGCCCTCCAGCTTCATACCGGCCTCGGCATTGTTCAACTCGCGCACTTCACCCGCGCTGTCCAGGCGTGCCTGCCACTGGCCTTCCGGCTTGCCAAGCAGGCCACGGCCAGCGAGGAACAGTGCATTGCGCTCTTGGGTCGACAACCAACGGTTGGCCGCCAGTTCATCGGACAAGGCGAACAGGCGCTGATCGACCTGGCTGCTGGCCAGGTTGCTTTCCTGCAGCAGCGCCAGGATCAGTGCCTGGTCACGCAGGGCGCTGCCATAATCGGCCAGCCAGCCTTTGCCACGGCTGATGCCCAGGCCCGCCTGCAAGGCTTGCTCGGCACGCGGTTTGTCGCCCATTTTGTCCAGCGCCACTGCCAGTTGTACCAGCGGCAGACCGGAGCGGGCATCGGCGCGACGTTCGAACAGCCCGCGCAGGGCACCCAACGGCGCCTGCTGGCTGCGCGACAGCACCAGCGCCGCGTAGGCCTGCACCGCAAAGCGCGTGTGGTCGGCATTCTCGCTGTAGTCGACTTCGATCAGGTTGCGTTCCTGCAGGTAACGCAGCAGGCGCTCACTGGCCTTCTTCAATGCCTCGGCGGGTACGCCATACCCTTGGTCACGGGCACGCAGCAGGAAGTCAGTCACATAGGCGGTCAGCCAGTACTCTTCCTCGCTGTCCGAACTCCACAGGCCAAAGCTGCCGTTGTAGCGCTGCATCCCCAGCAGGTGCTCGATGCCCATTTCGATCTTGCGTTTGCGCACATCCGCCGGCTCGCCCTTGATGCCAAGGCGCTTGAGGCTGTCGGCATCGGCGTACAGCGAAGGGTACAGGCCGCTGGTGGTCTGTTCGAGGCAGCCGTAGGGGTAGGCTTGCAGCGCGCGAATCTGCTCGGCAAGGTTCAGCGGCGGCCGGCTCGACAAGGCCAGGCTGGCTTCCAGGCCAGCGGGTTCGAAGGCGGCCAGGTCTGCTTCAGGCAGAGTCCACGGCTGGTCCTTCAAGGCCACACGGTAGTGCTTGAGCATTGCCGGGTAGGCCGGGCGCACGCCCAGCGTCCACTCACGTTCGAACGCATTGACCGGCTCGTTCGGCAGTTGCAGGCCCGTCACCCGGACATGCACCTTGCCCTGCCCCAGCCCCCCCTGGGCCTGCACCGGAATCATCAGCGTCGAGCGCTGCCCTTCGGCCAGGTTAACGCTCTGCACGGCATTGGCCGCCAGGCTCAGTTGCCCATCCGTGGTGATTTCAACGCTCAGTTGTTGGGCGCGGCCGGACAGGTTGGCCAGGTCCAGTGCCAGGCTGGTACGGTCGCCACCGGCCAGGAAGCGCGGGGCCGAAAGCTCGGCAATCAACGGCGCGGCGACCACGGTCTTGCCTTCGGCCATGCCGAAGTGCTCTTCGGTCCAGGCCTGCGCCATCAGCCGCAATTCGCCGTTGAAGTCGGGGATGTCGACCGTGGCCTGGCCCTCCCCCTTGTCGTCCAGCGTCACCGGCAGGCTCTGCTGGGCGACGATGGTTACCGTAGTGTTGGGTCGCTTGCCCCCCTTGGCCATCGCCGCATCGCCACCGAACGCCAGGCTGGCCAGGCGGCCTTGACCGGCCTCTATCAACTGGCCGTAGATGTCCAGTTGATCGGCACCATAGGCCTTGCGCCCGAACAGGCTGGCGAACGGGTCGGGGGTTTTGAAATCGGTGATGTTGAGGATGCCCACGTCCACCGCCGACAACAACACATGCACCTGCTTGGGCACACTGCCATCGGCGTTGGCGGCCTTTACCTTCACTGTCAAAGGCTGTTTCGGGCGCATTTTTTCCGGCGCCTGCAGGCTCAGCGCAAGCTTGCGCTCGGCGCGGTCCAGCGGCAGGTGCAGCACGCCCACGGCGCGCTTGGGCGTGGCATTGGCCTTGCGCTCACCAGGGCGGATAACCAGCGCGCTGATGTACAGGTCGTGACGGGCCCAGGCCTTGTCCAGTTGCACGTCAAAGGTCTTGCCCTCGGCGGGCACATCGATCTCCTGCCACCACAGCGGGCCATCGCTGGACTCGATCATCAGGTAGCCGCTGCCCGCAGCGGGCGGGGTGACGGTGACCTTGGCGGTAGCGCCATCGGTGTAGGAGGGTTTGTCCAGCGCCAGCTTGACCTGGTCCGGCCGCACCGCGCCGCCCTCAGCGTTGTCCTGGGCACGGTAGCCGGCCCAGAAGCGCTCACTGGACACCAGACCGGTCTGCGGGTCTTCGACCTCGACGCGGTACGGGCCCCACTCAACCTGGAAGCTGAGTTTGGCGGTGGAACCTGCCTTGACGCTGATCGTCTCTTCGTTTTGGGTCAGGAACTTCTCGTTGTAGGCGTAGCTCCAGCCGTCGCTTTGCGAGTAATTCCAGTAGTAATCGCGGCGTTCGCGAACAAGGCGCACCTTAAGCGCGTCGGCCGCCAGTTTGTTACCGTCGCGGTCGGCCACCAGGAATTCGAATTCCACGGGCCCGTCGCTATCGGTCTCCTCACCTTCGAACAGGCCTCGCAGGCCCGGCAGGCGCTCAGCCGGCCAGATAGGCTGCTCCAGGCGCCGGGTGATCGGCCGGCCACCCGACTCCTGCAGGCTGGCCTGCACGGTCAGTTGCAGCGGAGAGCGGGCTTCGGCCCAACGGCTTTCGATATCGACCACCGCCTTGCCGGCCTGGTCAAGGGTGACTTCGTCCAGTTCCAGGTCCTGGTTCAGATCGGTTTCGGTGACCGAGCCGAACTGGTAGCCAGGCAACGCCGGTACTGCCTCGCGCAGCGGGCGTACATAGGCCTGACCGCTCAGGCGGTTGCCGGCGGCCGGCGCACCATAGAGGTAACGGCCATTGACCTGGATACGCGCATCTTCATCCGGCGAAAGCGGTGTGCTGCTGCCCTTGAGCTCCAGCGCCAGGCGCTCGGGCAGGAAGTCTTCAACGAGGAACTCATAGACCTGCTTGCGCCCGCCACCCAGGTCGAGCAGCAGTTGCCAACGGCCGGTCGGGGCCTCGGTGGCCAGTTGCAACTGGTATTGGTACAAGCCATTGCTGTCGGCTTCCCAGACGAACTTGCGGCTCACCTGTTCATCCGGGCGACGCACTTCCACGCTCACCGGCTGTGCTTTGACCGGCTTGCCGTCCTGGTCGCGCAGCAGGCCGTTGAGCAGCACCGTCTCACCCGGGCGGTACAGGTCACGCGGGCCGAAGATGAAGAACTGCAGCGGGTTGGCCTGAGGCCCGGTAATGTCGAATTCGGCCAGGTCCAAGGCTGCGGTGTTCAGGCGCAGCAGCGTGGTATGCACGCCCTGGGTGGCAATGAGGGTATCGGCCTTTGGCGTGATTGGCAGTTGGGCATGCCCCTTGCCATCGGTGGTGGCCTGGGCCAGCAGCTTGCCCTTTTCGTCATGGATTTCCAGGTTGACGCCGCTCAGCGCCTTGCCGCCTTCCAGGGCTTGCGCAAACACGTCGATACGGTCGCGGTAGCGGTGGGCCGACACGCCGATGTCGCTGAGGGTGAACAGGGTTGCCGGCTGAGAATAATCGTAGGTACCCGAGGCGCGCATCACTGCCAGGTACACCCCTGGCGCCTGCAACGGTTTGATGCCGGCAATCGGCAGCAACACGGTCTCGCGCGTGTTGCGCGCCGGGTTTAGATCGAAGCGGCCGCTGTAGACCAGCTCGGCCATGTCCAGGGTTTCCTTGGACTGGTAGTAGTACAGGCTGCTGTTACGTCCCCAGTTGGCCAGGAAGGTCGAGAGCATGTCTGGCTTGACGCGGAAGAACTCGACATCCACTTTGTCGACGTTCAGGGCAATCACCGGCAGGCCTTCGGCCAGGCGGGTAGGCAGCAGCGAGCCGCGGCTGGCAAAGCCGATGGTCGGCTGCATGTCGCGGGTTTCCAGGCGGGTGATCGACTCGCTGTCCAGCTGCTTGCCGTTGACTGCCAGCAGCCCCTTGTCGACGGTCAGCACCAGCTTGCGCTGCGGCTCCAGGTGGCGCAGGCGCAGCTCCATCTGGTTGTCGGAGAGTTCCCAGGCGCCATCTAGCCTACCCTTGACGGTGTCGACCAGGTGCACCTTGGTGGCGAAGTCCTGCTTGGCATCCAGCGGTGCTGAGAAGCTGATCGACAGCGTTGCCGCGCCATCGAGCTGCACTTCCGATACGTCCAGCACCGTGAGTTCGCGGCCCTCGTAGCGCTTGGCGAGCACGGCCGGGTCCTCACGCTTGGGGGCGGGGGCTTCGGCGGGCGCGGGCGCCACGGTTTTCTCGACCGGCACCGGTTTGCCCGGCGTGGAAGAGTCACAGGCACTGAGCAACGCCAGCGCGCAGGCCAGCAACAATCCTTTGTTGAACATGAGATAGGAACTCTTGGGCAGCGTGTACGTGAGGGCAGCAACTATAGCGCAACGTCAGGTGCAGCACCCGGCGTTGCGCGCCAGGTCAGACCATGGTCGCGCTAAATGGTTGCCTGGTCGTTACACTGTGGCCATTCGTTAAAGGGGCCGCATTGCGTCCCTTCGCGGGCTTGCCCGCTCCCATAGGTTTGGCGCCGGCCGCAAGAGCAACACTTTCCTGTGGGAGCGAGCAAGACCGCGAAGGGGCACACAGCGGCCCCAAAATCTCATGGAATGCACATGCCCCAACTCGCTGCCGACTGGCGCCACCGCCCCACCCACCGCAAGGTCTGGGCGCTGGCCGCGCCGATGATCCTGTCCAACATCTCGGTACCGCTGGTGGCGCTGGTCGACAGCACGGTCATCGGGCATCTCCCGCACGCCCACCAACTGGGCGCCGTGGCCGTGGGCGCCACCTTGTTCACCTTCATGGTCGGCCTGATGGGCTTCCTGCGCATGGGGTCCACCGGCTTCGCTGCCCAGGCCGCCGGCCGTGGCGACGGTGCAGCGCTACGCCAGGTACTGGTGCAAGGGCTGCTGCTGGCGGTCGGCTTCGCCCTGTTGATCGGCCTGCTGGCCCTGCCCTTCAGCCAGCTCGCACTCCATGCGATGCAACCCAGCGCAGCCCTGCAGCAATCCACCGAAGACTTCTTCCATACCCGCCTGCTTGGCCTGCCTGCGGCGCTGGCCAGTTACGCGCTGGTCGGCTGGTTCCTCGGCACCCAGAACGCCAGGGCGCCACTGGCCATCCTGCTGACCACCAACCTGCTGAACATCGCCTTGAACCTGTGGTTCGTGCTGGGCCTGGACTGGGGTGTACTGGGCTCGGCGCGGGCGTCGGTGATTGCCGAATGGACTGCCGCCCTGCTCGGCCTGGCCCTGACCCGCCCGGCCCTGCGGGCTTACCCGGGGCAGATCGTGTGGGCAGCGCTCAAGCGCTGGCAGGCCTGGAGGCCACTGCTGGCGGTGAACCGCGACATCTTCTTGCGTAGCCTGGCGCTGCAACTGGTGTTCCTGCTGATTACCGTGCAGGGCGCACGCCTGGGCGAAGCGACCGTGGCGGCCAACGCCCTGTTGCTCAATGGCCTGCTACTGACGGCCTATGCGCTGGATGGGCTGGCCCATGCGGTGGAGGCCTTGTGCGGCCATGCCATTGGTGCCCGTGACCGCGACACTTTGCGCCGCTCGCTGGTGGTCGCTTGTGGTTGGTCACTGATCACCAGCGTGGGGTTTGCCGGGCTGTTCCTGCTGGGTGGGCACCTGTTCATCGACTTGCAGACCGACATCGACAGTGTGCGGGCGGCGGCTTATCCGTATTTGCCTTACCTGGCGTTGCTGCCGTTGATCGCGGTGTGGAGTTACTTGCTGGATGGGTTGTTCATCGGCGCGACCCGGGCGCGGGAAATGCGTAATGCAATGCTCGTTTCGGTGTTGATTGCACTGCCGGTGGCGGTGGCCATGAGCGGGTTGGGCAACCATGGGTTGTGGATGGCGTTTCTTGGGTTCATGGGGTTGCGGGCGGTGACGTTGGGGTGGGTCGGGTGGCGGTTGCAGCAGAGAGACCTGTGGTTTGGCTGATTGGGGCCGCTTTGCGGCCCATCGCGACGCAAGGCCGCTCCCACATGGGATAGCGGGTCGGCCTGCTTTCGCGGTCCCTGTGGGAGCGGCCTTGTGTCGCGAAATGAGGGCGAAGCCCTCACATGCTCACAGCCATACACAGTCCCAATGGGGATACTCGCCAGCGCGCCGCACCAGACCGGCCCGAATGGGGTTGGCGATGATGTAGCGGGCCACCGCCCGGACATCATCCTCACGTCTCAGAGCCCGGTCATGAAAGCTGGTCTGCCAAATATGTCGCCTGTCAGCGCCCACCTTGTACAAAGCACAACTGCTTCTGGACTTGAACCCACACATCAGCGCCCCCAGGCTCGTCGGGCCAAGCTCGATAAGCCAGTGAAGATGATCCGGCATCAAGACCCAGGCCAGAGATCGACAAGCCTTGCTCTCTTCACTGAACCGCAATTGCTGGACCACGGTCCTGGCGAATCGAAAATCCTTGAACAACGGCGTTCGGTCACGAGTGGTTGTGGTGAGCAGATAAAGGCGCCCGGATTCAGACACTCGACCGCCACGTAAACGATGGGAGCCTGGACGTTGCATATCGTCCTCCTTTGAACATTGCATTCAAAGGTAGCGGCATTGGTGCGATGGACCAGGGCCGGATATTTACCGGTTGTGACGCTGGTGAGGGCTTCGCCCTCATATCGCGACGCAAGGCCGCTCCCACAAAAGGCAGCACAGGCTTTTGCAGGAGCGGCCCCGTCAATTACGACGACAGGTACGAAGACCGGGTCAACCCCAGGCGCAAGGCATCCAGATACTGGGTCCGCTCACGCGCAGTGATCTTGGCGCTGGCGACCTTGTCGCGGTAATGCGTCATCAACTCTTCCGGCGACAGGTGCACGTAGCGCAGCATGTCTTCGATGGTGTCGTGGGTTTCGATACCCGCGTGGTACACGCTGCCGTCGGCATTCTGGTAGATGTTCACCGAGTCGGTGTCACCGAACAGGTTGTGCATGTCACCCAGGATTTCCTGGTAGGCACCCACCAGGAACACGCCCAGCAGGTAATCCTCGCCCTCCTTCACCGCATGCACCGGCATGCTGGTTTCGATGCTCTGCTCGTCAACGTACTGGTTGATCTTGCCGTCGGAATCGCAAGTCAGGTCCTGCAATACCGCACGCCGCATCGGCTCTTCGTCCAGGCGGTGCAGCGGGATGATCGGCAGGACCTGGCCGATGGCCCAGGTGTCTGGCAGGCTCTGGAACACCGAGAAGTTGCAGATGTACTTGTCGGCCAGCTTGTCGTTCAGCTCGTCCAGCACCTGGCGGTGCGAGCGCTGGCGGGCTTTCAGCGAGTTGTGCAGACGGCGGCACACGGCGAAATAGCACTGCTCGGCCAAGGCTTTCTCGCCCAGGCTGATCTTGCCATCAGCGTACTGCGCGGCCACATCACCCATGTAGTGGGTGGCGCGCCAGTAGGTCTCGGTGACCATCTCGATGTCGGTCGGGCCAAGCAGGTCGACCAGCCACTGCACGGTCTCGGGCAGGGCTTCCTTGTTCTCGATGGTCGGTACGTCGTCGTTGTGTTTCTCGACATCGGTCACCTGGATCACCAGCATGGCGTGGTGCGCGGTCAGCGAACGGCCACTCTCCGAGAAGATGTGCGGGTGCGGCAGGCCCTGTGCGTCGCAGAACTCCTTGAGCATGCCCACCACCACGCCGGCGTAGTCGTCCATGTCGTAGTTGATCGAGCTGGCATTGCGCGAGTGGGTGCCGTCGTAGTCCACACCCAGGCCGCCACCCACGTCGATATGGTCGACCGGCAGGCCCAACGCACGCAGTTCGCCGTAATAACGGATGGCTTCCTTGAAACCGTGCTGGTAGTCAGCCAGGTTGGCGATCTGCGAACCCATGTGGAAGTGCAGCAGGCGGATGCCCTGATCCAGGCCCGCATCGCGGAAGCGCTGCACCACCGAAAGCAACTGAGCGGCGGACAAACCGAACTTGGACTTCTCGCCACCGGTGTCGGCCCACTTGCTCGAGGCCAACGACGACAGGCGAACGCGCAGGCCAACCTGTGGTTTCACCTTGAGCTCGGCGGCCTCTTCGATCACCAGGGCCACTTCCGACTCTTTCTCGATGACGATGAACACATTGTGGCCAAGCTTCTGGCCCATCAGTGCCAGGCGAATGAACTCACGGTCCTTGTAGCCGTTGCAGACGATGGTGCCGCCCTTCGGCGCCAGCGCCAGCACTGCCAGCAACTCGGGTTTGGAGCCGGCTTCCAGGCCGATGGAAACGTTTTGCGTGGCGATGATGTTTTCCACCACCGCTTCCTGCTGGTTGACCTTGATCGGGTACAGCGCGGTGTACTGGCTCTGGTATTCCAGGCGCGCGATGTTGGCGTCGAAGGCACCGGTCAGCTGGCGCACACGGTCCTGCAGAATGTCAGGGAAGCGCACCAGCAAGGGCAGCGACAAGCCGCTCTGGCGCAGTTCGTCGACCTGTTCGAACAGGTCGATCGGAGCACTTTGAGGGCCGTTGGGGCGTACTTCGACGCGCCCGGCTTCATTGATGGCGAAATAGCCAGCGCCCCAATGGCGGATGCCATAAACACTGCGGCTGTCGGCCACGGTCCATTGGCTACCATCGTCTTTGCGTGTGCGTCGTACGGACATTCAAGTCCCCTATAGATAAGTCGAAGACACTGCCCGCAGGCAGCGGGGCGAGTGTAAAAGCTGAAAATGACGATTCATCCGTGCTCAGGCATAGACTCTGACCACGGGAACGAGTTTAGAAAGCGCTGGGCAAAAAATCGCGCGATGGCCTCAGCCGCCGGACTTTTTCGCCTTGAAACCCTGTTTGGTCAGCTCGCCGATCAACAGCTCGACATGGTCGCCCTGGATCTCGATAACCCCGTCCTTCAGGGCGCCGCCGGTACCGCAGCGGCGCTTGAGCGTGGTCGCCAGCTCCTTGAGCTGGTCGGGCGGCAGCGGCACGCCGGTGACAGTGGTCACGGTCTTGCCGCCACGGCCTTTGCTTTCGCGGCGCACGCGGGCAATGCCGTCGCCTTCGGGGATGATTTGCTGCTTGCAGGTGCAGGCGTCCACCGGCTGGCCACAGTCGGGGCAGTGCCGACCGGCGTCGGTGGAGTACACGAGACCGCCAAGGGCGGAAAAAGAAGAAGCTTTCTTGGCCACTTTTGTTCCTCGGTGCTGAGGACAAAAACTGGTCGTGCCTTGGGGTTGAGGCCGACCGCGAAGCCCCACTCTGGCAGGGGCGGCGCTACTGCCGCAAGAATTGCGGCAGCCCGAAAAGGGCGCGCAGTGTAACGATAAATACGCCGGTTGTGTAGGAGCGGGTTTACCCGCGAACAAGGGCAAAGCCCTTGCCCTGCGAAACGGGTGTCTGGGCCGGTATTTCACGGGCAAACCCGAGCCTACAAAGTGGCCTTGTAGCGCTGCAACGCCGCCAACGAGTCCGGGCAATAAGGCTTGCTCAGGCTTTCCTGCTCAGCCTGTTCCAGACCGATGAAGCGCGCCTCGATCACCTCTTCCGGCTGCAACCGCAACGGTGCATCCGACACCGCCGAATACACCGCACACCACAAGCGGTTATCCGGCTGGTCGAAGTAGAACCGCTCGTGAAAGCGCAGCTCGGCGCCCTCGATGCCCAGCTCTTCGGCCAGCTCGCGCGCGGCCGACTCGGCATACGCTTCCCCAGCCGTGACCATGCCGCCCGCCGCCACATCCCAATACCCGGGGTACAGCGCCTTGCTCAAGGTACGCCGGTGTACACACAATTCACCGGCACTGTTGAACAGCAGAATGAACGTGCAGCGACCGATCAGGCCACGCTCGCGCAGCTCGGCACGGGGCAAGGCGCCCAGTACCTGGTCGGTTTCGTCCACCCAGGTGACCAGCTCGCGGTCGGAAGCCGCCCGATGGGCGGCCTCGGTTGGGCTGATAGCCATCATCAACCCTGCGACAGCAGCTGACGCAGATCGATAACCGCAGCGTTGGCCCGGGAAATATAGTTGGCCATGACCAACGAGTGGTTGGCCCACATGCCGAAGCCACTGCCGTTGAGCACCATCGGGCTCCACAGCGGCTCTTGCGAGGCCTCCAGCTCACGGATGATCTGACGCACGCTGACGGTGGCATTCTTCTTCGCCAGCACGTCGGCGAAGTCCACCTCGATGGCTCGCAGCAGATGCGACAGCGCCCAGGCTTGGCCACGGGCTTCATAGAACACGTTGTCGATCTGCAGCCATGGGGTTTCCACCAGCTCCTCATCCACCTGCGGCGCCTGGCCGGCAACGACCGACTCGGTCTTCAGCGTGGTGTTGAGCTTGACCCGGCCAACGCTGGCCGACAGGCGCTGCGACAGCGAGCCCAGACGGGTCGCCACGTCACCCAGCCAGTTGTTCAGGTTGTCGGCGCGGGTATAGAAGATAGCGCCCTTGTCGCCGGCAGCCAGACGGGTCTGGTAGCGGGTCAGCGACTTGATGCCCTCTTCGAACTCCGACTCGCTCGATGGCAGGATCCAGCTCTTGTTGTCGAAGTTGAAGCGCGGCTCGGCCTTGGCCAGGTCGGCGTCTTCGGTGGACTGCGACTGCGAACGGGCGAAGTCTTTACGCAGGGCACGGGACAGGTCGCGGACCTGGACCAGCACGCCATATTCCCAGCTTGGCATGTTGTCCATCCACAGCCCTGGCGGGAAGCGGTCGTTGGAAATGTAGCCGCCCGGCTTGTTCAGCAAGGTGCCGGCCACGGTCTTGAGGGTTTCGACGGTGGTATAGCCCACCACCATCTGCTGGCCAGTACGTTCGGCTGCGGCCTGGGCGTTTTGCTGCACCGGGAACAGAGCAGGCTCCTGGCTCCAGTACCAGCCCAGGCCGATACACACCAGCAGGTACAACCCGATCAGGGTCCCCAGGGCACGGCTCCAAAGGCCGCCAAGGTAGCTACGGGCGGCAGCGCCGCGCCCGTCGACACGCTCACGGGGCTCGGCTTTGGCCTCGCGGTTTTTCCAGTCCAGCATGGCTTTGTCCTTAATCAGTCACGACGGTTCAGGGGCTTTGACCACAGGCCTGCGCTAGCGTGCCACGGGAAGCCCGAATGGCTGCACTATAAAGCAGACACCACCGTACGCATAAGCGACCATTCAGTCAGCAACTGAATATTCGTTCTGCCCGCTTTGTTGACGCAGGGCACTCACGCACGTGAAAAGAGCTGCTAGCATAGAGCCATCATTGCCCCTGCACATCCCAACCTATAAGTAGCCAGGACATGAGCCAAGCAGTCGAGCCGAGCCCGCAGTGCCCCGTCCAACAGCTGACGCGTAACGGCCTGCGCAAGGACGACCCGCTCGACCCGCTGCTGCTGCCCGTGCGCAAACCGGTGTACATCCTGCTGCAGGACCACGAGCGCGCCCAGCGCCTGGCCCAGCAACTGGAATTCTTTGGTCTGGTGGTGCAAGCGTTGCCCAGCGCCGCAGCGTTTCTCGCCTCGATCAGCGAGTACCCGCCTTCGGCCATCATCATGGATGTCGACTTCACCGGCGCCGGCCTGGGCTTGCTGCTGGCTGCTCGGGTGCAGCAGGGCCTGGCACGCGCCATTCCGTTGCTGTTCTTCAGCCATCACGAAGCCGACACCCCGACCCGTCTGGCTGCGGTACGCGCCGGTGGCCAGGACTTTCTCACCGGCAGCCTGGAAGCTTCCAGCTTGCTGGAAAAGGTCGAACTGCTGACCAACGCCACCCCGCACGACCCGCTGCGCGTGCTGATCATCGACGATTCGCGTACCCAGGCCCTGTACACCGAGCGTGTACTGGCCGGCGCCGGCATGCTCACCCGCAGCCTGACCGACCCGATCCGCACCATGGCCGAGCTTGCCGACTTCCAGCCCGACCTGATCATCCTCGACCTGTACATGCCGGCCTGCACCGGCCCGGAGCTGGCCAAGGTAATCCGCCACAGTGACCGTTATGTGAGCGTGCCGATCATCTACCTGTCTGCCGAGGACGACCTGGATAAGCAACTGGATGCCATGAGCGAAGGCGGTGATGACTTTTTGACCAAGCCGTTTCGCTCACGCCACCTGATCACTACCGTGCGCAACCGCGCCGCCCGCGCCCGCCATTTGAAGGCACGCATGGTCCGCGACAGCCTGACCGGGCTGTACAACCACACCCATATCCTGCAGCTGCTGGAAGACTGCAGCTTCCGCGCCCGCCGTGAGCAGCAGCCGTTGAGCTTTGCCATGCTCGACATCGACCACTTCAAGAAGATCAACGACCGCCACGGCCACCCCATGGGCGACCGCGTGATCAAGAGCCTTGCCCTATTCCTCAAGCAGCGCTTGCGCAAGACCGACTTCATTGGCCGCTACGGTGGCGAAGAGTTTGCCATCGTCATGCCCAATACCGCGCTGGACGCCGCACACAAGGTGCTGGACGAAATTCGCCGGCGCTTTGCCGACATTCTCTACCCGGCGCAGCCGCGGGATTTGCAGTGCACCTTCAGTGCAGGGGTGGTGCAACTGGACGAGGGGCTGGATGCACTGACCATGGCCAGTGCAGCGGACGAGGCGCTGTACCGGGCCAAGCATGCGGGGCGTAATTGCGTCGTTCGTGTAGAGCCCTGAGATTCGCACTCACTGTGCCGGCTTCTTAACAGGCTCGCCCGCTTCTCCAGGCATTTCACATACCTCAAGTCTGGAGGTAAACCTGTGGGAGCGGGCAAGCCCGCGAAGAGGCCAGTGCAGGCCACACCAATAGAGGCACTGTGCCACTTTTTTCTGACACCAAGCCCCTGGCGTCATCACCCCGTCACAAAATCGCAATAACTTCAGGCGCCTACCTCTCACCTGCGCAGGAAATTCGCGGCTATGCGCCTGAAGTGGCTGACCAATTTCAACACCCTGTTGCTGGTGACCGTGTGTATCGCCTTGGGCGCCACCCTGTGGTGGTCGCAGCGCGCCCTCGAGCGCCCCTACCAGCTGATGGAGCGCTATCTGGGCCTGTCTCAGCAGTTCCAGAACCAGACGGCGCGCAATATCCAGGCCTACCTGGGCAGCGGCGATGCCCTGCGTCAGGCCGCAGCCATGGAGGCGACCCAGCAGTTGCAGGCCGCACTGACGGATTGGCCCGTAGAGCTGGCCGAGAAGTTGCGCCCCAGCCTGGATAGCCTGCAGACCTTCACCGCCAACGAACTGCTGGCCGCCGGTAAGCTGGCCGGCGACCCACAAGCCCTGCTGCTGCAAGCCGAGCGGGAGCTGGGGGCGAACTTCGAGCAGATGGCCAGCTATGCCCGCGACAGTGGCAACGCCGAGGCCAATCGCTACTTGCCGCCCTTGCTCGACGCCACCCTGCACCTGGGGCGGCTGTCATTGGCTCGCGACAAGCTGGTCAGCAGCGGCCGCCCGGAGCTGGCCGATGAGGTGGAGCGCGAGCTGCAACTGATCCGCGCCCAGGCCCAAACGGTCGACGGCCTGCCACTGCTCGGCGTAACCCGCACTGCCGAATCCGGTGCCGACGACTTCGCTGCAATGATGGGCCTGGAATCCCGGGCCAGTGCCCAGCAGGAAGACATTGCCGTAGGCCTGAAGCGTGAATTGCAAAGCCTGCTCAACCGCTACCCGGCCGAACTGCAACACACCCGCGAACAGATCGAGCGCCGCGTCGCGCTGGCCGCCACCACCGGCCAGCGCCTGGAAGCCGTACAACAGGCCATCGCCGCGCTGGAGCCCGAAGTGCGCGGCCAGCATGCGAAAATCGCTGCCGAGGTGCGCATCATCCAAGGCCTGATGATCGGCCTGATCCTGCTGATCGCCCTACTGATCGACACGCTGCAACGGCGCCTGGCACGTACCCTGACCGGACTGGCCCCGGCCCTGTCGTGCTGGGCTGAGGGCGACTTCGCCCAAGCCATCGCCCTGGGCAAGACCAACCGCGAACTGCACGACATCCAGGAGTCGCTCAACCGCCTGCGTCAGTACCTGGTGGAGCTGGTCGGCACCATCCGCCATAACGCCGAGCAGGTGGCCGGCAGCAGCCACGCCCTGGCCGGCATGAGCGCTGCGCTGCACGGCGGCGCCGAGCGCCAGGCCGGCGATACCGGGCAGATCCGCGATGCCTTGGGCGAGCTGGAAGCGACCATTCAACAAGTGGCTGGTGATGCCAGCGCAGCCGCCGAGGCCAGCCGCGATGCCGGGCGTGCGGTGGAACAAGGCCAGGCGGTAATCGGCCAAAGCCTGTCGGGCTTGCGTGAGCTGGTCGATGAAGTGCAAGGCAACGCCCGCATGATCGAACAATTGGCGGAAGAGTCGGCCACCATTGGCGGGGTACTGACGGTGATCCGCGCGATTGCCGAACAGACCAACCTGCTGGCACTGAATGCCGCGATCGAAGCGGCCCGTGCCGGCGAGATGGGCCGTGGCTTTGCCGTGGTCGCCGATGAGGTGCGCTCGCTGGCCCAGCGCACCACGGGGGCTACCGGCGAGATCCAGGCGTTGATCGACCGCTTGCAGCAGGCCGCCAGAAGTTCGGTGGCGGGGATGCGCGCGCAACTGGAACATGCCGAGGCCACGGCCAACCAAGCCCAGGCGGCGGATGGGGCACTGGATGAGATTGTCTGTGCCATTCGTACCATTGCCGATACGGCGGTGCGGATTGCCGATGTCACGGCGCAGCAGAGTGGCGCGGTGAGCGAGATTCGTGACCACAGCGAGCGGATTCACGCGTTGGGTGAAGACAACCTGCAGCGCATTGGCGAGGGGCGTGAACAGGGCGAACAGCTGCTGAGCCTGGGCGGTGAGCTGAACCGGGCCGTGCGAGCATTCAGGGTCTGAGTCAGCGCGGTGGTCGCCAGGACAGGTGTAGCAGTTGGGTGGTGTTTGACGGGACATGTGCTGCGCCTGGGAGATCGAGCGCCGCCCGCGCGGCGCTTCGCGGGTAAACCCGCTCCTGCGTTTGTTTCGGGCCAATTATTCCTGCGCATCCGTTATCATGCCGAGCACGTTCCACCTCGCGAGTCCGCCATGCGTCGCCTGTTTTTCATGCTGTTCCTGCTGCTGGCCAGCCCTGCCTTCGCCGCAGGCCTGCTCGACAACCGCCCAAGCGCCACCCTTGGCGCCGCTTCGCTGGCCAACAACGCCGACTTTCTGCCGGTACACGAGGCCTTCAAGCTCAACCTGGTCCAGGCCGATGCGCAAACCATCAAGCTGCGCTTCGTCGCCACCGATGGCTACTACCTCTACCGCCACCGCTTCCAGTTCCACACAGAACCGGCCGACATCACCCTGGGCACGCCGAACATCCCCAAGGGTGAGGCCAAGCACGATGAATTCTTCGGCGACGTCGAGGTGTACCACGGCGTGCTCGATATCGAGTTGCCACGCAAAGACCCACGCGCCTTCACCCTGCTGGTGGGCTACCAGGGTTGCGCCGACAAGGGCTTGTGCTACCCGCCGGAAACCGCACGCCTGAGTATCGATGGCGAGGGCGTTGCAAACACGCCAGCCACCCGCGAACACGGCTGGAACTGGAAGTCGCTGCTGCTGTTCTTCCTCGCTGGGGTCGGCCTGACCTTCACCCCCTGCGTCCTGCCAATGTTACCGATCCTTTCCGGTGTGGTGCTGCGCGGCCAGGTTGGTGGCGTGCGCGGCCTGGCGCTGTCGCTGGCCTACGTGCTGCCAATGGCCGCCAGCTTCGCGGTGCTCGGTGCACTGATGGGCCTGTTCGGCGCAAGCCTGAACCTGCAGGCGCGCCTGCAGTCGGCCTGGGTGCTGGTACCTTTCGCGCTGTTTTTCGTGGTGTTCGCCCTGGCCATGTTCGGCCTCTTCGAACTGAGGCTGCCCCAGGCCCTGAGCAACCGCCTGAACAACGTCGCCAACCACACCCGCGGCGGCTCGCTGCTGGGTGCAGCAGTGCTCGGCGTACTCTCCAGCTTGCTGGTTTCTCCATGTGTATCGGCCCCCCTGGCCGGTGCCTTGCTCTATATCAGCGCCAGCGGCGATGCCCTGGGTGGCGCGCTCAAGCTGTTCACCCTGGGTTTGGGCATGGGTGCGCCACTGCTGCTGGTGGCCACCGGTGGCGCGGCCTGGCTGCCCAAAAGCGGCCCATGGATGAACACGGTGAAAAACGCCATTGGCGTACTGCTGCTGGGGCTGGCCATCGGTTTGCTCAGCCGTGTACTGCCAGGCCCTGTGACCTTGCTGCTGGTCGGTTTCCTCGCCGCGGGTGTGGCACTGTTCCTCGGCGCGCTGGAATTCGTCGTCAAGACGGCGGCCCAGCGCCTGGCGCAACTGCTCGGCCTGGCCTTGCTGGTGTACGCGCTGGCTTGCTGGTACGGCGCACTCACTGGCCAGGGCGACCCACTGCGCCCACTGCCGGGGGCGTCACTGGCCGCCAGCGGCAGCCTCCCGACGGCAAAAGCCGATGCCTGGCAGACCATCACCACACCTGATGCTCTGGACGCAGCCCTGGCGCAGGCCCAGGCCGCCGGCCAGCCAGTGCTGCTGGACTGGTACGCCGACTGGTGCATCAGCTGCAAGGTGATCGAGCATGAGGTGCTCAATGCACCGCAAGTGCAAACACAGCTGGCCGGCTTCAAACTGCTGCGTTTCGACATCACCGACAGTAATGCCGAGCAACGCACGCTGCTCGACCGCTACCAGCTGTTCGGCCCACCCGCCCTGCTGTTTTTTGCTGCGAACGGCAGCGAAATTACCGCTGATCGGGTGATTGGCGAGATAAATGCCGGTGAATTTGCGCAGATTCTGACGCGCGTGCGCGGCAAAGTCGGTCTATAACTTCCCGCGAGCCCGGAAAAATCCTGAAATGAGTGACCGGATTTAATTATTCGGTCACATACTTCGCGCGAACCTCGGACATCGTGCTGGCTATTGCCGGGAACTGGACACTTGCCGTTGCTTTACGGCACACTCGCCGCGCTGTGTCGAATTGCCCTACAAATCCAAGGAATCCGCAGATGGCAACGCTACTGGTGCTCCACGGCCCCAACCTCAACCTGCTCGGTACTCGCGAGCCAGGCCACTACGGCGCCGTGACCCTGGCTCAGATCAACCAGGACCTGGAGCAACGCGCCCGCGCCGCAGGCCACCATCTGCAGTACCTGCAGAGCAATGCCGAATACGAACTGATCGACCGCATTCACGCCGCACGCAACGAGGGTGTGGACTTCATCCTGATCAATCCGGCTGCTTTCACCCACACAAGCGTCGCATTACGTGACGCATTGCTTGCGGTGAGCATCCCATTCATCGAAGTGCACCTGTCCAACGTGCACAAACGCGAACCGTTCCGTCACCACTCCTACTTTTCCGATGTTGCCGTAGGGGTGATCTGCGGTCTGGGCGCCAGCGGTTATCGCCTGGCCCTGGAGTCCGCGCTGGAACAACTGGCTGCCAACGCACAGCCCAAATGATGAAAACCCTGGCCTAAGTGGGCCGGGGTTCGAGAGAAACGTTTCAGATACGTTTTTTTGTATTTCGCCCCCTGACCGAACCTTTGGGAGTTGATGATTAATGGATATCCGTAAAGTCAAGAAACTGATCGAGCTGCTGGAAGAGTCTGGCATCGACGAACTGGAGATCAAGGAAGGCGAAGAGTCGGTCCGTATCAGCCGTCACAGCAAGACCCCAGCTGCCCAGCAGTTCTACGCACCGGCGCCTATGGCCGCCGCCCCTGCCGCTGCGCCGGTTGCCGCTGCTGCGCCAGCCGCCGAAGCCACTGCTGCCGCCCCGGCCCTGAAAGGCACCGTGATCCGTTCGCCAATGGTAGGTACCTTCTACCGCAAGCCTTCGCCGACCTCGCCTAACTTCGCTGAAGTTGGCCAGTCCGTGAAGAAAGGCGACACCCTGTGCATCGTCGAAGCCATGAAGATGATGAACCACATCGAAGCCGATGTTGGCGGTGTCATCGACGCCATCCTGGTAGAAGACGGCCAGCCGGTTGAGTTCGACCAGCCGCTGTTCACCATCGTTTGAATCGCGGAGAGCCAACGATGTCTGGGAAGCTCGAAAAAGTCCTGATCGCCAACCGCGGGGAAATTGCCCTGCGGATCCTGCGTGCCTGCAAAGAGCTGGGCATCAAGACCGTCGCCGTGCACTCCACTGCCGACCGTGAACTGATGCACCTGGGCCTGGCAGACGAGTCGGTCTGCATCGGCCCTGCATCGTCGAAGGATTCCTACCTGCACATCCCGGCGATCATCGCTGCCGCCGAAGTGACTGGCGCCACCGCGATTCACCCGGGTTACGGCTTCTTGGCTGAAAACGCCGATTTCGCCGAGCAGGTGGAAAAATCCGGTTTCGCCTTCATCGGCCCGAAAGCCGACACCATTCGCCTGATGGGCGACAAGGTTTCGGCCAAGGACGCGATGATCAAGTCGGGCGTACCGACCGTACCGGGCTCCGATGGCCCACTGCCGGAAGATGAAGAGGTCGCCCTGGCGATTGCCCGTGACGTCGGCTACCCGGTGATCATCAAGGCCGCCGGTGGCGGTGGTGGTCGCGGCATGCGCGTGGTGCACAAGGAAGAGGACCTGATTTCCTCGGCCAAGCTCACCCGTACCGAAGCCGGTGCTGCCTTCGGCAACCCGATGGTTTACCTGGAGAAGTTCCTGACCAACCCACGTCACGTGGAAGTGCAGGTACTGTCCGACGGCCAGGGCAACGCCATTCACCTGGGCGACCGTGACTGCTCGCTGCAGCGCCGTCACCAGAAGGTCCTGGAAGAAGCACCAGCCCCGGGCATCGATGAGAAAGCCCGCCAGGAAGTGTTCAAACGCTGCGTCGATGCGTGCATCGAGATCGGCTACCGTGGTGCGGGTACTTTCGAGTTCCTGTACGAAAACGGCCGCTTCTACTTCATCGAGATGAACACCCGCGTGCAGGTTGAGCACCCGGTGTCGGAGATGGTCACTGGTATCGACATCGTCAAGGAGATGCTGAGCATCGCTGCTGGCAACAAGCTGTCGTTCCGCCAGGAAGACGTAGTGATCCGCGGCCACTCGCTGGAGTGCCGGATCAACGCCGAAGACCCGAAGAAGTTCATCCCGAGCCCAGGCAAGGTGAAGCACTTCCACGCCCCGGGCGGCAACGGCGTACGCGTCGATTCGCACCTGTACAGCGGTTATTCGGTTCCGCCGAACTACGACTCGCTGATCGGCAAGCTGATCACCTACGGCAAGGACCGCGACGAAGCCATGGCGCGCATGCGCAATGCCCTGGACGAGATCGTCGTCGACGGCATCAAGACCAACATCCCGCTGCACCGCGACCTGGTGCGTGATGAAGGCTTCTGCAAAGGCGGCGTCAACATTCACTACCTCGAGCACAAACTGGCCAACCAGGAGTGATCGTGTAGTGTGATGTACCAGAACCCCGGCCCTGTGCCGGGGTTTTTTATTGCCTGCCTGAAGCTGGGGCCGCGTTGCGGCCCTATCGCGACACAAGGCCGCTCCCACAGGTTGCGCGCATGCCTCAGGACTGACGCCGTCCTTGTGGGCACCCCGGCCCTGTGCCAGGTTATTTTATTGCCTGCCTGAAGCTGGGGCCGCGTTGCGGCCCTATCGCGACACAAGGCCGCTCCCACAGGTTGCGCGCATGCCTCAGGACTGACGCCGTACTTGTGGGCACCCCGGCCCTGTGCCA
>PJUE01000254.1_pt1 | contig 49330 bp, 42 predicted proteins | sample 1512171 | NCBI WGS metagenome assembly PJUE01 (sample SAMN08177674, study PRJNA422409) | Feces metagenome, whole genome shotgun sequencing project. | isolation source: Chicken feces (3) enriched on wood chips: alkali lignin treatment | host: Gallus gallus | place: USA: Madison | collected 2015-01-15
GCTATTGGATCATTATATCGTGAAATCTCCCTCCCTTCGATGGAATTGGTCGTGGTTACTATCATGGCATGCTACTTTTCAATCGGGCAAGGTTAATACCCAAGCCTAATATACATTATTTATGCTGAATTAATATGTTTACAGATATTAACTTTCAAGATTATTACAAACTGAAAGGCTAAGGTATAGGTTGGAAAGCAGGATTAGTTACGGGAAACCGTAGCTGATTTATTCAACTGTTTTAATAAGACAATAAATAAACAAAAAGGCCTCCCTCGTTAACCGTCGAGGGAGGCAATTTTGGCTAGATGTCCGCTTGAGCTAGATGTTAACCGGCTTTGGGCATTCATCTACGGTAAAGATCGCGAGATTAGTTGAGATAATTGTTGTTCATTTTATTCAAAAGCCTGCTAAAATTCGAATTTTTAATTTTTTTATAAAGTAATAAGATTTTACTGCTAATGATTAGTGATCTTTGATCCAGATTTTGTTAAAAACAGTTAGGTTCATTTGGAAGTAACACAGAGACCAGCATGTTTCACCAGCCTTTGACAGAGTGCGTTTTGTACTCCCTCACGCTCTGCAATCTTTGTCCTTTTTTCATTTCTTATATTATCTAACCAGCTTATCTATATTACACGAGTAACGTGTAAAGCTGATTTCAATTCCCTATTGTATTTCAATCAGAAGAATGGTTCTTAAAATCGAATTACTTTTCTATTATTACCTGTATATTACCTGTGCATTATCTATACATTATAAGCGAGTTACAAACTTTCACACAAATGTGTAGTTTTTTAATCTAGCAAAAATTTTACGATAAATAACTTTAGCTTTATTCCTATAAATCGTTAAAAGAAAAGTAAAATAGAAGTAATGAAAAGCCATTTTTTTACAAGAAACTTTATCTGGCTCCTTATCTTGCTGTTTATCGTAGTAAGTTGTCAGAAAGATTCGTCCCAAGTATTAGATAATGAAAATAAGCCGACTTTGGCTGATATAAAAGAATTTTATGCCAAAGAAGGAATATTTAAAAAGATCAATCCAAACGATAACTTACCAATTCAATGGGAACCTTTATGGGATGAAGTAACTGTCCGTAAAGCAAACGATTCAGTTGAATATATGTTTGTTCCACTGCATCCATTTCTCAAAGAAGATAAGGAGAAAATTACGTTTGAAAAAGGTGGTAAGACATACTTACTCGTAAAAAATGGCAAAGAATTTTACAAAGGCTTTTTTTTCAATGATACGAAGGAAGAAATTACTGATCTTCGCTCCTTTACTGGAAAAATGTTATTCACAAATCTAAAAAGTAACGCTGCAAATTTGATAAAATACCGGAATGGTTCGCCTTATTTTGAAGGAGATGAAAATGTACAGAAAAAGAGGGCTTCATCAACGAAAATGGCATGGGAGCAAAATTGCAACTATCAAACGGTGGATTGTATCTATCAATCAGGAGGATATGGATGTGGTAGTGGTATAACTATCTATCATAGTCGAGATTGTTCTTACCCCTCATTTTGCGCCGGATATGGCTGGTCGCTTATTGATAGCCGAGATGAATATGTCTGTGAAAATGTCTGGGTCCCAGACGCACCTGGTACAGGCGATGGCGGAGGTGGCTCTGATGGAAGTGATATTGCAGACTTCAATGCTAAAATCGATGATACAAATCTTCCAGACTGTATGAAAGGCGTGTCGGATACACTTAAAATGCTGAATGGAAATTCTGTTGCTGATATAATCAAGAAATTTTCAGGAGAAATACCAGGGTATAATCTTAAGTTTGCTACAGAAAATTTTAACGACCCGATGAAAGCTGCTGGTACAAATCGAAATAATAACACAGGAGAAATAATTATATCTTTCAATACCAATCCATTAGTTATAGGTAATGTTTCCGACTTAGCGTTTGCTACAACAATGCTTCATGAATCTATTCATGCTTACCTTACTGCATTTTTTTATGATGATGCGACGGCAGCAACAATGACTTATCCTCAATTATTTGAAAAGTATACAAAGAAAAAAGCTTTTTCAAATGGCGCTCAACATGAGACCATTGCTAGAGATTTTATTACAGATCTAGCCGCATCCATTAAAAATTACGGAGAATTAAAGGGTTATCATCTAGATAAGCAAATATATGATGATATAGCCTGGAAGGGTTTATTAGAAACGGATGCCTTTAAAAACCTTTCAGATGTAGATAAATCTCGAATTACAGATAGAATAATGGCTGAACAATATGATACTAGAAAAGACAAAGGAGTTACACAAAAAGGAGTTCGCATGGGTTGCTAGCATTCTTTTATTTTGGACATTGGCAAGTTGTGCAACGAAAAAGAATCTTGACGACTTTGCTGAAATTGATCGAAACAATTGCAGTAGTTTTAATCAGATGGGCAAAGGATATACGGAAAGCGAGGTAGCTCCATTAATACATGGAAAAGTAAGATTATGCTATAATAATGAAATAGTGCCTTACGCGAGAGTCTTTTTTCTTAAAAATGGCAGGGACACCATAGCTTCGCTTACCACAGACGAAAAGGGTGAATTTTCAAAACAAATCTCTCCAGATGGTTTTTGGGGAAAAGTAATTATAGAAAAATTTGGATCGAATTTGACAATTGATGAAGTGGGAATAGATGCATACTTTAAAGATTACTATCTGGATATAAAATTACCAAGGCAACCTGCTTATATAAATGAAGTGGGCCCAAGAAAAGATCAGAAAAAGTTAAGAAAGGAAGTTGAAAAAGCAAGTCGAAAACATCAGTAAATAATTGCAATCTATCCACTCACTAACTTCAAGTGGGGAGGTTGATGTTATCTATTTTTTGAATGTGTAGCTTTTAAAGATCATCCACACCTGATCCGTCAACGTAAAATATTTTTGGTGCTTAGATCATTTACAGTCAAAAATCCGGTAACAGCAAACTTTTTGACAGCTAGTACTCCATGCTCAACAGCTAGAAATAATATTTTTTAAAAACCAAATAGGATTCGATATTGTATTAATAGTACTTTTCAAAAGCTTTAGCATTTGCAAATAATTATGCAACCTTTGGTAATCCACCTGTTGAAATAAATGAAACCTGGGTAAAAAACCCAACTATCACCGTGACGAGCGCCGATGGTCAACCACAAACGATCAAACCATACGCAAACTTAGGCGATGGGAAAAACTGTCCGATCCATGGCGTATCCTCTAGCCCCAATTAATTGATAACAAATGAAGAATAACATTTTAACAATTTTGGGTATTTGTTTTTTAACATCTGCCTACAGTCAAAAAAAAGAAAAGGACTTATCGATACTACAGACTTTGGTCGAAAAAATACATTTGGATCTCCGTGATGTTGCAATGATGTCTGGTGTTCCAAGTAGGACATCTGCTACTTGGGCAAATTTGGTATATGTTCAACGGGGGGATTCCATAACAACTGTGCCGTTTGACAGTCTCACTTCTCCCAAATGGAATCGCTTTGAATATGATATAACGGTTGAATTCGACAGATTTACAGGGAATAGCACTCAAAATTTAAAGGGGGTAATTGTTCTAAAGCGTATCAGCCCTGAAAGAGAGGAAAAGCTCCGAAACTGGATGCTTAAAGAAAAGGAAAAGGCTTTGAAAAGATAAATCTTAAAGTCCGGTCGATATATACGGCTGGACTCATTATAGTGTTTATATTAATGGATGCTTACATAGGTTGTGAATTGCTTTCATTCTTTGGTTTAATTGTATGTAAATCCCACAGATAGTAATTATTCATTTATTTGAATATGTTGTTTAAAAGTTCCTTCCTGATAATACTTTCATTCCGGAATGCTAGTTTATTGCTTCAAATATTATTATCATGTTCACGAACACTCCAGATCAACCCCCTGTCTCGGTAATGACAGCATTCTATTATCAAAAAGTTTTTCCATGATCGTCCACACCTGTCGCACCGTCCGTTATCATTGCTGCAACTTGGGTGATTTCTAATTTTGGAAAAGACTTTATAATATTTATTCATTTATGAGGATGAGGAGTAACTCGGCCTTTTTTTGTTTTTAAAACCAAACAGGATTCGCCCCTCCCAGACTCAAGGCTTTTTTATTCGTCATAGCCCAACTCATCAAGGATAATAACAAGTTCGTCGGTGGTCAACCAGCTTGTATTGTTACATAGCATTACCCAATTGCCATTTCGAAAATCTACATTCATTATAAAAAACCGATCAATCATAATTTGCAAGGTTCCACCACCATGCAAAACAGAAACCTCAACCACTTGCTTCTTACCACACACGTCACATTCGAACTTTATATTTTTTTTCATCGAATATAGTCCTTTATCCACTTTAATTCCCCACGTTGTACCATGGCTATATACTTTTGCACGTGATCATCGGTCAATAAGCCATTGTCTTCAAGGTGGTAATTGAACTGTTTAGTGAAGGCATCATATTGAATACTTCCTACATAAGCATTATTGAGATAAATATGCCAAAGGCTGTATTTCTTGGCCCGTACTTCCACTACCTGGCGTTTTCCATGATGATAAAACAACTCAGGCACATCCGTATCAAAGCGAAGTATAAGGGCGTCAATGCACGCTTCCTTGATGTCATCGGCGAGTACACCGAATGCCAATTGCCACACGCCCTGAGATTTCCTGAAAACATAAAAAGCAAGACCATTTTTGTTGTAAAGATGATAATCGTTCATGCCCATGCTTTTATCATGCACACTAATTTGAGCGTAAATTACCCGATTTCGGCAAAAGATTTCTAGCGGTTTCATTTCACAATATTACTAATAATATTAGTAATATTGTATACAGTAAAGATATTAGGGATTTCACATTTTTTATAGGCAACTGGATGGATGAAGAACCTCATAGCTGGTAGAGCGACCGCCAAAGAAATTGACATTGCTCGCGCCTATTTCGCTAAAGACAGTGGTACCTATGACAACATTGACTGCTATTGGAAGATTGGAATTGCTATCGGTATAGGCTCCTTTTAGCTAAAGGAGACAAAAAACAAAAATAGAGCTGGCGGTTTGCCAGCCCGAATAACTTTATATGTTAATTAATTTTCCACCAGTCGAAATAGAAAAGGTCTTTTTCCCCCTTAAAAACAAAGTATAAATCGTGGATTCCTTTTACAGTTTTCAGCGCTGTATTAATGGTCTTGTATAGGTCTCCCTCTCCTTTTCCTATGACATTAACAACTCCCAGTAAATCCCCATTGAGAGCGTCTGAACGTACTTCTATTTTTCCGCCATTAAGAGAGGCTACATTTACGTCCAAAGATTTTATGCCTTTGGAAAAATCCACTCCTTGAATTTTAATATAATCGCCATTGTTAATTGAGGTAACAATGATACGATCTTTGATTTTCTTTCCTCTGTTATAGGGTTGATTGCGTTCCCATTCGGTGACCATTTCCGTTTTAAGACCTTCGCTGTAAGCCATAGTTTCTGCTTCAACTTTTTTATAAGGATCCAGAATACCCACTCTTTTTGCCCCATCCGTAGTCCAGAAAGAAAGTTTCTGAATGGTTCCATCCGCATTGTAGTTAATTTCTGTAACACTAACAGACCGGCGTTCGTAATGCTTGCTCATGGTCTGCATTCTAAGCATATGATTGAATCCGAAAACATAAGATTTGCCTTTGAAATCTATAATACCGGGATGATTTCCGCTTGATCTCTGATCGCCATCCATTATTACGCCTCCATAATTCCAAGGTCCGATAGGTGATTTCGCCATCGCATAAGCAATACCTTCCGGACAACACTTTGATGCGTAAGCCATATAATAAATCCCGTTTTTTTTCCACGCCCAAGGTCCCTCCTGATACTTAAAAGGATCTGGCTGGTCTTTCACCTTCGCAAACGAAGGATCTTTGGTAATAGGCCCCGAAAGAGATATCATATCTTCGTTCAGTTTAGCATACCAGAGATTGGGATTTCCCCAATATAGATAAGCCTGCCCGTCATCATCAATTAAAACTGTAGGATCAATGTCATCTGGGGAATTTTTGATCAGCGGCTTACCAATGGGATCGGTGAAAGGACCATACGGACTATCTGCCACCAAAACGCCAATCCCCATATTGTTGGGCATTGGACAATACATATAGAACTTTCCTTTTCTTTCAACAACCTGTGGTGCCCAGGCACCGTTGTCGGAATTTATCCACTTAAAATCCTGGAGAGAAGCCACTACACCGTGGTCTGTCCAATTGACCATGTCCGTAGACGTGTAAAGAAGCCAGTCTTTCATCTTGAAACCGAATGCGTCGTCCTCATCATGGCTGGTGTAAAGATAGACCGTATCCCCGTAGACCATTGGTGCGGGATCGGCAGTATATTTTGTTTGGATGATTGGATTTTGAGCAAAACTGAATTGAAAAAATCCAACAAAAATTATTAAGCTCAATGCATTTTTCATAATATTTGTTTTTATATAATTGTTAAGCGAACAATCGTTCACATTATGTGTACGAACTGTATGTCAATCAAACAGAGTGAAATATTTTATCATTCCCTCTCCTCCTTTTGTGCATGAAACTTAAATTTCATTTCTCAAATTTCCAGCAGTCAAAAAACATGATATCTTCAGGAGCTTTACCCAGAAAAACAAAATAAAGATCATGTACCCCCTTTATTTTTTTTTCAAATGACATCTGAACTGCTGCCCAACGATTATCGCCTCCTGTCAATGGAATTTTAACAGAACCTACAACCTGACCATTTTCTGATCCTAAACGAACCTGCATTTCGACACCGCTATTATGGGTCGTTCCTACCCGTGCAAAAAAGGAGGATGCTCCTTCCTGGCCAAAATCAACATTTTTAACAGCAGTAAAAGCCCCACTCTTTTTGGCTTTTACAAATACCCCAACTTTATCGTTCTGATAAGATTTAACATCTTTTGACCATGCTATCGTTTCTGCCTGAGTCAACTCATAAGGATTTAATGTTGCGATTGCCTTTTTTATTCCCGCACTCATTGTAACCTGTGAAATACTTCCATCTGTATTAAATGCAAGTTCTTGAACACATACCGACCGTGTGAACCCTGTTCCACCTGGGAGGCCGGCATTATGATAAAAGAAATACGTCTTACCGCGAAAGTCAATAACACCGGGATGGTTGGTAAACGATCCCCCTTCTGCAGGCATGACAACGCCACCGTATTTCCATGGACCCTTTACGTTTCTACTGGTAGAATAACCAATGAACTCGGGAAGCGGTCCCCCTGGCCAAAACAAATAGTATAAATCTTTACGTTTATACAACCATGGGCCTTCTTCATATTTGGTCGGACGTTCAGGATTACCGACTCTTTTCCCAAAAGATTCCTCTGTCATTGGCACCTCAGTTATCTCCCCTGTGTAAGATATCATGTCTTCGTTTAACTGCACATACTTCAATTTTGGATTACCCCAATACATATGCGCTGTCCCATCGTCATCAATGAAAATGGTAGGGTCAATGTCTCCCCACTCACTCTGAAGGAGTGGTTTGCCCAATGGATCATAAAATGGACCTAGCGGACTATCACCAACAGCAACTCCAATCGCTCCACGATTGTTCAGCTTGGAGATAACAGGAACATACAGGTAAAACTTACCATTTTTCTCAACACATTGTGCCGCCCAAGCATCTCCTTTGGCCCATTCAAAATCGGTGTATGACAGAATATTACCATGATCGATCCAGTTAACCATATCATTGGTAGAATATGCGCGCCAATTGTTCATATTGAACCACGTGGACTTATCTTCGTCATGCGTCGTATAGACATAAAGTCGATCGTTATAAACCATAGGTGCTGGATCGGCGGTGTAGGTAGTCTGTATAATTGGATTCTGGGCAAATATTCCTATGGAAGTTGCCGTTAGAATAAAAATCAATAAGTAGCGAATCATTTTTTTAATAAATAGGTTTTAGTGATATTTTGAGAATTGTATTTTATTAGTATTTCGTAACACAATTATTTTAAAACTATTGTGCGCGGCTTAGTTTATAAAATAGTACTCCGTGAGCGGGAATTTCAAGCTGCAATGCATCCGCATTTGTCTGTATTTGAGCTATGTCTTTTTGGCGCCATAAATCCCGAATTATCTGCTTGCCATAGATCCCTAATTTACTAAAATCGCTATAAGAAAGATTGAGCTTTTCGAGTCCAAAATTGGCAAAGGCTACGGCTTTGCTACCATCTTCCAGATCCTTGGTATAAATCCGAAGATCACCTATCGTTTGCTGACATGTACCCTGCCGGCCAAGTGCATCTTGATTTACTCCTATAACTTCGTCGTTAGTCAACAGGTTCAAAGTAAAATCATCTAATTTTTCAAGATCGCATCCGATAAGCAATGGGGCCGAAAAGATGCTCCATAGACTTATGTGTAAATACTGCTCATCAGGTTTAAGTCTTGTTTGATGTGGATTTCCCCACCCGACGATTCCAACAACCAGCATGTCTGGATCGTTCCAGTTACCTGGTTTTGCATAACTAGCTGCTTTATCCTGCGCCAATGCAATATCTCGCACACTAGCCCAACTGTCAGTAATATCGTTGGTGGTACGCCAAGAATGTGCTTGGACTTTATTTCCCCACTTCCACACATCTCCCATTCCATATTGACAAAGATTATAAACAATGTCTCGAGATTGTTTTTTCAAATAGTCTCCCATGAGCTGAAAAGGATAAACCCCTTTCTCTAGATCTCCACCACCTTGAAAAGACAAGGAAGGAACACTTTTTTCATTACCAGTCTCGGGCCTATCTAAAACACCACCGTAACTGCACCAATCATACTTCAAATAATCAATTCCCCATTCGGCATATTTTTCTGCATCTTGGCGCTCATAGCCGTAACTCCCAGCACATCCTCCACATGTCCAAGGACCTGGTGATGAATAAATACCTATTTTTAGCCCTGAATCATGCACATAGTCAGCCAATCCTTTCATATCTGGAAACTTAGAGTTGGTAATGATATAGCCATCCTGATCGCGCATATCTCCTTTAAAAGCGGGATCTTTTTGATCTCTATTAAACTGCCAAGAATCATCAATATTGATATAGCTCCAACCATGATCAACGAGACCGCTTTTGACTAACGCATCAGCAGCACGCTTAACTTTTTCAGCAGATACTTCATGCCCAAAACAATTCCAGCTGTTCCACCCCATGGTTGGGGTAAGTGCTATTTCGTCTCCACATACGATACGTAACTGCTTTGAAGCCGCCCCTTTTCCATTTCTTGCTGCTAATTTCACCTCATAAGTGCCTTTTTTCGCGATATTACCCGTGATGATTCCGGTATTTGAATCTAAACTCAGGCCTTTTGGTAAATTTTCAACCGAAAAACACATAGGCCTTATACCAGTAGCAGCTATTCTAAGCAAAAATGGTGACCCCGGCCTGACACCATACACCGAAGCGTTATTGATACGTGGTGTCTCTTTTGCTTTTGGGGTAAGGATATAGGGAACAGAAGCTACTGGATCAAAAGTTTTGAAAATAGCCTTTTCATCTGCAATAAATTTTGCATCTACCCAATTGGCATGATCATAATATGGACCATTACCCCCGTCTGTTACAACTAAGGCCAACTTTTGAACACCCTTCAGCTCGACATCAATTTTTTTTGCAGCATCTTTTGATCGCATAATACCACTTGACCATAATTTTTTCTTATCTCCATAAACAATGAATTCAACAGCGGCGTCGTGATCCCGGACAGCATCGTCTAATCCAACGAATGCTTCGAATTTTTTTGCTTTTCCATCTACCTGAATAAAAAGTGAACTTTCAGCATGTGTACCAAAGCCTCGTTTATAGACTTGACCAGCTATCGTTAGTGGCTTTCCACTAACAGACTTATTTGCTTCGGGATTTCCGTGCCCCACTGTCGCAACTTTCAGGTCCAAGTCGTCTAACCACACAGTACGCTGAGCGTGGACAATGTGCATCATTGACAACAATATTAAGATCAGTATTCCTTTTTTTATGCTGTATATCATCTTTTGTATTTAATTTGTTTAAGGTTAAAAATATTATATGTCTTATTGATGTCTTTCAACTAAGCGAACTTGAAATATCCGACCAGTGCTGTTGTTTTCCCTTGCCTTAAATTCAACACGAATCTTTGTTTTGTTTTTCGTCCACTCTTCGGGAATGGAATAAGTGATATCGAAAAATTTACTCTGTTCCCATTTTCTAGCCACATCTTCTCCAACCAATATCTTGTCATCAACCAGAATATCAAATTTCTTATTCCCAAGCTCATATCCCCAATAGCGAACTAAAAGATCTAATGGTTGTTTCTTATTGGTTTGGAGTTCAAAAGAAAAGCTGCCTCCTCTATTAGTTTGACGCCATGACTCACCTTGATGTACACCTTTGGCTATGTTTTCGCCTTTCAAAACATGGTCTACTTCAGGTTGCTGCTCTCCTAGCTTAATCATATCTGCAGTACGCTTATCCAACCCAACTTTTTCCTGTTCTTTATGCTCCATTTCCTTTTTGAGATTATCAAATCTATTTTTTGTTACAGACAACCAATACATCATATAACGGCTATCATGAATTTGATAAAATGGCTGAAGTATCAAACTCTTATCATTTCCCCTGGTAATCGCTGCATTCATCCTATAATGGAGTGAATCACCATCTAATGGGCTGCTTTCATTCAGCAATTTTAACAGATCCTTTCGTTCTCCCAAAAGGATCGGACTATCGAACAGCGAAACCAACGGGCCGTGTGCTATATGCCCCCAACGATGGTCATCGGCAACCAAGCCATCCAAATTTTCAGTTCCCACTTTTGCTCCCATTAAGATTGGCCCGCGAAATAGCGCTACATAATCCGGGTTAAATGGAAGTTCTTCGATGTGAAATTTCAATTTTGTATCTAATGTAACGATGTCTCCTTTTTTCCATGTGCGATCAATAATAATGTACTCCCCTGGTTTGGTATTATCCGCATAATTAAACCCGTCCACCTGTACCTTCAATTCGCCCTTCTGAGCCCAAAGCGGATAACGCACAAACATTTTGATTCGAGTGGGCATATCAAGATCAATAGTTAGGGAACCTTGGCCGGTTACGGGTAAATTGCCTTGCTGGGTCAACGTAATTTTCTTCTCTTTCCACTGAACTTCCGAAGGCACAAAAAGATTTACATAAAGGCTATCATTCTGATGACTGTAAATCATTTCGCCATACTTACCATGATTTTCCATTCCGGTCCCCACACAACACCACATTGCACTATTAATACTAGAGTACACTCTATAATGTGCGGGTCTAGCTGATGTAAAATAAACATAACCACCATGCTCAGGATGCTGGGTTGAAAGAATGTGATTGTAAAGTGCTCGTTCATAAAAATCCATTAACCTGGCATCGTGTCTCATCCTAAAAAGCCCTTCGGTCAACTTCAACATATTATTTGTATTACAAGACTCAGGCCCTTCACGTTCCTCTATGTAACTGAAAAAATCCTTCTGGGACGGAAAATGTTCGCGCCGACTATTTCCACCCAATGCAAGCGAACGATAGCCCACTACAGTCTCCCAAAAAAATCGCGCCGCAGTAGTATAATCCATATCATCTGACACTTCGGCAACACGTTGATATCCCACAGCTTTGGGAACTTGTGTATTTGCATGCTTATTATCGAGATTATCCACTTTTATACGCATACTGTCAAATATTTCCCGATGTGAGAACCGCTTTGCTGTCTTTAAATAACGATCGTCTTTTGTCATTTGGTAGGCGTCTGCATAAACCTCGTTCATTCCACCAAATTCATTAGCTAACATTGTCTCCATCTGATTGTCATCTAGCTTACTGATCAGTTGCGCACCCCAATCACATAGCTTTAAAAACATGTCTTTAGCTTGCTCATTACCCCCATACAACCATGCATCCCGCAGACCGGCATAGGTCTTATGCAAATTATACCACGGTACCCAATAACGCCCTACAATATTCACATTTCCTTTCCCAACTTCATTCCAGATATGTTTACCTTCAGGAACACCACCTAAGTAACCATTGCCCTGCTTATCCTGACATTTTTTCAATTCAGAAAGCATATATTCCATACGAATTTTCAATTGTATATTACCTGTGGCAGCATAATGAATGGCCAATGCTGAAAGGTAATGTCCACCAATGTGGCCATCGAGATCAATCCAATTGTCAAAACTCGGAGCTTTTGGCGGCAGACCAGCCTCCTTTAAAAAAGGAGCCAATAGCCTATCGACATCATAATGGAGCAGTGTTGTCACATTTAGGTCCTGCGCATGTTTAAAAGGGCTTTCCAAAAGCTTAACATCCGCTAAAGCGAAGTTTGTTTTGTAAAGACGATCTTGCGCTGATGCTGTACCGCTAAAGAATAATAAATAAATCAAAAATTTAAAGTAAGCTCTCATAGCTAATAAGGTTTAATAATTTTGTTGAAATAATCCGCTTTTGACCTGCGATTTTTGAAAAAATAGCGCCATTCAACAGATGCTTTTTCGATCTGTCAACCAGTGTCCAACTTTTTCTCCTATTCAAATGTATGTACGTATCTAATCTTGTGGCGAAGGATTCCCTACTTACAATTGGTTATTGATGACGCTATTTTTATACTCAACCACCAGATCATTAAAAGCGGTTAATAAAGTCAGGTGCATGTTGAGATGCTTAGATCTCTCTCCAAAATTATTATACTTAGTCAAAAATGACTTCGTAAAATGTTACTTTTAATTTGCTATTTGTTTCAATTAATAGTGTTTTCAGATCCTAATACCAAAAACACCGCACTTCTAAAGATATACAAGCCGACAATTCGCACTAATCACAAGATTATCAAAGTAAACAACTATCCTGAATGTGCACTCTTTCTCGCCTAATTTTTATTTATTACTTAACCTGTTGTGGCGAGTTTGCATTCTGGGGAAATGCAGGTCAACGCTTATACATGCGATATGCGCTCAAATCACAGTTAAGCTTTAGGTAATACACTATTCGCAGTGAAAGAATCTCTTTCATCCGTAAGACCTGCTACAAATTTTTTGCAGTTAAAATAAAATTACTGCAGCATCTATATGATAGGGGCTTGAAGTCCACTTTGGCAATCCACGTATATCTATGAATCAGAGATATAAGATAATTAAATATCAATCTTACTTATATAATAACATCGTATAAAAATGCATAATTCAGCGCTATTATATACGAAGCAGAGTATTAAACAAGTGATTTGAACTCACATCTACATACAGTTGTTTGCCTCTGACATAAACGAAATCATAGCTCCCAAAGCGATAAAGTAGAATTTACAACTAAATTTTACACCTGAATAACAATAAGTTAAAAAGGATGTAACAAAAAACAATGTTTATGAAACACGATGATATTTCAGTTTTGAAATGTTATTTCGACATTTATAATCATAAACGGGCTACAGCATCCGACAGATGTCAAAGTAAAAGTCCTAAAACCAATTATAAATTCTATTAAAGTTATGAAAAATCCAATTGCAGGAATAAAAATTCCTATGCGCCTATCCACTCGGCCATTCCGATCTTTGGCAGCTGTTGATAATCCACAGCTAGATGGTGTACCGCAAATCTACTACGTTTCATCTATCAGTAAAAATTGATTTAGAAGCTCGATCGAAGACAACACTCTTTCTAGAAAGAAAAATCTGAACTAGCTAAACTGTTTAAATTATGAGAATTCAACTATTAATCATTCTCTTTCTATCTACTTGTGTTTATGCATTTGGGCAAAATACACAGATAGAGGGCTCCGTTAAAAACATACTAGGCGAGCCGTTAATCGGCGTCACTGTGGGGATAGAAAATTCCAGTATCGTGACCAAGACGAACAAAGACGGGTTTTATACCATAAAGGCACCAAAAAATGCCACTCTGAGCTTTTCGAGTGTAGGTTATAAGACTGTCACTGTTGCGACTTCAAATCGTAAAACAATCGACATTATTCTACAAGATGACACGAGAAAAATTGACGAAGTCGTTGTTAACGTGGGTTATGGCACCATGAAAAAAAGTGACCTTACAGGGGCTGTTTCGTCAATTACAGCGGAGAGTATACAGCAATCTGTACCCACTACGATAGATCAGGTCTTTCAGGGACGAATAGCAGGCCTACAGATGTCGTCCAACTCAGGTCTTCCCGGTGGGGGAAGCTCTATTCAGATTCGAGGCATAAACTCTATCAATAGTACAAATGAACCTATTTACGTTGTAGATGGAGTCATTATGAGTGGACAAACTGGTAATAATGACGTGAATGCACTGGCAGGAATCAATCCGAATGATATCGAAAGTATCGAGGTACTTAAAGATGCATCTGCTTCCGCAATTTATGGCGCCCAGGGCGCAAATGGTGTCATTATTATCACCATGAAAAAGGGGAAAAATGCTCGTCCAATTATCAATTTCAATCTAAAATATGGTTTAGAAGAACTCCCAAAAAAGATAAAAATGATGAACCTCAGGGAGTATGCCGTACACCACAATGCTTTCTCCGATGTGCTCGGCTATGGCCATCGAACAGACTTTGCACATCCTGAGTACTTAGGAGAGGGAACAAATTGGCAAGACGAACTTTATAGAGTGGGCAATCTACAAACATATGATATCGCCGTACGAGGCGGAAACCAGATTTCCAATTATGCCGTCTCCGCGGGTTATCTCAATCAAGATGGTATGATTTACGGATCGGGCTTCAAGCGATTCACTTTTCGGTTAAATCAGGAAACGGAGTTACGTCCATGGTTAAAAATGGGTGCTGTACTTAATGGTAATTATACGAAGCAAGCTACAGCAGTTTCGTCATGGGGTGTTGTTGGTAGTTCTCTATTGCAAACGCCATCTATCCCTGTCCGAAACGCCGATGGCACATTTGGTGGACCTTCATCTGAATACGATGCCAATAATCTTGGATTTTCAAACCCTTTGGCCATCGCACAGCTCAACCAACGTAACCGAGCTCAATTTGGAGGAAGAGGTAATTTTTATCTGGAAGTTAAACCGACGACATGGATGAACTTTAGATCCGAGCTTACCGGCGAAGGCAATACCAATAACTATCAGCAGTTTTTACCCGCCTATACTTTTGGTGCTTCCATCAAATCTAATTCCGAAACTAGACATGAAAAATCCTTTAATACATTCTGGTCACTGAAAAACCTATTCAATTTTAATAAAGATTTCGGTAAAAAGCACAAAACAACATTAATGCTAGGACATGAAGTCATTGCTACTCGATATGAGTTTTTAATGGGTGAACGTCAATATGGCTCAAGCGAGTTGCCAGGTCTTGACGCTGGAGATGCAGAGTATGATTCAAATGCAGGAAACTCCAATGAAACAAAAAGAGTTTCCTTCCTGGCGCGAGGCACCTATAATTATGATAACCGTTACCTCTTTACAGCGACATTTCGCCGTGATGGATCGCATAACTTCGCAAGAGGCCGTAGATGGGGCGATTTTCCCTCGGCAGCTCTTGCATGGCGCGTGTCTCAAGAACGATTTTTCGCTCCTTTAAAAAATAGCATTGATGATCTCAAATTTAGAGTGAGTTATGGCGCTGTTGGGAATGCCAATGTAGACGCATTTGCCTATCAGGCCATTTTAGCCAATGTCCTCACCAACAATTGGGGAGTAGGTTATTCGACTTCAAACATTCCGAACGAAAATATTACGTGGGAGACAACAAAATCTTGGAATATAGGCTTTGATCTCAGTTTTTTAAAGCGGCGTGTTGAACTGGTTTTCGATGCTTACAATAAAGTCACAGATGATCTTCTCCTTCGTTTGTCTTTGCCCTCATTCACGGGTACACGCGGTAATACCCCAGGTTCAGCTGCTCCTCCTTATTATAATATTGGTGCTATAGAAAATAAAGGATTCGAATTTTCCCTCAATACACATAACATCAAAAAGACCGATTTCAACTGGAGAAGTGGGCTTGTGTTTACCCTTAATCGGAATGAGGTGACCCGCATGAATACCAAAACAGCAACAATCCAACAGATTGATTACTCCAATGGCACCAACATCATCACCCAAACCATGCAGGGCAAGCCTATTTCTCAATTTTATGGATACAAACAGATTGGCCGAATTAATACTGCATCTGACTATCTACAGGATAATGGTAATGGAACGAGTACCGTAATCACTGCGACCTTTAAAAATCGAATTGGTGACATTGTCAATAATGACGGCTTAGCAACTTCCACCTATGTCGGTGACATCCTCTATGCAGATCTGAATCAGGACGGAATCATCAACGATGCTGATATGACATTGATCGGAAGTCCGCTGCCGAAATTTACTTTTGGTTTCAACAACACGTTCAATTATAAAAACTTTGATTTCACCCTATTCTTAAATGGTTCTTTTGGTCATAAAATCTTTAATATTTTTAGGGCAGCGCTAGATAATCCCAGAACGTATAGCAATGTCAGAAAAGATGTTGCCAACTATCCAAAAATCGGTTATTATGACGGTGATGCACAAAATACAAATGTGTGGAATGCTTTTGTGCTACCAGGTTCAGATCCTGAATTAGGACGCATGTCTGTCAGAGATGCTCAAAACAGCATCTTTAGTGATCGTTTTGTGGAAGATGGCACTTTCGTTAGGGTACAAAATATCGCTCTAGGTTATCGGTTTCCAACAAAATTTCTGTCTAGATATAATATCAATAATATTCGGGTGTATTCCAATTTACAAAATGTGTTCATCTTCACCAAGTATAAAGGCTATACCCCTGAAGTAGGTTCCAGTTCAGGGCAAAGTATGCTTCGCTATGGCGTTGACGGTGGTTTTGTTCCTTCACCTCGCACATATACATTAGGTTTAGATGTCACTTTTTAACCATTTGATCATGAAAAATACATTTTATTATATCCCATTAGTCTGTGCTGTATTAAGTTTTTCAAGCTGTGAAAAATACCTTGATGTAACATCTGAAACACAGAAACAGGCAACACAATCTTTTAAAAACATAGCCGATCTCCGTGGCGCAACGGCAGCTTTATACTGCCGACCATGGTACACCACCAACACCTCTGTACGTGAAATCACAGAGGCCAGAGCTGGAAATCTATATGTGGACGGAGTGACGGGTGAATTGATCACTACTGCCCTATTCTCAGAAGTTGCCAACTACAATAATATAGCAAACTCTTGGGCATCTTTATATCTGGTGATTACCCAAGCTGATTACATTATCAATGATTATGTGAAAACAGCGATAGCAAATGGTGTAAACGAAACAGAAGTAAAAGCATGTGAAGCTGAAGCACGTTTTATGCGAGCAACTGCATATTGGTACCTGGCAAACTTATGGCACGATGTACCCATTATCGACGATCCTAGAAACCATACTTTAAATCCCCTAACACCACCACATCGCTTTGAAGATGTGGTGCAATACGCCATTAACGACCTTATATTTGCGTCCGAATTTCTCAAAGATACCGATACAAAAGGAAGAGTGACTAAAGATAGTGCAAGGGGGATGCTATCAAGGATATACCTAATGGCTGCAAATTATGCGATGGGCAACCATTTTTCAACCGATTATCTAAGTCGAAACAATGCAGAAAGCAACAACGAATTGGCAGACACCTATTTTCAGCATGTCAAAAAACTCTGTCAACAAGTGGTGGAAGGCGGATATTACTCCATGTTGCCTGATTTCGAACAACTGTGGCGGACACAAAACAATAATAATTCGGAAACCCTATTTGGCATTCAATTTATACCGGGCATTACAGATTGGGGGTATACGAGTCCATTGAATGATCTTGCCTACAATAGGGAGTTAACAGGCAACTTAAATGGAGGCGGGGCACTATTCGCTTCGTACGATATGCTCAAGTCCTTTGTGGATGATGGTGCGTTGTCCAGAATGCGCGGAAGTGTTTCGATTCCTGGACAAAATTACAGTTATATCGGAACTCACTTAAAAGCAGGAAGCTGGACTGTACCTAGCGGAAAAACGAAGGTCAATTTAAAAAAATTCGTTGTCGGCAGTAGTAAAGACACCGATGGTGCGGCTGTCCAGGGCAATACAGGTTTAGTATCACCCATGTTACGGATGTCGGAAATCTATCTCATGTATGTCGAGGCAGCTCTGGGGAGACAACAACAAACTGCTGATCAAATAGCGCTAACATACTTTAATAAAGTAAGGGAAAGGGCATTCAGCAAAAATATCCAGAATTATGTGCCGGCAACAACGATTACCCGAAACCGATTATTTATGGAAAGAAGGCTCGAGTTTTTTTATGAGACGATCTACTGGACTGACCTTAAGAGGAGATCCTTCTACGACATGGAATGGACCCTTAACTTACTCAATAATAAACTAAAAGATAGCGATGCGGAAACCCCATTTACCAATTATGCCTCCTGGGCATACACCTATGATCCTTTATTGTATCCCGCAGGCAAAGGTTGGACAAACTCTCCTCGCGCCCAAAGTGGTTACAAACCACAAGCCGTGGTACATAACCTGCCCGCAGGATCTTATGTGCATGCAGTGGGTTCAACATCCAATATATGGTGTTTACCCTACCCATCTGCAGATGTAACAACTGATCCTGAATTGACCTCAGCTCCAATAAATTATGACTTTAAATAATTTGATATGAAAAATTTAAGAATTACATATATATTTATCATAGCGCTGATATGTTATAGTTTTTTTTCATGCAAGAAAGATTCAGCTAGCAGCAGCATACAAGTTACAGGTGTCTGGTCACACAGCAGAAATACAGAAACCACCCAGATATCTTCTGTTTTTTTCAATAATTGGATCCGTATTCACGGCAATGGTTTTACTGGCCTACAGCGTGTCTACTTCAATGGAACACAGGTGCCTTTTATACCGATTTATGTGACCGATACAGACATTATCATCAACGTGCCGGAGACCATACCAACAGGCAGTGATGTAACGGACCAAACATTGCTAAACACCATCAAGCTAGTGACCACAGCAGGTCAAATAAGCTTTGACGGATTTATTTTTCGGGACCCAGATAAAATTCCATCGATCAGTGGAATATCTTATACAATGCCCTATGCTGGAGACCTCATTGAAGTATACGGTAAAAACCTGAAAGATGCGAATGCCATCACTTTCCCTGATTCAACAAAAGGTACTATAAAATCTGCCAATGACTCGATCTTACAAGTGATTGTTCCTGCAAACATCGATAGACAAAAATATGGCCGCATTACGATTGAGATCGATAATGAGCGCTATTCTTCAGCTCCCTACATGTTTTTCCAAAATGGAATATTTCTAAAAACTTTTACAGAGGAAGCTATGGTTGCTGGAGGAAGTAACGGGATCAAAATCTACTCGAATCCAGGGGATATTGCGGCACTGACTGGCCTTCAGCGAAATCCAGAATACGTGATTGCTATTCCAGCTACAAAAACAGATATACCCGTAGCAACAAATAATGGTATAAGCGGCAATTTTTTTAAGTTTCACGCTTATAAAGCTTTCAACAAATTGATTGAAAACAATAGCGAGATAAAAGGAACAACCTCCATTGAAAATCTCGCCATACAATTTGAACTATACATGCCATCACCCTGGATATCAGGTGCTATCCCTTTCAAAATGAATAAAAACAGAAGTGGCGTGAACTATGCATATCTCTACAATATCACCGCTTGGGAATGGAAAAAAGTGATTACTGGCGGATTAGAATTAAGTCCATTTAGATTTGACAACGGGTGGAAAACAATTACGCTCAAATTTAGTGAGTTTCCAACACTAGCAATGAGCTCACTAAAAGATTATTCCACATCATTGCAAACAAATGGCTTCGAGTCTTTAGTCGGATATACGAATTACGATCTCAACGAAGATGGCCATACACCACAAGCCGTAAAGAATTTTCAGATGTACCTTGCAAACTTCCGACTTGTCCCATTAACAAGTTTAGAATAACAGATCCGTCATATCATCCCCTCCCTTATCAATCCTTTCCGCCCAGAATTAACTCTAATTCCTGGGCGGATTAATTTTGAAAGAAGGAATAGCTACCGGCATTGTTCTGGCAAAAGTTTATCCGAGATTGTTGCTGTAGGTCGGTAACATCTTATCATCAAAAGCAAACACGCGCTATTGATAGACACTGCTACTGGGCTATGAATCATAGAACTTTCTTTTATACTACGCATTTCTCCGATGCCAACTATTATAACGGGTTTATTAGGGTTCGTCTATATTAACAAGAATAGGTATTATTGGCAAGTTAATGTAAGCCGGTTAACACCTTGCTCTCCCGCGGACCGAGGTAAGAGGGTTTGAGTCCACCTAGGTCTATGATTAATCGTTGCAGAACAATGCCCTGATCCAGAAAACGAATTTTGATGGTATGGTCTCCTGGAAGCATTTCGTGCAATGAAACACTTTCGATAATGCGACGTGCCTGCCATTGTCCTAGTTCTCCTTTGTATTGGCCATTAAAATTCACCACCTTTTCGGGAGCACCATCAATGGAAATCGCATAGCGCAATCCTCGGTTTCCATTGAAATTGAGCGTGGGCGAAAATAGAGCGATGACCTTTGCATTATATTTTTCTTTCACACGTATTTTGTACTCCAAAGAGGTATTGTTTCCCAGATTCGCGGTTACAGGTAATGTTGTCATCGCAGACACGGTCTTCCCCAGATCAGGGATCTCCGTCCATTTTACGTTTTGGGCGCTACTCGCTGCGGAATAGCTTGTGGCCTCCATTGCTATGTAGCCATCCGTCTCAATAAACACCTTTTCCACAGGAGCAGTGATCGGCTCACGCAAGTAGCGAACGTTGGGCATGATTGCCTTAGGGGGTTCATTCCAGCTGCTGTAGCCGATACGCACCTGGTCCATCATGTGTACCCATTTGCCTTTTGCGATTGAATAGTTATAATGATCGGTGAAAAGCGAATCGCGACGGAAGCAGACCTTTACCCTGTCGGCCCACTCATTTGCCCTGTAGTCGTTTCTTGCGCAATAATAATCATTCATCGCTTTGGCATGATACATCTCATATAGATTGGCACAAGCATTGATCGGGAAAGCAACGAGCTGATCGAAAGCATCCTTAAGGGAATCCGGTAGCAGGTAATAGAGGCGAGAGGCTTCCATGGCCAGCGTTTTATAGTCATTCACAACACTATCAAATTCATTATAGTGTATTAAGCTAAAAGTCTTGTCGTTCAGTAGTTCGGGTGTAATGCGGTGATTATATTTGGTATAGCGGTTGATCATTCCAGCAGCTTCCGCAGCATAGGATTCACCAAACTGCTGACGGCACCAGTCGTGCGTATAAGTCATAAGGTTACCTGCATCAAATCTGTCCGGATCCCAGGCCATATCCAAAAAAAATGAAATGGGAAACTCCATCGGCTTAAGATCTCCGACATTGACGATCCAGATTCGGTCTACACCATGCTGGTATGTAAGATTCATCTGTTCCCATACGCGCTGTATCTGGGACACATTGATCCATTTAGAATTCCGAGGACCACCCACATAATCAAAATGATAATACATGCCATAACCACCTTTTCTGGGTTTAGCGTTAAGCTCTGGCAGCTTGCGGACATTCCCCCAGTTGTCGTCGCAAAGCAACAGTGTCACATCGTCCGGAACGCGCATGCCTTTATCATAATAGTCTTGCACTTCTTTGTACAGCGCCCAGAGTTGCGGCGTCTCGGCGGCAGGCCGGCCAGTAACCGCGGAAATAAGGCGTCGTTGGTCTCCTACGATCTTTTCCAGTAGCCCCACATTCTGTTTTTCGCTCATCGGCTCATCACCGTCACCGCGCATAGCTATCGTAATGACAGACTCCCAGGTTCGCGCGCGGGTTATACCGCCACGCCAAAAATCCTGCAGTCCGGCTTTATTTCTGGCGTAGTCCCAGCTTTCACCATTACCGTAACGTTTCCATTCGGTTTGTGCTCTCGCCATCGGCTCGTGATGCGAAGTACCCATAACGATGCCCATTTCGTCAGCTAGTGACCCATTTTTGGGGTCATCATCATAAAAGGCGCTTCCCCACATAGCTGGCCAAAGATAATTAGCTTTAAGACGTAGAAGTAGCTCGAAAACCTTTTCATAGAAACTGGAATTAAATCCGCCGAACGTTGCTTTGGCCCAGCTACTTAACGCGGGCGCTTCATCATTCAAGAAGATGCCGCGATATCTGACCTTTGGCTCCCCTTGTGTGAAGAGTCCGGGTTTGACATACAACTGCGACGCTTTGCGCACTGGTACATCTGCCCAGTAATACCAGGGCGATACGCCAATCTGGGCCGAAAGTTCATAAATGCCATAAATCGTACCCCGCTTGTCACTGCCTGCGATAACCAAAGCTGAATCAATTCCCTGAAGTGGCTGCTTGACCACAGTAAGTACAAACTTTTCCCGCTTACCGGCTAGCGCTGCGCTGTCCAGCAGACCTTTAACTACGAGGCTGTCGATCAGAGCAGAGTGACCATAGGTGCCGATAATTATTTTAGACCTACCGTGCCCATTTTGATCAGGGCTATAGCCCGTGACTCGAACAAAATCTTTTTTGAGATTGTTGAAAGCATGAAGTACGCCCTTGTGATCCTGCAGATCCACAACCATAGGTAGCGGCACACCATGTTTAATCAGGGAAAAATAGCCCGGCTGTGCTCGATGCACCACAAAATCTGAAGCCGCAGTGTCAGTCGTGTTTCGCAACGTAGCATGGGCAGTGCCCAAAAAGCAATATATCGGCAGTATAGCCAATAGGATTCTACAATAACTGTACCTGATCAAAAGGCTTGCACAGGCCCAAATAGCCGGCCTATCAGTTTTATTAAAAAATAACATGATTATTGTATTTAAATATTTAGAATTGATATTTAGCTGCTCTGAATTCGCTCCCGCCCATCCACCCTTCCATCATTCCAATCGTATTACATTCGGATTATCGTACTAATAATATCACCACATTGCAGGAATTTAAAATTAGTAATCCTTACAGGTAAGAGCATATCTATATGTTACATTCGCTTTGGGCTTTGTTACGGCATTACTCGACGATGTTTCATATTTATTTCAATTTGTTTCCAGACAGCGAAAACTAGTAATTTTTAAAAGCGACGAGGCCTTTTATCCTTTCAAGGTAGCGCGATAATATGTATCTTCAACAGAATAAACCAATCAAACCAATGCGGAGGGATTTTTTTTCGACTATCATAGTATTATTTGCTTTTGTACTCTATGCACACGGACAGGCTACACGCATCTATGACAATAGAGATTATGGCTTTGGCGAACTCTCTTCCAATCTGACCAGCAGCATCAGTCAGGACAAACACGGCTTCATCTGGGCGGGCACCGAGTACGGGCTCAACAAATTTGACGGGACACGTTTTGTACAATATCTTCATGATGTGCAAGACAGTACTTCCATATCCAGCAACAATATTATAACCCTTTATCTTGACCGTGATAAAAGACTATGGGTAGGCTGTAATAACGGTCTACAGTATTATGATGAAAACAGCGACAAGTTCGTTCGCATCCATTTTCCCGATCAGATCGCACCCCACATTACCGATATCATGCATAAAAGAGACGGCCAGATCTGGGTAGCCACATCAGGCTGGGGACTCTTCGCTATCCAAGTAGATCGCAAACAGGCCGTATCATTGCCACGACTTAACGCACTTGTCGGCGGAATGTTTGCGCGCACCCTCTTTGAAGACAGCAACAATATAATCTGGGTGGCCATTGACCGCGTGGGGGTCTCGCAGGTTTCTGCTAATCAGAAGCGTGTGAAACGTGTTATATCAGATCTACTTCCCATGCCTAAGGGCGGCAATTATGACATCCTACAGCAGGCTGACGGCAATCTAGTATTTGCATCTCCGTCGAAGATCGGACGACATGATCCGCAAAAAAATACATTCGAAGCTGTAGAATTCAAGGAAAAGCTTCGATCGACCGTAACGAAGGTCCAGCTTTCTAAAACCATAAAAAATAACCTGCTGATCTGTACGGAGGGCGATGGCCTCTGGTATCTAGATCTAGAAAGAAAGCCGCTCATTGCCGCACGTGCTGAGTTGCCCAATCTGGATAATGACTACCGAAATGGAAGGATACGCGCGCTACTGCAGGACCGAGAAAATAATCTCTGGCTAGGCTGCTTTCAGCGGGGCCTAGTTTTTATTCCCGTGCAAAGCAAGCAGTTTGAATTTTTGCGTATTCTAAGCCGGGAAAAAGCAGCTCAAAATATAATCAGCGCGATCACGCGTGACCGCCATGGAAACATATGGTATGGTGTAGAGAACGAAGGTGTATTTAAAACTGACCCCCAAGGCGTTTCACAACAACAAATAAATACAGTGCAGGATATCACTAAACTGGAAACCGCTGCCGATGGTACGATCTGGTTCAGTTCATATGACAATGGCCTAGGACAGATTGATCCCGGAACAGGACGGTCTGTATACCTAAATATCTGTCCCAACAAACAAGTAAAATCTTTTGCCTTCGGAAAAAACAAAAAGGTTTATATCGCTAGTTTCGGGTCCGGTTTTATTGAATATGACCCCAGAACCAAATTCTCGCAAAATTATAGCATGAATATTAGCAATTCAAAAAAAGGCACATTAGCGAACGATTGGATTTCAACTATTTTATGCGATAAGGATGGTCTTATCTGGTTCGGGCACCATAAAGGTCTGAGCTGCTTTAATCCTGAGGACCAAAGCTTCTCCATGCGATACACTGACAATAGGCTATCCGAGCAAATTACGCTCTCCCTATTAGAGGATCAATCAGGCAATATCTGGGCAGGCACTTATAACGGCTTATATCAGATCAACAAAAAATCAGGATCGGTCAACATTTACACCACCAACAGTGGCCTGTCCAGCAACGTCATAGCTGGCTTAGGTTGGGACCAGCAAGGGAATATTTGGTGCAGCACCTTCAAAGGTATCAATTGCCTGAATCCCAGCACCAGAAAAATTGTCAACTACTATACTGGGGACGGCTTGGTTGATAGATCCTATAACCGCGGTGTACACTTTCAGGATAAGGAAGGAAAAGTATACTATGGGGGAAGGCAAGGAATTACATCATTTTTTCCAGAAAAAATACGATTGCAATCATACGCTCACCCCGTGATGATTACAAATCTGTATGTCAAGAATCAGCCTATTAAGCCTGGTATGGCCCCCAGCGGGATGGTCATCTATCATAACGACCTTGTCGCGGCGAATCAATTCTTTTTCCATAACAATGACGACAGCTTTACTTTTGAGGTGTCAACAATGGATTTCAACAGTCCCGAAAATGTCCATTACGAATACCGCATCAAGGGAATTAACAAAAACTACAATTCTACATTGCCAGGTGTCAATTTGATCACTTATAACAACCTATCCCCAGGTGAGCATGAGCTCGAAATACGCGCCTGCAAACTTGGCGTTTATTCGCCAAGTCTCCTAGTGACGTTAAATATATTCCCCCCATGGTATCTGAGTGATACGGCTTATTTCGTATATTTCTTATTGGCGGCAGGACTTTTATTCTTCATTATTAAATACCTGCATGAGCGGCGGATGGAGCGCCTGCAGGCCTTAAGATTGCAGCTGTTTACCGACGTGTCGCATGAGATCCGATCGCCCCTGACCCTTGTGATGAGCCCGATCAGCAAGCTTATGAAAAATGCAACTGATCCGCAAACCAGATCGACCCTGCAGAATATGAATCATAATGCCCAGCGGATCCTTAATCTAGTCAACCAGCTGCTCGATATCAGAAAGCTGGAAAGCGGGCATCTGAACCTGAAGTTTGCCCGTGTCAATGTGGTGGCCTATGTCAAGCAGTTGATCAGGGTGTTTGGAGATCAGGCCCTGGACAATCAGATCCAGATTTTACTGCATAGCGATTCCAATGATATCCCACTTTGGATAGATGTGAACAGCTTTGAAAAAATCATGCACAATATCGTCTCTAATGCTTTTAAATTTACACCCAATGGTGGCAAGATTGAGATTTCCCTGGCTGTTCGGCAACTGGAAAAGGGCCATAAAATATTGGAACTTGTTGTGAGCGATACTGGTACCGGTATTGCCAAAAGTGATATCCGCCATATCTTCAAACGGTACTACCAGTCCACTGACGGTATAAATTGCCAACGCCCGGGCTCAGGTATCGGTTTACATCTGACCAAGGTACTGGTCGAGCTGCACGGGGGGAAGATACATGCTGAAAATAGAAGAGGAAATAACGGCAGCCGTTTTGTGATCAGCCTTCCGATGGGCAATAAACATCTGCAAAAGGAAAACCTCGATATAAAAGAACCACTTGGTACCCTTCTGGCTGAAGAATCGTATAAAAGCGTTTCCGCTGATGCGCTGCCAGCGAAGACTGACAATCCGAAAAAAGACTATAAAATTCTTATAATAGATGACGACCGGGACATCCTAAAATTTCTTCATTACGAGCTCTCTTCGGCTTATCAAGTAATCATCGCCCAAGATGGTAACGATGGCTTTCAGCTCGCCCTTGCTGAGCAGCCCGATCTAGTTATCTCAGACGTCGCGATGCCCTGTATGGATGGATACACCTTGCTCAAAAAAATCAAAGATAATAGCACCACCAACCATATCCCGGTAATCCTGCTGACGGCAAAAACCAATCAGGAGGACCGTTTGGCAGGTATCGGACTAGGAGCAGATTCTTATCTCACGAAGCCCTTTATGATCGATGAACTTCACCTAGTTGTCCGTAATCTTATCAAAAATCGTATGAAGATTAAGGGAAAATTCTCTGGCGCCCAGCAGCAAGACGGTAGGGTAAAAACGATCAGCTTCAAATCTAGCGATGAACTGCTGATGGAACGCATACTCAAAACGGTCAACCAATATCTTGAGAATTCGGATTTTAATGTGCAATTTCTAGCTGATGAAGTGGGCCTCAGTCGTGTACAACTTCATCGTAAGGTGAAGTCGCTGACTGGTATTTCCACGGGCGAGTTTATTCGGAATATCAGGTTACAGCAAGCAGAAAAACTATTGTTAGAGAAAAAAATGAATATATCTCAGGTGGCCTATGCTCTTGGTTTTACAAATCAGACGCATTTCACTACCCTATTCAAGAAAATATATGGGCTCAGTCCGAAGGATTATATCGAGCGTCACCGCTGCAAGGAAAATTGAAAGGCTGTAAACACAATAGATATTACGGGTTTGAACATACCAACGATACCGGTTCATTAAGTTTGCCGCATCTAGTCTCTCCTGCATGCTTTTCGAAGGAGATATCTACTGTTCTTCTCGATCGCAGTATATAAATATTTACCTAGTTTGTGACGGCTTGCTAGTTATCATACTTGTCTGTCAAATAGGGCATCATTTCCGTTAATATACTAAGATCCATTGTAATGTATGCGCTGTTGTTAAGATATATAAATTTGCAACATTCTAAAACACCCAATTTTTCCTTGATGATTTTTTCTTGTCCGGTCATAATTCTAACCTATTTTACAGTTTCTAATTTAAGACAACCTATATCTCTTGGGCCGGACTTCCACTACCTGGCGTTTTCCATGATGATAAAACAACTCAGGTACATCCGTATCAAAGCGAAGTATAAGGGCGTCAAAGCACGCTTCCTTGATGTCATCGGCGAGTACACCAAATGCCAGTTCCCACTCTCCCTGAGATTTCCTGAAAACATAAAAAGCAAGACCATTTTTGTTGTAAAGATGAGAATCTTTAATGCCCATGCTTTTATCATGCACGGTAATTTGAGCGTACATTACCCGATTTCGGCAAAAGATTTCTAGCGGTTTCATTTTACAGTATTACTAATAATATTAGTAATATTGATTACGAAAACGGCGAACCACTCTTGAGTTACTTTAAAAACATTGGATAACTGGATATAAATAATCTTATTTTAATCATGCAGATGGTCGTTTAGTTTCTTTTTTAATTTTACCCTTACCCCGAGTCATACTTGAAAAAATTCCATCTTTAATTACCAATGCATGCAACAATGCTATAGAAAGGTGCCCCACAACAATGAAAAAAAGAGACCAGGCTAAACCTCTATGAATGTCATGCAGCCAAGCATATAAAACAGGATTCTGATCTATAAGGGATGGAAGAATAATATTTTGGGATAGCTTTGCTTGGAACCCGCCCGCGGAGAGCTGTCCCCAACCCGTTATAGGTAAAGCTAACATGAAGGCATACATAACCCAATGCATAAAGTGAGCCATCTTTTTTTCGATCTTTGGCATATCACTTGGCAACGCTGGAATCGGATTAATAATTCTATTCAAAAAACGCAATATACAAAGAAACAGGATTGCTACACCAATTGGAATATGAAGATCGATCAACCAGGGACGACTACTAAGAGAAGTCATCATTCCTAAGCCAATAAACATTGTCGATAAAATCAATGTTGCCATCAACCAATGTAGAATTCTGCCTGTAAGATTAAAGTTTAAAGAAAGTGAACGATTAATATGACGACGTCTTAGCTTGAAAATCTTTACAGATTTGAACCAATCACGAATTCTTGAGCCAGATTTTAGATTCTTCTGCTGTGACATATTATTTATCTTTAGAAGTTTCCTTTTTTCCAATGGCGTCACTAGCCTTTCCATAGCCGATCTCCCGGACACGTGCATTATAAGAATGGGCATAAATACCTGCTCGAGCTGTCAGGACAGGATCTTTGGATACCTCTATTCCTGCCGGTACTTTTGTGGGATCAAAGTTAATATCGCGGCATCCACCCTCAGTTTGGTCAAAAGCTCTTTTAATTTCCAATACACCTGCGACGATCTGACGACGATTTGCCGGCCAGGCCTTCGAGGGGTTTTCAATTTCGTCACCAGGTTCAGCAAAAGTCATGACCAAATCCCAATAGAGCGCCCCTTTATCTAGGCGTTGTTTAAGATCCTCAAAAAGAAAGTCGTGACTCGCGTGCTCACGTTCCTCCTTAGACCAGGCACTGAAAGGCGCATGCGGCCGCATCGACCAGCGAACGGCATGTTTATTCCCTTTGGAATCAATTAAATAGAATGCATTGATAACATTGTACTCTGCTACTGCAAAGCTATTTACCCATGGCGCTTTATCAGCCCAATCGATAAAGTTTTGGGCTTCTGGATAGTCTTTAAGAAAAGCGGATACTAATGCCGGGTTTGGCTTACCCGTAGTGCTGTCGATTTTGTACGCATCTGATCTTCTAATTACGCCTAAAGCATCATGTGTAACGAAAAATGGATGATTGTTCAGTTTCATTCTCCATTGCTGGTTATTTTCTGACGATATCATCATTGCCATGCTAACTGTTCGTGTTGAATTGTCAGCAGCAAAAGGATCTACAGTTCCGATCGAAAAGCGACCTAATACAGCAGATGAATCCTGTGAAAATACGGTTGCTTTCGAAAAGGGAGCTAATTTGCCTGTTGAACGAAAAGTGCCTTCGAAACAAATTCCTTTCGAATGTGCCCGTCTATAACCTGCAGGAAATGAGTCCGGGATATCTTTAAGGAAGCTTGCTGTCGTTGTTCTATTTCCAAGCCATCCTGCAGACCAAGCAAAGATCAAAACCAGACCGGCTGCTAGCACTCCGATACATACCAAAGGGATGATTGCTTTTTTCGATTTAATTTTCTGTGTATCCATTTATTATTAAAACTAGATTTATTCAACAATGTTTTAGCTAAATCTTGCTGAGTTTAAAAATTTGTAATTCACCAAAGTTATTAGTAAAGACAGTAATTTGGGTTACATATTACCTTTAGGTAATTAGTTACTTTTAGGTAATCAGGTGTATTATTTGAAAGTAATTTTTATATTTATGTCTATAAAGTAATGTAAGTAAGTGAAGAAGTCAAAACTGGAACTCGGAGAAAAGTGTTTGCGCCAGATTCGAGGGATTAAAGATACAAATCAGCTGTTGAGTGGTAAATGGAAAAGTTTGATCATCAGTCATCTGTACTATGAAAAAACTATGCGGTTTATGGATTTAATTAGACAACTTGAAGAAATAGCTCCTAAGGTACTTTCAAAAGAACTTAAAGAACTGGAATTAAATAAACTTATAAAACGTACAGTAAAAGATACAATGCCTATCACGGTCGAGTATGAGCTTTCTGAATCTGGAAAAAGTCTTCATTCGGTAATCAAAGTGATGAGTGAGTGGGGAATAAATTATAGGGAACGATTGTACAGTACGGAATAAACTTACTTTTTATTAATAATTGGGGGCGTGTCCTAGATCAGTTCTTAACTATATATGCTGGTTTTTTCCCCTAATTTAAACCGGCTTTGGGCATTCATCTATTGTAATGATCGTAAGATTAATTGAGATAATTTTGCTCATTTTTTTTATTCCTCATAGCCTAACTCATCAAGGATAATAGCAAGTTCATCGGTTGTCAACCAGCTCGTATTGTTACATAGCATTACCCAATTGCCATTGCGAAAATCTACATCCATTATAAAAAACCGATCAATCATAATTTGCAAGGTCCCACCGCCATGCAAAACAGAAACCTCAACAACTTGCTTTTGACCACACACGTCACATTCGAACTTTATATTTTTTTTCATCGAATATCGTCCTTTATCCACTTTAATTCTCCAAGTTGGATCATGGCTATATATTTTTGCACGTGATCATCGGTCAATAAGCCATTGTCTTCAAGGTGGTAATTGAACTGTTTAGTGAAGGTGTCATACTGAATACTTCCTACATAAGCATTATTGAGGTATATATGCCAAAGGCTGTATTTCGTGGCCCGAACTTCCACTACCTGGCGTTTGCTATGATGATAAAACAACTCAGGCACATCCGTATCAAAGCGAAGTATAAGGGCGTCAATGCACGCTTCCTTGATGTCATCGGCGAGTACACCGAATGCCAATTCCCACTCTCCCTGAGATTTCCTGAAAACATAAAAGGCAAGACCATTTTTGTTGTGAAGATGATAATCTTTCATGCCCGTGCTTTTATCATGCACGGTAATTCGAGCGTACATTACCCGATTTCGGCAAAAGATTTCTAGCGGTTTCATTCGACAATATTACTAATAATATTAGCAATATTATATACGGTAAAGATATTTAGGGTTACACATTTTTTATATGCAATTGGATAGGTGAAGTATCCTAAATCAATATTTATTTCGTTATTTATACTGTATTTTTAGCTGAATTAAAAATTTCCCAAAAAAAAATGTAGGTTTATTGAATCTTATAAAAATAAACAATTATTATAAATTACGTTAATTTGTACTACTAAGCCTGCGAATAGTTTCTTTTATAAATTGCACTTGATTGAACTATATTTTTAGCGTAAGCTAAGTTCAATGATTGTAGCGGCTAAAAAAATAATATTAAGGCCTTTAGCCATACACGAAAGCAATATGCATCTTTGATAAGGACAAAAAGGTTGTATAACCGTTTTTCATTGCATTACCACACAATTCAACAATAATATAATTTTAAATATGAACAGGAAATTTTTACTTTCAGCATTCTTACTATTTTGTTCAGCAGGTGCTGCGTTTGCCCAGCAAAAAGGCAGTAGTGACATCAGCGTTACTGTGGGGGCCGCAACATCGACGGATCTGGCGAATCTTTTTACCAACATTATCGCTGAAAGTTTTACAGGCGGTGCATACTCCACCAAAAATTTTAAGGCGGGACCTACCTTCGGATTGACTTATCGTTATGCGATCGTAAATCGCTGGATGGTACAGGCTGATGGTTTCTATCAAAAGATGTCTGAAGACCTCTATGTAAATAATGAGAAAAATGGTGATCTTAAGTATTCTTATATTACTGTAGGCTTGGGGACAGATTACCGTTATATTTCAAAGGAATATTTCCAGATGTACTCAGGTGCGGCAGTAGCATATACCTCGGAAAGTATTGATTATGCTGGTCAGGGAGAAGCGCCTAAAGGCGATGGTTTTTTCAACTATCAGCTAACTGCTGCTGGATTTCGTGTAGGCAAGAAATTGGCTGGATTCGCTGAGCTTGGATTTGGATATAAGGGTATTGCAAATGTGGGTGTCTCCTATCAGTTTTAGTATTTTACGGCGCGATCCCAGTCCTGTGCTAATTCAAGGATAGGTTGGAAATTTTTATATGGAAGAAATAGGGACTTGTTTAGCAAACGTCCTTATTTCATTCAATTTATAATCGAAACTCCTGTTGGTACATATTCGGTTGCTATGTTGTGCCAATTGCTATAAAAGCATGCCTTCACACGATATCCTGTGAGTGTCATCCCATTGAAATTGTACAGGGAAAAGCATACGCTGAAATCCTAAGAGATCCCCCCCCTAGTTGATAAGTATTAAAATGAAAACGGAAAAGAGTTTAACCTGAGATAACTCATTCCCTTTGTGAAAGATTGAGAATTAATAATGATTTAAATTTTAAAGAATATTTTGGAAATCAATATTTTATAGGTACATTTAAAAATAATCGGCTCCGCCCTTGCTTATCTGAAATCGTCAAGTCTTACTTCCCGCTCAGTTTTCGCATTTCAGTAGCTTTTTTGTGGCAAAATAATAGGTGTCGTATCTTTTGGCCTTAAAATAAATTCAAGGCAAATAATTACATAGAACCTTCATCTTGCAAACAAATTGATTTACAATTGTCTGGGTATATCCTTGCAATTGTTCCGTAAGAAATACTTTAATACAATATAACAATGCAAGAAGGAAAAATAAAATTCTTTAACCAAACCAAGGGTTTTGGTTTTATCACACCAGCAGACGGCGGTGAGGACATTTTCGTACATATGTCCGGATTAATCAATCAAGTTCGTGAAAACGATAGCGTCACATTTGATTTACAGGATGGTAAAAAAGGCATTAACGCAGTTAATGTTCGTGTTTCATACTAAATTAGAACTACAAGGAGATATTTCAATTATCTTCTTGCGAAGTGTAGCGGGCAACTGTTACACTTTTTTTGTTATGTAATAATAAGCTGATTATTAAAGGAAAATTTTCCATAACAACAAAAAAATGCTCATGGCCTTCTAAGTGCAAATCTACCAAAGAGAATTGACCATTGGTCTGTATGTTAATAGATATTTTTATTCCAAAGTTGAAAATAACCCGGCTCCTATTGAACTGTTATACCCTTGTATCCCATTGAAACCAAAATTGCTGATGTAAGGAATGTAAAAATGGAAATTAATTATGGAATTGAAAACTTCAAGTTCGGACAAGCCGTCCCAGTAAACAGCAAGGTACAGCTACAGGCATTTGCGAAATCAATCTCTAACTTGCGCGGTACAATAAAAGTGACCATTAAAGCAAAACTAGTCATTGAAAATCAGGAGAAACCGGCCTACGTTGGTGATGTGCTATTTTTATATTATTTCAATACAATCTAATCTTCAAAACACCTGTTATGAATATCCGGCTTTTTTATTAATTGTAAAAAGATGCAACAGGTTCTGTTTAAGAATAGGTAGATGCAACGTTGTCAACAGTCCATTTTTGTTTCGTAAGATCATCCCGGAGTTCTATTTTTCCCCTTGGAATTTCTATCGTTTGTTTGTTTACATTTATTTTTATCTGGCCTTCATTCATTACTTGATGTTTACGTTTTAATTCCAGTGAATAACAAATAAAGCATTTTTTGGCTAAAAGACAACGACTTGGTTTTTTGTTTAGATTTCGAATGTCATCTAGGTCGCTTTTTCGATGCCCTCACTAAACAAAATGGTACGAAATAAGAAAAATGCCCCCCTTCCTCTTGTTCAGACAGCCAAGAGTGTTGTTTCGAGGGGAAGGTCACTCGTTTATATATATTAACTGTTGGGCTTATACTTTTATTTTTAAGGTGTGTTTTGCAAATATGAGGATCCAAATTGCAGCACAAAGAATCATAAACCTTCCCTGCCACCCGATCAATACCTCCGGTCCTAGATTTCCATCATTTCTTGGCAGATAAATTGCCATGCTGATGATCAGGATAATTTCGGAAACCCAAAGTAAAAGAGTAGAATAAGAAAGTGGTTTTCTTATTTCACTATAAATTTGGTTTTTAGACGACTGCCACACAAAAAATAACGATGCGAATACAATCATACCCGAAAACCCGGCGCCTAGACTATTAATTGTTCCGGTAGATGTCATGTCCTCATGTGAAGTGGTGGCAGGGTCTGTATTGAATAGTCCAGCCAATAAAAAACCTATACATGAAATTGCCAATAAGATACTCCCAATCCGGCCTAGAATTTTCTTGTAAAATTTGAAAGAAATAATTGTTGCTGCTCCTGTGGATACTGCCATTGAAAGAAATGCAAGCGCATCATCCACCCTTTATTGCCAAGGGCATATTCACTAATGGGTTGCCAGACTGGATCAATTTACTGTTAAAGAATGTTAACTTTTCAGTAATCAACTCATTGATTGTTAGTTTTGAGAAACTCGAAACTCTCATCTTATCTGAAATTCATTACGAGATTGATGATATTAATAGTTCTTGTTTACTTATCAAATCAGCTCTTTGCACGACAGTTAACCGGATTAGTGATTGACGAAAGTTCAAAAATACCCACTTTATGAATGAATATAGTCCATGTATTAAAGAAGCAAAACAAATGACAGACTATCAACTACCATTATATATTAAAAAAAGCTATGATGAATCTATCAAAATCTACATGTTTGGAAATTTCCCTTCCCTTAACAAATAATATATTCATCTTGCTCGGATGCATATTGACGATGACCGCATGTAATCATATAGATAAAAGTCAAAAAAATGAAATTGATTTAAAATCAAACTATAGCATCTATTCAAAAAATGTACGGGATAGCTTTTACATTTCTGTACAATTGCCCTTAGAATATCAGGAGCAACCTAAAAGGAAGTATCCAGTGGTTGTTTTAACTGATGCCAATTTTTATAGTCCGATGCTTGCGCCAATACTGCACCAATACGAAAAAGGAGGATTGCTCCCCCCCTTAATACTGGTTTCGATCGGTTATAAATCCTTTAGTCTAATGGATTCTTTAAGAGTAAGAGATTACATGTTTCCAGCTTCCATTCCCTCAGATGAAATGGAAGCTATAGGTGGGGGCCAAAAGTTTTATCATTTCATAACAGACGAGTTGTTGCCAAAAATAGATTCGAGCTATAGAGTAGAGAGAGATAAAAGGACATTATTAGGGCATTCCTTTGGTGGTTATTTTTCCCTTTTAGCTCTCTTAGAACAAGTTAAAAATCAAAGAAATGATTTCACAGGATTTGTCTCCGCTAGCCCATCTTTATGGTATAATAATAATTACCTTTTTAAGTTACCCCAAATACTGAAAGCATCAGATATAAAAGACCCCCTCAATGTTTTTTTAAGCGTAGGAGCAAAGGAAGAACCTAAATGGTCGGTTCAGCCCGTTAAGGGTTTATCAAAACAATTATCTGATCCCAATATAAAGAAAGTAATCACCGATGTTGAAATCTATTCACATTTGGACCATATGGATGTTGGATTAATTTCTTTTATAAAAGGGTTGGAGAAAATATATAATAATACCGACCAATGATCCAATAAGACCAAGGTCTAAATAGCCCATCGGCGACTTATAAGGAACCCGTACCTTTTTCTCCTTAAAAATTACTACTTTTGAATAGTATTAATGTGGTATTATGAGCAATTTATAGCACTTAAAAGAAGTTAGCAACAGCATTGTTCTTAAGTTGCGCAAACAAAAGCTTGATAAAGGGCAACCATTTTTACTAAGATCTAGCAAATTACCCAAAAATCAAAGCTACATCGAATACCCAAATCATTTAGTTAAAATTGTGATTGTTTCTTCTGATAAACGATCTTTTGGTGTAGTACAGGAATTTAATATTCGTCAATCAAAAGATATCTTGAGAGAACTCAATATTTACTAATGCCTGATCTTTACATAAGAACAGGTTCTAACGGTGTCGGGAAATCTACATTAGGTGCAGAATATCTTCCAGAGCATATAAAGAGTAATAATATTATTTTTGATGGTGATTTACTCTATACGAAGGAACTATGTCGGATATTCCCAAAAATTGTTCCTTCAACAAAATACGCTCGAAAAGAGGCTTTGGATTATGTAGTACAGCAATTTGAAGAACAGACAAAACATGCATTAGAAAACCGGTTAGATTACGTCTATGAAGGACATTTTACAAATGACGAAACTTGGGAAACGCCCAAGCTGTTCAAGGAGCCTTCCTTATCCTATTGCAGATAAACTATCTATTAAATTCTTCTTTTGAAATTGTCTTCGTGTCAAATTTGTCTTTAAGCAAGTGATCTCGACTTCGGACAGCAAGTCGCAAACTATAAGATGGTACGCTTTGTACTTCATATCTTTTTCCATCTAATGTTTCAATCCGTTTTGGCCCCATATTAAAATCTAATATTTCTTCTCCAACTTCGTAATGGGCGCTTTGATTAAAAACCATGATGCATTGTCCGTCTTTAATACCCTGTCTAAAATCCCTGCCACTGGCAACCTTTAAATAATAGGTATTTTGGGGTATATCCTTTACTTTAATAGATTCACCGGACTTTATATAAAATGCTCTTATACATAAGCCTGTGTTTCTTTCCATAACTTTTACAGCAAAATCTGCTCCTGACCCAACTGTTATTTCAAGAGATCCTTGGGCACCATAGTCATACCGCCAATCCATATTATCACACTCGGGCGAGTCACCCGTATTTAAATTCATTCTATTATATAAATTCTCAGGTTTCGCTATCAAATAGGATCTTCTTAACCACCCTTCATAGTGACCAACAGAAACTTTAAACCAATCATAAGCTATATCAATGATGAGCACCTCCTGTCCCCTGCTCAATAACCCGTAAGATTTAGATTCTGAATTTGGAAACTCTCTCAAATTCAGCTTGTCCGCATTGACTATATACACATCATCTATCTGAGCGTACAGTGATAGAGAACTGAGATAAATAACAAGAACCACAATTATTCTTTTCATAATAAAGTTTTGTTCCAAAATTATCAGTTTGATAGATCAATAATTATGGTTTCCCGTAATATGAGCTTATTCTCTTTCTATATTTTTACCATAGTCAAGTATGGGGATAAAAATTTAGCCAACAGGTTTGTTTATGTATGAATATTTTTTAAATTAGAATTAGCTAAAAGCCTATATGTTAACCTAAAAGACCATTCGGAGTCATTATGAAATATTTGGAATATATACCTAATTTATGGTTTAGATTTCGTTCTGTAGCGCTTCTATTCGGCCGAAAACTAATATACAGTTTCTCTGGAAAGGATGTAACTGTAAAAAAGTTTACCTACGACGCCGCTAATAACAAAGGACTATTAATAATCAGATACCAATGTGATGGACTTCTCTACACGGAAATTCTAAGCAAAAAGTACTTCAATCTAAGCGATACAATCATTCTAAACCTTGAAAAAATTGGGAATAATATCCCTTTGGAAGTCTCATTCATTGGGCGGCGGAAAAAGATGGTCGAAAAGATTACGGTTGATCATATACTCCAAACAGACTTCGGACGATTCAAATCTGAAATAAACCTAAAAAAACTGGAGATGACGGATTTGAGACTTGCGCAGAGCAAGAATACATTACGCTATAGATTAAACAGCACAGCCGTTACCATTAAATCACCTAAACTGAAATTTAGATAATCCTTATTATATGGAAAGCCAATTTTACAACACCAATAAACCCGGAAAAGTTATCAAATTTTTATGGGCCTCCGCTGGCGGAGACGAATATATTTTGGAACGATCTACCTATAGTGATCAGGTTAAATATGCTTGTCTTGGCGGTATTGTATTCGCTACAGGCCTGATGGCTGGGTTATCAGGGGGATATGCATTCTACACCATATTTGAACCCCGTGGTAATGTACTCGAGAATCCAATTCATATCCCGACAGTCTTTATGGCTCTTGTTTTTGGGGTCGTGTGGGGGCTAATGATCTTTAATTTAGACCGTTTTATCGTGGCAGCCACAGGGAAAGGTGATGGTACAGAAAAAATAACTTGGGATGAATTGAAAGGTGCTCTCCCTCGAATTATCATGGGGATGATTATTGCTGTTAGTATTTCTAAACCCGTCGAAATCCGGATGTTCAAAACGGAGATCGATACGGAGCTCAGAAAAATTCAGATCCAAAAGCAAACAGAGTATGCGGCCGAAGTGGATAAGACCTATGCTGAACGTGAAAGAAACCTGGAGAAAGATTTTGGTAAGGTAAGCGAAGAGCGAAAGAAATTATTAAAAAGCCTGGAGGAATATGATAAAAAATATCAAGATGAAATGGCTCAGGGACAAGGTGGACGGGGAAAAGGTGAAGGCCCTGTAGCACTGGCCTTAAGGCGGGAAAGAGATAAGGCAGATGAAAGGCTTGCAAAATTTGATCAGCAGAATCAAGCTGAACTAACGAATCTGAATGAACGGAAGGACGCACTCAGAAAAGAAAAAGAAAAGGAAAGATTAAACAATAAAAAGGCTGCGGATGGTCTTGATGGTCTGCTTGAAAGAATCAAGATCGCACATGAGGTAGCTGGTTTTTCCATTACTTTATTTATCACGCTCCTATTTATGGCAATTGAGCTAACACCGATATTCTTTAAACTGATGTTAACAAAAACTCCCTATGATTATCTCAAAGAGAATATCGAGGATATGATGATGGCCAACAATGGTATTGAAATAAAATATGACTACTATAAAGATAAAAAAGGCCTGGAACGGCATCTAGTCATAAACCATGAAGCCGACATAAAACTCTATGAGAAAATAAAAGAATCAGACATTCAGAAAGAACTTTCGGATTACGCCATCGAAAAGTATAAACAGAATGAGAAAGATATTATCGATCATAATCCTGACCTCTATATCCGAAAAAATACAAGCCTAAAAAGTGGCGAGGAATTTAGGGAAGAACTTGCTAAGGAGCTTCAAGATCTTACGCAGCAATTGGATGCAAGAACTCAACGCGAATTATTAGCTTTTGCCTATGCAAGGCATAAGCAAAATGAGGAATCTGCGATCATGAATAATCCTGAAGCATACATCGAATCTGCAAAAAAGCAAATAGAGTCGGATGCACCTGAATCACCAATTGATGCGGCGGATCCTGATAAAGATAACTCAAATATGGCCTAAATTGTAATCGTGAGATGAAGTATTCATTGTCGAAATTCGAGCACTTTCTGTTTTTCTTCTCCTCAGAGGATGTATACGTCATTGAGCGTTATTTACAACTTAAGGAAGGAAATAAAGAGTACAGGATCAAGTATTACTTTTTGACTATTGGATTGGCTGTCCTTATATTTTTTATATGCGCAGCTATTAGTACCATGTTTTTTATCTACAATATCTTTGATGGTTATTCGAGGCTACTGAGCTTGCCCATTGGATTATTCATCGGATTGCTGATTGCCAATATCTATTTGTTTTTGCTGTATACCATTACCCCTACTATCCTGGACACAGTAGACAAAAGAAAGAGAAACGACATCAAAATTAAGGACATCAAAAATACTCAGGAAAGCACATCGATGTTTTCATTTTCTTTTCTTTTTCGCCTGGCGTTTATTGCCTTCATTGGTTTGATCATTGCTCAGCCGCTCAACGTCTGGTTATTAATAGATATGACCCCATTCGGAATCGGTAAAAAAGAAATCGTACAAATAGAACGCTATAAATCGGAATCCCTGGTGGATAGTTATCTGACCAATGACAACCATTATACCAAGAATGAAATTGTGCTTTTTAAAGATATCAACGAAAAATTGGCATACATAGAGCATGGACGCCATGATTTAATGGAGATACAATCAACAATAAACACCATCAACCAAAAAGTAAAGGAAGATGAAAGTGCGGTGCGGCAGTTGAATCAATTTAAGTTCAACCTAAGCCAAATAAACAAAAACTTCCTAAAAAAGAGGTTCAATTATCAAGAAACAGCTGTATTAATTTCACAAATAAATGCCTTTGTCGAGCAAATGGCGCTGAGTGATCAAGATTTTCTTGATAAACTCGAAAAAATGAATGTCAATCAGACATTGGACAGGAATATATTTGGATTTTACCTGCACAATGCGATCCCGCTGATAAAAGAAAAGATAGAAAGTCACGATCAGCTAAAACAGTTGCTTGATAAAAATACACTCTATACCTTAAAAATCAGATTATTAATGACAGAAAACCCTATTGCCCTAATCATAGCCATACTGACAATCAGTGTATTCTGTATTCCGGTTTTTGCGAAATTCTTTATCCGAAGGAAATTTAATTATTACAAATTTAGGGCAGGATCGGAAAAAACAATCATCACGAAACTTTATGAGAACCACCGTAAAAATTATGCAGATCTCATAAATGCGAGATTGAAGGGGCAATTAGTTGATAGCAACGGAAATTTACTCGGAAAGCTAGCGCCAGTGAAGCGTATCAATAAAGCACTATATGAACATATTGAAAACGATCTTTTACAGAGGACAGATCGTGAGGAAATAGAAAAGTTTGAGTATTGGAATGATGCTCCCTTTAGAACACAACGGAAATCGGATGTAAAGCTTCCTAATAAAGAAGATCTCATAAACAAATTATACAATTAGCGGATGAATCTACTGATCATTGGAGTAATATTGTGCGCATTATGGTGGTTTTTCTTCCGAAAGAAGAGAGCCCCCAAAATAGATTTCCGAAAGAGATCAGAGGACATCGTCGTTCCTGTTGTTGAAAGTAATGAATTAAAGTACAATTTAACTTCCAATAATTATCCGCTATATGATGAGAGCAAATCAAACTGGTATCGTGAGGTGAACGTCCCCTTTTTCTGGGAACGAAAAACACATGTACAGGGAGAAATGATAGGTAAATATTATGGTGAGTATCTACCAAATGTGAATGACCAACCTATTTATCACATCACAATCTATGAAGCTACGATACGTCCAATCAATTCGAATAAATGCAGCTGCATAAATGGAGAGAAAATATTTTGTGAGGGAATCCACAAACATGAAGAGGGTGATTTTGCTGACTTTGAAAAACCGGTATTTTTCGATAAATCACAGTTACCAGAAAAATTTACGCTGCTCCTTCCAAACGATCAACTTGAATATAGGATCGATATTAATGGATTAACAATGTATAATGTTCAATATCTCCGGCATCTTCATCAGAAGGAGAACAAGGAGGTATTTGGTACAGTTAAATGTGTTGTAAAGGGATATTTTTCGGATATAATTGAAGAGAAGCGGTTGCAGAGAGAGTATAAACCATTGGCTGAACAAGTTTCTCAACCTTCTTTTCCAAATGCTATTGCCCAGGGAAATCCACTAGGTCAGAAGCCAAGCGGTAATCATGTTTTTGAAGATGATGGTAATACTGGCAGTTCCAACATTTTCCGAGCTGGTTTAGGTTCCAGAAAACTTTCAAATGGAAATTGGGAGAAAAAAATCTCCTATTCAGGAAACAGTCATACCGGAAATAAATACGCAGATACTGGCATCAGCTGGGTATTTGTGCTGTTGGCGCTTCTCTTTCTATTGATTATCATTCCGGGTCTAAAGTTTCTGATACCAATAATCGCGGTTATATTATTATTTACGCTGGTGCCCGGTAAGATTTGGGAGTGGTTTTTCAAGATCATCGGGTTTCTGTATTTAGCATCTATTGCCGGACTTATTGGCTGGACAGTTTTCAATAGCTTTCAGAAAAATCTAGCTCCGTTAATCGAGATTCCCAAATATATTGTAGCCTCGCCCACTATAAAACCTGCACCACAGCTAGTTATGGAAAAGTCAGTAAATAACAATACCAGTGATACAATCTTCAGGTTTTCTAAAGAATGGAAAGATTACTCAGGTGCGGAGTATTCTGGAGGCTACTATATCTTTAAAAGTGACTATCAAAAATCAAAGACTAACAAGAATGCTCTATTTGGGAGTAATCAAAGGGCTAACTATAACTTTATTGTCCATAAGATAAAGGAGTTTGATCAAAATAAGCTTGATGGTATCTATAAGATGTTTGATAGCTTGGCGACGGCTAGAAATTTAACCAGGCTGCAGTTTGCTTCAATGGTAATGGCATTTGTGCAGGACTACAACTATTCCCTGATCTTACCACAAGAATGCGATCCAACGATCTATTCAGACTATTTTGTAAAAAATTATCTGACAAAAAATAGTGGTTCGTGTATACCCAACGAGCCTTTTGGCCTATTAACACCGTTGGAAACCATTGCAACCTCGAATGCCGATTGCGATACCAGAACATTGCTAATCTATACCATTTTGTCAAAATACGGCTACGACTTAGTGATGCTATCAAGTGATCTTTACGGGCATTCACTGATTGGTATTAATTTGCCATATTATGGAAGCAACTATTTTATATATGGGAATACAAAATATGCGCTAGTCGAGACGACAGTTCCAGCAGCCAGGCCGGCTTACATCCCAAGCGAAATCGCGAACATGAACAATTGGTATATATCCTTAAAATCTAAATAATTATGAACCCTAACTTCTTTTTAATTTACACGGTTTTTGCATTGCTTACGATAATGATCAGTTTATTTGTGCTGATCAGGCTAGCTAGGATTTTAAAAGTAAAAACACAGCGGGATGAAATCGATTACTACAATGGAATTGTTGAGGTCGGTATGCTTATCGGATGTGGCATATTATTTTTCGATGTATTTCCAGCTGTCTCTACCATGCTCAGTGCTATGGATATGCAACAGGTGAGTTTATATAATAAAGATATTATCAAGCTACTATTTGTTTATGAAGGAGTTACTTTAAGCAGTATCATTATCGCCTTCCTCTGTTCTCGTGCAGTATTTATAATTGTTAAGCGTCAATTTAAAGAGGAGCTGACACCGATCTTATTCAGATTATTTTTCGCTATTATTTTTATTGTGATGATTATCGCGGCCAAACCTGTTGTTGTAGAATTATTAAATTACTTCCAACCTACCATTAAGACACCATTCTTTAGATAGTGTAATTTTTTAGTTAATGGAGGAAAAACTGTAAATTGACAATGTTAACCTATTCACGAAGTATCTTTTCGGGCTGGAACTCAATAAGACGCCATTGAAGTATGGTAATGATTTAATTTACGATAGCCATTTATTAAAAGGTGCTCGGTTTGAAAATTCATTAGATATAACGCGTTATGCTATGATGAAAAAAGTACTGTTTATTATTTTATTGTGTACAATCTCGTTTCCTGTAATCGCACAAAACAAGTATGCAACAACGACGGATGGAAAAACGGTATTATTAAAAAGCGACGGAACTTGGGAATATGTAAAAGACAGATCTACAACATCAAATATCAATCAATTTAAAAGTACGAGCTACTCCCCTTCGCCGCGCAGAACAAATTCTTCTAAAAGTAGTTCTTCTTCGAGAAATTACATCCGTGGCCCTCGTGGAGGCTGTTATTATATCAACTCCAATGGCAACAAGACTTATGTGGATAGAAGCATGTGTAATTGATTAGGCAAACAGGATCTATGACTATTAGGGCTATTCTCATCATATGCATTTATTTATTTATTTATATCCTGTAAATCGGACGTAAATAAAAGATACTACGTCAACTCTAACGAAGATAACGCAAATTCTTTTTATGAAAAGTCTGAACAGCAGAACATCCTCGAGGACGAGAAAGATGATGACGGATATGAATACAAAGATGGAATGTACTGTGCATCCGTAGAATACTATAATCCAAATACAGGAACTAGTAGTACATATACCTTAAATATTGAGGTGGAAAGTGACAACTTAGTTATTATACATTGGCCAAATGGTGGTTGGCTGGACGAGTCTCATTTTATTTCGGAAGATATTTCTAGTGGCACTTGTTCGTTTACAAGCGATAAAGGCTATGAGTATAATGTAACTATTGTAGGCAAAAATTGCCAGTTCACGGATAGCTCGATATCTGAAGACTTTAATGAAGAACAGGAAATAGATATTGAAGATAAAGTACAGCCTGAAGAAGAAATAAAATAGTTTCGCTTTACGGTATTCCGTAAAATGAATATCTGTCAATTCTTTATTTTCGAAACCTACTAAAATATTAACGTTATATGCAGCATAACACGACCAATTTTGACATCGATAAGATTGTTAATTATTTAAAGCCCTTTTGTGGCCATTTAAATGAACTTTACAACTGGAATGCAAATTTAACAGCACTAATTCCACTGCAAATACTGGCGCAAGAAATGGTAAATTCGCCTGAGTAATATTGAATACTTCCTACATAAGCATTATTGAGATAAATATGCCAAAGGCTGTATTTCTTGGCCCGGACTTCCACTACCTGCCGTTTTCCATGATGATAAAACAACTCAGGCACATCCATATCAAAGCGAAGCATAAGAGCGTCAATGCACGCTTCCTTGATGTCATCGGCAAGTACACCGAATGCCAATTGCCACACGCCCTGAGATTTCCTGAAAACATAAAAAGCAAGACCATTTTTGTTGTAAAGATGATAATCTTTCATGCCCATGCTTTTATCGTGCACGATAATTTGAGCATACATTACCCGATTTCGGCAAAAGATTTCTAGCGGTTTCATTTTACAATATCACTAATAATATTAGTAATATTGTAAACGGTATAGATTTATAGGGTTTCTCATTTTTATATGCAATTGGAGGGGTAAATCCTATCATAGCCCGATAATAGCATCGCACAAATTGTCTGGACGTATTACTTAGGAGTTTCTATGATACGATTGTACATCTCCTGCATCTTCTTCTCATAGCTGGTAGAGCGACCGCCAAAGAAATCGACATAGCTCCCTATATCGCTAAAGGCAGTGGTGCCGATGACAACAACTAGTCTCTCCCCACCAATTCCTTCACCTCGCTAAACATATTATCTGCAACCTTGACATGGATGCAATTTTTTAAGTAAATCGCATAATTCCCATAATAGGGGATGCTAGAAAGATTACTGCAATTCTCGATTCTATTCTTTCTAATTTTAACGACATCAGTCGAAGATACAAAGATCGCTGAATTTGCACAGTCGCTAATCGTATTTGCCTGGATGGCAATATTTTGATGTACACCCGCGGGCTTGTCAATCCCTCCTATTTCATGTCCTGTCTTAACGGCTATGGCGCCATAACCTGTCAGGGTATCGTCCCATCTGAGGTAGTTACCGCAATTATCTATCCTGTTGCCCGTTATAGCGGCCTTTTTAACGGTTGTCGCTTCAAACCAGCGCTCCATATCACAGGAAAGTAGGATCGCCGGACCAGAAATATTCCATATTTTATTATTGCTGATCACAACTTTCTTGGACTGAACTACAAATCCGCGAGCACGGCTGTTTGAAACCATGCAATCCCGTATAATGGTCGACGGTGTGCGTGTGTCTTTTGCAGCAAAATCGCCTACATTGACATTCTTTGGGATAGATTTTAATTGATACTGACCTTTGCCGCGAAACTTGACCCTTGCCTTGCCCTTTGGCAAGCCTGTTTTACCGTCCAAAAAATCGATAATATCATCCTTGAAGGCCCAATCATCTTCGACGGGAGCTTTCGTCCAGCCATTGATCAATAAAACCGAGTCAGCACTGATCTTGCCGATATGGCACAAACGACTATGAATATTAATAGCGTCATCGCCCAATCCAACAAATTCACAATGCTCGGCCTTAAACGTACCCGCCATAGAAGCTACATGTATGCCATCCGCACTAACCGACATCAAACGCCCAGAAGTTGGTTTGGGTTTCATACGAATACGCTCCAGCGTCATATCCCCAGAGCGATGACGACTATCGGCTAGATCGGATACATACATCGCAAATGCAGGCCATTGCCAGATAGTGATATCGCGCATTGTTAATGTGTTGACACCTAAAAAACTAAAGCAGGGATTGCCCGTAATCTTTAGTCTTAGATTGATAAGTTCGCCTTTGCAGAGTTTATGAGAATCATTATTATAAATTTTCAGACGTAAGGTACTTAGCTTTTCGATGCGTGGCCAGTTTCCGCTCTTTAGATCATAATGTGTGGAAATATGATAATTGGGTGTTCCATCGGCATTGTAGCTGAGCTGATGCATGATCTTGAGCTCAGCTAAACGATCCGCATATTCAGCAAACTCAGGTAAAAGATCTATTTCATAGAATGAACCGTCCGAACTGTCACCAGTCCCTACGACTGTGCCATTGATACTTACGGGCCGATCGACATCAATAAAAAGGTTACGTATAATAAGATCTTTGCAGTCGCTGACTTCCAATAAACTAGTCCAGCTGACATTGGAACTGAACGGATCGAACCCGGTAGCCATAAGCGTGGATGTATTGGCATCGCTGCCCCCATAGATCTCAATATCCTTTTTACCCGACAGTCTCAAAGACGCAGAAAAAGTATAGATACCTGCCGGAAAATATATTTTATCACCATCGTGAAGCCCATCCAAAATCAACTGTAAAGCCTGATGGTCGTCTAGCCCGTCATCCGGTAGCACTCCAAAATGCGTAACATTGATAATTTTTGCACTTAAATCTGTCCAACCTAACAGTACTTGAACCAGTATTCCAAGCGTGAAAAAGGTTAATCGTGTCATAAAAAATGGCTTATAAGATCAATACTATAATATAGATTTTAAAAGATTCCTGACTTCGGTCGCCCATATTCCATAAGCTTCTTGGTTGATATGAGTGCCATCAGTAGTGTACTTAGCCTTGAGGCCTGCAGGCGAACTAAGTTTGGTATTTAAATCTAAATAGTAAACTCCTTTGCTTTGACAATAGGCATTCAAATAGCTGTTGAGGCTATCGACCTGCACCTTACTCTCCGGATTATCCTGCTGGTACAGAATAGACTGGACGACGGGTACAATCTGATGTTCTTTCAGCCCATCTATGAGCGAACGGTAATTGCTCTTGGTACGTTCCAAAGGGATCCCCACACCGATGTCATTAATACCGCCCTCGAGAAAACATACACGAGGTTTTAAATCAATAACGTTTTCCTTTAATAGCCAGACCAGATGTGAGGTGGTAAACCCAGGGAAACCGCTATTTTTGACGTCGCTACGTTCTAATAATGTTGCCCAATCTCCCCCTTTGGTAATCGAGTCACCAAACATAACGATCGTAATCTTTTCATCATTTTGTTCAGACATCCATTTAAAGCCTGTTAGAATCCCGGCCAGCAAAACTGAGCCAATGAAGAATAAGAGCATCTTTGGAATATACTTTCTATTCATAATTTCTATTTTTAAGTCTATGGTTAATCATTATTTAAACCGCTGTACTTTTAAGCGTCGTACCTCATCGGTCTTGCTGAACTCGGAATTTTTAGCCTCAACTTTCCAATAAATATCTCCTTGTTCACCTAATTTAAAATGCATCGTATTCATCAGCGAATCCAGCACAAAGTGAGTCAAAAAATATTTTTCACCTACTCCGGCAGATATCACTTTTCTTTCAGTGGTCAGCGCGGGATCTACAGCAAGAAGAAGATTGTAATCTATATAGGGTCTCTTTGAAAAATACTCGAATCCGACAAGCATGCTTGGATTATTCTTATCCAATATAACCAGCGAATCTGTCACCGGTTTGAGCAATATAGTCGGCTGAAAACCGACCTCATAAAATTCATTATCGTTTTTGCAGGAAAAAAACAGATTGATGCTAAGGAAAGCGAAACTGATATATATTTTATTTTTCATAATGGCTAACTTAAATTTAGTTCATGATACAACGTACATTGTAGTGGAAATTACCTCCGCCTGCGCTGCTCCTTGATTGTGTGTTGATATCCGGATTACCGGGATCATTGTAAATAATCACAGCTGATGCTTCACCCGCGCGGTCCGCTGAAAGTGTTTCCCAAGAATATTGATATCCTTTTAAAGCCGGCGACGAAGTCCAGAATCCGCACATAGTCCCCGGATCGGTGAGAAACGTAAGTCCTTCATTCCAATAAAATCCCGAGGGCACAATATTGAATTTGACCTCATCTGTAATTGCTCCATTTTGAATCCAGAACTGCGGATTTTTGACTTTATTACCTGAGTTTGGTCCGAGGTAATTGATGACTTCTTTCCACTCTGCTAACGCAGGAACATGCCAGCCATCAGGACAAATGCCCTGAATATGTTCGCCAGCCAGGGTTTTCTCCCGTGCGATGGCTTCATCACGGACGACTGTGCCCCATGGATAAAATCCACCGGCAATATTACGAATAGCAGCTGGACTGTCGTTTGGAGCTAGTTTTCGAGGTAGCGGAAGGGCTGTACCGTCTGCATATACTTTTGCCCTAAGGTTCTCCGACATCATCGTAACAAGTTTGCCTCCGGGCAAGACAAATTGTAGTGCCTTATAATGTTCTTGATCCCGGGGGTCGACAAAGCTGGATACTGAAACCAAAGCATCAAAATAGCGCCATACGCTCTCGACTTTTCCCTGACTTCGCTGTTCTAGCTTCCAAAAAAAACGACCTGAATTTTTAAATGATGGGTTTAATTTCTTCAGATCATCCAAAAATTCCTGATTGGTAATTTTATAGCTGGCTTTTGCTCCCACTTCGTATCGAATTGGATTGCCAAAATTCTCGTCAACGTCCAACATCAAAGTGTAGGTCGCTCCCTCCCGCTGTACCCAGCTGAATTCCTGCATCGTCTCATTGTCAAAATAATCAATTTTTATTTGTGTGCTATTCATCGGTAACAGCTGTTGTACCCAAGTAGGGTTAACATACTCTATTTTTTCTGTACAGGACATGAATAATAGGAGTATGAAAAAATAGATATATTGTGTTTTCATTCGTTTCAGTTTTACGATAATTGAACGATTAATATCCTGAGTTCTGTTTAATATTGGGGTTAGCATTGAGCTCTTCATTCGGTATCGGCCAGAGATAATCTCTGTTGGGATTAAAAGACCTACGGTCAACGACAATAGGGATATACTGCCAGTAGGTTGTAATGTTGCCGTCCGAATACCAGGAAAGCTTGGATTTATCATAACCCAATGCATCGACCATAACGGTTTCGGCTATTTTCCAACGTCGAACATCAAACCATCGCCTCCCCTCCGCAAAAAACTCTACACGCCTCTCGTTGCGAATTACCTCTGTCATAACGGCCTGGGAAATATTGGGCATTGCCTGAGATACCTTCACCATCCCGACACGTGA
>PJUE01000258.1_pt1 | contig 48924 bp, 52 predicted proteins | sample 1512171 | NCBI WGS metagenome assembly PJUE01 (sample SAMN08177674, study PRJNA422409) | Feces metagenome, whole genome shotgun sequencing project. | isolation source: Chicken feces (3) enriched on wood chips: alkali lignin treatment | host: Gallus gallus | place: USA: Madison | collected 2015-01-15
TGCACGCTTCTCCAGCGATGGCTTCAATAGGTCGAGTGCGACGTCAACGATCATGTCTTCCTGGCCACCGACCATCCGCCGCTTGCCCAGCTCGACGAGGATGTCCACGGCCTTGATGCCATAGCGGGCAGCAGCCAGTTCGGCGTGGCGCAGGAAGCTCGAATAGACCCCGGCATAACCCAGGGCCAGGGTTTCACGGTCAACCCGTACCGGGCGGTCCTGTAGCGGGCGCACCAGGTCATCGGCCGCGTCCATCAACGCGTACAGGTCGGTACCGTGCTGCCAGCCGAGCTTGTCGGCAGCGGCGATGAACACTTCCAGCGGTGCATTGCCGGCGCCGGCGCCCATGCCGGCAAGGCTGGCGTCGATGCGATCGCAGCCCTCCTCCACGGCGGCAATGGAGTTGGCCACGCCCAGGCTGAGGTTGTGGTGGGCGTGGATTCCGGTCGATGTCGCAGGGTCGAGCACCGCCTTGAGCGCGCGCATGCGTGCACGGATGTCGTCCATGTTCATCGCCCCGCCCGAGTCCACTACATAGATGCAGGTGGCGCCGTAGCCCTCCATCAACTTGGCCTGCTGCGCCAGCCCTTCGGGCGTCTGCATGTGGCTCATCATGAGGAAGCCGACGGTGTCCATGCCGAGCGTGCGGGCATACTCGATGTGCTGGCGCGAGACATCCGCCTCAGTGCAGTGGGTGGCCACGCGGACGATGCGAGCGCCGGCGTCATAGGCGCTCTTCAGGTCATGGAGGGTGCCGATCCCTGGCAGCAGCAGCGTGGCGATCCTGGCGTGGTTGACCGCGTCGGCCGCTGCTTCGATCCATTCGAGGTCGGTGTGGGCACCGAAACCGTAGTTGAAGCTGGAACCCTGTAGCCCATCGCCATGGGCGACTTCGATCGAGTCGACCTTGGCGCGATCCAGCGCCGTGGCGATGGCACGCACGTCATCCAGCGAGTACTGGTGACGGATGGCATGCATGCCATCACGCAGGGTCACGTCACTGATATAGAGCTTCTTGCCGTTCATGCCGAGCCTCCCATTGCTTGCGCCATGCGCTCGGCGGTGGCCAGCGCGGCGGAGGTCATGATGTCGAGATTGCCGGCGTAGGCCGGCAGGTAATGGGCCGCGCCTTCGACTTCGAGGAACACGGAGGTCTTGAGGCCGGTGAAGGTGCCCTGGCCAGGCAACTTCAGGCCGTACACATGTTCGAACTGCACCTGTTGCTTGAGACGGTAGCCCGGCACATAGGCCTGCACCGCAGCAGCCATTTCCTCGATGCTCGCCGCAATTTGCTGTTGGTCGGCGGCCTCGCTCAGCACGTACACCGTGTCGCGCATCATCAGCGGCGGCTCGGCCGGGTTCATGATGATGATCGCCTTGCCCTTGGCGGCACCGCCAATCACTTCGATGGCCTTGCTGGTGGTCTCGGTGAATTCGTCGATGTTGGCTCGGGTGCCGGGTCCGGCGGATTTGCTGGCGATCGAGGCGACGATTTCGGCGTAGTGCACCTTGGCCACCCGCGACACGGCGGCGACCATGGGGATGGTCGCCTGGCCACCGCAGGTGACCATGTTGACATTGGTCGCCTGCAGGTGTTGCTCGAGGTTGACCACGGGCACGCAGTACGGACCGATGGCCGCCGGCGTCAGGTCGATTACGCGCAGGTCGGCCTTGTGCTCGCGCAGGAAGGCGTCGTTCTTCACATGGGCACCGGCGCTGGTGGCGTCGAAGACGAAATCGATGTCCTTGAACACCGGCAGGCGAGCCAGGCCCTGTACGCCTTCGTGGGTGGTGGCGACGCCCATCCGGGCGGCGCGGGCCAGGCCGTCGGAGGCCGGGTCGATCCCGACCATCGCGGCCATTTCCAGGTGCTTGGCGTTGCGCAGGATCTTGATCATCAGGTCAGTGCCGATGTTGCCGGAACCGATGATGGCAACTTTGCGTTTCTGGCTCATTCAGGCCTCCTTACTCGGCTTGCGCAAAGGACGCAGTGACGCGGCCCAAGCCCTGGATCTCAGCGGTAAACACATCGCCCGGGCTCACCGGCACCATTGGCCCCAGGGCACCGGTCAACACCACGTCACCCGCACGCAGTGGCTCGCCGAGACGGACCATGGTGTTGGCCAGCCACAACGCGGCATTCAGGGGGTTATCCAGGCAGGCTGCGCCGGCGCCGACCGATACGGGTTCGCCGCGCAAGCTCAGGCGCATGCCACAATTGACTAGGTCCAGTTGCCCGAGGGGCACCGGCTGGCTGCCGAGCACGAACAGCCCGGACGACGCATTGTCGGCGACGGTATCGAGCAAACTGATGTCCCAGTTGGCAATACGACTGCCAACGATTTCGATGGCTGGCAAGGCGAAGGCGGTGGCACGGATGATGTCAGCCAGGGTGTGGTGCTCAAGGCACAGGTCGCGCTCCAGAACCAGGGCGATCTCTGCCTCGGCCTTGGGCTGCTGGCAGTCACTCCAGCGAATGGGCTGGCCATCACCTCGCGCCATCTGCGCGAACAGCCGACCGAAGTCTGGCTGGTCCACCCCCAACTGGCGCTGGACCACGCTGGAGGTCAAGCCGATCTTGTGCCCTACCGGGTTCCAGCCAGCGGCAATGTCGGCCGCGTTGTTGTACTGCTGCACGGCGTAAGCCTGCTGGAGTGCGGGTGCCTCCTGCTCGGCGGCCGCACGCTCGATGAGGTCGCGTACTGGCGCGCAGGGCCTGCCCTGTTCACGCGCCTGGCGCAGACACGCTGCTGCTTCGGCGATTGCTGGATGCATGGCGTACTCCTGTCCTTACGGATTGACACAAATGGTGGTGAGCTCTGAATAGAAATCCAGCGAGTGGCGCCCACCTTCGCGGCCAAGCCCGGACAGGCGTGCGCCACCGAAGGGCGTGCGCAGATCACGCAGGAACCAGGTATTGACCCACACCATGCCAACATGGATACGCCGAGAGAAACGGTGGGCCCGCTTCAGGTCGCGGGTCCACAGCGAGGCGGCCAGGCCGTAGGCCGAATCATTGACGCGCTGCAGCACGTCCTCATCGCTGTCGAAGGGGGCGATGTGGCAGACCGGGCCGAACACTTCTTCGCGCATGCAGCGTGCGTCATCGGCAAGCCCGGTCCAGATGGTCGGCTGGACAAAAGCCCCGTGGTCGCGCTCATCACCGAATTCCGGCACACCGCCACCACTGACCACCGTGGCGCCCTCGGTCAGCGCCAACTGGAAGTAGCCCAACACCTTGTCGCGGTGCTTATGGGAAATCAGCGAGCCCATGTTCACGCCGTCTTCGTCGGGATAGCCGACTTTCAGCTGTTCGGCACCTGCTTTGAGCGCCGCGACAAAGCGCTGGTAGATCGACCGCTCGACGTAGACCCGCTCGGTGCACAGGCAGACCTGGCCAGAATTGGTGAAACTGGAACGCAGCACACCGGCAACTGCTGCGTCAAAGTCGCAATCGGCGAAAACCACTGCGGCATTCTTGCCACCCAACTCAAAAGACACCTCGCGTACGCCCTCGGCAGCGGCGCGCATGATGGTCGAGCCGGTGCGCGACTCACCGGTGAAGGTAATCGCATCGACATCAGGATGGCGGGTCAGAAACTCGCCGGCAGAGGCAGGACCGAAGCCATGCACAAGGTTGAATACCCCTGCCGGCACACCGGCCTCATGCATGACCTCGGCCAGCAACGTAGCGCTGGAAGGGGTATCTTCCGACGGCTTGACCACCACGCAGTTACCACAGGCCAACGCTGGCGCGACTTTCCAGGTAAGAAGCAAAAGCGGCAGGTTCCACGGCGAGATGATGGCCACCACGCCGTGCGGCTTACGCACGGTATAACTGAACACATCCGTGCCATCGCCGGTGCGCATCTCAAAGAGTTCGCCACCGCCTTGTCGTACCAGATCCGCGAAGGTACGGAAGTTCTGCACGCCCCGTGCAACATCCAGGCTGCGTGCCTGATGCACGGGCCGACCGGTATCAGCGACTTCGGCAGCCACGAAGTCTTCGAATCGACGCTCGATGCCGTCGGCGATACGCCCGAGCAACTCGGCTCGCTGGGCAGCACTGAAGCCACCCCAGGGCCCCGACTGGGCAAGTTTCGCCGCTTCGACGGCAGCATTAACTTCATCTTCCCCAGCCTCACACACCTGGCCCAGGAGGGCGCCATTGACAGGTGAGATATTGTCGAATCTGCGAGGGCTCTCGACGAACGCTCCAGCGATATAGTGACGGAGTAAATGATTAGACATAGCGAGCTCCTGAGCAGGATGTTTTCGCTGAGTCTAGGGACGCCGAGTATAGAAGAATAATAGAAATACAGTCTTCATGTATAAACATCAGGAATACCTACATTCAAGGTGCACTTACTTAGTTGAAAGCTTTTGAGCGATTCAATTCGTCATTAGCCACAGCCTCTATTCGCTTCAGGCGGTAAATAGAGCGAGCCGCCTTTTGATCGTGTTGGCAGAAGGGGTAGCGGGTTCTAACGGGAAGTTTGTTGTCACAGAAGTACCGAGCCGACATCCAGTCCACCACCCAACTCGACGCCGGCACGGTCAGCCCGATCATGCAACACGGCTTGCAGCCATTCAGTGAGATCGCGCAAAACTGACGGTGCGATCCATTCAAAGGTACCGGGCGAAGTCGGCTTGTGCGGTTACCCGATCGGTTGCAAGCTTATGCGCAATGTCCAGCGCCATTGGGTCGGGATAGACTTCAGCAGCACCGCTGGCCAACCCCGTCACGATCGCGTCGGCCACTTCCCGGGGGCTTGCCTTGGCACCCGCGACGCCCTGGCTCATCGCCGTATCGATCACACCGGGGAGCACCGCCATCACGTGCACCCGGCCGGCCAGCTCGGCCCGAGCGGCCTCGGTCAGGCGCAACGCGGCCGCCTTGGACGCACACAGCGACCCCATTGCTGGCAAGGCCACCCGCGCCAGGATCGACAGGACGTTGACCATGGCGCCCGCTCGCTCGACAAGCGTCGGTGTAAAGGCACGCATCATCGCGAGCGTAGCGAAGTAGTTGACGGCCATTTCCTGGGCAGCGGCTTCGGGGTCATCGGCGCCCAGCAAACGCTGCTGCCGATTGAGGCCAGCATTGTTCACCAGGATATCGATCCCTACCCGCCCCGCGACCTGTGCCACCTGCTGCGGCTGCGTCACGTCCAGCGGCACGACTTCTACCTGCGGGTGATCGAACAGCAGACGCTCAGGGTTGCGGCAGGCAGCGTAGACACGCCGTGCCCCAGCGCCTAGAAAGGCCTCGATCAAGGCAAGGCCCAGCCCGCCGTTGGCGCCGGTGATCAGCACCTCCTTGCCCATGGCAGCGGTAGCGTTCACAGGTGCTCGCTCGTGGCCCAACGGGCCATCAGCGTGTTCGAAGGCAGCGATTCATCCAGCAGTTTCTTGGCCGTTTCGATACCCGCGACCGGCAACCCTTCGGGATCGAGCAGGCCGATCTGGACCAGCACCGACGCCTGGTCCCAGTAGATATGCTCGTGGTAAAGCTTGTCGCCGCGGAAATTGACCACCGCCACCATGGGGATTTCTACGTATTTGCCGGTGGGTGCTATCCCGGGCAGCATGTAGTCCATTTCGCAGGTGTGGGTGAAGGACATGATGAATTCATCGACGACCTGGTACGCGCCGACCGTGCGGGAAATCGGAATCATTTTGGTGTCCTCGGGATTAACGTGGACAAAGTGATGCTGGTAGAAGCGTCCGAGTTGCTGGCTGCCCACCCCGCCGGTCAGGGTCGGAATGTGGTTCACGTAAGGCTCGTCGACCATGGTCGCCAAGGTAGCCGGTACGTTTCGCGTGACGAACTCGTGGTGGATGTGCTCGTCCCACAAGTCTGAGAGGTTGTAGTCCGGCCCGATGTACTTCTTCAACGCTGCGATGGTGCGCCCATGGGCCATGAGGGCCGAGGGTTTGTGGAAGTGATCGCTGCCCAGCCGGGCGAACGCATGGTCGGCACCTTCGTAGGTATACAGCTCTACGCCTGGGCGGCCACGCAGCACCTCGGCGATCTGCGCACGGGTCGCGGCGTCGCACATGCCGTCGAGTTCACCGTGGTGCAGGACCAGCCCGCCGCTCAGGCCATCGGCTTCATCCAGGTACTTCTCGATGCCCATGCCGTAGTAGCCCACCGCGACAGCGACATCGGTACGGGCGGCGGTGAGGTAGGCCAGCTTGCCCCCCAGGCAGTAACCCACGAAGCCCAGGGCCGGCCCGCTGACCTGGTCCAGGGCCCGCAGCGTGTCGAAGGCGGCTGCGATGTCGTCCACGGCCTTGTCCAGATCCAGTGCGGTGTAGAGGCTCAAGGCCTTGTCAAAGTCAGCGGGGGTGTAGCCCAGGTCGATACCTGGCTCCAACCGCCAGAACAAGTCCGGCACCAGAACCACATAGCCTTCCTCGGCATACATCTGCGCCACCTCACGCATGTTGGCGTTGACGCCGAAAATTTCCTGGCCCAACACGATGCCGGGGCCCTTACCTTCAGGCGGCAGCGCCAGATAACCCTTGAAACTTCCAGCCTGGTCTCGCGCCAGAATATCGATGTATTGGCTCATTTCATTGCTCCTTTTACGGTAAGCGGATCAGGTATTGCTCTGCAGGAATCTTCTGCCGAAGCAGCCGCTGATAAAGCGCTGCCAACGGCGCGCTTTACAGCAACTTGAAAGGTAATTCGGTGATCAGACGAATCTCGTCCATGTCACCGCGTGGCTCGGCCGAATTACCGCGGTGCACGCCGTAGCGCGCCCTCAGGCTGAGGTTTTTTGCCGGCCCGCTTTGCACCACATATTGCACCTCGATATTGCGTTCCCAGTGGCGCCCGCCATCCTGAAAGCCAAGGGCATAGTAGGAACTCTCCGACACGATATTGGAGCCTTTGCCACCCTGCCCCTGGATGTAGCGAATCATGCACCTGAGGCCAGGAACGCCACGCGCGGTGAAGTCGTAGTCGTAGCGAACCTGCCAGGACCGATCGTTGGGCGCGTTGAAGTCACTGAGCTGCACGTTGTTAGCCAGCTGTGCCACGGTGGTTTGCCCGTCACGGAACGCCAGGTAGTCGAAGGGCGTGTCGCCCTGAACCTTCTGGTAGGCAAGCATGATGGAGTGAGCGCCGAACTTGACGCCCGGGGCCACGGACCAGGTCAAGTTGTCGATGGGCCCGCCATGGGCGGCACCGATGTCGACCGTGCGGTACAGGCTGAAATTGACGGTCGGGGTCAGCCCCTCGACCAGGGCGGGCAAGTAGCGAAACCCCAGGTAATCCTGGCGCCAAAGGTCTTCGGCACGTTGCGTGCCGAGGTAGCCTTTGACTGCGCCCTGCTCGTAGTTAAGGCTCAGATAATCGACCGTGTCCGTCTGCGTGGCGCCATACAGCGAGCGCAACGTGCTGTCGTTGCGGTTCTCCGACGGCGCCTTGCCGGCAGTGATGTGGGCGGCATCGAAGGTCAGCGGCTGCAGGTCGCGGCTGGTGAGCTGCCATGCCGTCACCGTTTGCGGCAACAGGCGCCCGGAGCCACCGTCGGTCATGAATACCGGGGACGTGCGCAATTCCATGGACCCGTACCTGAGCACCGTTTCACCGACCTTGAGCTTGAGCGCACCACCGCCCACGCTGTACTCATCCGCCACCTCACCGTCGTTCCTGACGTGCAGCAGGTTGGTGCCGGTCCTGCCACGGCCGCTGTCCAGTTTCAGCCCCCCGAACACATGCGCGTCGAACCCCAGGCCGACAAGGCCAGGCGTGAATGCGGAGGTGTAGTCGAGGGTCAAGCCTTGGGCCCACTCGGCGCGATAACCGTTGACGGTGCCGGGCCGGCGGTTGGCCCCGCCGTTGCGAAAGTCGCGGTTGAGGTAAAAGTTGCGGGTAACACCGGTCAGGGCACCCTGTTGCAAATACCGTGCGGCATCGGCCCATGGGTCATCCGCCAAGGCCTGCTGGCAGGCCAGTGCCAGCCCCAGGCTGGACGCGAGCCGGTAATCAATTGCTGAAGGCATAACCACACTCCTGGGTACACGTGTACACCACGCGCAAGGCCTTGGGGCCGTGCATGGTCAGTGGTTGACTGGCTGAGCGCTGGCCGACGGCGCCCGCTTCGGCGGACGAAGTCGGCTCGACCGTTTGGGTTACACGTCGCGGCAGGCCGGTTGGGCTACGATTCGCCGGTGCTCATCGATGGCGACGTCGACCAGGGTGCCGGGGGGCAATGGCCCTGCGGTCTGGGCAATGACCACGGGGCCTTCGAGCAGCTCGACACTGGCCAGGTGCAGCTGCTCTGCGCCAGCCATGCCGACCCGCGCGCGCACCACGGTGGCCTGCGCAACCCGACCGACCTGGGCAGAGACTTCCTGCCACTGCGCCTCACCGCAGCGCGGGCAGCTGTAACGCGGCGGGAAACTGGCCTGGCCGCAACCGACGCATTGCTGGATCATGAACGCCATGCCACACCCCCTTGCCACCGTTCGAGCACCACCGCGTTGGCGCACATGCCGTAGCGGTACTGGACCATGCCATAGCCGGTCACCACCGCCAGGCGCGCATCGCTGACCTGGCGTTGACCGGCGTCGCCAAGCAGCTGGGTAATGGCTTCGACCAGCCCATGCATGCCCCCCGCCGCACCCGCCTGGCCGACCGAGAGCTGCCCGCCAGAGGTATTGACCGGCAGTTCGAAACGGCCTATCCGCCGCAGCACTCGCCGGTAATCGTCGTCGGGGACGAAGCCCAGGTCGGCGAGCTGGATCAGGGCCATGACCGGATAGTCGTCATACACGCACGCCAGGTCCATGGCCTCAGGCCCGGTATTGGCGCGGTCCCACAGCGTGTCGGCAATCTTTGCCAACGGCGTCTGCAAGCCGTCGCCGGCCTGGTGGTCATCGTTGTGCAGCGCCTTTACGGCGCGCACCGCCACGTTGACTGTGTTTCGGGCGAGGTCGGCGCGGGTCAGCAGGATGGCGTTGGCGCCATTGACTACCGGCACACAGTCAAACCGGCACAGCGGGTCGGCCACTAGGGGCGCTTCAAGGTACTGCCCGAGGGTCAGCGGCTCTCGATAAACCGCCAGCGGGTTACGCTGCGCCCAGGCTCGCTGGGCAATGCACAGCTGTGCATAGTCTTCGCGGCCAAGGCCGGTGCGTTGCGCATGACGCTGGGTGAGCATCGCGAACACCCCATTGGGCCCGCCGTGCTGAAGCGGCTTGAGGTACTCCTCGGTGGTGCGGTTGTAATGGTCGACCAGGGTCCTGAAATCCTCCGGGGTGAACGTGTCACCGGCCACCAGCACGATCACGTTGGCATCACCGTGCTGGATGGCACGCACGGCATGCTGCAGCATATTGATCGCACTGGCCCCGCCATTGCGGTCATCCATGCACCAGGTCAGGGTCAGCCCGAGGCGCCATGCCAGATCGATGGCGTTGTCCGGCCGGTGGGTGAACGATGCCACGCCCAGGCCATCGACCTCATGCGCTGCCACGCCTGCCTGGCGCAGCAATTGCTGCACCGCCCTGCCGAGCAGTTGCGACGTCGACTCGCCCGTGCCTCGCCGGTTGTAAGGTACCTCCAGGGCCCCGGCGATCAGCGCCACGGCGTCATTGCTTGCTGACCGGTTCATGACCGCCCTCCCTTGGCCCGCACGCGGGTCTCCTTGGTGAAACACAGAGAGATGACCGTGACCAGCCCCAACGCCATCATCATCAGCGACACTGGCCAACTGGCCTGGTAGTGCGCCAGCAATGCGGTCGCGATCATTGGCGACAGGCCGCCGGAGAACACCGAGGCGACTTCGTGCCCCAGCGCCATGCCGGAATAACGGACCTCCGTGCTGAACAGCTCCCCCATGAGGCTGGGCTGGGTACCGATCATGGCGCCATGGCAGATGGCATTGCCGATCACAAAGGCCAGCCAGATCCAGGCAGGCTCTCGGGTCTCGAGCAACCAGAAGAATGGAAAAGCCATCAACACCATCCCTACCGCGCCCACCATGTACACCGGTTTGCGACCGATGCGGTCCGACAAGCGCCCCCAGAACAACAAGGCCACCAACTCCACGCAGGTGGATACCGTGACCCCCGCCAGCATTACGCTGTTGGGCACACCGAGGAACTTGCCGTAGACCAGCGCGAACGCCAGCATGAGGTAGGAGCCGCCGTTTTCAGCCACCCGCAGCCCCATGGCCATCAGCACTTCGCGCGGATGTTTGCGTAACACTTCCAACACCGGCATGTGCCCCGTCTTGCCGCTCGCCTCGACTTGCTGGAAATCCTGGCTCTCGGGAAGTGAACGGCGGATGTAGACGCCCAGACCGAATACGACGATCGAGATAAGGAACGGGATGCGCCAGCCCCAGCTGTGGAAATCCTGCTCCGGTAACAGCTGGACCACATAGAACACACCGGCGGACAAGACAAACCCGCCCCCCACTCCGATCTGACTGATCGAAGCATAGAAGCCGCGGCGCTCAGGCGGTGCTGACTCGCTGATCATCAGCACGCCACCGCCCCACTCGCCGCCTGCCGCGATGCCCTGCAGGATACGTAACAGCAGTAACAACACAGGTGCCCACAGCCCCGCCTGAGCGTAGGTGGGCAGCAGCCCGATCAGGAACGTCGCGCCGCCCATGATCGAGAGCGTCCATACCAAGGCTTTCTTGCGCCCGTACTTATCGCCGATATGGCCGAAGATCACGCCACCGAAAGGCCGGGCAAGAAAACCCAGTGCGAACCCGGCTAGCGCGGCGATCGTACCGACCAGTGGATCAGTCCCTTTTGGGAAAAAAAGATCCCCAAAAATAAGCGCCGCTGCGGTGCTGTAGAGAAAGAAGTCGTACCACTCCAGCGCGTTGCCTGTGACCGAAGCCAAGACGATCTTGTGAAAGGTTTTTTTATCGATCGGTGTCCGGTTATCAACCGCAGCGGGAACATGACTGTTTCCCGACTGGGTCTCGGATAGTTCAAGCGAATGCGTGCCCGTCATGGCGGTCTCCGTCAATGACTGATAGTTATGAACGCAGTTGTTATTGTTATTGCATCTTTTTTTATTGCACGGCAGTCAAAGCTAATTAATTAGGCGCGTTTAAGCCTATAGCCGGAGCACTCTAGGTCCCACGTAGTGGCGGTAACGCCGAGCGCTCTCAATTTATATTTTTGCACTTTACCGTTTTCGGTCTTCGGCAATTCGACAACAAAGTCCAGGTAACGCGGCACGGCGAAATACGCCAGGCGCGATTCACAATATTGCGTCAGTTCCAGGGGGTCGAGCCGGGCGCCTTCCTTGACGACGATGGCGGCCATGACTTCATCTTCGGCCAGTTCCGACTTCACCGCGTAGACCGCGGCGAGTTCCACTGCGGGGTGGCTTGACAGCACCTGTTCCACCTCGAAAGACGAGATGTTTTCGCCCCGGCGCCGAATGCTGTCCTTCAAGCGATCAACAAAGCGGAAATAGCCGTCGCTGTCGCGCACCACCCGGTCGCCGGTGTGATACCACAGGTTGCGCCAGGCTTCGACAGTCTTTTCCGGCATACCGAAGTAACCGCAGGCGAAAGCGAAGGGTTGCTCAGCGCGCAGCACCAGCTCTCCTGGCTCGCCATCGGCTACTGGCCGGTCCTGGCTGTCCACCACGCGGGCACTGAAGCCTTTGGCCAACCGGCCCATGCAACCCGGTCGCTGCATCGCCAGTGGTCCGCCTATCACGGCATTGGTTTCGGTAGCGCCATACCCATCGATCAGACCGATACCGGTGCGTTGGATAAACGGCGCGTGGAACTGCTCCGGTACGCCCGGCGCCAGCGCGACACGCACGCTGTGCAAGTGCTCTTGCCCATGCTGCGGGCGGCTGAGCAGGATAGGCACCATGGCCCCCAGCAGATAGGTCACCGTGGCCCCTGTTTGCGCCAGTGCCTGATAAAAGCCGCTGGCGGAAAAGCGTTTGTCCACCACCAACTGGGCATCGTGCAGCAATGCCTGGAAAAAGGCGTTCAACGCATTGGTATGGAACAACGGCAGGCAGGTGTACAGCACATCGCCCGGCACTACCTGCAGGTCGCCACCGGTATTCATGCCCCACCAGAAGAACTGCGCGTGAGGACAGATCACACCTTTTGACAACCCGGAAGTGCCGGAGGTGTAGAGGATGACCAGCGGATCACCATCCTCGAGCACTGCAGGTGCAGCCTTGGAGGCACTGCGAGGCGGCATCGACTGAACCTGGATACGGTCCTGCCACACCGCTAGGGGCTCACTCTGGGGTGAAACGACCCAAACGGTTTCGACAGCTAGCGATGTGTAATCCAATGAAGCGAGCACGTCTAAATTGACATCGTCACATACCAGCAAGCGAGCACCACTATTGGCCAGAATGTGACTCAGCTGCATACCGCGACAGGCGGTATTGATAGGTACCGCAACCGCGCCCAGCCAACCACACGCTAACAGCACTTCAAGGAACTCGGCGCGGTTGCCGCACATCAGCCCTACCCTGTCTCCACGTTGTATACCATATTCGGCCAGCACCGCCGCCCGCGTTGCGATTACATCGACAAGCTCGACCGCAGTCCAGGTGCAGCTTCGGTCGGAAAAAAGTGCAGTATCAGGGCTGCGCTCGATACGTTTCGACAATAGTGCCGGAAGTGTTAATGCTCCGCCAACTGCTTGTTGTTCGCTAAAACTTTCTTCCATCACTCAACGCCTCAAATTGTTATATCACCTTGCGGTTGTTTCGGAGTCTATGAATCTATAATCTATAAGTCAAATTCATAGTGATTATACAACTTATAAACGAGATTTATCCGCATGCGCCATTTGAAAGACGTGGATTTGAACTTGCTTCGGGTTTTTCAAACCATCATGGAGGCGCGCAGTTTGACCCTCGCGGCGGGACGACTAGGGATAACCCAACCGGCTGTAAGCTATGCCTTAAATCGACTCCGCAAGTTATTTGACGATGCGCTGTTCGTGCGCACGCCGGAAGGCATGCTGCCGACCCAGACTGCGGTGCGTATTGCACTTCCAATAGGACGGGCACTGACGGCTGTGCGTGACGCTCTGAATGAAACCGAACCTTTCGATCCTGGCACCAGCGACCGCGAGTTTCGTTTATGCATGTCAGACATTGGCGAACAAGTATTCCTGCCAGCACTGTGCAAACGACTTCAGACGCTGGCGCCGCGAATCACGCTGTCATCGGAGTTGGTACCCATCGCCATGGTGGTCGAGCGGATGCGCACGGGGCAGCTGGATTTCGCCATCGGCAACCTGTCCACTCTGAAACCGACAACCCGGTATAAATCTCTGTTTCATGAGCAATACGCCTGCATGACGCGCAAGCGAGACAGACTTCCGACAGGAACGATCAGCGTGGAACAGTTTCTTGCTTTCCCCCATGTCAGCGTCACATCCACAGATAGCAGCCACGTAGGTATCGAGGACACCTTGGTCGCACGCGGCCTGAATCGCCACATCGCGTTGAGGGTCCCGCACTTCACAGTAGTGCCGCAGATACTCAGTCATACAGGCTGGATGGTCATCCTACCCAAAGGCGTCGCCCATGATCTGAACCATTCCGAAGACTTCGCGATCTATCCGCTACCAGTGGAAATACCCGGATTCGAATCCACTCTTCATTGGCATGGTGACTACAACGCTGACGCGGGCAATCGGTGGCTCAGGGAATTCATCTTCGATACTTTGCGCAGGTGAGGCGCGGTGACCGTGAGAGGCCTGATGCGATGTTTTCACGGCTACGGTAGCCCCGAAACGACCGACATCCCCAGCTCCCCTGCCCTCGCCGCCGAGCAAATGCAGCCCCCCAAGCGAACCGCACTCACTGGCCTTCACTGCCGGATGGGCCGATGAATGATCGCCCCCAAGCCGGCATAGAAAGGCCCACCCAGGCGAGCCAGCGGGCGCATCTTTGCACTGTCGATATGCGTGCCATCGAAGATCTCCTCCGACAGGTGATAGGCTACGACTTTGCCGACGAACAGCGTGCAACTGCCGTCGCCCAGAATGAGTGCCTGCTCAAGGCGGCACTCCATCTGCACCGGCGTGCAAGCGATGCGCGGCGCATTGACGCAATGGCTGGGCAACAGCTCGATGCCGAGCATATCGACCTCACTTTCACCAGGCCCATAACTCCACGCGCAGCGATGCATCAGTTCCATGTTGGCCTCGCTCACGACATTGACTACGAATTCACCCGACTCACGGATGTTTCTCGCTGTATCCTTGGGCTGCCCATCACGGTGCTCGATATTGATAGCAAGGAGGGTCGGGCTGGTCGACACGTAGTTGTAAGAGCTGAAGGGTGCCGCGTTGACCGTCCCCTCTTGATCAACGGTCGTCACCCAGGCGATCGGTCGGGGCACCACACAACCTAAGACCAGTTTGTGGGCGGTTGCCGGATCCAGCCCACGCCCGTCTACAAATGAAAAAGTGGTCATCCCGATAAGCCCTCATAGAGCCGTACTGGTGACGGCCGCGACTGGATAAAAAAGCCCGGCCCGCTCGCGCACGTAAAGCCAGGCAAAACGGATTCAGAGCAAAGGCTGCGTTGCGCCGTTGGTCTGGCGGATCGAAATTACTGCAACGATGGTGACGGCATCGATGACTATCGCCGACGCTGGCCAGACCTCCATGCGCTCACTCCTGCATAGAGTCTCGTGGCCTAGCCAGCATTCTTAAGCAGGTTTGTTGACCAAGCCTCAGGTTCTCCACATCATGGGTAGGGCGTGGTTGGTGCGATGCCGGCAAACAGTGCACCAGCACTGTCATAAGTGGCTTCGCCGAGGAACGCGTGCTGGGTGACCACCATGGCGTCACGCAAGATCCATTGCAGTCGGCTGTCGTCATAGATCGCGGCAGTCCCTGCCAGTCGATACGCCATGGTGATCACGTCGGCACAGGTGTGGGCGGCATGGGTAGCACTCAAACGTAGCAGGTTGGTTTGTTTTTCGCTAACCGGCACGCCCGTGAGGATGCTTTGCCAGACAGCTTCCGGCGCCTCATAGAAAAACGCCCGAGCACTGCGCAGCTTGGCCTCAGCCTTGCCCAACTCGATTCGGTAATAGGCCCGATCACCCAGACGCGGGGCTCCGGTCACGGTTTTGGTACTGCCAGACATGGCGGTGACCAGGTCCAACGCGGCGCGTGCCAGGCCGAGATTGACCGCAGCGTGAACCTGGGCCTGATAGGACACCGAAGGGTATCGGTAGAGCGGCTCGTCGATAGTGGCCCCGGTCCCGCGGGTGAAGGTCCAGTCATGCTCGACCGTCTTTTTCTGTAACTTGAGGTCATGGCTACCAGTTCCTTGCATGCCAACCACATTCCAGTTCTCAACGATTTCCACTTCACTGGCAGGAAACACTGCGGTCAGCGGCTTGCCGGCAACCGCTCCGCCACCATTTGCCGGCGTACCGCCAATACCTACGCCAATCCAGTCCGCGCCCTTGCAACCACTGGCAAAACGCCAATGTCCGCTGATCTCCCAGCCGCCCTCGATCGCACGCGCGGGTTGCAGCGGATAAAGGCCGCCCGCAAAGACTTGGTCTGGCCCGCTGGCATAAATCAGCGCCTGGGTTTCCGGTGGCAGGGACGCCAGGTAGATATTGCCGGAACCAAATGCAGCCACCCAACCTGTGGATCCGTCCACCTCAGAAATACGCTCGATGATTCTAAGAAATTCAGCCGGGGCCAATGCATCCCCCCCGAAGCACTTTGGGGTGCTGGCGCGGAAGATACCGGCGGCTTTCATCTTTTCAATCATGTCCTTGGGAACATGCGACTGTTCATTGAACTCTTTACGGCGGGAGGCCACTTCAGCGAGGATTGCTTCAAGCGGTATTTTACTGTTCAAACCGTGCTCACTGGAAACTGCCGAGTGCTCCATGCAAAGGACTTGCGTGTTCATCTTATTCTCCGGATGGACGTGGAATTGCGACTAGCATGGGTAGAGAATGAACGTTAGGCAAATTCAAAACTTGCATGCAGCTATGATTCAAATGAATGGAATTACCAGCCCCTAATGCCCAAGCGCATTACTCCTACGAATACCCTCAATGCGAAACATGAATTTGACCACTTTCACAGCTACGCCCAGCATTAAACCGTTCATTTACGCAAACGGATTTATAGACATCATGACGACCACAACAAACAAAGATGATTTTCGCCAGGCACTTTCCCTGCTGTCCGCTGCGGTAAATGTCGTTACCACCGCCGGCCCTCATGGCCGCTTGGGGCTGACGGCAAGCGCCGTGTGTTCCGTGACCGACATGCCACCGACGGTCCTAGTCTGCATCAACCGCAACAGCTCGATTCACGCAGCCGTGGTGGCCAACCGCGCGCTGTGCGTGAATATTCTTCCAGGACACCTTGAAGGGATGGCCAGACATTTCGCGGGCATGACCGCCGTGCCGCCTGAAGAGCGCTTCGCCGACGACGCCTGGAACGAAGGAATAACTGGCGTGCCGGTACTGGGCGATGCACTGGCAAGCCTTGAAGGCCACGTGGTGGACATCAAAGAAGTTGGCTCACACTCCGTGTTGTTCGTAGAAGTGGCGCATATCCACCTCGGCGCGGAGGGTGAAAGCCTGACCTACTTCGGACGCAACTTTCACCGCCTGGAGCGATCCGGCGCCTCTCAACATTCATCGATTTCCTGACCGGGGCGCGCCATGACCTACTGCCTGTTCTTGACGGCTCATAACCCGCACCCCGGCTTCCAGCTGAAGATGACGGATATCGCGGAGCAACTTGCGACCCTTCCGGGCTTAACCCAATTACTGTTCCATCAGCCACTGGACCTGCCTGACGCCGACCCGTTCATTGCCGCCGAGGCGACACCAAACTGCGTCATTCAACTCTACTTCAGCACCATTGATCAAATTGAAGCGGCCTTGCATATCGAGGGGAAACTCGGAGCCTTCGTGCAAGCTTCGAACTTGGCCGGTTACCAATGGGAGCAACAAGTGATGCTGGTTCGACGCTTCGGCGATAGTCCGCCCCCGCCGACCCTACCTAGAAGCGAGGAACAAGTGACGTATCTGGTACACTATTCAGGGCACGTTGACGACGAGGCGGATTGGATCGAGCGCTACCTGCACCAGCATCCGCCATTGCTCGCAAAGCTGCCAAATGTACGCAGCGTCGAGGTATACACGCGACTCGACTATTGTAGCCAGTTGCCCGTGTCACGTAGCAACGCCCTGCAGCGCAACAAGGTGGTGTTCGACTCGGCGCAGGGATTGCGTGCTGCGCTGGCTTCGCCGCAACGAGAAGCCTTGCGTGAGGATTATCTAAGCCTGCCTCGCTTCGTAGGCGAAAGCCCGCACTACCCCATGCACACGTGCGAGTACTGAATGGCTGGAGCGACCGGGGATCCCAAACCTGGCCTGCCTGCGTCATGACGCAGGCGTGTCCGCCAACAAGTCCACCAGTAATCTCCGCAACCAGGCGATACCCGAGTCCGACGAAAAACGCCTGTGGCAATAGAGGCCGACAGAAATCCTTGGTAACTCCACAGGCAGGCGCAGCACACGAAACGCGCCCGCCTTGTTGCTTTGCATCGCAATGGCGCGTGGCATTACCAAGGCAAGATCGGTACTGGCGACGATTTTGGGCGCGATCGTGAAGTTAGGAACCTTCAGCGCTATGTCCCGCTGCAGGCCAACCCTGCGAAACGCAGCGTCTGCAGTCAGACCGTGGCCAGTGATATTGCTCGATACATGCACATAGCGCAGCGTCTGCATGTGCTGGAGAGTCAGCTCGCTCGCCTGCAAGGGGTGATGCTTGCGCAGCAGGCAAATGAATTCATCTTCCAGCAGACTCTCATACAGGCAGTCTTCGGTGGGCTCGGCAAGGTAACCCAGCGCAAGGTCGATTTCGCTCTTGCGCAGTGCCACGGTCAGTTGGTCGATCGGCAGCGGCTGAATTTCCAAACTGACGCCTGGCGCCTGGCATGTCAGCACCTCCATGATCCGCGGCAGAACGTACAGCTGCGCCATATCCGACATTGAGATGCGAAACGTGCGCGTGGCGGTTGCAGGGTCGAAGCGCGACGAACTCATCAAGGCACCCTGGATGATGACCAAGGCCTGCTCTATGGGCCCAGATAGGCGCAATGCCGCATCGGTCGGCTCCATTGAGGTCGCGGTCCGGACGAACAGCGGATCATCGAAAACATCACGCAGGCGACGCAGAGCGTGGCTGACCGCTGGCTGGCTGAGGTGCAGGCGATCGGCCGCAATTGTCAGGCTCCGGTGCTCCCAGATCGCCATGAATGTCTTGAGCAAATTCAAATCAACCGTAGCCAGATTGATGTGTTTCGTCATGTAAATTCTCGTATTGAAAGTCAGACTCACAAGAGCGTGCTGCTTGCCCAGCGCATACCGCCGAACCATTATGCGGCGGCAGCGCGGCGTTGAGGAAATTTTTCACCGGTTTCTCCCTCACGCCATCAACGTCAACGAGGCTTATTCATCTAGTGCATTGCGCGCATAACGCTTGATCATTTGACCCTATCCGCTCGGCAAAACTACTGTATCGACAAAAGGAAAAACCAAAAAAACTGTGTGTCCTTGCCTATTATTAGGTCGTTTATGAGGTGAATAATAAGATGACTGCACCATTAAGTGGCGTTTCGCCCAACTCTGGCTCACCCCGCGGGGCCCGTTCCGTTTTCATATCTGTTATTGGCCAAATTCTGGAATGGTATGACTTCTTTTTGTACGGAACAGCCGCAGCTCTGGTATTTGGCGAATTGTTCTTTCCCATCGACAAAGACCCACTCACAGGCACCATTGCGGCCTATGGCGGGCTAGCGCTCGGCTTTGTCGCCCGGCCGATCGGCGGAATAATCTGCGGCCATCTGGGTGATCGTTACGGTCGCAAGATGGTGCTTACACTGACACTGAGCGCCATGGGCGCTGCCACCTTCCTGATGGGCCTATTGCCCACCTATCAGAGCATCGGTATTGCCGCCCCGATTCTGCTGGTTGTGTTACGCCTGGTACAGGGGCTCGCGGCGGGTGGGGAATGGAGCGGCAGCATTCTGGTGATCAGCGAGAACACCCATCAAAGCCAGAGGGGACGCTTTTCCGCCTGGGCCCCCTGCGGCGCAGTCGTGGGCTTTGTGATGTCGACCGGCGCCTTCATGCTCGCTGAAAGCGTATCGGGCGAGGCTTTCATGACCTGGGGCTGGCGTGTCCCCTTTTTGTTCAGCCTTGTACTCATCGCCGTTGGGCTTTATCTGCGCAGCCACATGGACGAGAGCCATGAATTTGCTGAAGTCAGCGCCTCGGGAGAATCCGTCCAGGCTCCGATCAAGGAAGTGCTGCGCTGCCATCCTTGGGAGATCCTCATGATCTTTGGGCTGCGACTGGGGGAAGGATGCGGGTCGTGGATCTTTTTCGCCTTTTCGATCGCCTACGGTAAATTTCTCGGCCTGTCAAACATCTTCGTGCTAGGGGCGCTGACGTTCTCAATGGTGCTGCAGATCCCTTGCACGCTGCTGGCAGGCTACGCCTGCGACAGGTTGGGGCGAAAACCTGTGTACCTGGCGGGCGCTTTGGCGATGTTGCTATTTGCCTACCCGTTTTTCCTGATGTTCGAGTCGGGAGTACCGTGGGTGACCGTAACCGGCCTGGTAGTGGCCAATGGCTTGGTGCTAGGCCTTCTCCAGGGTGCTCAGCCATCGTACATCAGTGAATTGCTACCTACCCGTCTGCGCTTTTCCGGCCTGGGAATCGGCAGGGAAATCGCTTCAGTGCTCGGTGGCGGACTTGCGCCCATTATCGCCACCGCGTTGCTCGCCCACTACCGCGCACCTGAACCCATCGCCCTCTATCTGAGCAGCATGGCGCTGGTCACGGTCGTTACCACCCTGCTTACACCTGAAACCTATCCTCGCGAGCAGCGTATTCGCGACCGCGAAGCGTTGAAAACACCGGGGAGCAAGCGCGCTTATACAGAAAGCAGCATTGTAGCGGGAGGATGACCCGATCGGCGGTTGCTTCACCTCCTTGAACCGCAACGGCTGCGCGAGATCGACTGGAAGGCGGTGCGTTCGCCCATCGCGCTAATCAACAAAGGCCTGCCCGCCTGCTCCGGCAGCAACCCGATTTACCCCAAACCCACCCAGGCACCACCGCAGTCAGCAGAGCGTACGGCCTTGATCAGTCAGATCGTGGACGCCAGCGTCATAGCCAAGATGTAGTACGCTCCTGCCGACACCACTTCGCAGACAGCGTTGTTCGATAAGGGAATTGAGGAGTGCAAGCAGCGCCTGGGCTTCACCCTGCCGGATGCCTACTGGACCGAATACCGCCATAATCTGGAGCAATCGGCCAACGACATGGAGAGTACCCAGGCGCGCTCGCTGCAGCTATACAAGGATTACTACAGCAATAAACTGGGCCTGCTCGACACCCCGGCGATCAAGGAACTGCTGCCGGACAGTGAGACCGCAGACCGCAGCAAGGCGATGACCACCAATAACACTATGCTGGAGTATTACTACCGGACCCAGCGGGAACTTCAGAAAGAAGCATTCAGCGCACATCAAGCACGCATGGCCGATCTGGACCAGCGCTTTGACGTATGCAAACGTTACCCGGCGTGCTGGCAGAACTAGGTCGGGCCCAAAACGCAAGATATGTGTGTTTCTGGAGCGGTCGGTCATTTAAGTGAGTCTATTGGATACTGCGGGCGCGCCAGTATCTCGAGCTTCGTGATTGCCATGTCGTTTTCCTATGGCTGGCTAGGGTTGGCCGTCGTCGTTTTCCGTAAATTGGTCGGTAAGACTTCTACGGGCTAGGCTCTTGGGTCGATGAAGCTTCCGGTTCCATTGAGCACTCGATGATTCTTACGTCTGCCCAGATTGATAGCGCGCTGGACAAGCTCCAGGTGGGGCTCGCGAGCAAGTAGGAAAACGCCGATGGGAATCCATTACATGACCTTGAAAGAGACCGCCAACAAGCCCCTGCGCGGAGCGGCGCCTGCGGCCTCGGACCTTGAAGAAGCCAAGGAACTGCTGCAGGAGCACCACGACACCATCGAGCAGAAGATCGAGGACATCGTCGAGCAGATCGCCGAGATCGAGGCCAAGCGCAAGGTGCTGGTGCAGCAGCATCCGCAGATCGAATGAGCCAGAAAGCGGTGATGGCAAAATGATGCAGGCCCGTCGGCAGTGAACCAACTTTCCGGCTCCACTATGGACAGTGAGTCGGAACCATGGAAGCAACCTTCACCCCGCAATCCCTCCTTGCAGCGGCGCAGGACAGTGCGTCGCTACCCACCTTCAGCAGTTCTGCCACGCACACGGCGGCCCAGGACCTGGCCCACTGGCAGTTGATCGCCAGCCTGCTGTTCGATGTCGGTGCCCGCACACCCACGCCTTTTTGCACTTCCCTGACGGTCTACCACTTCAGTCGTTTTCTGCTTAGCAGCGGCCATCTGGACGCTGCCCGTTATCGGCGCGACAGCACGCGCCTGGGGTGGTGCGACCTTGATCACTACCTGTTGCACCTGCCACTGCAGCGTGGCCTGGCCTGCGCCAACGGCCTGAGGGTACGTCCTTCGGATGTGGTGTTGCTCGACCTGGCGCAACCAGCCAGGTTCAGCATGGCGGCCGGCGAAGGAATCAGCCTGCTTATGCCGCGTACGGCACTGTCGTTGCTGTTGTTCGACGCTGGTCAGTTGCATGGCGTGGTGCTGCGTCGGGAGACGGCCGCGGGGATGTTGCTGGCCCGTCTGCTGTCGTCGTTGGCGGCCACCGCACCGCACCTGGGCATGGATGAAGCACTGCGTCTGGCCTTGCCGCTGCTGGGGATGGTCGCGGCTTGCCTGGCCAAGGCCATGGCTGGCCAGGCGCAGGTTCAGGTCGCAGGCCAGGCTGACCTGGGGCGCCGTGTGCGCCTGCACATCGAACGCAATCTGCACCGTGAAGACCTCACCCCGGCGGTACTGGCCAAGGAGGTCGGCACGTCGCGTAGCCAGCTGTACCGCTCTTTCGAGCGCTTCGGCGGTGTGCGCCACTATCTGTTGCAACGCCGCCTGCGCCGCTGCCTGTTCGCCTTGTGCGACAGCACCAACGCCGATCGGCGCATCGGCGACCTGGCCTACGACCACGGCTTTGTCGACGAAACCCATTTCAGTCGCCTGTTCCGCAAGGCGTTCGGTCTCTCGCCGCGGGCTGTCCGTACGGCGCTGAACAATGGCGGGGTCTCTGGATTCTGTTGCCTGGTGCCGGCCAAGGGCGAGCGGCCTGTGCTCGATCACTGGGTCAGGGAACTGATCCATAGCTGAGTTCGCGGCCGGATGAACCTGGGACGCCCATCCAGGTTTTCGGGACGCCTATACCGGGACGGCGCGTGTCCCTGGCCATAACCTGAGCTCACCAACCACAACAGGTGTCAGCCGCTGATGGCCCGTTCCCGTGACGGCCCGCGCCCGGCACCAACAATCGACAAGGAGCGTCTGTCGTGGCGAACCATTCCCTTCATCACCTGATCCAGAGCATTGCCGGTGCCGTGGCCGAGGCCCAGGACAAGATCCAGCGCTTCCAGATGGCGACCGTGCGCCAGTACTTCGATGACGACAACCGTCCGGTCAGCGTCGATGTGCGCCTGCCGCTGCAGTCACCCGACGCCAAGGACGGCGAGGAACGCCTGGTACGGGTGCCCCTGTTATCGCTGGTCGGCTCGCGCTTGCTGACCGTCAAGGACATGCAGATCGATTTCGAGGTCGGCCTGCATGCCGATTACCGTGAACCGAGTGCGGCACAGGCCGGCGATGTCGACCCCGACTCGCCGTGGCCGACCGACACACACACGCCTTTGAACGTCGATATGGGCGTTCGCCGAAATGGTGAAAGCGGGCCAGTGGCGCGCGTCACCCTCAGAGTCGAAACCCAGCCCTCGTCCGAGGGCATGGCGCGACTGATCCACAACCTCGATAAATTGATCTAGGAGAGACATCATGTCTGACTTTGTAATGGGTAACCAATTCCGCGGCCTGCCGATGGCAGACCTGATCGGTGCCCCCCTGAGCGCCGCCTGCGACGCTCAGGTCCGCCTGGCCAATGCCACCGCGAACTTCATCAAGGTGATTGGCTTCCTGCCCCCGGCCGACCCGGCCAACGCCGGCCCCAACGATGTCGGCGACATCCGCAACGTGTCGTTCCGCTACGACCGTTCGGCACCGACCGAAGACGATCCGGCCGCCATCGAGAAAGTCGAGCTGCAGCTGCCGCTGCTCGCGGTGGTGAAGGTGCCCAACCTTGCAATCAATAAGGTGGACATCACCTTCGACATGGAGGTACGCAACTCCGAGCAGTCACGCGACACCGAAGACCGCTCCGGCAGCTTCTCCGCCGAAGCCAAGCTGGGCTGGGGACCTTTCAGCGCCAAGGTCAACGTGTCCGGTTCGGTGGCCTCGCACAAGGAGAACACCCGTTCCACCGACCAGTCGGCGAAGTACCACGTCGAGGTTCATGCCGTCGACGATGGCATGCCTGAAGGCCTGGCACGGGTGATGGACATCATCGCCCAGTCGGTCACGCCCAAGATCGCCGCGTGACGCGCGGATGTCCTGAGCGACACGCTGGCGAGGGAGAGGCCTGATCCGCAGGCCGACGCTGAGAATCCGTTTTTCCGGAGAGGGAATGCCGTGATGTTTGATTTGACGGATGTTGGATATGTAAAGCGCATCGTGGTCGGCAGCCTCGATCCGGAAAAACTGACCCCGGAGGAGGCCGTCGAGGCCCAGGCCACATTGCTCAACCGCTGCCTTAGCGGCACGCCGCGCGGACGGGTGCTGGGCATCGAGAAGAGTTTCAAGTTGCTCAACATCGGCGAGCACCAGGTCGTGCTGCAGGCGTTGACCTACCACGTCGGTTTCGCCCGCAGGCCTTATTGGCTGACGGACGAAGCGGAGCAGTCGTGATGGACAGCCTGGAACAGTTCGTGATGGCGCTGGGGGCCGAGATGCAGCGTGCGCAGCAAGCCTGCGACCGTCTATGGCCAGGCACCCAGGTGGCTTCGTTGAACGTGGTACTGGACGCCACGGTGGAGCCGGTCGGGGAAGGTCTGGCATTGCGTGTCGGCGGTACGCCTGCACGCGGACAGGGCAGGCATGCGTTGAGCATCGAGGTGCCGGGCTATGGGAACGAGGCCATCGTCGTGCGCGTGGATGGCGAGCTGCTGGGGATCTACAGGAGGCCAGGCGATGAGCAGGCGTAATGACCGTTCGATGCTGTTGGTTCTATCCCAGGAGGAGGGCAGTGCCTTGAAATCGATCATCGATCTGCAGTCGGTTCGCAACCGCAAGATGTCCGGCCCCAGGCGACTGGTGATCGGTATCGGTGCCGGCTTGCTGGTTGCGCTAATGGCGCTGGGCCTGGTGCGTCCGGAGCTGGCGATCGCCATCGCCGAATGGGTGGGCTTGCTGTTGGCGTTCTGAACATGTGCATTCATTCAACAAGGAGAGTCGAGATGAAATCCACCCTTGCAACACTGGCCGGTGCACTGGCACTGGCGACACTTCTGCCGGCGTTCGCTGAGCAGAAATATGTAGGGCAGTTCGAAACCGAGGACGAGTTCCTCGACCTGATCCTGGTCATTCCAGACGAGGGACGCGAAGGGGCAGGCCGACTGCGCATCGATACCTGGTCGTGCAACCTGATGCTGGGCTCGCCATCCCCAGCAGCGGTCGCCGATGCCACTCGCTATTCCATCGTCAAGGCCGATGCTGGCAATTGCGCCGACCTGGATAAGGGCTACGTACTCGGCTGGCAAGTCGGCAAGAACCTTCAGATCCAGGTGTTTAGTCGTTACAAGAAGGACAGGTTCGGCACTCGCCTGACTCTCGTTCGCAAGTAGCGGCCAGACCCGCTCGACCCACCGCAATCCCCTATCGAAACCAGCGCAAGGCAGGCATTGGCCGTCGCCGACGGGAAAGTCGTGCCTGCTGCAAGGAGGCAAGCATGTGCATCAAGCAATCGGTTGGTGAAGGTGGCAACAACGACAAGGGCGATGTCCGCATCGTGCAGTTGTTGCTCAACATGAACAGCGGGCGCGGCGAATTCGTCTGTGCCCTGGTCACCGACGGACTCTGGGGGCCGGGCTCGCGCACGGCACTGAAGCGCTACCAGGAACTCCAGGGCATTGCCCAGAGCAAGACGGTCAGCGCCAACGATGACACCATCAAGGCCCTGCGGGCTGGCCTGCCATCGACGATCGGCACGGCGACCTTGTGGGCGGTGCTGATCCATGCCACCGGCGCGAAGGTCGAGGCGTTTCGACAGCCCATCCTCGATGTGTTCACCCGTTACAAGATCGACACGCCACTGCGCCAGGCGCACTTCCTGGCGCAGATCGCCCATGAAAGCGGGTGCCTGCTGTACACCGAGGAAATCGCCAGCGGCAGCGCATATGAAGGGCGCAAGGACCTGGGCAACACCCAGTCGGGCGACGGCAAGCGCTTCAAGGGGCGTGGTCTGATCCAGCTGACCGGGCGGGCCAATTATCGCCAGTACGGCCAGGCCTGCGGGCGCGACTTCGAACTCAAGGATGCGCCCACCCTGGTCAGTACCGACCCGTTCCTGGCGGTGGACGTCGCCGGCTGGTTCTGGGACAGCCGCAAGCTCAACACCTACGCCGACAAGGACGACGTGAAGGAGGTCACTCGCCGCATCAACGGTGGCCTCAACGGCCTCGACGACCGCATCACCTACCTGACCCGCGCCAAGTGGCTGCTGGGGCTGTGACCGCTTTGCCGGGCACTCGCCCGAGCAACGCATGAATGATTCAACCCAACGAAAAGGAGCTTCACGATGAACAAGCGTATTGTCAGAAACTGCACACGCCTGGCCCTGGTCAGCATGGTGACCCTGACCGGCATCGGTGCCGCCCAGGCCGACCCGACCTGCAGCAAGGGAATCCTGGCAGGCACCCCGCGGATCAATGCCCAGCACATCTTCTGCGGTGAGGTCAGCGCACCTGACGTTGCCAAGGGTTTCCACAGCCGTCCGGGCGGGATCAACCCCGACAGCGTCAGCAATGCACCGGCGGGGACGCATGGCGCGGGTGATGTCTACACCTTGAAGAACTTCACCATCGCCGAAGGTGCGAGAAGCGGGACGAAGAGCATCTCCACGATGTTCCCCGATCGCTGCACCGAGACCCAGGTGATCGCTGCGGTGCGCAATGCCTACGCGACCAAGGTTCAGGATGCCTCGAACAAGAGCAAGTATGTCGGCTCCTCGGGAACCGAGTGCCAGAAGGGCACACCTGCCGCTGCGTTCGATATCGTGTTCTATCTGAACGGCGATCTGATCAATACCGCCTATCCTAAACCCTGATTGCATCCACTCGTCGCCACGGGGCAGGTACCCGTGGCGACTGTTTTTCACTTTGCGACAGGAGTACGCCCCATGACCTTTTCCGATGGCTTGCAGGCATTCATCGCCGAAGAGGTGACTCGCGAAAGTATCGATACCCTGCTGGAAAAGGCAGAAGCCGTTCGCTACGGATCGGCCGACGTTACCTATAGTGGCAACGCGTTCCTGGTGACCTTCGTGGCGGACACCGCCGTGCTGCGCCACCACCACGTGGCGGACTGGCCGGAAGTACGGGTGCCGCTGGCCGAGTTCATCCAGCGCTTGCGCGCCTGGGCCGAGTGAGGTGATGCAAAAGCGTTTTATGCGATGATGGCCAGCCGCCTTTAGACAACCCGCTCCCACAAAGTCCGCTGTAAGACGCAGCGTCTGCTTTGGGTCGATAGCGGTCATTCACGACCGGCAGCTATCGACCCATTGCGGACACTGAGGCCCTACGCTGAAGTCTAGACAGCTTGTCGTCCTCTAAACGCTCAACCTAGTTATCAGCGTCCACTGTCGAGCCTAGGAGTTTCTCGGCAAGTCAGCTATCTGTCGTCGCGTTCAGTTGCCCCCAAGGTTCGCCCGAGCCCATTGCTCAGCGGTGGTTACTGGAATCGACTGCTGTTCGTTGAAGGTTCCCGATTTAGGCCATGCCACACCCCTGCCCTGTGCGAACACAGCACGGTACTTTTTGATGTGATGGTTAGGGTCTTTTCTCAACTCATCCATCAGGAACGGAACAGTCCACACGTTAGTTTTGAACGGACGACCCAGCGCATGCTCGAGGATGTTCGTGACTTGTCCATACGACACCGTGTCGCCTGAGAGATAGACAATCTCGTTGCGGAAGCGAGGTTCGAAGAAGACGATTTCCGCCGTGAGAGCGCCGATGTCGTCTGGTGTAGTGAGCGTCACGCTGTTCTCAAGACTGCCGAGAGCGTTAACGGTGTCATTGTCGAAGTCGACGACCTCAAATACGGGCTCGAAAAGGAAGCTGGTGAACATGCCCGTCGAGATAATGACCCATTCAGTTTTGTCTTGCGCACGAAGCGCCTCGCGTACATCGAGTTGAGAATCGAAAAGATCTTGGGGGCTGCCCCGACCGATCACTTCGAAATCCACGCCAAACTGCCACGGGAAGTAACGCTTCACCCCCGACCTTAGCGCTGCTGTTGCCAGTTTCATGGGGGTTTCTCGACCCGCGACCATGCCGGCACAGCCTATGACGGTATCGAACCGGGCGAACACTTCAGCTAACTGTTCAATTGAATCGTTCACCAGGTCCGCTGCGACCATCTGAATGCCCAGCCCGCGAAGCTCATCGATGTCGGCCTTTTTCTCCGGTATCTGGGTGTTGATGGTCGACTCCCGGAGAAGAACGCTGATTTGTGAACCGGGTGCGCGTTTTGCCACTCGCACGAGATTGCGCAAAACCGGGAGACCAAGTTCCCCGGCGCCGAGAACAAGAATGGATTGAGGGGAAAGTGGGGTTGCTTCGGTCATGATTCCTCCTGAGGCGTGATGCCTATAACATGAGCAAATGCTGGCATGATCAGGCAGTACTCGTAAGAAGGCACACGCGTGATACCTAGGAGGAATAAATGACCAATCAGGACGCTCTGAGCCAGGCAGAAGCCATCTGCCAAACGCTCCGAGAAGATGATGATGGCGTCAGACGGGAAGTCCTCGCACACGCAGGTAGCCGATGGTCATTGGGCATCCTGCATGCCTTGGGCGTGTACGGCACGATGCGCCACGCCGAGATAAAAAGACAGATGGCTGGGGTGACCCAGCGAATGCTCACCAAGACGCTACGCGCCATGGAGCGGGATGGATTACTGCTTCGACGGGAGTTCGAGGAAATTCCGCCGCGCGTCGAATACGAGCTGACGCCGCTGGGTATGGAGCTGTTGGTTCGGATGTCCCCCGTTTGGATGTGGGTGGTCGAAAACGCTGAGGAATTCCGCGAGGCGCGTCGCGCTTTTGACAGTCAAGGTGAAAAGAAGCCCGCCTGGCAAATCCCCACCCCGGCACTCTTTGATCCAGAGTAATCGATAGCGTGCGCCCTCATTGAGATAAGTAGCACTCGATTTGACCTGGCAAAAATCGAACGCATGCCTTTGGCCTGCAGCCGCTCTTCGCGAAGGGTAGCTATGGGTCGGTTAGCGACGGTCTGCCCTCGACCGTCGCTTTAGATAGTCAGACCTCCGTCTGCTCTGCCATCTCCAAGGCATCGTCGACCTCAATCCCCAGATATCTGACGGTGCTTTCAAGCTTCGTATGGCCAAGCAAGAGTTGGACTGCCCTCAGATTCTTGGTTCTACGATAGATCAATGAGGCCTTCGTTCGCCGCAGCGTGTGGGTGCCGTACAGCGCTGGATCAAGGCCAATGGCTGTCACCCAGGCTTTCACTATTCGAGCGTATTGCCTGGTGGAGAGATGATCTGAACCGTGTAGCCGACTCGGAAACAGACAGTCCTCGCTACGGAGGTGAGCCTGATGCATCCAGGCTTCCAAAGCCATACGGGTTTGCTCGGTGATCTCGAATTGCACTGGATGTTGAGTTTTTTGCTGCATCACGATCGCTCGCGATGACACGTGCTCCCCATGAGCAACGTCGCGTACGCGAAGCTTGGTTAAGTCGCAGGCTCGCAGCTTGCTGTCGATTGCCAAGTTGAACAACGCCAGATCCCGAGATTTCTCCGCGATCTGGAGCCTTACCCGGATGGCCCAGATATCTCTGAGTCGGAGCGGGGCTTTCTGCCCGACAAGCTTTCCCTTGTTCCATGGGCGATGGCTGTAGATAGCAGCGGTTTTCATGGGTTGTCCTCCGCGTTAGGGGAGAACAAGGGTGAACTCGATCCAGTGGACGGTCGCTAACCGACCCAGAGCAGACGATGGGAACAGGCAGAAGTCGGCCAGAAGCGGTCGCTTGAAAAAGGTAATAAGATAATTCTTTTCGGCCTGAACGCTTGCCTCTAAGGTGTGAGACGTTGCGACACCGCGGCTCAACGCGCTGACGATGCCTTGGGTCTGCATGGCCGCATAGTCAAACACTCCTGCAACACCATGGAATGACTATATGCACCCATCGCTAAAACAAGCGCTCGACATCATTAAAATCGAGCGCAACGTAGCCGAATACACCCAGGCGTTTGACGCGGTGCATGACGTGGTAAGCGTATTTGGCGAGCTTGACCTAACCAATCGCCTCTTCGCAGAAATACCCCGAACAGTGCCCGAAGAGCTGGTGGCCGAACTTTTCAATTTGTTGGCTTGGCAAACAAACGATAACGGTGCGGCAATGACGCGTGAGGTCGAGACGTGGCTCAGAGAACAGCAAGATCCGCGCAAGCTTAGGATTGCCATGAGCCTGGATGTATATCCATTTCCAGATGCTCAGGAAATGCATCAAGTATTGTCCACGCTGGCTGCGGCCATCCCAGAAGTGGCGACTATGTGCCAAACGCTTATGACGTCACGAAAGGCTAGAACACATAGTCAAGTATGACGAAAGGCAGTGGGGCCGCTTTGGGTCGACTGTGGTCACTTGCGAGTGGCAGCTATCGACCCGAAGCTGCCCTTCGCGCAGAGCAGCTAACGGCCAAAATTCGCCAGCCATAAGTCCCAAATTTAAGTCGCACAGCAAACCGCCTAGCGCCTTTTTTATCTTTCAATCACCCACTTAATTATTTTTTCTTTATACGCCTCAAGTGAATAGTTTATTGGTAGTGGGTCATTGTTTTGCATCGAAATCAAGGTTGAGATAATAATGTCGCCATAAACTATTTCCTCAATTAGTTTAGAGACTTCGCAGATTAGAATATTTTCATCTACTGTAGTATCTAGGCAGCCAACTTTGCCCCTTGTAAGTTCGTGAGCAATAAAGTTTCTGGCCTCTCTTGCCGAGTGAAGAATTTCCGATGCATCCCCGGGCAATCCAAGGGATTTAATGTTGCCATTGAGGGTGGTGTGTCTTTCAATTAGCTTGGACACAAAATCTTTATATTCAATGTCACTGCATACAGTCTTTGCAGCTAAAGTTGTTTTGATTTTTATCATGTTTGCGGCAGCTTCACACATCGAATCAAATCGTGTTGCAACTATAAGAGCCCTGCCAAAAATCCCGTGCAACTCGTCGGTGTTCTCAGTTCTTTCAAGATCCATGATGAATATATCAGGGCTCAAGGAGCTGTTCTTAGATTTAGCCATATTTAAAATCCCCCATTTTTAATCATCCACGTTTTTATAGGCGTCCTCTGACGGTCCGCTTTTTGGCCGACTTCAGCCCTCTGTGAAGGACTGCTTTGGGTCGAAAGCGGACATTCACGAACGTCCGCTTTCGCCCCATTGCAGCCGTTGACCGATGTCGGCTAACGGCCACAAGCAGCCCTTCGAGCAAATGCATGGGGGCTACGAAATCAGGGGCAATTCAGCCCGATGTGGAGCTCATTACAAACTCCAGATTAGTCCAACTCCTAAGCACCGCCTCCTAGCTTGAAATTTCTTGAATCGCTCCTGCTATTGCTGAGTTCCAGTGCGGGGCAAGAGGGACACACGTAAGGTGAAAAATAAACCAGCACGCATAAATGCAGGAGGGCTCAAAGCATTGCGCCGTTGAAAGCTTACCGTGCGCCACTTCGTGCCTTAGCATAGGACCACCTTTGAGGTTGTACAAGATATGGAATAGGTACGTGTTATCCACCCCAAACACCTGCTCTATTTCCACCCAGTAGTTTGAGAGCAGTTGCTTGAGTGACTGATCTTCTTGCGTGAGATCCACATTCAGCCTAGCAGTATTCGATCTGCGGCTCTTCAGCACATGCCTGAGGGCGTTCTCAAGCTGCGGAATCAGCAGATGAGCTGCCGAGACCATGTCCCCCTGTACAAGCTTTGAAAAGCCCTGGGAAAAAATTGCCTCAAACCCTGGCGGCACGAATTCACTGCTACAGACAATCGGCTCAAAATGCCGATCATCAATGAGCTGACAACGACTCATCGTGATACACGCAGGCCGGATAAAAGCCTCTGTCGCTATGTGATAGTGAAGTCCTGCCTCACTAAGGCTTTCATGATCAAACCACTCCTCTGGCGGTTCACTGCCATGTGGTACATGCGCCGCCGTCGCGATAACCTTTCCTTGCTCATCGGCATAGGACTTACCGGACATTGACGACAAAAAGTATTTGTCTCTCTTCCCCAAGCAGTTCTTATGAAGCGCTACTTTGTCTGGGGCGCGACATGTGAATGCCAGCCGCAGCAGCATTTCGTGAACATTAAGCAGCTCGAATTCTTCTATCGTCGCCCGACGCTCATCCGTTAAATCCATCGGCACACTGAACGAGCCAAACTCGGAAAGTGAATCCTCTTCGTGCTGCTGAAGCTCTTTCTTGAGGGTCTCGATTCTCTCCGCTAGTCCGCCAATTGCGCGAAGCTCTCCAATAGCACTGCGTGTCCATGAAGCTTTTGCCATGGCGGTGCTGACTTCGTCCCGCATCCGTAACGTCTGCTCGACGGCACTTACCCTGCATCTGAAAGCAGATTCCTTGTCGTCGAGTTTGAGATAAGCGCGAGCCGCATGGAGCCACACCCTCTTCACGGCCTCGGCATACAGCTTATCTTTCGTGGCGTTGGCCATCGCTTCAGATGCGCTAGCAACGTCTTGCCACTCAAGTAGTCCACAGTCTCGGGCAATGGATGACAACCTCACGAAGGCGACCAAGCACTCATTGTCCTTGGCCGTTTCATAGGCCCGTTTCAGCACTTGCTTGGCGATGTCTGGGATCTCATTGCGCTTGCCAACAGAGGCGTAGATAGCGAATGCCCGATCAATGAGATCAACCACCTTGAGTGGCACAGCAAAATCCGACTCGTATCGATCGAGCAACTCTCTTTTGAAGAAGAATTCTACCGCATTCAAATACGAACTGGCGGCAAGCGTGGCGACAGCATGGAGCCTTCGGTTGACATGCCAACAACTGTCAGCGATACGGGCACGAAGTAGGGGGTGGTCAATCTGCTCGGCAATCTGGACAAGAACTCCTTGTTGTTCGCCCAGGTAATCACTCGGGATGAGCGTGCGCTTACCCTTGAAAATAATCTGGGGTGAGAAGGTGTCGGGCCTGCAGGGATTGAAGCGGTAGCTACAGACAACTGCCAAGACGTTGTAGGCCCTAAAAGCAGCGGCATTGCCTGTGTTTTCTGCGGTCTGAGCAGCCTCTCTAAACGCATGCTCCAGCGTGTGAAAATGCAGCGAGTTGCTCATCGCCATGATTGAAGCTGGGTTGATATGCGCGAAGTCGTCCAGAGTAGCTAGATCTATCAGCGGGTTCTTCTTGTCTTCATCCTTACTTGACACAAACTCACCTCACTCACCAAAGTTCATTTACTGAAGCTCTTCAGCAGTCAAAGCAGCCATGAATGACTCTAAATCTCGATTAAATTCTGATTGAGAAAAATGAGCGACCTCATCATTTCTCATGAGCTTATTACTCAGCCCCGCCAGCTCCTTGCTCAACGTTATTTGCTTGCTCATTAACTCCTGAATCTGATCGAGGCATGATATTTTCTGTTTACACTGCCTACTAAGCTCGACGAATTTCCAATATTTTCCCTTGGCAATATTTGTCTTCCTTTGCCCCACATGTAGAATTGATTTTTTGCCATACATGCTGAGGTTTGCGTAGAAGATAATTTGCTTCCTAAATACCTCATGAAAATTCTCACTTGTTATGCAGTCGCTACTCCCATCAAAAAATTTTTTGATGAACGGGAAATTTTCCCGGTTCTCAGACCTGAAAAACATGGGCCGCAACAGTAGTGGGTTCTGGAGTATGGATATATCTTCAAAGGCCAGAAAGTAATCATAAATCTCACGCATGAGTATATTTATCTGACCATCTATATCGGCCATATTTTTTTCACCCCTCTCAATTTCATCCTTGAGACGCTGTGAGAGCTTGCTGCTATCGGGCTTTTTTCCCGATAAATCGTACGCATAGCCGGCCAAAAAATCAGATAACGACTCACACCCAGACTCGGACAACGATGTGGCAATTGCCAACATTTCATCGGCGGCGCCCTTAAAGTCACAGTTGCCTATCTTTAGGTTTACTGACGCCAACTGCTCCTGATTCATATCGTAATTCCTTGGTAATACATTCATGAAAGGGGGCTTGCATAGCAGATTGCAACTGATTCCACAGTTGAACCGCGGATGAGGAACTCCTGTATACCAGAGTTCCAAGCAAAGCTCCTAGCTCATATCAAGGGCATGTACACCTGAAAACTGAGATCCCAGCGCAGAAGGTCACGCTGTCGTTGTAGCCCTTAGACATGACCCGGCTCATGTCGTACATGGTGCTGGCGACAACCGCTTTGACTCGCTTGTCTACGGCTACGGCGTTCAACGTCATACCGCCCATGCCGCAGATGCCGATCACGCCAATGCGTTCCCGATCGACGTAGGGCTGCAACCCAATGAAGTCCCCTGCCGCCATGAAGTCTTCGGTGTTGATATCTGGCGAGGCGACGTTGCGAGGCTCACCGCTGCTTTCGCCGGTATAGGACGCACCAAAAGCCAGGGTGACGAACCCGCGCTCGGCCATCGTTTGTGCGTATAGGCCAGAGACTTGCTCTTTGACTGCGCCGAAAGGACCTCCGACGACGATCGCTGCCAGTCGTTGATTGCCACGGTTTTTGGGAATATCAACATCGGCCGCAAGCGTGATGCCGTAGCGGTTTTTGAAGGTGACCTTCTGGTGATCGACCTTGTCACTTTTCGGGAAGGTCTTGTCCCAGGTCTGAACCAGATTCATGTGTTGGATTTCAACAATCAGTGTCATGTGAAGCAGACCGGCTCACTACAGGAACAATACATGCGACAAGAGGTTTGTCAGGTGATGGAGGGAGGCTTGGAGGCGTTTGAGCGCCGCTACCAGCGCTTAAGGGGTGAGAGCTGATTCGGGCCTTGAATGCCCACGTTGGGTGTGAAGGGCTAGAGCGATCTAACCCCCCTGTTGCACAGTACAGATTCTGGGATGTACCTGTTCTTGGTCGGGTTGTGCAGCATAGAAATTGGCGGGGTGCCCCCGTACTTGGGATTACGCCGGTCATCAAATAATTGACTCGCGTGTCACTTTGTATAGGCTTGTAGTCGAGGACTGCAACTGCGCATCCGTCGGGACTGGGCACCAGCAAGACCCCCCCGCAATTTCGGCAGCAGAGAAAGCTGGTTTCTCTGAAGTAGTGACGGCGGGCATAGCCGGCCGGATCCTGAACCCAAGGTCTCAACGCTGGGAGCTAAAGGATCGCTGCGACTACTCCTCACAAAATCTATCGAGAAGGCACCTTGGGTGCTTTTTTTGCCTTATGACTGGCGTGGGTTGCTCAACCGCAGCGGTCTCAGGTTTGCGGTACAGCCTTGACTGGATGGCCATGACATCACCAAGACAAACATCTTGATGAATGTGCTGTGGATCTCAGTGGGTTATTACTCTCCATGCTGAGCTGGATAGGCCTTCCCCGCCCTCCATGCCATCTCACGAGCAGGTCAGTACGGTGCCCTAGACGCCTCGACAGTTCGAGATGCTGGAATGTCCGGCCACAAGCCTGTAATCCGCCGTGGCCACTTTGGACTTGGCTCGCTGGAGTGCCAGAAACAATTTTGCGCTGCTAATCTCCATGCGCTTCACACTGTGCAGCGCGCACTGAGATGCGCGCTGCATCGATTGCAGAATAGACGGATAGAAATGCCTCTTAACCCCCATAAACATTGGCTTGTAAACTACTTTTTTACCTGTAAACCACTGTGGTTTACAGTGAAAAAAAGTGGTTAACACGAAGCCAACACATGCCGAATTTACAAGACGAAGCTAAGACCTACATCGAGTCCGTTCTAGGTGTGACAGCGCACCTAACGCTGGTGCCTCTTCGGGTCCCCTACACCATCCGGGATAGCTACCAGACCTACGATTTGAGAGTGCCGATGGGGAAAAAACCGGCGCTCAATATGATGCTGCTGGTCTCGCGTGATGAGGTTGCTTATCCGGGCATCGTGAAGCTGCAGAAGTACATCGAGCTCGTGCACAAGGTCACCAACGAAGTAGTCGTCTACGTCTGCAGATCATTGTCGATACAAGACCGCCGTAGCCTCATCACGCATCAAGTCAACTTCATCCAACCCAGCTTCCAGATGTTCATACCGGAAATGGCTCTGGACCTGCGCGAAAGCTTCCGCCTGCGCCGAGAGCAAAGCGAGGTGGCCTCCCTCCTCCCAGCGGCCCAAGCCATGCTGCTCTCATGCCTGTATGCTGGCAAAACCGACGAAGCCTATTTCACGACGAACGCCCTCCTGGGCGACCTCAATTACAGCCGGGTAACTCTCTCGAAGGCTGTGGAACAGCTGACCTCCCTTGAGGTGATTACCCCTGCAAAGAGCGAGCTTCACTGGAAGACCTATGCCTTCAACGGGACACCAGCTGAGGTGTTCCGAAAGGCCAAGCAATACCTACGATCCCCATTCAGAAAGAAAATTGGCATAACCCGCAACACTCTCCCCATGGCGACCGGTGTGTGTCTCGCAGGGGAAACTGCCCTGGCCAAATACACGATGCTGGCGGAGCCTAAGCAGGCCGTGTGGGGGATGACCAAGAAAGTGTTCAACGACATGCTGGCGCTTGATGCGTTCGAAGTCATAGATTCGTTGGACAGGATCGAGGAATGGGTAGAGATCTGGGCCTATCCGTCGCTCACCGAAAGCCACTACATAGCAGATGCGGCATCGCTGTATCTGAGCCTGGAAGAAAACCCTGACGAGCGCATTCAGATTGCATTGGATGAACTCAAGGAGCAAGTTAATTGGTTAGCGTGAAAGGCTTATCTGACTAGTCAGCATGCGCGATAGACCATTCGCCTACCGCCAAGCTCAGCCACGTTCCTGACCAACTCTTCATATTGCGTGCCATTGGCGAGATTGATCATGAATATTGATCGCTCATCAACCTCAAGCACCTCGATAGCGTGAACAGGGTAAGCGTCCGGCGAACTCACCTTCCGAACTCCAGCATTAAGGGCGATGGTGTCCGCGTATTTTTAAGCGGACGCGATCACCCTTATCGCCAGGATTTCCATGCGCCAACGAAGCTCTTATCCGAAACCGTTCAAAGCCCAGGTCGTTCAGGAATGCCTGCAACCTGGCGCAACCGTGTCCAGTGTCGCCATCAACCACGGCATCAATGCCAACGTCATCCGCAAATGGCTGCCGCTCTATCGAGATCAGCCCGCAGCGGCTTCACTACCAGCTTTCGTCCCGCTAAAAGCCGCACCTAAACGGCCAGTCGAAGCGTCAGTGATCATCGAATTGCCCGTAGCCGGGCAAGTGATCACGGTGAAATGGCCAGCCTCGGATCCCGAGGGTTGTGCGCAATTTATTCGGGCTTTCGCTCAATGATCCGCATCGATGCCATCTGGCTGGCCACCGAGCCGATGGACATGCGCGCCGGCACCGAGGCGGCATTAGCCCGGGTGATTGCTGTGTTCGGTGCGGCGAAGCCGCACTGCGCTTATCTGTTCGCCAATCGCCGGGCTAACCGGATGAAAGTGCTGGTGCACGATGGCGTCGGTGTCTGGCTGGCAGCGCGTCGACTGAACCAAGGCAAGTTCCACTGGCCCGGCATTCGCCACGGCTGCGAGGTTGAACTCGACAGCGAACAACTCCAGGCGTTGGTGCTGGGCCTGCCGTGGCAGCGCGTCGGTGCAGGCGGTGTGATTAGCATGCTGTAAACGCCGGCCATTTGGCCGGTCTACTTGTCGTCGCCCCGCGCCTGCTCTGGCACAATCGGCGGCATGACTTTCTCGCCCAACCTCGACCAGATGCCCCCGGAACAGCTTCGTGCCTTGGCGGCACAGGCGTTGCAATTGCAATCCCAGGTCGAGGCGATGAGCAGGAAGATTCAGAACGATGAAATCCTCATCGAGCAGTTCAAGTTCGAAATCGCCCTGCTCAAACGGCACAAGTTTGCCAAGCGCAGCGAGCAAATCAGCCCGGCGCAAAGCAGCTTGCTGGATGACCTGCTCGACACAGACCTTGAAGCTATCGAGGCCGAGCTAAAACAGCTTCTCCCAGGTGCGCCACAGGCCGAACCACGGCAATCCCCGAAACGTGCGCCTTTGCCGCCGCAGTTTCCACGCACGGTGATTCGTCACGAACCCGAAAACACCCAGTGCGTCTGTGGCTGCCAACTTCAACGCATCGGCGAAGACGTCAGCGAGAAGCTGGATTACACGCCGGGCGTGTTTACCGTCGAGCAACATGTGCGGGGCAAATGGGCCTGTCGCCAGTGCGAAACCCTGATCCAGGCCCCGGTGCCAGCCCAGGTTATCGACAAAGGTATCCCGACCGCAGGTTTGTTGGCCCACGTGATGGTGGCCAAGTTTGCCGATCACTTGCCGCTGTACCGGCAGGAGAAAATCTTTGGCCGCGCCGGGCTGGCAATTGCTCGCTCGACCCTGGCGCAGTGGGTCGGACAAACCGGCGTGCGGCTTCAGCCACTGGTCGATACACTGCGTGAAGCCGTGCTGAACCAGGGCGTGATCCACGCTGATGAGACACCGGTGCAAATGCTTGCGCCAGGCGAGAAGAAAACCCACCGGGCCTATGTCTGGGCGTACAGCACGACGCCGTTTTCAGGGCTCAAAGCGGTGGTTTACGACTTCAGCCCAAGCCGTGCTGGCGAACATGCGCGCAACTTCCTGGGTGACTGGAACGGCAAGCTGGTCTGCGACGACTTCGCTGGCTACAAAGCCGGTTTCGAACAAGGCATCACTGAAATCGGCTGCATGGCCCACGCCCGGCGCAAGTTCTTTGATTTGCACGTGGCGAACAAAAGTCAGCTGGCTGAACAGGCCCTGCACTCGATCAGCGGCTTGTACGAGGTCGAACGTCAGGCGCGGGACATGAGTGATGAAGAGCGCTGGCGAATACGACAAGAATTGGCGGTGCCGATCCTCAAAAAACTGCATGACTGGATGTTGGCTCAGCGAGACCTGGTGCCCAATGGATCAGCCACGGCCAAAGCCCTCGATTACAGCCTGAAACGCTGGGTAGCGCTGACGCGCTACCTGGATGATGGGGCTGTGCCCATCGACAACAACCAGGTCGAAAACCAGATACGGCCATGGGCACTCGGGCGCTCGAACTGGTTATTTGCGGGATCCCTGCGCAGCGGTAAGCGGGCTGCAGCAATCATGAGTTTGATCCAGTCGGCGCGCATGAATGGGCATGATCCGTATGCCTATCTCAAAGATGTGCTGACGCGGCTGCCGACCCAACGGGCCAGTGAGATCGGACAGTTGCTGCCGCATCAGTGGGTGCCGGCCTGACTTACGCAAGGTGAGTTCGCCGGACGCTTACTGAACAGGCACCATTGACCACACTCCAGTGCCATCATCGCTAGGCATTACGCTCATTACGCAAGTTACGGTCGCATTACCCGGCAGACTTTCCAGTAGTTGACGAAAATGCTCCACGCACGAGACGAGCATCATTCGCTGAAAATCAAAGCAGTCGTCCAGTTGCTTTACGCACACATACAGCCAAGGTACGGCTAGCTCCTGCTCGACGATCGCCCACTGCCTACTGCCGTCAGCGAAGCGCAGGCTACCGCGAAGCTCAGCGCCTGGATGAGTCACGAACATGCAGACCACCCTGAACCGAAAATGAACACTATAGATTGTAGTCCTTTAGTGTTCAATGACGCTTCATCGTTCCTTTTGCAGGAGTCGCAAATGGAACTGAATGATGCTGTCGGCCAAGCATTACGCAACGCTCGCCTTCGCAAGGGCTTTACCCAAGAGGACTTTGGTGGCATCAGCAGTCGAACCTACATCAGCTCTCTAGAGCGAGGAATGAAAGCGGTAACCGTCAGCAAGCTGACCTCAATCGCAGACATCATGGGCGTGCACCCATTAAGTATCTTGGCCGAAGGCTTTTTGCTGCAATCGGGGGGCAGTCTTGACGCGCTATTAGCTCGCGTTAAAGCAGAAATTAGCGGTGAATGCTGAAGCTTCGCCGGACCTAGCCTACTGAGGAGGACCGTATTCGGAGCGAGAAGAAAATGCTGAGCAACTGTCGGCCCGCGTCAAACGGCAATCTGGGTAAATCTAAGTCAATCGTAAGATCCGACCAGACATCGCGCCCCCCTAGCGATTGTGGAAAGGCATGACTAGAATACTGTATAAATATACAGCACAAAGGATGCCATCCATCTATGCGTACCTCCGCCTCCATCCAGACACACAGACGGTCAGCCGATGGAAAGCACTGACCGAGCCATCAGTCTGATCGACTGCAACTCCTTTTATGCCAGCTGCGAGAGAGTCTTCAGACCCGACCTGGCCAGAACCCCCATCGTCGTCCTTTCCAGCAACGATGGAAATGTGATCGCCCGCAGTGCTGAGGCTAAGGCCTTCGTGAAAATGGGCGATCCATATTTCATGGTGAAAGACCTTTTTCGCAAGCATGGCATCGTCGCGTTCTCCAGTAATTACGCGCTGTACGGCGACATCAGCAGCCGGGTTATGGCCATCATTGAGCAGATGGCGCCCACGACTGAGGTGTACAGCATTGATGAGGCATTTGCCGACCTGACTGGCCTGCAGGTTGATCTACCCACCTATGCTCACCAGATCAAAGATCGAATTATGCGCTGCACCGGCATCCCGGTGGGTATCGGAATTGCCAGCTCGAAGACCTTGGCCAAGCTTGCTAACCATGGAGCCAAAAAGTGGATGAAGCACACCCGCGGCGTGCTGGACATTCGAGATCCAGACAGGCGTGATAGGTTGCTGAAGGCTTGCGAAGTGGGTGATGTATGGGGGATTGGGCGGCGAATGACTGAGCATCTGCAGGCCATGAAGATTTGCACGGCCTGGGACTTAGCCCAAGCTGATCACTGGATGCTTCGGAAAAAATTCAATGTAGTCGTGGAGAAAACAGCCAGAGAGTTACGTGGTTTGGCCTGCCTAGAACTGGAGGAAGCAGCTGCGCCGAAACAAGAGATCTGCTGCAGCAGGACTTTCGGGACGCGCCTACGTGAATTGCCGCCAATACGCGAAGCCGTGGCCACGTATGCCGCTCGTGCGGCGGAAAAATTGCGCGAGCAGGGGTCGGTCTGCCGGCGAGTGCAGGTAAGCATTCGGACAGGCATGTTCAACCCGACCGAGCCAAAATTCGCAAAGGGTATTGGCTGCAAATTGTTGTCGCCATCCAACGACACTCGAGAGATCACCAAGGCCGCGCTCCACGGATTGGAGCTAATATACCAACCTGGTTTTGCCTTCATGAAAGCAGAGGTCCTTCTTTTAGATATTTGCCAGCCTGGCGAATATACCGCTGACCTCTTTGCCAGCATTCCGCCTACTGCCTCGCTGAGGATCATGGAGGTAATGGATCAGATCAACGCAAGGTGGGGTCGAGGGACAATGCGTCCCGCCCGTGTGCCCCCCACTCCCGAATGGGCCGTGAAACGAGATTTTTTGAGTCCAAGCTATACGACCCGAATTGACCAGCTTTGGCAGGTACAATGCAGATAAACCCTAGCAGGTCGGCCCTATTTTCTAGTTTTCGAGTTCAGCGCAGTAAGCTTTCCACTGGCCAACGCTTTTAACTCGGCAACCTCAAAGATCAGTCGCTGGTTTACCGAGGCCAAGCGAGCGAGTTCCATCGTCAACTGCTCATTTTCGGCACGAAGCTCCCTATTTTTTTCCTTTTCACTCATGAGTGCCTGGTGTTTGGAATCACGCTGGGCACGCACAGACTTACCCATGAGAGTGCGGATCCTCTCTGCCACCGCTGGATAGGTATTATGGACTAGACCGGGGGTAACGTTAGCTGCTCGGGCGACGGAGGCGATGGTGATTTTCTCGTTCTTTGCGACCAAGCCATCGATAACCTTTTCGAGCGTCTCGAGAGTTTTAGATCTTGAACGAGTTCGAAGGTCCTTAGTGCTCATTGGCCGCCTCCTCGATGTCCTCGTTCAGCGGAGCAAGACCAAGACTGTTAATGACTTCGAGCGCTACTTGTAAATCCCGTTCTGCTCGCTGCCTAACGGCGGGGCCTGCATCGACTATCTTTATCAGTTCCAGCTGCTGGCTGTAGATGTCTTGCCAGGTACTCGCAAAAAACTCATCAATCACCGAATTTTTGCATCCTGGACAACGGGTTGCCTCGTAAAGGCCAGCCCCTCCGCATCCCCGCTCCGTCGCTATGCACCAGCCGTGACCAGTCGCACGGATATTCGCATGTGGAGCAGTTTGAGCAAGCAGGGCTGTTCTATCCTTGATAGGTATCGCCCGCAACTCGACAATCTTTTCACCTGCCCCACCTGCTAGCGGCTGATCATCCAACCATGACTCAATTAAGTCAATTTTAAACTCGGTCATTTGCTGCATGATCTCGTCAAAAAGAGCCATATCCTGCTGCGGATTGGAAGCATAAAGCTGCGTCATGCTCATACTGCTGTGCTTGAACTGCCACTTAAGCCAAATTAGAGAAGTACGCCCCATACGCGACTCGACGAAGCACCTTGCGTAAGTACGCCGGCACTGGTGTGTGCGAAGAGGCCAATCGCTGCCAGCGGCTTTTGCAGTGCGATCTAAGGCCTGATTCGAGCCTCCCCCACTAAGCGCACCAACGCTCCTAGATCCAGTCTTACCATCATGGGTATAACGGGCTAGAAAAAGCTTCTTAGAATCCCTCCGAGCTTTTTCCAGTCGTAATAAATGTTCGGCAGGATCGTTTGGGCTCAGATTTTGTTCGAGCGCACGAATCCCCTGTTCAAGTTCCTTTCTTATGCCAGCGGAATATCGCACAAGCACATTCAAGGCGTTCAGCGTAAGCTCAGGAACGAGATACTCAACTAGTCCTTTACCGGTTTTATGCTCGATAGTTGATACCCAGCAAAACAGCACGCCACTTTTGTACTCCCTCCGCCACTTATAAACCTCAATACCAATGGCTTCATCATTGCGCATACCACTTGTGATCGAAACTATGTAAAGCACCGCATCTCTAACACGAATGAAAGCCTTCTCATTACAGGGCACGTAACCGATGCCGTTTACGGCAAGCTCCGCATCCGCCTCCGATAAAACACTCTCACAATGATTGAAGATTTTGGCCTGATCATCCGGAGGTATGATGCTCGTCCGCCCAACACCCTTATCCGCAGACTTAATCCCTGTGGATTTACCAATACCGCTAACACGCCATAGCGTAGAACCACCCCACGGATCTTGCTGGAGTGGATAAGTCATTTCAGATGAAAAGACCCAGAGAAAGTCTATAATCCGCAAGCGTCCGTACAACGTTAGCGCTCGTAACTTGAGCTCGCTTTTGCAATAATGGACATAATTACTGATATGAAGGGGGCGAACATCATTGAACCTTGAAATCCCAAGGTCTTTGAGCCAGCGTAAAAATGGCATCACGCTCGCCGCAGCTAGGGTAGTAATGCCCCGAGCAATCGGAGGTTTAGAACTAGGCAGCCCTCTTTTAAACCATGCGTAAACTACCGCCTTACAATCATCAATAAGAGTTTTCGGCAAAGCTGTATCCCAAACAATAAATTTGAAGCATTTGGAAACGTTAGCCTGATCGAAAAATGGACGTAAATCCCACTGAGCATCGCCGAGCCTGCTCAAAATCAACGTCTCACCGGTGTCACTCATGATGGCACTTATCACAATTTGTTGACGCTCTGATTCACTCAAGCCATGAGCACTAACAGGCTGTGCAACCAGAACATCATAGGCTTTCAATAGTGCGTTGCTATTCCTGATATTCACATTAAACCGCCGGATTTCTTTCTCAAATACTTGATCTTCGTCGCCCAGAACGGATGTGGAGAAACCCGAGCTTTCGCCTTTGCCTGACCAACAAGGGCAGAATCGAATTTGTGCGAGGTAAACTCATCTACCAATTTAATGTAGGCTCGTTGGCGTTTACGCCAGCCTTCCCATTCATCTGCAAGAAAATAGTCAAGTTCAATTTGTAGAAAGTACTGGTAACTGAAAAGACGGTACAAATCATCCAGAGCACCTACGATGGCATAACTCGGACACCCTAGGCAATGGATGAATTCTTCACAATGGCTTATCCCGTCCTTCGGCGCCTTGGCGCCATAAAGCGTATCCTTGCAACCACCTGGAGGAGTTGGCGTTACACTGATACCACGCAGCTTGTCAGTGAAACATTCACCAACAAAAGCAGCTCCCTCCGTCTTAATTTCATCATTCATTTTCAAATAATGGTTATCAGCCACAGCGGGACTATGCCCCATTACGGAAGACACTTCGAGAATGTCGCCGCCGCTTAGTTTCCACAATCGGCTCTCCATAGTCTTACGTAGACGACTGAGAGTTACGTGAAGACGCTCCCCTTTGTCATTTTTCAGCCCGTGCCGCTTACATATATTTTTAGTTGAAATGTACACGGCTCCTGCCCTCAACGTCACAACCTTGTCTTCACCTCCACGCTGCCCCGAGCGATACAGCCATACACACGAACTTATTTCAGCAGACGCAAGAGCGACAAGCGGCCTGCTAATTTCGAGCGCTTTATTGAGTACGGCCACCCCATCGAGAGGGATAGCATTGTACTTGTCAATCAAGTTATTCTGACGCATTACTTTAATCTGCGCCCCCTTACCCCGGCGCTTCACAGTATTTATCACCCTCAAGTTCGGCACGAAAGGATGAGGCATCACAGCATCCCTAGACATCTCCAATAGGGGCGTCGTATTAATACCAGACCTTGCCGCAATTATCAGCAGCATCACTGTCATAGCCTCCGCCCCATTACCTAGAAACTGATCTTTATGAATGGCAATTAAATCAACCTTTAGGGCGCTCAACAATCTCTGCATTTCCCCCATCGACAGCGGACTTGCATCCTTTGTCCTTTCAGCATTATTCGGGAATGCTCCGGGCGGCAAGAGGTCGTCCAAATCGACCTCGATAAACCCGTAATCTGCGAGCGCTATAACCAAAGATTTAAAGCTTGTATAGTAATTTTTAGCAGTAGACCCGTCGGGGTACTTTAATTTCAACCAAGTAATGAAGCATTCCAGATGGCGCTTGGTTAAATTGTTCGGAGCGGCAGGAAAATCCTCTAAATTACTGCTGCGCAAGAAGCTTATAAAAAACCTTAGACCATTGACAGAATATCCTATGAGCGTGGAAACTGAAAAATTACCACCATGCAAAAGCGCTCTGATGACCAATATACTTTGAACAGCCCAAGCATCAAAGCCAAATCCCATGTACTGAGAGTGATCAATCTGCCTGTGATATCTCGGATTCAGAGGCAAATCAACAACAAGGCTATCTTCAATAGCATCAAAGCCTTTGACAACAGATGGCAGGACAGACTTGTAATCTTTTTTTCGCGCCATAATCCTGACCTCATACACGTCTGAGAGAGTCGGTCATAAAAATGGTATCAATCTCGTCCTCATGAGCAAGAACGGACTGAGCCTCAAGCTGATTTATCAAGTGCAGGTAAATCATTGTTGTCTGAACATCAGAGTGCCCGAGCCGATCACGAACATACAACAACGGCTCACCATTAAAACCCTTATTTTTACGGAGAGCTAATAACGTATAAGTCCCATAGGTATGCCGTAGCATATGGGCACGCACGTAAAATCCGCACGCTCGCTCATAGCACTTCATCACATCCACGACAGCGTCTTTAGAGTAAGGCCTCCCCTCATTTGTCAGCAATAAAGCGGTAGGATTACCGGAGCCACGAGATTTACGCAATTGCCTTTGATGAAGCGAATACGACCACATGCTCTCCATCAGCGACCATGGAACATCAATCACTCTAGGACGATCATATTTTATATGCATATCTACCGGATCTAGAGCTACACTTATAATTTGCCCCGCACGCAACCCCTTCCTCAGCCTAGGATTAAAGACATATTTGAGCGGAAATGATCTTGCCTCACAAGAGCGCATCCCAGTTCGAACCATCAAATGAAACAAGAGCTGATGACTTGGATCTGCCTTCACGACCAGGCACTCTTTGACTTGATCCTTTGTTAAGAATTTTGTAATTCGCCTGCGCTCGCGCACCATAACTGAGACCTTCGTCTTTTCGGCTCCAGCTCTACTAACATGGGTGAGCAAACCGGAATGGGAAACAGCTCTAACTTTCTTCTCACCAAACGGGAGAACCGATATGAGGTTGCGCTTTTTAGCCCAGCGGTAAAACCGGACAATTAAAGCAAGACGTTTGTTCACAGTCCCAGGATCAAGCCCAAGTTCGCCCAATGACCAATCCGTATAGCGGGAAAGAATACTCAGCCCATGCGCTGGACTTTCATCGTTCCAGGGCAACTGATTAGCCTCTAGGAAAGCGAAGTAGTCGTATAGACGCCGCCCATATGCTTCCCAAGTCAGATCGCTCAGGGATTCACCAGACTCGACGAGCGTATGCCAGAGAAAGGTCTGTGCCGGTTCGACAGGCCACCCATCTGCCCCGATGAGCAGCGGGAACCCTTTAAAGGATCGACCTGCCAGGGTCAGATCTTCTGTAGCGAATACAAGCCTCATGCCGCGCCTTTCCTTTCCAGAATGGAATCCTTCTGATAATTGGAATGGCTCTTCCCGATCACTTCAGAAGGAGGCTTGGACTGTACCTTGTTTACTAACGTTTACTACCCCTCTGATCGTTATTGCTCAACACGACGATGGGAGTCTTCGCCAAATCCGGACGGAACACGCGCTCACAGCTTGCGTAGAACGAGTTGCAGTCGATCAGTGCAAATACCTGGTCACTGGGCATGGTCGCGCACGCTGTACCGAACCACACCCCAGACGACCAACTCATCGCCCTCCATGATGTACCTCGGTGGGTACGCCGGGTTTTCGGATTTGAGGATCACCACTCCGTCACGGCGATGAAGCCGCTTGCAGATGGGCTCACTGTTGACAGCTGCAATCACGATGTCGCCGTGTTCTGCCTCACGCCCCCTGTCTACGATGACCAGGTCACCAGAGTAGATGCCCGCCCCTTGCATGCTGTCGCCCTCGACTTTCACCAGATACACATGGGGCGCGCGGAGGTCGAACAACTCATCAAGGGAAATATGACCTTCCAGATGGTCTGCTGCAGGCGACGGAAAACCTGCTGGCACATGGAATGAGTACAGCGGCAGCGGTTCGGTACCGCCGGTTGGCGTACCCAGAAAAGTGATGGTCATGATGGAAGGTCCGATGCAAACTGTATGCATATACAGTTAATCCTGCATCGTACGCCCGGTCAATCCTGGGAAGCGAAAATTCTGACAGGCGAGAGGTGGATATGTGTGGACGCTACTCGATTTACGAGTCGATGGATCACTACCTGCGGCAGCTAGCTTTGGACCTTGTAGTGATCAACGGCTATGACCATGAGCCGATCAATCGCTACAACGTTGCGCCGTCGACGCGGGTCGAGATCATCCGCCAAGCTGGGGATGGGCTGTACGTTGATCGCGTGAAGTGGGGATGGTCGCCATTTTGGGCGAAGGGGAAGCGTCCAGATCCGATCAATGCTCGGGCCGAGACGGTGGTGACGGGGAAATTTTTCAAAGGCTTGTGGCCAAGCGGCCGAGCTTTGGCGCCGGCAAATGGATGGTTTGAATGGATACCCGATCCAACAGACCTCAAACGTAAACAGCCCTACTACATCACCAGCACCGACGGAAAACCGCTCTATTTCGCGGCGCTTGCCGAGGTGCATCACGGCGTCGAGCCGGATGAGCGAGACGGGTTTGTGATCATTACAGCGGCTGCCGATCAGGGACTACTCGATATACACGACCGAAAACCTCTTGTGCTCACACCAGAGGTTGCATGTGAGTGGATCTCGCCATCCACCTCGCCTGAGCGCGCTGAAGAGATAGTGCGAACGGGTTGTCGAGTCGCCGGCGATTTTAAGTGGCATGCCGTACGCAAAGCGGTGGGCAATGTACGAAATCAGGGGGCTGAACTGATAGTACCTGGGAATTGAATAAACCTCAGCCAACGCCGGGGCAGCAGTTTTAGCGGCTAAAACTAGTGAACTGCCCCAGCTACCAGCAAAAAGTTTAGCTAAAGAAATCTTCAAATAAAGAAATCTTTAAATCTTCAAATGTAGAAATCTACATTCCAACCAATGTTCAAATGAACCAAAACGCTTTTACGCAAAACCGTAAAAACGCACGCAGCCCATGGCGCACGGGGCTCGAACTATGTGCAAAACCTCACACCCCAATTCAACTAAACTATTGACAAGATTCAAAAGACTCATATTAAATTCGCTACCAACGTGGACTCGAAGCCATCTCACATAACCCCTGAACGCTAAAGCTCACCTTGGAGAAAGTATGTCGACCTTCAATCTGTTACTTATTCTTTGCATTGAGATTGTCAGATGGCTTCACTTGCTACAATTAGAAAAGTTGCTCCAATACTGAAGGCTGCCAATTCATGATTACCAGTTCTCCGGTAATCTCCGCCTTACCCTGACGCTGGTTTGTGTTGCTGTAGCGGATGTCCAGGTACTCGAAGTGGAAGCCGTCGAAGGCGCGCCGGATGTCCGGGTGATCGTTGATGCTGACCATCACCTTGCCCTTGCAGCGGCGCATGAAGTCCGCCATGCGCTCGTACTCCTCGAAAGGGAAATCGACGCCATAGCCGGCGGTCTGCCAATAAGGCGGGTCCATGTAGAAGAACGTGTGCGCTCGGTCGTAGCGCTCGGCGCAGGCGAGCCAGGACAGGTTCTCGACGTAAGTGCCGGTGAGTCGCTGCCAGGCGGCGGATAGATTCTCCTCGATGCGCAAAAGATTGATGGCCGGCCCGGTGGTTGCGGTTCCGAACGTCTGCCCGGTGACTTTGCCACCGAAAGCGTGCTGCTGCAGGTAAAAGAACCGCGCCGCGCGCTGGATATCGGTAAGGGTTTCAGGGCGCGTCATCTTCTGCCACTCGAAGATCTGGCGTGAACTGAGCGCCCACTTGAACTGGCGCACGAACTCTTCCAGGTGGTTTTGCACAACGCGGTAAAGCGTGACCAGGTCACCGTTCAGATCGTTCAGCACCTCCACCGGGGCGGGCTGGGGACGCATAAAGAACAACGCGGCACCGCCAGCGAAGACTTCGACATAGCATTCATGAGGGGGAAAGAGAGGGATCAAGCGGTCGGCCAGGCGGCGTTTGCCACCCATCCAGGGAATGATAGGAGAGGTCATAGGGATGCAAGTCTTTACTGTATGGATGAACAGGTGTTAGGCTCGCCGCGCTTTGTGCACAAGGCAGGGGCCACGGCTGGACTTGCAGGAAGGGTCTGCGGGTTCGGCGGGCCGGGCTGGATGTTGGCGCATCTACCCGGCTCGCCTCTTTTCATTTGGTGACTTCGCGGACGTAGGCCTGGCAGGCCTGCAGTGCGATCAGTCCTCGATCACCGGTGTCGGTGATGCCGATAATTCGTTGAGCATGCGCTGGGTCAA